>JGI24158J21664_10004791_pt1 | contig 17507 bp, 11 predicted proteins | sample Ectturendosymbi3_FD_21664 | JGI IMG/M metagenome (IMG submission 21664)
ATTTTTGTCAAATTTCAATGTCAAGCCCCCCCCCCTGCACGAACGTAAAGCCCCCCTATTGACGACTTTCTGGCGACGGTTCTGTGTCGTCCTTGTAGTGTCTTGATACCGTCCGTATAAGTTCAGTTTCAAAGCATCGCTCGTGATTTCGCGCGTCCATCCCAGACTCTTGTGCCAAAGGAACTTACTGTCCATTGCCTGTTAATTGCAGCCTCATCGTAATAAATCTCCGTTTGTTTCTTATTGCTTTTTTTTATGTACAGGCCCAGTCTTCGCGAAGTGCGAGCCCGGTCGCTCGAGGCGACATGACCAGCCGCTCTCCGAGGTAAAGTCCGTTCAACGTGAATGACTGAGTGCACTCTGCTGGTCGAACTTGGCATCGCTTGCGTCCTAGAATAAACCCGATTAAGTCCTTCGCTCATTCCCCTTTGGTCGGTTTCTGCGTCTGCAGCCATGGGCGTCAAATGGGGGGGGCTTTTCCCCCCTGGATTTTGAAATTTGGCAATGTACTATTTTTTAGCAAAAAAGGTTTTCGTAGTTTCGAAAGGGGAAAAATGAACTTTCACCCCTTTTGGCCCCTCTGGATAAATCTATGGCTACCTCTCAAAAAAGCGCTGTGTCCCCCCCCCCTGGAAAAAATCCTTCCGACCCCCATGGCTGCAACAGCCGCAAACTTTTGCCGACTCTGACAGCCATTTCGATCGTAAAGGTTATTTTTTAATAAGAAAAAAGCAAATAGTAATCCCTATTTGCTCATATGTAAATGAAAAAACTGTCACTTACGCAAGATGACCATTGGCTGCTCTGCGGACAGTTTCCAGCAAGGAGTAAACGTAAGTCTGAGTAGAAAAGCCGTCTGCTTCTGGATAAATTCACTGTTAGTAGATTTCCGTTCTGTTGACATTGCGGAAAGCCCTCGTTTACCCCACTACATTTGCCTGGAAAAGGTAAGTTCCAAGTACGACAGCGCACCGAGTGTTGATCGTATCACTTCATAACTTCAACGTGCATTCAACCGTGACGAGCAAAGGTCATCCTGGTTCTTGCAGGCCTGACATGTCCACCAATCGAGCCTCACCGAACGTCCCAACAAACCAGGGCGACACTCAGCAGCCGAACCGCATCAAGCCAGTGGAACAGAAGCGATCCGAACCTGCAACGTTCAGTACGTGGAATGCATGGGGCTGTCATTGCAACGTGGGCGGATTCTCCGAGTCCGCGAAATGCTATTTGTACTATTACCTCACGCTTGTATCTCACAGGGAAATCGTATGGAATCGTTCGCGAACAGTTCGTACATGACTTCCGCGGTGTTAACGAATGTTGTGCTAACATCGAGTTGTTGTATTACTTCACTGCCGAGTTCGGTTTAAAGCTCTTCTCACGCGGCGTATGCACGACACATTGATAAAACGCTTCCTGGTCGAACTCTTCCCCCAAAAGTGATGCGGAGGGTCGCTTATCGAAGATTTGCACAGGGCAAAGTGTGATTTGTTGATGAAAGAAGATATTGGCATTCAAGTGACTTCGCTTGCGAACCACTTGAGTGTGGTTACTTTGTTAAATCATTTTTGGCTTCGGTCACTTTTGCGGTTTACTCTTTACATTCAGTGGTTGCGCACCGTTTAGTCATACTTTTCCGTAGGCGTAGTCATTCCATCGTTTCCAAAAGTTCCTAATTCTACATGTACCGGTCGAAAGTTGCCTAAAGCTTACAGCTGCCCTTGCATTTGTGAATAAGTTTAAAGAGTGTGCCAGTGACAACAACAGCGCCACTGGATTCTGATTTCATTCCATCAATTTGCAACAAAAAAACCTACCCTCTGTTAATCGCTATAACGCAACCTCCATTTTTTCTGGTTGCTGGAACAGCCTTGTTTGAAGTTCGCCGCATCTGTGGTGGAACGCTGGACCTGTTTTTTTTTCGCTGAGACATTTCGGTCATTTGTCTCAGTTGTAATAAAAACTCGTCATAAGTGTCCTCCACTGTATTTTCAGACATTCTGGCCGAAGTAACTTAATTTTTTTCGGTCTATAACTGAAAAAACACCAGCGCTGCATGCGTAATGAAGTGTTTCCAGCGTTAACTTTTACATTTTCATCTCAAAACAGAAACCGGAGGAGGAAATAATCAGCAGCCGAGCGCAGCGCCCAGATACATCAGCGCTTTGCAGCTGAGTGTCAAAGCAGGACAGAACACCGGCACCACGCAGCAGGTACGAAAAAGAAGACCCTCCTCTCCTTCAATTTCTATTTCTTACGAGGTTTTCGTCTAAAATATTTTTCTTATTTCAGCATGCGACAGCGGGAAATGTTCCATCACGTCAACCGCCAAGTGCAGGTAAAGGTAGATGGCACTGTGCAAATGCACTGGCACTAAGTCTCAGCATAAAGTATAAACCCTGTGGATGTTCTCTGTTTTAAGGTTCGGCATCGAGCGGCACGCCTCACCTACTCAGCAGCGGAACATCGTTTCACGCCCGAGCGCACTCCCCTGCTGGAGCCCCCCCGCCGGAGAGAACTGTGCCAATGCCGACGACAGCTACTGCATACGAATCGCTTAGTGACAGTGACTGAACGAGGGACAGAGTGCAATTTGTAAACACGCTGCAAAGCTTTCGTGCGCTTTGTATATAAGCGAAAGTACAAAAATAGAGTATGCATGGTGGCGTCACTGTACAGAATAAAAAATCACACCAGCTTTGCAATGTTTGCAATGTCTTTATCGTAAGGTTAATAGAAACACGAAATTCAGCCAGAAAACTTTGCTCTTATCCAGCTGCATATCCGCATTGTCCTTCGTTTGCAACTCCCGTCTCCTGCAGTGAGGGCAGTCAGGGTGTAGGGCGGTTTGCAAAAGCGTCCACAGCTAATCCTGTTTTTCCGATTTCTTAAGAACGCTTCTGACTTTTTCGTCGGTCGACATTCCGAATAACCTGTTGGCGGCCGCTTTCTGAGCAGAGTCTCGTATCTGGGACGGCACCGTCTCTCTCGCCAGCATCATTCGCTTCCTTGCTTGTTTGAAGGCGTCTGCAGTGCAATGACAAAGACAACGTGCAGTAGCGCAGCTAATCATCGAAAACGGTGAGAAAAATATGGGCGCAAATCACCACGAGCCATTAGCTGGCCAAAGTAGGCTGTTTCAACCTGAAGCAAAACCCATCTGTACAAGTCCACTACAAGGAATCCAGCCTACTGCACAGCTTGGTTCAACTGTACAGATTAAGCGGAAATGCTAGCAAAAGGTGTTTAACAGGCAACATGGACATCCTGGCTGTTTTAAAAGCGCTACAGTTTGGCTCACTATTTATTTAACTTCGGGGTTTCTTGAACAACCTGCAGTCATGCTTGAGTAGACAAGGAAAAATCGTTCGGCCGTGTCAAGAAATATATCCGCTGCATGAGAAAACAATACAAATAACGGCAGTTCTTGGCATTAATCGCGAACGAATGTCCTAAAACCTCATTTTTTTCTTCATTTCCAGTTGCTCACTGAACACCTTGCCCAAAGGATAAATTTGAATTTTAACTTCACCAGCTATGTCCAACCCGCGGGCCACATGCGGCCCAGTTCAAGTTTTCGCTCCAGTAAAAGTATCCTACATACTGACAACCTGTCCTTATTTTGATAATCTTGAATTTTACATTTTTTATGCAGGTGGCCCTCACTACCACGTTATCACGTCTGTTACCATTGCGAACGCTTTCAGAATATTAGCTTATAATTAAAGTAAGCCATTCAATATGCGGCCCTCAATATGTCATTGAATGTGCGGCCCTGGTCAAGATAGTGACATAGTTTTTGGCTCAGTAAGCCATTTGGGTTGGACATAGCTGCTCTACACATAGCTATAGGCAGCTTCACGGCTTGTACGTACACACACCACTGACCTATAGCACCAAACAGTGCGACGTTGTTGGCCTTTCCTCTGGCCATCTGCACAGCGTTGAGCAGCTTCTTTCTGGACAGAATGGCGGCGCTGCTCTCACGAAACGCATTGCATTGCTGAACGCAGTTGAATTTAAGCGTCACCGATCCAGTGCTCTCAGTGTGTATCCCGTACTTGGCCAATTTACTCCCCTGCAGGTTGCACAACAGTATCAGTGAATCAACGATACACTAGCATAGGTTACACAGGTAAGTAACTTCTGCACCGTCCTTTGGTGCGCTAACAGCACAAAGGTAACCGAACCACGAAGTAAGGATACGTTTTTCACTCAATCAAAATTAATGATGCAGACCAGGGGCGCTCAATACGTCGATCGCAATGTACTGTACCAGTCGATCTCAAATGTAGACTGTGAGTAGATCGCATGACATTAACGTCCTGGCTGATTCCATTCAGTGTAAGTCATCAGAGTAAAGTCAGGTAATGACAAAAAATGTACATAGTATTTGTGTTGTGCAATATTGGCCCATGTGAGTATGTAAAGTACATCAACAAATATTGTAAAAAGAATTCTCAATATATATTTTAACAAATGTATGCTTTGCATTTTTGTAGCAGGTAGATCATTTTCACTTGTTCATTGTGCAAGTAACGCATGCTGAAAAAGTGTGAGCACCCGTGATGCAGGCAGATAAATCCAAGTGGGACACAAACAACACAAATCAAACCAAGTTTTATCTCCATATAAAAATTTTAACCGCTTTGTGTTAACGGTTTTTTGATGTCGACAAACCGAAACCTTGTTTGACACTGATTTGAAGAAAAAACAATTATTTTCGAGCACGTAACGAGAAGAACAGAGGTCTCGAAATGAAACGAGGCGATTAAGGAAGCGACCTAAACCGAGGAGCGATTTCATTGTCGTTGGATTATGAACCATTAGGTTTCCTTGCCTATCCATACATCTAATAGGGTTCGCACACATTTTTAAAAATCATTTTCATACTTTTTCAATACTAAATTTTTAAAATTCAATACCATTACATTTCTTAATCTTTCAAAATTCTTAATCATGAAACTCAATTTTACACATTGCATAACACTGTATAAGTGCTTTGCCTTCAGTAAAATTCTGTTCAAATATTTATGATTTCTTTTCCATTTAGAATTTCCATAGTTTTTCAATACCTAACGTAGACTTTGACCATATTCAATACTTTTTCAAGGTCTTGAAAAACAATTTTGAAATTCAATACTTTCAATACCGCGTGGGAACCCTGATCTAACTTCGTATCGAATCTGACGTCAACAAGTTATCAATACCTACTTCGAAAGTGTTTGGAATAGACGAGTACGATACGTCCTCAAGTTCAGGAGCTCCCCCGATAAAGTACCTCCGCCTCTGGGCAGCGACGTAATCGTAACCTCGGTTGCCAGTTGGACGCCAGCATTGCACAGTCACGTGGTGGGATCCTGGTTGCGTGGGCACAATCACGTGACCGTAGCCCTCGGTTCGCCACCTTCCCCAGAAGTCGCTGGATACGACGTGGAGGAATATTTTTGGCCATTCCACCGACGAGTCTGGAAAAACTCGTCAATTTCAATGCGAAGACGTCGATGAAGAGGTAATAATAAGCCAGGCCTGGCAAATCCGCGGCTTTTAAGCATTTACAGCAAACCTCGGTTAATCCGGATTCGATTTGACCGACGATTTTACCGGCTTTGGGCGAAGATGATCCGGATTAACCGAAGATGGTTGTTTCTAGCCTGACGTCATCTAAAGTACTGAGATATCGGTTTAAATCGCTTAAATTGAACACATTTACGACCCAATAGCAGATTTTCGCAGAAGCACAACGAATTTATTGTTTATTTACAATGGTACATCAGACTAGTAACCGCCATATCCAGGCAATTATGAACAATCTTAAGTTCATAATTTTAGATTACTTGGCTGCGAAGAAATCTGGGATTTTGGACTGACACAGAGATTTATGCGATTCAGTCACTCTGTTTGGAGGGTAATGCCCTCCAGACATCTTACCGAGTACAGTACATTCAGAGATAATGCCAGGGCCGTCGCCAGCGGGGTAGCAGTAGTGCCCGGCTCCCCATTCAAAATCTGTTCCCCCCATTTCATGTTTGGCCCACCGGTCGCCGCATACATCCAATATTGTATTTAAAAATGTGACCACCCTTTTTATTTTTAGACCAACCTACTGCAAAATCCTGGAGACGGTCCTAGATAATGCTCTACACACGCATACTCAACGCTGATCAATTGGCTGAAACCATGGTGCGGCGGCGTGACTTGAGCGTTACGTTCAACATGGTATGATATGCCCGTGTGTGACGTAATAATCTTCTCTACGATTAGTCGGATGCTGCGCTCAGTAGCGGCCGTTGTTATCATAATTCTGAATGTTCGTTGATGATCGTGAGCACGCTTGTGTTGAGTCTGAAAACTGCTGAATCTTTTCTTGAGACCAGTCAGTGCACTTAAGAACAAAACAGCGTGGACGTGCAGAAAAATCCGGATTACGAGATGTGAAAACAGAAAATTTTATCCGGTATTGGCGAAGATCCGGATTAAAAAATCGGGATAAACCGAACATTTTTATAAAGAAAAACGTTAAAAACCATTCGTACTACCAATTTCATCCGGTTTTGGCGAAGATCCGGATTAACCGAGGTTTACTGTACCAGAAGTCCCACTAAATAACATGCTTAACAATAAATGGCTTGTAAAGTTCCGTCATTGTCATGTTGGTGTGTGATATTTACAATAAATCTAGCTGAGCAAAGTTATTTGTGTGAGTGAGGGAGAGATGGGTTGATGTCAGTGTGTGCCCATGTGTATGGATGTAGCTTTTGGTCTGGGACTGGTTGACCACCCCTGTAATAGGCAGCTAGCAGTTTATCGCGGGCTGCAAGCCGTGTTTGCAGCGCATGAATGAAACGTCGGAAGTGGTTTCTCAAAAACGCATGAAGCTTGAAGCATGGGCGTTGGAAGGAGGAAAGTGGGCAAAATTTTACATTTTCCTGTTGACGTTTTAGTGAAAAAATGTTTTTATATTAGTTTCGAGTTGGTAAAATCAAACTTTACCATTGCTGACCCTCCTTGGCCACCCCTTGGAAAAATCCACTATTGGACCCCCTGGAAAAATCCTTCCCACGTCCATGGCATGAAGTCAATGGATCCTTTTCAGCAACGCTGTTCCAGGCTTTGGACGAGCCAGTTATGACGAACTTATCCAGTATACACGGGGCTCGTTTCAATTTTACCTTCGTTCTGATCTTCCAACGAGAAGAAGGTTTGAAAATTGAACGGTTGCGAAAAGTAAGCCTTCTCAATGTTGTCGACGAGGGTGGTGCGGCATGTGTGCGTGCAACCCGAGAGAAGAGTTGCTGCAAAAGCGAACAATAACGGTTTTAAAACATTGCGTTTCTACTAGTGCTAGAGCCAGAGCCTGCCTTAAGCCGATGCAGGTGAATTGGTCCCCGCGCCATGGTGTTTGGGTAGATTATTCATTTTTGCCAGATACACCTTGCGCTTGAGAATTCAGTAGAAACGCCATACAAATTTCATTGTTAACAAAGAACGCTCTCGTCAAAACTAGCAAATTTCCTTTCGAACGTTAGCAAACGTGCTCGATTCTCGTGTTAGTGCTGCACTGTATATCTGCTCTCTACCACGATCGTAACACGGTTGACTAAACACGATGACGTCATAAAATCACTGCTCAGAGGGCCCCCGCGCCCAGGTCTTGCATTGGGCCCCGCATCTGCTAGGGTCGGCCCTGGCTAGAGCAGATGAAGAGCTCATGATAATGCTTTAAAGTGGAAAGAACCGTATTCCTAACAACGCACAAAAACACAGATGTAAGTGCAATCGTGTTGAACCACTATGCCTGGAGGGAGTGTGGTATGCACAACAAAGGGGGCATTTGAGTGCACCATGATTCCATTTAATAATTTCGAACCCGCTGGGACGCATCACATAAAGATAAGCTGAGAGTTTCTTAATTCGGACTGTATACGAACTGCTCCAAGCACAAAGAAGTCGCTACGCAAGTCAATGTTACTCGGATCGCAGGACCAGCTGCCAGGAATGTCGACGAGGTACTGCACGTGCAAGTCGTCGTATTCGAACGACTCCGCCGAAACGACCTCCCCGTAAACGTTCAACCGGAACATGTTCTCTGGAAGCTCCTCGAACTCTTCGCCGACCAGCGAGTGAAGATAGTTTTGGTGTTTTTTGTATAACTGCAAAAATTCAAGCATGAAAGCAATCACTGCAAAAATTCAAGTGTGAAAGCAAAGAAAATTCGTGGTTTGAATCAAAATAAAACAACAGGAAAGTTCGGTTTCCGGTAAGCAATGATTTGTGCTACCAGCTACTTTCACCGTGAGTACGTTGCGTTGTGAGATGTTTTAACTTGAACACGTTGCCCTAAGAACGCACTACGGTCAACCAAAGTAGGCGGTTCGCTTGACAAAAATTTAACAGCCATTGCCACCAATTTTACTTAATCCACGACAAACCTATTTGGGCTATCTACATTGCTCTGAACACAATCGGAAAAATCTCTTAATCTCCACATAACTTTCATGCAACGCGGAAGTATTTGCTTTTCCGACTTTTCTTCCAAACGGTTCCTACACGTTTATCGCCGGATATATCGAAAATTTCGATTCAGTGAATGCACCCCATGAAGCCAGTCGCCAACTGCTGGACAGCTTCAAACTTCCAACAGACGTCGCGCTCCGACTTAAAAGCACTGAACGAACTTTACTTCAGAAATGATCTTTTTCTCCCGAATCGCTTCCATCTTGCTAACAGTGGCCGACACGTGTTCCACTTTGAATTCCCAGATGTCCCTTCCCAAGCATCCCTCTTCGATCCTGTCAAAATCGTGAACAGCACGATCACGCGTCACAGATCACGACCCACCTCCGAATAAACAGGACGGCCGCGTTGTTCCGACAAACGTTGAATGAGCACGCAAACAAATTTAATACAATGCAGTTTAAAAAATGGAGAATAACTAGTCTGCACAAAGACGACTGGTTTGAATCCATCAGGGAAGTTGTTTTCAATAGAAATTCGACTCAAGGTAACACTACGCATCCTCAGTCTTGAAATCTTGTTCAAAGCGCTTTTTGGAGGTTCACAAATAACTTCGAACAACTTATTGGAACAGGACGAGGGCATGAGAAGCGAGTAATACTGAACACCATGGCTCGCATTGTTGATCACGCTCAGCAGCGTCATGAGTGCGCTGCGGTGCTTTCTTTGGGAAAATGCGGAACATGTTCGTGAGGTGCTGGATAGCTGCGAACTGCAGCAAGAAATGCGTGCCGAATGTAATATCTGACCGAAAAACTAACCATGGCTGTGAAAAATAAGCTGCAGAGAACGGGACCTGAAAAGAGAAAATACAAGTAGCCCAAGAAATCGATTTCCACTAAACGACAAATCTTGATTAAGTTTGTATGCTGAGATGGTGGCATTAACTAAAGCGTTGGGTGAATATGCGACCTGAACAGCCAAATATCAGTCTCGCGGCAGGCAAGAGGATTACTTACCTGTAGGGTGGTTTCGATCGCGTAAAATCAGGGGCCGCTCGAATTACACCGTTTTCGTTATATTCGATGGTGCAGATTCGTCGTTCGAACTCCATGCGTCCAAGCCTTGAAACACCACAGAAGAACAAGTCACTGTGATAACAAGCTCTGTGTTTCCGCAAATGGCTATCACGGCTAAACAAAAGATGTCACAGAAAAAAATGTTTGCTGCTGAGGACATCACTGCTATTAATGAAACAAACCGAAAAACTTTTCAACACGAATCGTTTAAACTTCTTTTCAATCAGGTCCAGTTAAAATCCCTCGGTGGAATTAAAACGCTTGTTGCAGTTCAAGTTAACACGATGTTGACCAAACTTATTTCACAACTTTCGGCGACTTAAAAATAATACCTACATTCCATCAAAACGTTTCAAACAGTTTTACTCTCAAACACCGAGTTACGTGAGTCAAGAAGTTTCGAAGGTAAATCACCAACACTTAAATGCTTCATAAGCAATAAAGCTTTGTTGGGACGGTGAAGACTCATCTGACGAAACACACAGCATTGCGGTATGTCAACATGCCCGCTTTCCGCATGTTGTGGTACGCAGCCTCTCTTTCTTAGTTGTAGGGATTGCTGCATGTCTAATAATATAGTCTATACCAGGGGTTCTCAACCTGGAGTATATGTACCCATAGGGGTACATTTTAGCTTAGCAATAGAAGGGAAAATACATTAGGTATTATTTATTTCCATATATTTACGCATGTCAGTTAATATTATTTTCAAAAATCATTGTATGCTTATTGTTTAATATATTAACTTTGGGACATAAAAACGGAGTCCACTTTATAGTTCTAAAAATCTAGAAGTTCTATTAAAAATTCAGTGGATTTTTGTTATTCTACTCAGTCTTTTCGTCATAAGAAATTTTAGGGGTACATGCTCATTTGTCGAAATGCTGCAGGGGTACATCGTCAGGGAAAGGTTGGGAACCCCTGGTTTATACAATGCAAGGCCTCTCCTACACAAATATGCACGCAGCACCCCTTGTCTTTGCACCCCTTGTTTCCGTAAAAGCTGCTGCGCAAATAGCGCCACCGATTTTTAACAGTGTAACTTTGAGCAGTTACTAACATGAAATGCGCGAAAATAATCACACGAACAATAACGGGGTCGTCCACCATCGGTCGCCTTGCGCGTCAACGAGGACTGCGTTCGGGTACGCCAGCGTTGCACAACCATTTGATCTCAGTTTTGGATCAGAATGAAGTNTTGGCCAGGTAAAAAATNCGCTTTTTTGACATCAAACACGTCAGATGTAAAACATATCTGGTTGGGTTAATCGCTTAGCAGTGGTTTTGTAAAGTGCGAGGATGTTCCTGGTAAGTCTATCACACATTTCTGCAAGCATAGAACCATCGTTTTTGCGCTTTTGATATAACTTTGCTAAGTGCTTTAACAGGGCTTTCCTCATGAAGAAGAGTGTAATGGTGAAAAGCATGTTTTGTCGGAAAATATAACTGGATCAAAAGAAACGTTGTAAGTGGACATGATTTAGCAACAAAAATGCTTATTANGCAAACGCTACCAAAAATCAACCTACTGTCCTTCAGGGTTAAGGTCAGCCATAATAACCATGGTATGCATGGGCGTCGTTGCAGCATGGCGGTTTTGTTGAAATTCATCCGTGGGTTTTTCCTCCACCAGTTTCATTCCAGCAACAGTCCTCCCTCTGCAAAAATTGCAGCGCTCTGCGTGTAATAATCATAAAGCAGCACCACGCATAAAAAAAGGTAAAAAGTGAAACACATCAGAACGTTGCAAGACTATTTCCAAACGCAAATAGACAAAAATTTTGTTTCATAATGTGTTACACTTGTTTAAACTTCAAGTGGTCAACTGAAAATGCTGACAATCTAAATAAAGCGTGCTGCACAATCAGGCATACCGTTGTTGCTTGACAGACTGAGAAGTCGCAGCAGACTCTACTGCTTTCCTTCGACGAACTTCCATGACTTGCTTGGCAAGATCAGTAGGTTCAGTTTCCTNAGGAGACGTGGTGCAAGGAACGAAGGCGTCCTCTATAGCAAAGAAACGATCTTTGTCCAAGTAAGTGAACAACCTTTTGTTGCGACGACCACCTGCTCTCTGCGAAACAAGAAGGGGTAACATTGACAACCCACATATCTTGCGCTGAAGACATGGACATGCATAAGCAAGCCTGTTACTTTCAGCTACATTTTTCCAAGCATAGTTTAACTCTTCTTGAATTTCATTGCAATTAACACAGAATATGAGACCTGATAATAAAGATTATAAAGAATTCGTGCTTACTGCTTCGCTTTCAGAATACTTCAAAACAATTGTATGCTGTGCAAGTAGATCAAACTTAGCAGTAGTGCTTTCACTTTTTTTTCATACACTACAAAATAGTTATATTTAAGACTGTCTTTGAGATCCAATACATTTTGTCTAATCTTATCAGCAGTAATTTTTCGATATGATAATGGTAGGTAGACAAGACAGATGTAGTCAAGAACTACCCATTGCCAAGTGGCCCTGAGCACAGCAAAACCAATGTGTTATGAAACTTAATCAACATTTTTGTTTTAAAGAAGCAAGCTTTGTGACAAAAACTATCTCAAATGTTTCATTAATAGCTGCACTAGTCAGTTACTTACGTTGGTTCAGGCATTGCTGTTGGTAGCAGATCTTATTATGTGTAGTGATACATCTTTTTCAGTGCATTGAAACATTTTAAACATTTTCATGTTTTAAATACTAAGTGCTTGATGAATTTTCTGTTGTGCGGCAATAAAGTTATACATTCAATCCACTAACTTGGTTCTACTGTGTAAAAATATTGCAGCCATTCCTCTTTTCTAAAATATCGTATCTCATAACTAACAGAATGAGTTGCCATATGCAAACCATTCAGTGTCATATGAGAGGTAACAATTGCCTGCATTCTTCATGTCATGTAAAAACTACTTGAATATTTATGCCTTAAAGAAAATAAGGTTTGACAAACTATCATATTACTCAAAAAAACAACCAATTTTTACTGACATTGAGTGTCACTTGCCTCATATAACTGCAAAAATGGAAACAGTTCTGCAAGCTCACATGAAATATAAAAAGCATTTAAAAAAAAACCTGTTGAAATTATAAAAAAATCATGATAAAAACATCTTCCTTTCTGCTATTGATATGCAATGTTTAGGAGTTTTAACTAAGAAATCAACAAAAGAATAAGTTTGACTAGTAAAAATCGTAATAAAAGGAAATCAGTCATATAATACACATGACCTACTTTGATCCTTTCTATATCTGCATGGTACTTGTAATCCAACACAGTTGTACAATTTGGTTCAAATCCATAAAATTCTTCTTCTCTCTAAAAAAGTTGTACAATGAAAATTGTTCTATTCAAAATACACCAGCAAGAAAACTAAAGATCGTAAAATACAGAGGATAAGCAAGTGAATAAGTCACCAAATTTATCTATATGCTCCTATTTCAAACTTAAATAGTTCTCATTGAAACTACAGAAAATTGTATTGATATTCAAAGCCCAAATTTATTGTGAAAAAAAGCGAATTCAACAATAAACTATATTTTATCCAGTTATAAGGCTTAAAATGCTTTCAATGAGGCTCCCAACCTCTATAGCCATGGAACTTTCTGACAAAAAACAAAATTTTAATTCATGTCAAAAGATTTCTATGAAGTCAACCTGTGAAAAAAACTTTTGATTCCATTGTACGACCAGTTCTTCTTCTTCAAGAATTGTTTGTCCAAATTGGTTAGTGGGTAAAGATGTTTGTCCCTCAGGCACATCTACTTTTGAGACAAACCCGATAGTCGCAGAACTCAGTCTTTGCAGCTTAACTCTGAAACAAAATATAACCACAAATTTTTACTATTCAAGAGCAATGTTCTTTAAAATAATTTTCCCATAAGACCCATTTAATGAAACACTAAAATCCATGGGTTAAATTCTCCACACAATAATATTAAAATCATTCTTATTTAACCTCAAAGGGCACAATTACTGATTTAAATACCTTTGTTGTCACTTAAACCAGCTTCACGCCACTATACTGCTCATTGTCTATACCCATTTTAGGTAATAAGCATGCTGCTAATACAAGAGCATAAAGATTAAAAAAAATTCCAAATAAAGCAAACCAAAAATCTTGAATGTAACCTAATGCATGCAGCTACTTACTTAATCTTGAAATTTTTGATAGGATCTCTGGAGCGGTAATTGGCTCCTCCTGATTCTTTCTCATAAAGCTTGTCCATCCTAGACTGAGGAAGTCCAATAAGAATTTTTCATGCAATACTGCTTTGGTACTAAATAAAATTAAACAGTAGTGTGACAACACAGCCAAACAGCTGACTACATTCCATAAACCTTGGTTGTGACAGCCTGATCATACCACAGCACATGAATGTAACAGCTGCATATTCTCCATGCAAACTAAGCTTAGCTTACAATAAAGCATAAAAGCAACAGATAACAGTGATAATAGAAAAATAGTCTTAAGTCTTTTTGTTGAACATTTTGGGATTTAAAAAAAAATTTGACAGTAACCTNACTTTTAAAAAGACATTATCTTAAAAGTTTGTTAGTCTCTTTGTAAATTAATCATAATAATTGTTTACAACATATATGTATCTGTCCCAGTATCTACAGAAATCTTAGCCATGTTTTACAATCTTGCTAAAATCTTTTAAACAATCGTGCATGAACACAATTAGGATTATACTGTGTTAGTCAGGCTTACTGTAGCTAAAAAACATTAGGGTGATAATCTTTATGATGGACTTCATGGTAATGGTTGTCCATATGTTTTTCATTCATTCATGTATTCAGGAAACAGACACACAAAAACTCACAAATAAACACAACAAAACAAACAATCAAACTCATAGAAAATAAATATTAATCAAAATTATATTTACATCTTCTTGCAATGCTAAAATAACATGCATTTTCTGTTTCTGAATTTATATCATTAAGGTTTTTGTCATGATAAAGCAAATCAAACTTCACCTTGCTAAAAAACATACAACCAGTAATGAAGTGTGCAGTGCTGCAGCTAGGCAAATTTAAAGAGTTTTAATGGGTAAGGATCAATTGTCAATTAAATTCATTGATGACGTAGGATTTGATGGACTATCTTGCTCTAGAAATGCGAGCCGCTTCCCTAGATATTCAGCAAAAAACTCTATTATCAAACGATCATTAACTTGTAACAATCTCGTATCTATCCTATAACCTGTTACAGCGATTTAAATACTTGACAGCTTCTTCCTGGGCCCATGGTTAAGAGGCTGCAGCCTAGTGTGGACATAATAGTCATAGATACTATCTGTCCGTACCACTAGTGTACCTAAACAATGCCCTTCAAGCAGACTTGCAGAAGCAAATGTTGAGACTGCAAAACTAATAAATACAGTGGACCTCTTAAACACCAATATATTTGAACCGGTTGTGATTGAGACCACCGTTGTTTATGGAAAGTCCGCTGTCCTTTTTGAACAATCGTACAAAAAAACTTGTTGACATGACTCATGACCTCAGAGAACAGCACCGTTTGCACCAGTGCTTGTCTTTGGAAGTGTTCAGAGGGAATGCTGTCACCATTTTGGCTGATGAATATGGATCATACCTAACCTGCTCACCAGTGTGACTGCCCGCTATTTGACCTCTCTCGTTTAGCATAATGTGAAGTGTGCTTATTTTTTATAAGTTTTGCTAACACATGTCTGAGGGTTATTCCGCTTGATCAACTCCTTGCAAAATTACACGTTTTTGTTGGTAGTGTTTATTTTGCCAACAGCGGTAGAACCTCTTTTGGGTATTTTGCCATTCGAACCTCCTTGAACCATATCCAGTTTTTGTCCACATATAACGCTAAGTTCGTGACACGAACGGCATGGTGAACCTAGTCGAGGGGAAGTGTCTATGCCTGCTGTGTGAGTGCTTGTCGGTTCAGCTCTCACCACTGCTGCTTTGGCTTTGCTAATAGAGGTTACACTTTTGATAGGACCAGATTTTTTTACTTTTTTTAAAAAGTTCTGAAAACTTTAGGGTTTACATTTACGGTTTATGGTTAAGGCTAAAGGTTTAGGTTTTATGTTTGGGTTTAAAGTTTGGGTTTATGCTTAGGGTTAAGCTTTAGTGTTTACAGTAGGTTTAGGGTTCAGCTTTAAGGTTTAGGTTTTGAGTTTACATCATGTGACAAGGATGATACGCTGATCCTAGTATATCATCCTTGTCACGTGACCAATTCTAACTGCAAAATACACTCTGCCTTGTGACTTGCTACCAATGGGTGACACTGACTTGAGTGACTGTTCGTGGTGAAGCTGTTGTGTTCTGATTTGTCCAGTTTGCTTTCAACTTCTGAAGCAGTTAAAAAACAAGTTTGTAATTTATATTCACTATACTCAGAGCTCAGGAAGTCTTGCAGTACAACTTAAAGAAAGTAGGGAAGGTGTGGGACCCATGGAACAGATTTTTTCAAACGGGCATATAACCTAGATTATTCAGTGAATGTTGCTGAAATTTTGTTCAGTTAAAGGTTTATAGACCAAAATTGTTCATTTCAAGTTTTATAAAAATCAATTAATGTTTTTTTAAGTTGGAAAATTTTTCAATTTTGTTCCGTGGGTCACAGTCCGGTGGGACCGTCAGAACACCCCATAGGGACCGATGGAACAATCCCTTATAATAAATAATAAACAACAATTATCTCGATGATGCTTGCCAAATTTTTTGGGTATGTTTTTTCGTTGTCAAAAATAACTTATCGGCAAAAATCAGTTCGTATCAGGCAAACTTTTTTTGCTATATATATATAAGTTTAACGTACAAATGTGAAAAATATGAATTATTTCAGTGCTTTGCCAATGCTATTTCACTATGTTTAAACAAAACTCTAATCGCATCATTCAAAAAATGCATCTTTTAGTTGCAAGTCATATTTTATGTGTAAACTAAGATAAACTCACAATTTCTATTAAAACTTGTGTAAAAACACCACAAAAGTGAAACAAAGTTTATATATTTTCAGGTTGTCTGCCTCCGGAACAAATGTTTAAGCTGTATTATAATACATTTATATTCAATGCACGTAGAAAATGTGTGCAGTGTTGCTCCAGTTTCATCTAAATTCCAGATTATTTCCAATGAAACTTCAGGGCGATTGTATAAGGTTTTCAAATTGTTAAAAAAGTTTTAAATTATGAGGATTAAAAGCCATAGTTCGTGTTAAGCTTCTTGATTGTACTTTTCTGAGGCTGAGACCCCCATGTTGCTTTCCAAATTATCTCAGCTAATCCTGTACTGCTATTTGTTTCCATTCCCATTATTTTTTAATGTTGTTATCCTCAACTTTAGCACAATTTAATACAAATAGACACCTTTTTTTTGTTCAGTGAGTGCATTACTTTTGATAAGAATGGTCTTTTGGAGCACACTCCTCTTCTCTGGTAACACAGACACTTGCACAAAATATACTTTATGTTAACTTTACCTTAAAGCTAAAACATTAAAAAGTGAAAATTAGTTATCTGAATTGCGACCACAGACTTCCTTGAAATCGTCTCCCCAGTACTCCGTGTAAACGTTTTAGGTTTTTGACCGGCTGTAAAGATGTAGAGTGGCCAGTCTAATATCTAATGTTTGCTACTTGTCTCACATGTACCAGATTTTTTGACATCATATAACTAAACACTTTATTTAAGTTGTTCGCAGTAAATAAACCTGTTGGGCTTTCTTTCGTGCAATAAACTTTTGCAAAATCAAGGAATTACGAATTGAGGGACCAATAGAACACCCGCGTTCCATGGGTCCCATCAACACCCTTTTTTTTTTTAACAGTGCACGACTTTACACTGCATCCTAAACCTATCATCCCCATTTTCTCTGAGACAACTTTTTAACTCCCAACCTATCCTGGGAAACGTTTGGAACTTTGTACATTGAAATTATGATAGACAAAGACATCGCAAAACGATTGCAAAAT
>JGI24158J21664_10004792_pt1 | contig 17503 bp, 15 predicted proteins | sample Ectturendosymbi3_FD_21664 | JGI IMG/M metagenome (IMG submission 21664)
CGCGGGCCGGATTTGGCCCGCGGGCCGTAGTTTGGTGACCCCTGGCTTAGAGGAAAAGAAGAAAGCACTTGCATGATCCGGTTATTTAATCTTAATCGAAGCGCGAATCGCACGCTCTCGAGGTGTTCAATTACAGTTGAATCAAGTAGACAGCGTTCAGACATACACTTAACGTCGCAGGTGAGATGAGAGACACCGAAACCGTACCCAAGCGGCTGAGCGGATGCACAAATTGAGGTTAAATTGCAATAACCGCGGGCGAATAGTGATGAATGAGCAGAAAGCATTGATCACCAATACAAAAAGTACTATACTTGCTTTGGAAAATGTGCCAGATCCAGCGGCAAAACGCACTCGACTCTTTCGCTAGCAGGCGTGCACCAACTGGTTTTGGGGTGACGAGCAATTGACTGCAAACAGGAACAGGAAATGACAAATGCTTGCTGAGGAACTGACTGCGCTGTATTTAAAATAAAACGGACTGCCATATTCAAAAGACAAGGTCTGTGGTCTCTTAGCAACGTTCACAGGCACCACCGTGGTTATTCGGTAGATCGTTGATCGTACGCGCTTATCTACGTAATCACTGCTTAGTCTTAGCGTATTGGAAGTGGCGTTGTGCGTACGGGGGGGAGGCCTTTTGCAGATGGTGCCTCTCCACGCGCGGTTGGCAATGACCTTTGTATCCCCCACTCCGTTTTTCTTTTTGACACCCCCCCAACAATATTGCGCGGGCGGTTACTACCTGTACCATGCGGAGTGAATCGAGTTGACTTCAATCCCGGAGCACACATTTCATTGAAGGCTTCGATGGTGAAGAGTGAGCTCACCAGCGTCGGACATGTGGCAACTTCTCATTGGTTCCTGGGTTCGTGAAGCTCACGAAAACGAGCGCATCAACCAATCAGGTGGCGACAACTTACAATCGAAAATAGAAAGCTATAAAAGCTACTGGCGGTGTCATTATATCGTAGAGACGCACATAATAATTAATTATCTATATAGCTTTGCGGAAAAAAACGCAGTTGAAAATCGGCACAATGTCAAGGAACAACACAAGGAAGATCAGACGCAAAGAGGCAAGCCAGAGAAACAACACAGGCCGTCGACTCATTTTGCAGCCGAAAGTGACCCGGATGTTACGTACTATGAGGAGTAGGTCACGAGCGCACCAGCAAAAAAAGACCTGCACGAGAAAAAAAAGAACTTCAGAGTTCCACTGCTACGAGTAAGTGACCTCTTCTGTCGGTGAGTTCACGAGGTCCCGTGATCAAGCAAAAGTTACGCTTGAAGAAGCCGCAGCTGTCCCGGGCCCCGTTTTCTGACAATTATGCTGCACTGTGCTGCTACAAAAAGCTGGGGTAGAATACAACTTGGCGAAGATTGCGATGGAAACAAAAAAAATCTCTCATTGCTCTATTTTACGCCTTCATCAAATCTCCGTCTTGTAACTTTCAAATGTATACACCATGCGGCAGTTGTGCAGAGTGTCACAGTAGGTTTTGTTCGAACACAGGGGTCGACCAGGGGTTAACTGCCTTCGAAAAGCAGCAAATCAAGCTTGACTACCACTTCTCCGGCATCGACCTCGTGGAGCAGAAGACGTTTTGTGATTGGCCCTTTCGTAGCCTTGACGTCGCGCTGTATGTCGGAAAGCTTGACTTCAGTCCGACCCAAGAAGTCTAGAATCGAATAAAAATTCCTTGTTTTTACGCATTAAATACAAAAAGCAAAATTTTGCAGAAGAGAAGTTTGAGAACAGACCAAGCGAAGAGTCCAAAACGTCTCCCCACTACTTTTAATGTTTAAAGCTTCGTTTCTGCTTTTCACTCATGATATGCAACCCCGTAAGTCGCATATTCAATAAAATATCTAATCATGGAAAATCTTCTCAATCATGGGTAGACTCACGCGTCCCCAGACCACAGCTAGCGAGCAACAGTTTGAGGTAAGCAAGCGCTCACTTAGTGAACAACCGTATTTTAGAAAATCATTGCCTTAAACTTGGAGTTTTCAGCAAAAAAACACCGCTGGCCTCAGATACAGACAGACATCTATATTGTAAAAACTTCTGAAAATCATTGAATAGAAAAAAACAATAGCATTCGGGAACCTTAAAATTTTTGCCTTTGAAACTCTTCTTCAGATTCAGAGATTCACGCCTATCAATACTATCATAATTGTCAAACGTATAAAGATACGATAATCGTGTACTTTGGATCTGAACCGTCGCCAGAAACTCTTCTACAGGGGGGCTTGGCATTCTTGAAGTTTGATAAAACTCCACTGATTTATAGTGTTTCATATTTCAATTTGGGGGGGCTAGCACACTAAAGCCCTCCCGTGGCGACGGTAATGCTTTGACTATCTCGTACATGATTCAATCGCAAACGCTGTTTTACCCGCACAAAAACATTCCTTTTCCTGAGCAAATAGTTGAGGTTCACGGTTTAGCAATTGCACCGAACCGTAACGTTCTCTACGCACAGCTGAACTCAGTCACGCATCAGTGTCTTTGCTACAGAAGTCAGATAAGTTTCTCATTTTTGAAGCTTTCGTCAAGACATTGCTCATTTGGTACAACAAATATCAAAAACGTACAGAAAAGTTCCAGTGTGTTTACTAAGTGGAAATTGCTTGTAAATTAAGTGTTCGCTTTTTTACCGAAGCAGGAAGAGCAGTGTTCAAGCAGCAAAAAAGAACAAATCATATTTTCGCCAACCGTTTTTTCAATAACTGAGGATTTGAAACCAACGCTGTGAGTTTCAATGGCAAACTTGCAGTCTTGGCGCGCGCATGTTTAACAGGCAAGGTGGTCAGGTCAAAACAGCAACCAAGGTACAGCACAGCGGCCTCGCTTAGCTCGGTAGCAGAAAGTTGTAAGCGGCAGCAGAGTTTTCCATTCGTCTACGTCAGGGGTTCCCAATCTGTCTGTGACCATGTACCCCTTTAGCATTTCGACAGATGAGCATGTACCCCTAAAATTTCTTATGACAAAAACGCTGGGTAAAATAACAAAAATTTACTGAATCTTTGATTGAACTTTTACAATTTTGGAACTGTAAATATAGGCTGTTTTATGTCTCAAAGTTAATTGGTTGCAGCTGTACAATAAATGTACCCCTTCAGATAGGCAAATGTACCCCAGGTTGGGAGCCTCTGGTCTACGTGATGAGTGAAACTTGCTTTGCTCCAGAACCGCCACCAGAAAGTATTCAACAGGGGAGCTTCACATTGAAAATTTTGATAAAAACTCCACTGATTTATAGTGTTTCATATTTCAATTTAGTTCGACAACAGGTTCACTGGCACTCGGGCCCGACACAACTGGCAAGAAAAGATGTCACTGCAACCGGCTCGTAACACTCGCTAACTCCGTCTGCAACCGGTGTGATATTATTTTCGCCTACAGGTGGGTGGACAGTAAAGGTGGCACGTTAACGGGAAAACGAACGACGTTACAGTTCAGTTCAAAAGCAAGCGGCGAACGTTCACGTCAAAAAAAACGTTCGAACCAATGTTCGTTGTTTGTATCGGATTTAATAAAAAATCAAACGAACTTGCGCGTGCCAGAAATTATCGCCACAACCAGTGTTTTTTAAAGGTGTTTTAGACCGAAACGGTCTCAAAATTTTCCAACAGTCCCTCAAAGCACAGTAGAAACTCACTTCACTACCACCACCAAAATACACCATAAAACTTGCTTTACGTCCATCTCGGTATTCAGATCAAATAGCTGCGATCTCTCAAAACGTCTTTGCGGTCAGCAAGGTCAAACCTTAAAAAAAACCCTGGCCACAGCTGATGACGAATGTCTGCTGTGAAACTCGTCCATCAGCGTTGAAGCAATTGACGAGAACACAACAAAAAAGGCGAGATACAAAAAACCTGGACTGAAAATTGCTAGACGCGCGCAGTACTTACCGTCAGGTGAGAACATGTAACGTTGAAAGATCGAAATACACAAAACATCTAAGTTTATGTCCTTCACGAAGAACTGCATTGTGCTCCCCCATTTCGGATTTAGTGTGTCCTGCAGAAAAAAAGAAGAAACTTTACAGAAACTGTAACATATAATCGAAAGCATCGAGGCGATACAAGCAACGAGGCTAAGAGCGTAATTCAAGGAAGCATGCAGCAGACAGTTATCACTGCGCCGCAAGACGTATGAGCTTATGAGTGGATGCGAGCTTCGTCGCGGTTTCGATTATTGTTTGCCGAGCGGCAGTTACTGGAGGGAGCGGCAACAGCTGTTGTACTGTGTGCTCAGCAATTGACAAGGATATTCCGATCTTTGCAGGACTCGTTCGTTTGATAGTCGCGTCGCAAGACGCGGTCAAGTCCGTCTTTTAAACAAGCAACGTAATTTAAGGGTAACAAAAAAGAGATTTCAATCGAACGACCTAAAAGACATGCAGAGACAAGGTACCCCCCCAGAGCCGGTGCTGGGAATTGCGGGGTCCAATTAGAAAACTGATGGCGGGGCCCCCAGTCTATATGCAAGTAAAAGTTCATAGATGTTTTTATTTTGTGTAGCATGTTCGTCTTTAACCAAAAAATACATGCTTGATACAAGCTACGACAATTTTTGAAAGACTATGAAAACTTTATTATATTTTGTAATACCAAGTATAACAATTAAAGACAGTGCTTATACACAGGTTTTTTAGAAAAAGAGTTTTCAGGCTTTCTTATTTGCAAAGTCTCTGAATATATTTTCAAGGTCAATGATTTTGACAATGCCATTTTCTATACATAGCATTGCCAAATTGTTTAGTCTCTTATGTGAAATTCTTGATCGTAAGTACGTTTTAATTAGTTTTAAAAACTTATTTCATCTGATGAAACTGTTACAGGAACTGTTATTGTTAAGTAAATCCTCAAAGCAATGAAAACGTTAGAAAATGCTCTAAATCGATTGTCCACTAGCAGGTATTCAAACAGAGCATGAGGCGTAAAGGTACCCAGAAGGACTATCAAGTTTTTCAGCTAACAGCTAGTGTTTCAACGTCATTCTTTTTTTTCAACTACGTCTCCATCAGTGCTATGGCTTGTTGTGATAACTGTTAAAGTTGCATCACGGATGATCTATCGTTGCAGGATGTTTGGGATTATTTTATTCGGCCGTAAGTAAGCTCTTTGCTTTGGAACTGTCGTTTGATGCATTCAGATCATCTTCAATCTGGATCGGATGAGAATTTGAAAACCAGAAATCCGTTCATCACTGCTAGCATCACCGGGATAGAAACAAACCAACACGCGTTTCAAGTTGTGGCCTAGTATATACTGTGAATACGAAGAAGGTTTCAAACCATAACGCTGCTGCTGCTGGCGCGAGGCCCAATTTGATGAAATCGGGCAAATAGGCTTAAAACCGACCCTGGCACCCCAACAGGCCCGTAGACACGTGGGGCATTTCCCCGCTAAATTTTGTTGGGCCCAGAAAATTTTAGTGCATTTATTAAACATATAATAAAACCAAAGCTATTTCCCCCCCCAAACCTTGAACCTCCACTATCGCAAGTATTGTAATGTTGAAGTAGGAAGGACTTTAAGTTCCAATTTCGTTACGTTATATTTAAAAAATTGAGAAGAGTTACAAACATTCGTACTTGAACGGTTTTGGTCTTGTGAGACTGCTCTCCCATTGTGACCTCACAGTAGGGGTCGTGACGTCCGTTGCTGGTCTTGACGAGGTTGCAGCCTTCGACGATCGTTACGACCAGTCGCCCGATGCCCGAGCTGCGCTGGGAACGCGCTGCGAAAAAAAGAGGTGAGAAGGTATCGGTCGGGAAATACATGACTTGGGAAAAAATAAAGAGCGCGTGGATTTTGACTTGTTGCATTCACTATCAGGGCCGCAAATTGGTGTTGTACTTACCAACTAAACATTTTTTTGAAAATTTTTGGGGGGCGGCAACGACCCGGTTGACCCCCTCTGGTTATGAGCCTTTTCACCACAGTAGTTTAAACAATTTTGTGGCCATGAAACTTTGTAACGGCTTCCGTGCACTTCTTTCCTGCTTCGGTTTTGTCCCTGACAGCACTTTTCATACAAAACCGGTTGCACACTTTTAACCCTCACGTGTGTCGTGGAACGCCAAAGAGCGGAAGGGCGCTCTCATCAGACCCTCACCCTGATAAGCCTTCTCGCGTTTCTTCTTCTCCGTGTCGATGTAGAGGTCGGCGGCGTCGCGGATCTTGTTCATCCACGCGGTCCGCTCGTTCACGTTCTCGGCGCGCAGCGTGTAGACGTGGTCGATGTGCGACAGGTGGAAGACAGGCTCGTCAGGGGCGACATCTTGCGGCAGGCGCGTCAACGCCTCGTTCAGGAAGATCGGCTGCGAGCACACGAAACGGTGTGAAAATCTAGCTGGCAAGGTTTGGCAGCGACGTGGGTTCTTTTCGTTTAGTTGTAAAGATAAGGGTTTTTGAAAAGATGGAAAGACCCACGCTTCCTGTTGATCTTCGTATATTTGCGAGATGATCTTTACGCCCAGTAGCGTAGTCAGCCTAATATTTTGGGAGGGTCCAAATATTTTGATTTTAAGCCAGCAACAGTATTTGTTTTGGGACACCGCCCCTCGAAACGCAAGGGGAGACACTCTTATGCTAGAAATCTGGGAGTGAATGGCCCCTTTGTCCCCCCCGGCTACGCCTATGTTTACGCCTGTAAGCCGATAGACAACGTTCAGATCGCGAGTGTAACACACTACAGTTGTCTGCGTGTAATCTGATCATGCGAGAAACCAGTTGCGCCACAGAAAGGTCGAATGAAGCAGAGCGTTTAGCCAACAATTAACGGATCTTTTACACGCAGAGGCGATGTGAACGCGTGATTAAGTGAGTCGCGCCGGTGGCGATCAGGTCCGTATAGCCACGGGGGGCATTCGGGGGCAGTGCTACCCCAATTTTTTTGTGCCCAGAAAACTTCGTTTCAAACATGTAGTGAAAATAAAAATCGTTTCCCCCAAAATGATTTCCCCCCGGAACCTAAAAACCCGGCTATGGTCCTGGCGGCGATCTTCTCGCAGCAGCAGCTCACCTGCTTGTACATTCGAAACTGCAAGTTGGCTTTCGACGAGAACATGAGATCGTTCACCGGGATGTTGAGGGGTTTGGTCGAGACGGTGAGCAGCAGGAAGTCGTTGAAGAGGAAGCCGACCAGCTCCTTGCTCGACTTGTGCTTGTACAAGGTACCGCAGTGTAGGAACTTGCGCTGGTCCAGGCAGTTGGTCTTCGAGTTGAAAACTAACTTCTGCGCGAACAAACACATTGTCGTTACAGGCCTTGTTCATAGCAGCTGGCAAATGCTGACGGCAAGTTCTGAGCAGAGTCTTGCAAAGCCTGGTTTCGCATTACTTGTGTCAAGATATTCGAGTTAACTTAAGAGCTTGTCGAATCTTTTGAAACTATACCAGGCCCGTAGCCAGGTTATAAGGTTTGAGTGGCATAATACATATTCAAGGGGGTAAGATTTTTGTTTTTGTAATATGTGAAAAAAAAAAAATTTCTGGGCATAACAAAATTTCTGGGGGGAATTGCCCCCGAATGCCCCCCGTGACTACGGGCCTGAACTATACGCAGAACTGGAGCATAAAAGGTTGAACTACTCGTCAGCTAGCTAGTCGTTACATAGCAACTCTTTTCGCGTTGATCAAAAGGAAACAGTTTGCCTGATCATGTTACCCTGGCTACGTGCTTGTAGTCAAAGCTTTTGAGTGAAGCATCAAAAAAGGTTCCAACTCGACTTCACGATGTTGCGGCGCGATAAACCGATGACGCACAGCAACGCCTTTGTCGCAAACTTACTGCTGGATAACGCAGGGAGCGAATTTCGTTGCCTTCACGCAATTTCAACGGCACTTACGCACCAAGACTGATGCACACCGATGAACGCAGTGCTGCCACACGCTTCTTTGCAAAAATCATTAGATTCACAAAAAAATATCACTAGATTTTGAAAATTACGCGTTGAAGTTCACAGTTTTGCTTGAAATAATTTAGTAATGTAGTTTATGGCCCAAAAACCCTTTACACTGTTTGCAAGTTTGTTGAAGCAGATCATGCTGAAGACTGGAAATCTTGTACCAACAATCTTTAGGCTTCTTCCACAAACTGAAAACGACAACACTCACGGAGGATTTCAGACCAAACAAGTTAACATTTAATCAACTATTTCTACTGAAGTGTTCTTGCAAAGGAATGAATATAAGGTCATAAGCAACATTGCGGCAATAACACCACAGAAGTGAAAACAATAAGAAAGCCAGATTAGAAAAACGTGTTTGGTCTATAGTAGGTGCAAACCTTCGTACGATTCACGTAATCCATTGTTTAGGGCAGATGTTCGCAGCCTGGTGTACATGTACCCCAGGTTGGGGGTGCATTTATTCTACGGCCACAACAAATCAACTTTGAGACATAAAAATGGAGGCTACTTTTGTAGTTCCAAAATTCGAAAAGTTATGTTAAAAATTTTGTAGATTTTTGTTATTTTACACAGATTTTTTGTCATATGAAAATTTAGGGGTACATATTCATCTGCCGAAATGCTAAAGCGGTACAGGATCAAAGAAAGGTTGGAACCCCTGGTTTAGGGTTAAGAAAGAGCTGAATACAACCGTTCTTCTTCAAACACACACTTTGTAAAAAAATCACTAGATCTAGTGGAAAACCCCTAGGCGTGGCACCAGTGAATGAACAGACATAATAATCTTTGAAACGCGAAAGTTCAGGCCTCTGTGACAAAACAGTTAAAATGTGCCCTTCTTTTCCATTGTTTTTTTCCGGTTAAGTAACTCACGTCGTTCAGGCCTTCCAACTGCACGCGGGTTTGAAGCCATTCTAATCTGTCGGAGTTCTCCTTCTCTCGCACGCCCTCGTTCACTTGCACGCAAATCTCTTCGGCCTTTTCGAGCGCAGACGTCAGGTTGCCGTGGTCGGGGTGATCTTCCGGCGTCGATTCCAAAATCTTTAAATAAGCCTCAGTGTGGACGTTCGCCTCAGCAGTGCTACAAAGCCGCGCCTACTCACCACTGGTTGCTCGTGTGGATCAGTTCAATCAGTCACGCGTGAGAATCAACTTTTAGGATAGAAGCGAAACTTACAAGGAAAAAAACGCACTTTTATGAGCGTTTTTACCAGTTCAAACTAAAATAAACTCATTCGCTGCTCGACAGTCGCTGTGTATTGACAGTTATGACAGACTTCACGTTTGAACTACATTACTATCATTCGAAACGAGCGCGAAACGAAGCTACAGAAGAAACGCAACAGGCAAATAGTTTTCTAGCAACACTGCTAGAAAGTTCGCTGCATACCTTCTTAATTAGCAGGGGATACTTGGTGATGCGCTGCATGGGCTTCACCAGGTAGCTGCTCACGGGTAAGCCTTTCCACAAGTCGCCACTTTCGCATTTCTGCAATTAAAAGCAAGGCGGTGTCGCTGGTGTCGCGTGATAATCATCAAAACTGAGCATGTCAAGATATCAAGTTAAGCCGATTGCGGCGTATGGCAAAACCGCAGAACGCGCCAAGCCCTCTGTCATTAAAGGCTGGAAAGTGAGTGATGTTTTCATCGTAAACGAACTTCAGGCGCAAATCGACCCTGCAACTTTCTTTCTGCTGCAATCGTCTTTGTTTCGCCAGTAAGCAGTCCGTTGTGTTATCGTCCCATGCTACTGTTCTCAGGTGCAAACGTTAAAGAGATTGCATTTAAGGAGTGAAAAACAGCTGCTGTTGGACAGAGCGGAAGCCATTAAAGGAACAAGGGCTCTCAAACGCGCGTTATCAGTCACACAATCAGCGTTTACACGCAAGTTCATAGACTTGCTGCGTCGAAAGAAGAACGCCCAGTCAAACATCCCACTCAGTCTTGCAAAAACCTGATGACCGACTGTTGACCTGCATCTCTCCATTTTGACAAATCTGCCGTCAACATGTTTTGGCCAAGGCAAGAAAAGAAAAAAAGCAAAAACGATAGCGTCGATGAATGAAAAAGTTCGAGATACCAACGGCAAGTTGCTGCTACGAGAAGGATTACCGAAAACGCACCGTCGCAGGCGGAAAAAGTCAGACCTTAACGAACGCCTTGAAGTCAGGATTGGAATCGTATTTTTCTTGAAGAAGCGAGGAAGCGTTGAGCTGGCAACTGCAGAACCTGATGTAGGGGTGGAGGTGGGGTATCTGCTCGCACAGGATGTCGCCGATCATAACCGAAGGGTCCTTGTCTCCGCTCATCTTGCACCGGACTCGAAGTGCTCTGAGTTCGTTAAAAAAGGCTAAACCGCGTGTTACAAATGAAAAAAACGCGGTATTATGCGCTACGGGTTTTAAGTTTGCCATAGGCCAATCCCAAACAGCGTAAAATGTTTAATGTCTCACATCGTCCCAAGTGTGAAAATTTTGCGTTTGCTTGCAAACTAGCGAATTTATTTCTGGCAATACATATGAGATCCCTGTGACAAAGATGCCGATGGAGCCAGTTTATTTTTGTGTGACGCAAGACAGAGGTAACGACCTTACTTCATGCGCGTAGCCACGGAGGGACATTCGGAGGCAGTGACCACAAATTTTTCTTGTGTCCCCCAAATTTTGTTGGGCTAAGAAAAATTTATTTCAAACATATATCGAAAACAAAAAATTTTCCCCCTGAAATATAGTCCCCTCAGCCTCTAAAACCTGGCGACGAGCGTGCCTTGCAGTAATGAGCTCTTGTTGGTCCTATACGACCAGTGCATTATTTTGTGGGAAAGGTGAACCCAAGGAATAGCGCGGCCAATGTCGTAGCTTGTTCTTTTCAACGATACGCGAAGAAGCAAAAATTTTCTCTAGCATTACACACGCGCATAAGTATCTTGATGCTATGAAAAGCACAAAAGATTCTGCTTCAAATTCGATCGAAAGAAAAGACAGATCCGATAAAGATTTGAAGTTAAGGTTGAGCTTACTTTACAAGCTTAGCGCTGGTCATGATCAGTTCATTGAGGTTGACGAAAAGTGCGTTGGTCTCTTGCTCCGAGAGAAGCTTGCTTTGTCGAAGCGGTTGCTGGAAGGCTTCGTCAGCGAGCTGCAAGTCCTGTTCAAGCGAAGATAATGGCAAATTTACAGCGAAGTTCCTCTTTCAGGCAAAAGCAGCTCTTTTATTAACGGTCGTTGGGGCATTAATAGACGTCAGTGAGCTGGGCAGTGAACCGTGAAAAACGTGACAGGCTTTTTTAGGCGACGCCGACTTGCAAAGAGCGAAAAAAGATGTTGCGACAACCCAGAGCGTGGATTCCGGAACCAAAATAACGCTCAAAGGCACATCTGATAGATGATGAACTTGAAATAATCGTGAATTTCAACCAATCCGATGACCCGGACAAGGACAAGAACAGTGCTTCTTAACCTGGGGGTAAATTTCGTCTTCCAAGGGGTAAATTTACTGAACCATAACCTGCAGCAAATGTAAATTTTTATAAATCATTCTAACTGTAAACGTTTGTTAATTTAGTATTATCAATAAAGAAGCACCATTTTTGAGAGTATTGGGGGTAAATCTGGTAATCTTGTTTAATAAAAGGTTAAGATATGTAAAAAAGGTTAAGAACCACTGGACTAGATGTAGACAAGTAAGCTTTATTCCTGGGAGAAGTCGTTTTTGAAGTCAAGAACATATTGCAGTTGACACAAATTGTTCCGAGCATACGTTTTTACTTGCAGTACCAGGCCCGCAAGTAAGCAATTGCCCCCGAAATTTTCAGACACTTGTTGTGTGTCATTTCCCTCCGAAAAACTCCCCGAAAATAGTACAAGTTGCAGTCATTTCCCCCCTAAAAAACAGTTGGTTGTGGCCCTGTGCAGTACAATTCTTGGAGTCAACAGCAGTTCAAAGCGCGCCAAATCTTAGCATTCCATCACAGCACACAGTTAGCGTGAAAGTCTTGCGGCTGTTCGCCACGAGAGAACGTTGCAAGTACAAACTTGAGGTTTCGCGGCAGCGATCCTTCTTAAAAATCACGGGCTAAGTATCAGATCGACGTGAGCCACTTTGCGAGACTGTCCATAACACACACTATACCGCCAGAAGCACAGCCTTATTTCGCAATTTTAAGATCTCCAGTCGCATTTTACTCCATTGCTCTCTCTCTCTCTCTCTGATCCTTACCTTAAGGTAAGTTTCTTCGGAAGAGATTAGTTCCATGACCCGCTGCCGGTACTCGTTTTCCTTTGGCGACGGAACGCGGGCGACTGGAGTGACTGGCTTTTGCACTGCGTGAAAAGCACATGGAAAAAAGCAAACTTGAGGGGGAAGGAACAGCGCAACTGACTTCGGGTCGCCACATGCGAGGTATGCGCCATTTCCGGGCAGCAGGTCAGCAAAACAACAACGACCAGGGAAGGGTTTTGAACGGGACGCGTGAGAGAATTTACCGCAGGCAACAGACTCGAGATCTGGTTCGGGCACAGTCGCAAAAGCAGGCAGCAATAGTAGTGCACGTGATCTTTTATTGCTGAACAGTTTGACGGCAGAAGAAGACGCGTGTGCATGAAGTCGACAAACAGCTAAGCCGGAGATAAATGTCGCCTTGAGTTTCGACGTAGCACGAAAGGGGAAGGCGCTGTATTAGCGTGGTCACGGTCAATTGCATCAGCCAAGTCAGTTTCCGCGGCGACTTCAAATCAAAACAGCGCTGTGCTGGTGCGCCTCAAAGGCTAGTCTTTTCTCCAGTTTCGAGCAACGACGTAAACAACACTGACAATGATTTTCGCGAAAAAAAAACAACGTAACGACGCGCGAGAAAGAAGCGATACTTCGACAAAAACAGACAAGAGCACACTGTTGTTCGGTGGATCGGCCAATACCTTGCTGGATCGATCGCAAAAATATCAGCGGCCGAGGCAATGCGTACGTGCAATGCGCAACTGTGCAGCGAGCGACAGCTGGCAAGTGAAAAACCTTGCGCGTCGCCCTGTTTCACGCAACGCACCCAACGAACGTTCTCTCGCCGTAAACTCCGCTACAGTCAGCGGCGACCTTCTACGTAATCGAGAAGCCTGAGAAGACGAGAAATGTGCGACTTTCTGTGTCGGCATCACAAATATACAAAAGGAGAACGGCCGAGACGTATGAAACTAGCACAATACGGTGAAGGTCGTAGTTCACGTTTAATGTTATATCAGTGTCTAAAGTCCTAACGAATCAAAAAGTCAGGTTCTCGCCAACGACATTAGTCCAAGGACGGAAACTTAGAACAGATTAGTTTATATTAATTTCAGAACATTTACATTCGGAAGGCGATTCCCACCCCAGTCAGTAACGTTAGGCATACAGGTATATGAGGCAACAGTAATTTTTAACCGCATGTCTAAATTCACTTCTGCCAAAAATGGCTCCGCGTACAATGCATTTTGTCAAAGAACCTTCTGCGGATAATTTGAGATCAACTTCAGCCACTATCGGATCTTTACACCACACGCAGCAAAAGGGAATGCTACAACTTTAAACAGACGTTTTGCCATGCAACGCGTATTCAGCTGCAGGCCTACTTACGCGATAGCCACTAAACTTTTCCAGCACGCCAAGAGGTATACGTATGTATAGCTACGGATGAATGCACATGGTAGCCTGTGCCACCATCGGCAAAAGTTAAGTAGGTACGGCAACTATAGTGTAATTTTACGCGCAATTTATTTCCGTGACACTTCCGGCAAGAGCGAGAACTACATCGTTTTTACAGCATCACATTCACACTCGATTGATAACATTGGGATACAATTATCCTCTAACAATAGCACTACGTTTTCGTCGATGCTATGTATTATTTGGCAATTCAAGAATGCGTGGATTGTATAAGATAACGTTTGTCAATAATCTAAAGTACTTTCTAATACAGGCTTAATGACTTCGCTTAGTCGGTGGTAGACAAATGAATACAATGTTTTGGTGACGATCTCAAATATTTTTAACCAATCTTAGATTTGCATTTAGAATGTAAAGGATTGTACGTGCAAAAAGAAGTTTCAGCTGATAGCATTTGCAAGTGCGTCATTCAAATTTCAAAGACTCCACTGTCTGTACTCGAGAGGTCAAGCGGGGATTCTTTATACTTTTGTTAACCCCACATTCGTTTCACACCTGGAACTATCAGCAGTTCCATTCTCTGTACCTAAGAATCTTTCTCGAAAAATCTTTTTCATCCGGCAAAGCCTAAAATGCACACATCACTCTTTAGGTAGCAGCGCTGCCGCTGCAAGCGAAACGATTCAGAGTCGAAGAACGGGTTTCAACGACAAATTACAGTAAAACCACTTGTGTGCTACCAGAAGTCCAAGTATTCCAGTAAGGAAATTTTTTCACGTCGGCTTAAATCCGACGCGGGGTTACTGCGAACGCCATGACGGCTGCATTTTTTGAAAAACAGTACGAGATGGTTGAATTTTTTTCACAAGACGACAGTTTGCAAGCTTAACCCACTTCTGCTAGCACACTACAACACACTGTTGCACACTGCAACGCGAATACGGCTCGAAATGACTGGTGGAGAAGGTAACAAACCAGCAGCGCACTCGTATTCAACACATACTCGACTTCTTCGAAAAAGAATCCGAGAAATCCTTGTTCGAGTTGACAGAAACCGTACGGAAGAGCGGAGTTTACAAGAGAGGTCACAGCGAACGTTTACACGCGAGATGAAAAAGTTAATGATTTCTGACGCTTCTAATTTAAACGAAACCATCTGGTGTTGGACGCCGTTGTCCTGCTGACAGACGGCGGGGCCCAGGTTTAGGAAACAAATCCGCAGGCAAGCCGGAGTCGCTGGATTTATGTTTTATGCAACTTGGATTTATGTTTTATGAGGCGACCGGCAGAGCGAACATAAGACCTTTACAGCAGCAGTAAAAAGGTCTGTTGACAGCTTTGAAGATGACAGACGCACGACAGTTCAGCGAAAAACAAGAAACGGCGTCTGTGGGGTTCGATCAGCAAGGCAGAGCTCACCAGGCGCGTCTGAGGTTTGGACGCCATGCGCAACAACAGCGTCAAGAAGCCGAAAATGAAGTAGACGGCAAAAAAATAATTTCACGATTCACTTCAGCAAAAAGGTGCGAACTCACAGCCATGCTTGGTTTGAGAGTCGAGCGATGCACAACGCTAGATGCCGGGCCAATGACTTGAGGGCGAGATCCCAAGATTTTGGAAGTTTGATCTAAGTTTGGAATCTAGCTAGTAACGAAAAGCATACAATTTATTTAACTCCAACTTCGCTATTTTTCAAATGCAGCTAAGCTCCCGCAACCTAGCAAAGCAAAATCTGTCGAGATTCTTTTTCAGATTCTGGTACGGCTAGTGGTTCACTTTTCACCAAAAGCTTGACAGAGCATGCAGTTTTTTTTCTCAACAAATGCACACAAACACACAACCCGAAGTGAAAAGCGATAAACAATACCAGCAAACGCTTACGACGAACTTAATCAAAATCAAAGAATTAAGTATGGCAGAAGTGGGTTAAGGTTTAAGACAAACAATGCTTGAATTATGACACCATAAGCAAGCACTGTTACAGGCACGTTGTTTCCGCGTGCCGCACTGTCTCTTGTACGTTTTCACCGCAATCCGTGTCACTAGCGTCCAGCAGCAAACTCTTTTTTTCTCTCTCTCTCGTTTGTTTGCAGCGCAACTTAGTCGCTCTTGGACAGTTCGCTCTGAAGTTGAAACAGAGGTTTGGTCAAGTGGAAGCAGTTTACAGCTGATGCACGTATGGTCAGGAAAAAAATAATGTGGAAAACAAAAGCATGCAAATGCACCGGCAACAGACTGCATGCATCAAGCCGGACCACTCACATTGGTTCGCGTTCGTCTCTTGAACGTAGTTCGAAGGGAAAAGACCCGTGGTGGAGCCTAAAGTTCCGCTCCACCAATCAGGATCGGACTTGTCGGCAACGGTGATCACAGCGCCTCGTTTAAATGTCAGCTCGTCCGAGTTCTGAGCGGTGTAGTCGTACAAGGCCATCACTTGGCTGGCGGGAGCAACCTTGGGCGCAGCTGGTACCTGGGCAAGTAATCCAAACAAATGAAAAAAACGCTTTGGTAGGTGTTTTGGAAAATGAAAAATGGAAGCTGTGAAAGGTCTTGGCCGATAAGATCAATAATCATGGCTACAACGAAATTTGACCCCTTTCATTTATAAAAGAGCATTCAAATCGGATAAAGCTTAGCAACCAGACAAATTGTGCCAAGCTTGTTAAGCACGTGAGTGCCACATCCATCGATGCAAAAAAGTGGCATGTGACGTCAGGTATAGAAAACCACGTCACACGACTTTGGGAAACCATCAACGCAATTTTTTCGGAATAGTCTTTTTTGGATATAAACAAAAACGTGGAGGCGCTTTTAAAAGTGTAAAATGTACTATGTTTATCGCAAAACATTCATTTTCTGCGACAGTACTACAGGTTGCATCGCGATATAATCGGTAGTCATTGTTGGCGCCTGGCGACAGGATTTCGCTTGATGTAAGGTTGTTGGCGCGATGGTGTTGTATATTGGTGCAGTCACGTCACTGATGTTGTGTTAAAATCTTTTGAGAAATGCGCCTTGACGCCTAAAGCGGTTTCTAAACAGCTGGGATGGTTATCTACGCAACTGGCAGTGAAAGAAAGCCAGCACTCGCGGTTACAGACTGAGCTTGAGAAACCCTGTGGCTGCTGTCAAGGCTCAGAAATGAAGACAGTCAGTTGTCGCGTAGAACTTGCGTGATGACCTTTATTTGGGTTTAGTTTAGCAAAATAACAAGATGAGATTAAAAAATTTTGCTGTTGATGCGATGTGCTGTTGTTTTGCATTAGAAACCACCGCGCAGGAAAATTAGTTTCATAAGCAGACGGCGATCAGTTTGTCTTAAACACAGGTCCGTGACCAGCTTGGGACACCAGGAAGGGCGAAGGGTTTTCCAAGAGGCCCCAAATATTTTGAACTACATCCAATACTTTCAAATTATGTCCAACATATTTTTCCAGGGGGGCTTCTCCCTCCTGCGCCCCCTCTGGTTACGGACCTGCTCAAACACGCGAACGCGTGATGATGATGTTTGTACGCAGCAGCGAAGCAGCAAGTGCAGTCGGTAGGGAGTGCGGATGGCAGCTTTCAACAGATGGTGAGTTAATTGCACGATGATGCGCGTGGTTTGATAATTGGCTTTCGGGGAGCGGCATTCCGTCGTAGCGCGTGAGGTTATTCTCAAGGTTTGCAAAATAAGGCCAAGCGCGAGCAAGTTTTTTTCTTTCTTGCTCTCTCTTTTTTTTCCGAAACTTGGTGCGATTTTGCCTCCGCGTCTGATGGCAATGATTTTACTGCGAACAAAACTAGGAAACCAGTGTTGCTGCTTCTGATGTTTCAACATCAGATCTAATGTTTTGAGAGAGTTTGTTTTTTCTCTGCTGTTACTTCAGCCTTTCAACTTTTCACCCGTAAGCTTTGCTTGCAATTTTCAGGACTGAGGATGCGTAATTTTACGTG
>JGI24158J21664_10004793_pt1 | contig 17502 bp, 8 predicted proteins | sample Ectturendosymbi3_FD_21664 | JGI IMG/M metagenome (IMG submission 21664)
AGGTTATACTGTGGGTTTCGCTATTTTATGAAACCTCGATGGTAGGAATTAGCGTCTGTTTGAAACAAGAAGGAGGAATCTCTGCTTTTACTTGTATCAGATCCAAACATTTACTAAATCAACCAATTCGTTTTGCTTCGCAATATGTGGCGTTTTGCTGAAAAACTGAACATCAACCTTAAAATTTGCATCAACATCTTGAGATGATATTGTTAAAAGAGCATAATTTGTATTTTGTTGAGGTAAAGATCGTTTTGGAATTTTTAGGCCTGGTGTACCACGGATAGGAAAAATTGATAATGGAAGATTTGGAAAAAAAATTTCTTTCTGTGTCTTCGTTCACTGTTCCGTGAAATGTCTGCCGTACAAATATAACAATCGTCGTGGTGATTAGTACGCCCCTCCAAATGCGTGGTATGGCGAGTGGCATATTTTTGCGACTGCCTCGCAATCATCTTTCTAATGAGGATCTAATGCTTCCGAAGCAGATATACTGCTTAGTTAGGATCTACTGCTTCCGCAGCAAGTTCCTAACTTATCTTATTCATTCATTTTCATACCAAAATTATCCTCGTATCCAATGAAAACTTTGGTTTCGGGCATAATTTGTTGTCGACTAATATAATACCCACAGACACATCACAAGAAGGCAGGATAAAATTTGCAAACTCTATGCTCATCTCTTGACTTCATAGAAATTGTAAAATACTTAAAAATTACTATGAAAACATATATTCTGTAATGTGCGCTGATGTACAGCTAAACACTTTTTGTGTTCNTTTTGTCTGTGATATGGACCATGAGTCCGCAATAAAATATCATTATTTTATATCATATATAAAGTAACAAGAGAACAGGTTTTACTTTAGCACCAATAGGTAGGGCAAATTTTAAATCCGTTATTATACGTTGCTTGATATGTAGAAAGAAAAATATATAAACGTATATGCACGTGCTTTTGCAGCGAAAGTGTTTACGCAATTTAAGGTTTCCAGGAGATAATTTCTGAAGGAACAATGGGTGAATGCACAAGCATATGGGCACCTCAAGCAACAAAGCCACACGCGAAACTTGAAAAAAACAACCACCTATGGTCAATTTCCTTGAAAAACCGTTTGCACCCAAATTACCAAGCTGTTTCAAAAGATGCATTGGGATAAAGATTTACATGGAACTACAGGCTTCCTAAGTAGCACCGTATTAAGTACGTTAGTTTGTGGCACCCATGTTGTAATGTTCTTACTTATCCATAAATTTCGGCTGCGCCGGAGAAACCAACTGCGCTTCAACATCAGGGTTTCTTTGTCTTTCCGAGTTTGCCCGGGCAGTTGTACAAATTCCTTCCGGGGAACTTCTCATTGGGAAGCACTCACTGATTTTCAACTAAGCGTTGGTACGAATTGAAAATAAGAAGGGGAGACTGGCGCATACCTCACGTACGTGATGCGACATTCATTTTACTGACAACGATACGATTCATTTAATGCTTGCTGACAATAATTCCCGCAACGTGCTTGGTCCAACACTCGATACGCTTTGCCAAGGTAGACCTTGCTAGGTATGTTCTTTAATATGACTCCATATCTTTTAGACTATACTTTATTTTTTTAACACAGTCTATCGAAAGGAATCCCTTCCCAGCAATGAATTAGACACTACTATCTTAAACAGTATAGATTTCGCCTACAAGGTAGACATCATCATCAGCTCTATTCAAATATAATTTCTTGAACACAGTCTTTTATTGCGCTGCTTCATGAGCTTCACAATGTGGAAATTTTTCAGAGCACATAAACCGAGTGCCACAACGGTAAACTTGTGATTCGTGTACTTTGTTGACTAAGTTCAAATTTACTCCCTGCATCATTTTTCATTAGTCTGTAAGCCCACTACAGATGCAATTTGTGTTGTATGGTCGTCACAATAAAGTCGTGGTTGAGCGATCTACAGACTGCTGTAACAAGTCATCCTTCCGCTTCATCTTGTTTGTTCTAACAACGAGTCGGGGTTTTCATTTTTAATTTTGTCTTTCAATTTTATAATACACATGCCTAGTTTATGTGACAAATTTCAGAGAAAAGACACGTTTGGAAGACTTCTGATGCTCGCATAATGTGGGATCTAGTAAATCGTACGTCTGGACTGCCATAATCATGTGTGTTTCTCTGGCGTTGATTTTGTTGCTTAGATATAGCATCATATCTTCGTCGGTTTACTTCTTTTTTCACGAGCTTCGCGTACGCGAGCTGTTCTGCACTTCACATAGTTTTATCGAATTTTTTGTGCACGTTGAAAATACCTACATCTCTTATTGTACACCGGTTACGACGTAATTCCTCAAGTGGTATTTTTTCAACTTGCGTTGTTCCACAACTCATTTGACCACAATTTTTAGCCCCAAACTTTTATTCAGTGGGTTTTTCTGGATTCATATCCACTTATAGGAACATCAAAATGTGCACCAAAACTTCTTTAGCCGTTTTGGAGATGCAGAATCGCAGATAAAGATAAGGTTCAAAACACGCAAAAATAAAAACTTCGATTTTGCAAATGCTCTTGCACCACACACTCACGTCAGTCACAACCATCGCCAAATCTTGATTCTGATGAACAGTTTACAAAAAATGTCGCATGATTTTTTGCTGGTCAAGGTACATATTATAAGTCTTTTGGTTTTCAACGCGTGCAGCACAAATGCATAACAATGCCTGATTTATGAAATTAAATAAAGATGATTTGAAACCCTGTAAGGCAACATGATTGGCTTTGAATCCTCTTAATGTTTATGACGAAACGTTCTCATGGTTTTGGGACGACCCGTACAAATGTTTTGAAAGTAAACGTTATAGCTGCGAGTTAATCACGTTTGTCGACGCCCTAGCATATTTTAAACAAAGAATGATCTGACAAAAATTTCAAGATAGCTTCGCAAAAACTGATTAAAAGCGAAAAGAGATTTTTTCTGCATCAGCGTTGCATCATTTCCTCCTGTCACCGAGTGAGTGACATGCGCCGCTTGGCGTCGCTTGGCACTGGTGTCGCCATACGCCTGAGGCCTTGTACTGGCAGCTTATGACAGGAAAAGTTGTGCATGAAGGTGGCCTTTGCGTTATTTAAAATATGCGAGGCTGTTGGTTTATGACATTGCCTATATTTCACTCAAAAATTATGCATGAAATTAGTTTAATAACAGACACAAGATAAGACAAATCAAATAGTTTACATACAATGACATTCAAAGTTACGATATTTTCGAAATCCTAGAACAAACTTTGGAAGAATAATGTTAGTGTGTGTGTCGATTTTGGTAATTATCGCCAAAGCACTGCAACTATAAAATCGACGCATAGGAATAGAAAAATTGAATTCCAACAAAACCTTGTCAGTGGATGGATTGCTATAAACAACTGCTGAGAAATTTGCTGTGAATTCGAGTCAAATTATCTAGGACAGCCATGTCCAACCCACGGCCCGTGGGCCGCATGCGGCCCCGACGAAGGTTTTGTGCGGCCCTGATTAGGTTTTCACTGTAATAGGAGTAACTACATACTGACAACCTGTCTTATTTTGATAATCTTTAATTTGAAATTTTTGATATAGGTTGTCTTCAGTGCCATTTTATCATGCCTGTTACCATTGCAGTTATGATTCGATCGCTTTCAGTACATTAGCTCAAACGAAGTTTAGATTGCTAAGGTCAAAGTACGCCATTCAATGTACGGCCCTCATTAATTCAATGTGGGGCCCTCATTAATGTCATAAAATGTGCGGCCATAGTTGAGATAGTGACATGAATTTTGGCCCAGTAAGTCATTTGGGTTGGACATAGCTGATCTAGGTCTTTAGTTCATATTTCTTGTGATGTGAATTGATGTATAAAGTAATCACTTTTGTACGACTTTCCTAACACTGGTTATGTTTAAGTGTAATTTTTCCTTCGCTTTTTCTAACACTGGTATACTTTTTCGGACAACTGTGCTGATTGTTCATCTAGTGCAAACCATTATTTGGCAAAATTTAGCCTCCAGCTCGACTTGAAACAACCTTTTAGATTAAATATTGTTTGGCACCTAGGAAAACTTAAATAATTCCCAAAATAAATCAAGCTTTTGTGTGATTTGCGTGCACTTTGTAAGCTTTGAACTTTTTTTTACATAACGAAATATTTTCATTTGGAATGTATAAAAGAGGTTAGCCAAAATATAAAACCAAAGAATCTAATGTTGATTTTAAGAATATTTAGCACCAACACGTAAAAAAACAACAAAAAACGACACTATGAAGCTTTATATATTTGTACAATTCTTACATGCTTCAAACACAGAAGGTAAAAATAGGACACGCCGGGTAGCTAAACAAAAAATCCAGGTCATTACGTGTAGGAATTCTCAACAACACCGGTTCCCACCTCATGCGGTATTTGTTTTATTGATCGCATGCGACGGATTTGTGTAACGACAATTGGCGACAGACCGAAGTCTGAATAATTTGTCGGAGCGGTTGCGGTGAACGCTCTTGCGCAAGGAGCACTACGGTGATTCACTCAGGGGCCGTGAACACCCGACATTCCACTTGGGAGGCGGACACTCTACCACTGAGCTAATCGCCGCCAGATATTTGCTGTCTTAGTTCAAACAATGAAATATTTGCTATAGTACAGTCAAACAAATAGTATTCGCAACTATAACTACTTTCTAAACTTTTTTCTCAAATGCAATGAATGCAAAGAGCTCGGTACGACGACAACGGATGTGCAGGGCCGGTGCTAGATGGCTTGGTCCCCATAAGCCTGAACTTTGGGGCCCTCAATATACAATAAACAATATAATGCACAAGCGGCGGAAAGTGATCGTCAACCTCATTATTTAAAAGGAATGCTTAACTTTATCATTTGAGGACAACTTTATCATTTAACGTTAAGCTGTTTTCTTAAAGTCACACTTGATTGATCTAACGATCAGTCAAGCTAAGATTTTCCTCAGGCAGTGAAACTTCCATTGCAAGACCACATAAACAAACACGAAGTTAAAAAGAGCACCACGCAAATAATAAACTATTTTTCTATATTGCTAACTTTACTATAAGTAAAAAGTCTTATCTCTCTACGTAATATCGTTGAAAAATAAGGAAACTTTTGTAGACAAACAAGCAATATTAATTTTTTCACAATGTGTATAAAATTAGCGACATCTTGAGATAAAGTCTTCTAAACACTGTTGTAAAACGATTGTTCATGGACTAACATAACTGAACTATCTTGAAAGATACAGTGTTATTGGTTAAATAACTGGATTTCTAATTGGTGTAAAGTGTTGAGTTTTCATTGGACAACTCTGATGCAAGATACATTGGGTATTACAGATGCGGGCTTCGAATACGATTTGATACCTTGGAAACCAGCTATTTCATTCTTGAACAGTGAAAGGATGCAACACACGTTTATAACATAATTTTCCTGAATAATTTCTTACGAGAACTAAACTATACTAAAAATGCTTTCATCCAACGTGGCTTCATCAACGTTGCCTGCCCAATTGGCAGCTTATCAAGGCAAATGGTGACAACGATGCTGCTCACAATGCAGTTAGCAACGAGCAGTGAATGGTTTAGGTAAACGTAAGCTTTGGGTCATGGGAAGATCAATTTCTTTGACGTATTAGCTAAATATGAATGTTTAAATGGGAAATGTGTGAATCGGTTCTTGGTAAGTTCATTTCTGGTGTGTTTATATGCCCTAACAAAGAGAGCCCTTTTTCACCAGCTCCCCACCGGTCGTGGGCAGGCCCGTCGCCAGGATTTCGCAGCCGGGGGACCAAAACCCACAAGTGGGTGCCACATTTTTTAAATACAATGTTGGATGTATGCAGCAACCGGGGGCCAAACATTAAAGAGGGTACAAATTTTATACTTGCAATTGACTGATCTGCAACGTATTAAGCATCATCAACTAAAGCATATTAAAAAACAGCTTGCTACGAATTTTTAGCAAATATTTAGGCCAAATAGAATAAGTGTATTGGATGGCTATACAATAATAGCAGCAAAATTGAAACTTGTAACATTTGAAAACAACATGAAAAATAAAGCAAATTAGATGCCAACTTTACTATTGTACTTTCAGAATAACGTTGGTTTAAGAAATTACAGAAACTTTTGAAAAGACCAGAAATACATGTGCTGTAAATATTGATTTTGAGGAATGACAGTTTGCAAGGATTTGGCTTTTGCACGTATTTGGTGTAAATGTCAAATTGCAAGAGAAATTATTTTTGACCCAATCACAGTTTACCGCCGAAGTTGCGACCGTTTCAAATATGTTCCTTACGCATTCTAAACGTTTAAATAAGTTTCAATAATTTTGAGATCGAGTTATTTCATAGAGCTGCATACACGTTTAAGACAGGATTTAGTTTGGGTTAAATTTAACTACATGTTTCTCCGTAAAATTGACGGCGATGTTTCAAAATCGGGCAAAAATGCAGTGGATAAATTTCACAAACTTTTGTTTGAGTGTCAGCACCACCTCGATAACTCCAAGCGTGCTTCACTGTTTCATTCCTTGCATTGTCTCTGCAATAACCAATCATAGCAAATAACCCAAGCGGATGGAAGATGAACTGACAGTGATTAAAATTCTTTTATTAAAACAGCTAGCACTACGACTCATGATAGCTTCAACGACACAAGAAATTATTGCTCTTTCTGCCTGTTAAATTTAGCACCTTCTTGCAAAACGTTGAAACGGAAAGATTGTTGTCAAATATCCAAATGCGGGTAATGAGGCATTCCAGTGTCACTTTTGGCATAACCAACTTGGTGGTTTGGAGACTGAGTGTCAAATCTTTGAACAACTGGGTTAATAATTTTGTTACCGAAATATACTGTTGAAGATCTGTTTTTGTAAGAAGCGAGACAAACTGTTGTCAGTTAACCACCCGGGAAGTTTTACCATTTGGTCATGTATTGTTAGAAAATAAGAAGTTTACTAAATATCGTCCGAAACCAGTATATTCGCAAAAAATAAAAACAGCGAAAAATGAAATCAATTAGTATTCCTAAAATTTGAAAAAATAGCTGAAAATGGTCGGTACAATTGTGTTTCGCAAGTTCAAGTTGAAAAGCCTTAGGTAAGAACAGAAACGACTGTGGTGATCAAAATCGCTGATTTTTGAGATAAAAATATGTTGACATATTTAAAGATGAAACCAATTTAATTGCCGGTTTTACGTCATTCTCATGCGCATGCGAACGAACAATATTTTGGGCGCGTAGTGCCCTGCAGCCACTCTTGCTGAAAAATGTGTAAGGTATAAATTTCGCAGTGTTCGTTGCACAGCAGACACTTTTTCTGGCAAAGGGAAGTTCAGAAGTACCCTGCTGAAATTCCGCAAAACCTGAAATTAAGATGAAAATCGCCATCGTCTTGACTTTGTGCGTTGTGGCGTGCGTTCTCCACACGGCGACAGCAACATACGGAAATCCTTATGGAAATCCTTATGGAAATCCTTATGGATATCCGTATGGATTGGGAAGCTATCCCTACTATCAATATCCTGGTTTTTACTCTCCCTGGCAATTCGGCGGTTTCAACAACGGAGGTGGATATTTTGGTGGAGGCATTCCATATTATTTGTTACGGCGTCTTTTTAGTAAGTCAACTTTTCATTTTGTGACGTTCCGAAGTGCACTTTGATGCAAGATATTGTAAATATATATTCGGTTCAACGGAAAACCTAAGCGTTTTAAAAAAAGTTTGGTTTGGATGTTTAGTTTTTGATATTGTTGATGTATGACATTACCCCAGATTTTATGTCATTACAAGCGTAGGTTATTGCCCTGAAGACATTAATTTGAAATTCTAGTTACGTGGTATAAATATGCTTGAGATTTTCAAGATAGACTATTCAAGTAAGTTTATTGCGATAACATAATGCGTAACGAAAAAACGAGTAAATTAGATTTTTTAGAGTTTTTTTGTATCTTTATTTTTGATGCTTCATCCGAATTATTGTAAATTTCTTTTTTTATGCATCCTATTTTGACTTTCTTGCCCATGATTATACTTATTAACAATTTAAAGCAATAAGTGGAAGCAGAAGAAATAGTTCAAAGTTGTATAGCAACATTTTGAAATATAACCAGCTGTGCTTTTCTGTTTTTGCCTACAGGACGGAATCGACAAAGTCAAAATGTTCCCGAATAACCTTAACCACCTAAGGTTGAATGTGAAAGGTCACAACAGAATACTACCCAGTTCGAACGCTGCTGAAGAGCTTTTTGTTGTTACTAACGCACAGTAATTACGTTTTAATGCTTTAAAGATGCCGAGGTTCTCAGTCTCACCGCGTGGTGCCTGTTGTTCGCCTTTAAACTCAAGAATAAAGTCAACACAGATCAATCATGTTTCTTGTCTTATTATGATTGATTAATTTTGAGCTTTGTTTTATTTTATTTTTTACCGTGTTTAAGAGCCGCAGACAAAAAATTGCACAGACTTTGTTGAAAAACTCAGGTTTGAGTTGATCAACCAAATCTATTGCAGTAATCTTTAATTATAATGAAATTCAAGAGAAAATTAGAAAAGTATGTACGAGGTTTACCAGGGCCGGATTTCCTATACAGTTTTTCGAGACTTTGACGGCAGAATTTCCGAGAGCAGCAAAATTTTTTGGAAAGTTTTTTTGAGTTCTTCGCCGCCTATCTGAACCCAATAACCGTTCACAAGCAAACACCACAACAATGATCAATAAACTGTAAAATCCGAATGAGTGAAACCACTGACAAGCAGTCTGACCTTGCTACGACCACGAGGTTAAGCTGCCATATCAATCACTACTTGAAATAAAATCGTTACAGTTCAGTGTAATTTTTCAAAAATTGAATGATCGTGCCCTCGACTCTCACACGTCATGGACAAAATATTCCTCTTGAGTGAAAAGGGCGCGGAAAAATTTCCATTGCCTATGGGCGGCCAGTGTGCTGGAAATCCTTCCCTGGGGTTTACAACTTGAAAAGTTTGATTCCAACTTTCAAACTGAAAGAATAACGTTTTCAACAAATGAACTTGATTTGCATATCATGTCAACTTAGTTTTATCTTTGTGATAGAGACAACTGTTTTTCAAAGTTAGTGATAAATCAAATATAAAGTTTAAACTCCTATTGCTTGAAAGTATATAAAAGTATTTTTTCCAACATCCTTGACTTTGCCATTTTGACAGAGATTTTTATCCATTCAATCATTTACCGCACTATAATCATTGCTTGCGTCTAAATAGAAAATACCATTTAGTAAACAGCAGTAACATTGTTTAAAAAAACTGAAGTTGAACGATTGGTCGTCAGTTGACTTGACCCAAACTTTAATATCATAACAAAATCAATTTAGTTGTGTTTGTTAAAGTTCCAAAAACATATTTCCCGTTAACACATCTGAACTAAATTAAATTGCAATCGTCAGACTCAAGCCAGCAATAAAAGTTGTTCAAAATTTTGAACTTTCTTTTTTACACAGAAATTGGAGATAGTTATTTGATCTTTCATGAGCAATTTAGGAACTTCGAAAAGTGTTTTAATCATAAGTACGTAAAGTCCTGTAAATCAAGTTTTGGCCATAAGAGTCTTAGATAAATTTTTTTGAAATAATTTAAAAATATCATAAAGAAACACAAAAATACAGGAAGCCAGAAAAAGCGTATTGCTACCTATTTGTTTATGGAAGACAAGGAAATGTGAAACAAATGTTTAAGGCTGCTTGTTGTCTGCTAAAAATCTGATGTACCGTTTGAAACTCTTACTCTTGTCTGTCTTGGCAGAAATATGTCATTTCCACAACCAAAACTTGCGACTTTTTGTGCGTTGAAAATGTCAGTGCATTCTAGCAGGCTCCACAAATAAGTAGGACAATTTCAAGGAAAAGATGAGTTTCTCAATGGGTTTTCAATGATATTGCAAGCCTTTGTCAAAAAGTAAACTGCTGTTATTTTTGATAATACAGAATGGAGGCCAATCCTATACTGGCCATATTTTCAGGAATTGCGATATCTAAATGGAATCATTTAAGTCAGAGGTGTAACGCTTCGACAAGCGGGATGACTGCAAACATTTTTAAGGCGATGGGTCGACTGGAATCGATTCACTTTTCTGAAAAGTGATTCCAAATGTGTGGAGTCGGTAAGGAAATAACAACATTCCAGCAGATATTTTTGCAAAAAGCTGCATTCTCCTCACGATTAACCATGGAATCTTAACATGCTCTCATCTGCTAAACCCATGCATAGCCTGAAATGATGTCATTGGCTACAAGATCATTGCGAGTCACTTGGATTCGACTTGGATTACAAAGTGTGTTAACTCGGACTACGTTTCCACTTGTGCAAGTGATCCAAAAATGCATCTATTTTATCATCGCTATCATTTCCTAACAAATTAAGCCAGGCGTCTGTTTCTTGGTAAATCACAGTAAGAGCTCCACATTTTTTTTGCCCAGCTTCAATGGATCACGCAGCAAGATATTCCGTGCAGGAGAGGATTAATATTGTTCATGCCTATTTCGCGACGAAATCAGTTGTCCAAACTCAACGACAATTTCGAAGGGACATTCCGGGCAGAAGCGCTCTAACATGACTCACGATAAAGTGCCTCCTGGACAAATTTATGGACACGGGAAGTGTACAGGATAACATTGAAGGTCCCAGCGGCGGGCCACAGTCAGTCCGAACAGGAAATTACACCGTGACTGTGAGACGCGTTGGGTCGTAACGGCAGTATCGGGCCATGGTGGTTTGAGAATGCTGATGAACGTCCGGTAAATGTGAACACAGAGCGATACTTTCAACTTACGAGAAGACACTTCATCTAAGCACTGAGGTGGAAGCGAGTAGTAGATATGGATACTGTGATTTATCAGCACGATAGAGCAGCTCCGCATTGCTCCAGCGACTCACTTGAATATCTCCATCGTTACTTCCGCTGAAGACAGGCTCATCTCCGTTGATACGGACCAAACTTGGCCTTCACATTCTCCAGACCACCGTTCTTTGGGATATTTTCTGTGGGGACATCCAAAAGACAGGGTCTATGTTAACCATCTCCCAATATTGAACGACACAAGGATAACAGTCGAACGGAGATCAGAAGAATTCCCCATGAGATGTTGGGCAGGGTCGTTACCACAAATTCAATGGGCAAGTAGCCACAGCGATTCAGGGCCAATAAGATTGGCTCGAGCACATTTTAAACTATGGGCTGCTCTCGCAAAATGGTGGTGTACGAGGAAAAAACTCACATCACGCAAAACGTAAATGTGTGTAAAACAGGCCTATGAAAGAATGCAAAGTTTTCCTTTCAATACAAAACGCTTCTTTTCAAAAATGGATATACATCTCTTTGAACCAAACTGGTAGATTTATGAATTGTGCCATTCTCTGGTTGAAGCACTTTTAAGTTTTGTGGCAATAACCACGAGATATCTTTGCCGTAGAACGCTGAATGCTGCATAAAGAATTTCGGACATGAACGTATGAGCTAATTTTTTTTGCAAATATTTTGCAAGATTTCAAACAAGAAATCGTGTGTCCATGCAACACCAACTTCTTCCATTTCCTATATATAATGAAACTGTACAAGCTATTATCAAAAAATGTACAATGAGGCCCCATTTTCAGATTGTTTTCTAGAAACCTTTGTATTCTCAGGGGGTTCGTAGAACTTATTTAACTGCATTTGTAATAATTCTAGCTCTTCGGAGTTCATGGAGCTTTACACTTCACTGTGGACCACTTTTTTACAATTTGTTAACAAAAATCACTGAAACTTGTTTTACGTTGCACATACATATGTTGACAATGGAGGGAACAACGTTGTCACTTGTCACCAATTACAATCGCGCAGGATTTGAAATTACTTACAGCCGAGGCCACAAAGCTTTTTATAACGAAAAATCGTCTTTATGGTGTTGATCATGGAAAACTCATGTCTGTGGTAGAAGAAAATTGATATAATTGTTTATTTTTGTCCAAGTCGATCTCAATGTCATGACTGACAAGAAAAGCTTGTGGGTATAAGATAAACACAAGCTAAAAGAACAACTTAATGTTGGATCCTATGCCAAAAGCAGCTGGATATTTTGATGCCGAAATCCAAATTTAACCCAAATTGTTTTTCATGTTTTCGCACTTGTATCAATATTGTGCAACTACAGAGCAAAAAAACTGTCTATCGAAAGAAATCCTTCCCCAGCAAAGAATGAGACACTAAAGATCTTACAGAGTATATATTTCCTACGAAGTAGGCATCGTCAGCTCAACGATTGCAAAGCCATATCGTTGACTTCATCTCCAACCTTACTGGTTGAATAGAGAAAAAGAGCGCATCAATAGTTCGGGGATTGTTAGTATAGACCCTATCTTTTAGGTACCCCCGCAGAAAATAAACCACATGGGTTAGGTCTGGCGAATTTGCAGGACAAAGTTGGTCCGCATGAAGGGTCCCTTTTCTGCCACAAACTCCCTGTGATTAGACCAGCTATGTCCAACCCAAAGGTGTATTGAGCCAAACAGTATGTCGCTATCTTGACCAGGGCCGCACATTGAAAGACATTAATGATGGCCGCACATTGAATGGCTTACTTTGATCTTAGCAGTGCATTAGGTTTAGCTTAACCTAATGCATTGAAAGTGTTCGAATGCAACTGCAATGGTAACAGATAAGATAATGTGGCCCTGAGGACCACCTGTATCAAAAATGTCAAATTCAAAATTATCAAAATAAGGACAGGTTGTGAGCATGTAGGATACTTTTACTACAGCGTGAACTTAAACTGTACCCCTGCTTCGGCCACATCAATATGTTGTTGTTCAAATGTTTCCAGCCCTTTGTCGCAAACTGCCCGTGGTTTTTCTCGGTCCCGGGACAATTCCTCAAGTCTGTCGAAAGGGATCCCGCATTTAGTTGAGGACAACTTAATGTGGTCCTTAAAACGCTTCATTTGACCAGCTCCAGAACGTCAGCCGCAGGAGAGCTCACTGTAAAGTAGGTTTCAGGGAAGTCTGCTTCCAGGCATCCTTATCACATGGCCAAGCCACCTCAGTTGTCTTCTGAGGAGTATCGTCTCGAGGCATGTTGTGCCTGCTCTGCGGCAAATCTCGACATGAGATATTTTGTCCCACCAGTACGCGTGCAGGATAGTTTGCAGACACCAAATGTAAAAAGCCTTGAGGACTCTGATGTGACAGTGGTACAGTGTCCAACCCTCGCATGCATAGAGCAGTGTCGAGACGCAGATGGCATTGTAAACGGCCGACTTGGTGCGTGTGGAAAGGTCACGGTTCGTAAAAACGCGCTTGGACAGCCTCACGAAGGAAGTGGACGCTAGGTTAACACGATGTTTAATCTCCGCAGTGAGATCACATGCTGAGGTCATGATACTTCCCAGGTAAGTGAAAAAATGCGTTGAGCAGAACTTGCGCAACTGATGATTAAGGTGGAGGAAAGATTCACAGCCTTTATCTACCATCTTGGACCCTGCGTGCATGATCAATGGCATGGATGGATCCAAGACAACTGAGCTGCAGAGAGATTGCAGGAACCTTCCAGTAACCCCACGTTTGGGAGCCTGCATTCGCGTTCTTCCAGCACGTCGCCACCTTGCTTTCACAACCAGTGGGATTTTGGATTCTCATACGCCTGATTCACAAAGTGGCAAGCACATGGTTTGAGGTAGAGTGTCATTCTCATAGGCATACCGCAGACCAAGGCTGAGGGCATTACCGGATTAACCATTAGGCAAACTAGGCATGTGCCTTGAGGCCACGAAAAAATACAGGCCACTTGTGTCAGGAAAACATTTAAATTTGAGCTATGGAAAACTTAAAATATTGTTTGATGAACTTATTGTTGCGAAATTATCTACAGTATTTCTTGTTTAGGGGTGTTCACGACTGTTTCCCACTCCAGTAATGCTGTACGACTGATGTCTAAAAATAGAACGGCTTGTCTGAAAGTGAGAACTTCGTGGGGTTTAATACAATAGAAATAGTAAGTAAAGTTTATCTCCCGGGAACTACAAGAGCCGCCGCGCCTTTTTTTCTTTTTGTAACTGTCTAAGCACGTGATGTGCTGTTTATTAGCTGGAATGACATATTGCAGCGCTTCAATAAATGCAGCATATTGCTGCAGAGCTCTAGCATTGAACTAACCACCGCTGTTAGTCTTATGAAAAGTCTGGATCAATTTGTAACTGAATGTAGAGAAAAGTTTGACCCTTTTGACATGAAAGCTTAGGACCGCACTGGAAACATATCTTATAAGTTTGAAAGTGAATCACGCCGAGCACCAAAACGAAAGAACCATTTTAGTGAAGGACCCACTGGCGGATTAACAATAGTAGCAAATGTAGCAATTGCTACGGGCCCCGCGCTTTTGGGGGCCCGTGGTCTTCTGTAATAAATCGTATTTATTACATTAGATATAAAAAAAATTTCAGTCTAAGAAGTCAGTATTTCGCTAAATTTGCCATAAGTAGTAAGCGATGGTTTTCAAAGAATGAAAAAGGTGGGGAGCACTGCGGTGCCAAGGAAAAAAGTAGGGAGCCAACGTCAATGCCTCTCCTACATGGTGATTTTCCACGGTAATGAAGATTGATTTGCTATGATTAAACTTATGAAACCCAACATAGGCTTGTGAATATCGTCAGAACCGTCGTCAGAAAGTCTTCAAACCGTTTAAAATTTTGCTGGCTGAAAGTTATCTGCTGTATATGTCAATCAAAGGAACTAAGCAAACGATTTTGAAATTAAGCAAAAACCTGGAGTGGCCAAGCAGAGGGCCAGCCAAAAATCTGGGAGGGGCCATGGCCCACCCAGGCCTCCCCTCAGAATCGCCACTGTGGCGTTATCATTGCTCTGTGTGAAGTTATCATGAGAATTTCTCGTTTATTGTTACATAACATAACATCATAGGGCAACGACAATGCCAGCCAGAATGAAAGCAAATGGAAATTTCAGTGACGCAAGCGTCGAACGGTTTTATTCAGTCAGTCAGAATAAATCGCATGATTAGCCCGAGTGACGCTGATGACCTGGGCCGCCCCTGTAACAGCTGTTTGAATTTCAGGTGGTTCACCGATAAGTTTTCATAGTGGTGTAGTTTTGTCTAAGGTAGTGTAATTTAGACCTTAACCTGGTGCATATATATGACGTCATATTCCAATGCTTGTGACGTCATAGTTACCAACTCAAACCAAAAAATTTGTTATAATTCTTTTCAACGTGCACTTGTGCCCCCCACTTTGAAAAAGGTTCCGCCACCCATGGTCATCTGCAAGCAGCGCACAACCTGTCTCCGGGACCCCGGAGGGGGGATAAGGCATGGGGGACTTTAGAAAATTTGTTTAAAAAGTTTGAGGGCAATGAAAACCTATAACAAATTAACATGTATGTTTTCCCAAAACATTTGTTGTAGTTATGATGCACAATTGTAAAGCTAGATTTTGAAGGGTGTCCGTTCAAAGCAGACCTGTTCGAAACAGACCATTCATAACAGACCGCTCAAAACAGACGACGTTCATAACAGACCCGTTCATTAATAACAGACTCTGTTCGTACCTAGGGCCGGACAGGGCAAAGGGTGTTAGGCAAAATGGTTTGGACTTGTAGCGTCCACACTGCAATAGACATTAAGAAGGGATCCGTTATCAACGTGGTCTGTTACGAACGGGTCTGTTATGATCGGGTCCGTTATAAACATAGTCTGTTATGAAAGTGGTCTGTTTCGAATGGTCTGTTATGAGTGGTCTGCTATGAACGGGTCTGTTTTGAATGGGAACCATCTTGAAGCATTGTTATGTTTTTATGAGTCACGAGTTTCAAACTGTTTAGTGTAATTGGGTTATGCGCAAAAGTCCCCTCATACTGAAGGTAGCGGTGGCAATTGCATATGCGGCAACAATTGTGACCTCAAAAATAAAAATGTAAATTATAGGAAATGATTCTGAAGTTTTCAGGATGAGTGGAAAGCTTAATTAATAATGCACCTCCAGATAGACATGGAAGGAAAGATGAAATCCGCTTTTAACTTCAGGTATTCCAGAGCTAGCCTATATTGATTTGCCAGAAATTTAGAATAAAACTGTGGAATGCTTGCCAAACAGCTACAAAAATCCTGCACAGAATCGGGCCTCTAAATCTAAAACTTTTTGGTCCAGTAGATGGAATTGGGAGTCAATAAAAGTTATCGAATGAGCTATGGCTACATTGACAGTGCAACAATATAGTTAGGCATTAGCTGTAAATCCAACAAAGATTGACTGACTACCGGAAATATACTACAAAAACAATTAACCCATTAGCAATATCGACATAAACTCCTCATCGGTTGGAATAGAAAACTATTGTAAATGGAATAGAAACATATTGACCTCTATACCTTTCCGCTGTGGTATGACTGCCTGTAGCATGCATATCAAAACGACTCGTGTGAAAGCACAAAACTACTGACTCCCTCCCTCCCCCTTGTCACAAATTTGGTGACCCCCTCCCCCCATTATGCTGTGACGTCATTTATGGACGACCCCACTGGCGTCGGCGCAGGTACATCGAGGACTCGAGCTAAATAGTTCAGGTGACGACATAATGCTTATTCTCATTGTAGGTTACGATTGTTACAGCACAATTACTGGTGGCAGTAGCCAGCATAATGCGGTGGTGCTGTTTGACTTGTATGTTGCAGCAAGCGAGCGTAGTCACTTGAATGCAGTTGAGATCAGTGCTCTTCAAATGCGGGACCTTATAATTTTTAATTGTCGTTTGGAATAGTCTGCAACACTCATAGTAATTTGTGCATAATATTTGTTATTGGAGGTAATTTTGATGAAATAATTACAAGTAGCGGACGAAATAATAACAAGTAGCGTTTATTTTGTAACCGAAATTAAGAGAACGAAAAGAAACAAACAATTAGTAATGAGTGAAAGCACGAAAGTAACAAAAGAACGAAAGCGAGAAAGCATGATCATTCATGGGCGTCCGCAGAACCTTTTCCAGGGCGAGGCAACGTCGACATTTTGTTTATCATTTTCAAATTGCTGACGATCAGTGTTCCCTCTAAGATACTTTTGCACTGAGCAAATATTTGTTTTAGTGAGCATGATTACTTTAGGGCTGAGTAAGTGGAGTTTTCAATAAATTACAAACTTTGTGAAATACAGTATATAATAAATATACAATCGTATCAATATGCGAACAAAATAACACTTCCTTCAACTAGCTTCTTGTTTGCGTGCTTTTTCACTGCTTTGGAATGTTGCAAGTACGCGAGAATGAGATTTCACTGCGCAAAAGTACTGGTGGTCCTGAGTTTTTGCGCACTCAGAGGGAATATTGCTGACGATGCAATGCAAATGGACGTTAACAAATCGCTTTATCCTTTCTACATCCATGGGCGCAATTTCGTTGTAAAATATGGGGGGACAACTTGGTGTGAAACCAATATAGTCATCGGGTCG
>JGI24158J21664_10004794_pt1 | contig 17501 bp, 14 predicted proteins | sample Ectturendosymbi3_FD_21664 | JGI IMG/M metagenome (IMG submission 21664)
GCAAGCAAAGCTTACGGGTGAAAAGTTGAAAGGCTGAAGTAACAGCAGAGAAAAAACAAACTCAAGACTGCAATCAAAATTTCGCAACACAAGCTCATAAATCATAACATCTTAACAAACTGACTGACGTCAAGAATACTAGTGGCGACAAAAAAAACTGTGGCTCATGAAATAAGTGTTTAGTCAAAAATTAAAAAGACGTTTACTCAAGTAAATAAATGACTGAAACATCTAACTAGTTGATGCTATTAGACTCGAATTCGGCCTGCAAAATTTCAATATACTTAGCCCCGACTTCCATCTCTACCAGAACTAAGCCAAATAACATGTAGCGACGTAAAATAAGCACTGGCGTAACGTTTGAAAGGGACACATCTCCGTTCAAAAATTTTCTATGTTGTAGAGCACGTAAGGGCTCGCGCCCCCCTGGAAATTTCTTGACACCCCCTCGGTTGAGAACCACTGCTCTAAAATGAAAGTAGCCGAATTAATAATGGACTGATTCAATGCGCCCCATAGCCGTAACCATTGCGTCCCATGCACGGGGTACAATGGAACAAAAAGCGGCATTTTCAAAAAGGTTGTGATTTTTTTCTGAAGTAAAGTGTCACCGTGTTTTAGTAGGATATTGTGCATAAAGGTTGCTTTGTTGTGTAACCATGCTTGAGTTTGATTGGGCTTAAATACAAATAGCAATGGCAAAAATAGTGAAAAGTGTGCCATTGTGCCCCGCCTTCCCCTACAGATCCTCTATTATCCAGAGCTTCTTGAAAACATTAAAAAGAGTTCATGCAAACTTGTGACCAATCACAATGATACACATGATATGTTAAGATAACAATGCTAAACTTGTTTAAAATTTATAAATCAGTATTTTTGAAAACTGTGCAGGAGCGTAACTCTATTACAAGTATGTCTGTTATATAAAAATCCACATTCTTTTCAATTTTTAGGTTCCAGTATTGCAGTATCTGTACTACTTAGCTCAAGTTGGAATATGTATGTCTCCACTGAGCAACAATCACTTATTCCTAGAATACCACAAAAGTCCATTTCCTGATTATTTTGCACGAGGCCTCAACGTGTGTCTTTCCACAGACGACCCATTGCAGTTTCATTTTACTATGGAACCGCTGTTGGAAGAATACGCTGTTGCGGCGCAGGTAAATTTTGGAAAATATTTCAGTTGGCATTAGAGTAGTGTTATTCATATGAATAGACAGGTAACTATTATATCTTAATTGTGTTCTTCTCAGCTTTTTTATAAAGCGCCCATCGAATCAACAAATGACTAATGGTATGATAGTTCTTTTTATACGATGGCCATCTGTTACAAAACAAGACAGTGCCTGATTTAGGCGATGAAGATTTCAAACAACGAAAATAAGCGTTAAAGTTCTCGGATTTCCCGTGAAAACTCTCCTAAAAATTAGGTACTGTACAGAGCAAAATATATCCAACATAGAAATGGAAGTTTTCGTGACTCATTTTTATCGTTTCTTTTCGTAATCCCCACTTCTTTCCGATTCTTGCACCCAAGCTAGTTTTTCTGAATAATCAAGCAACAAAAGGGAGCAATCCCCCAAACGTTGGACTGCCTCAGTCAAACCGGAATGTGTGGTATCCTTATTAGCAAACTGCAGATAAAAAAGAAATCCTAAAATCCTACTATTGGCAAACGAGTGTGGTGCAGTCAGCATCAAAATATCATTACTCTTGTGTTGTCAAATTTTTTTATAAACTCTTGGCAAAAAGACTTCCAACTATCTTGATTGTAGCCATACATGTGTTGTCTTAAATACAGCGTTCTCGTCGTTGACACTAGAGATACGTATATTTACGTTTTGGAAAATACTTCATTTAAATGGGTGTAACTGCATGTGATCATGGCGTTAGACCAATAAGTGACTGTATTTTACTTGAGGTGTGGAAGCTCAGCGTCTGCGACATGTGCGAACTGGCTCGAACCAGCGTGCTAGTGAGCGGTTTTTCTCATGAAGAAAAGCAAAAATGGCTTGGCGATTCATATCGGTAGGACGATTGTCAATAGAATATCAATGGAAGAAAAACACAGAACACAGAAAAAGCGGTTACTTACTGTGATGCCTTTTACATATTGAAACGTGTCTCCAAGTTTTCTGTTTTTCCGTTCTTAGAAGAACCTTTTGCCAAACAAGATAGATTGTTCATGCACTTAGGTTTGTTTTTAATTTCAAACCTCACTTTTGGGCTAACTAAGACCCATGCATTTTGCAAGCATTTACAAAGCAAGGAAAATCTCTCCAATATTTCTTGCGCAGCTAATACTTGTGAACACCGTAAAAAAAGTTTTGAACGGTTACAAACGATTCACAGCTATGATTTTGCCTTGCGGTATCGCCGCACAAATCTGCCAAGCCAATTAACCCCCAGCCCATTATTTTGTGACAAAAGTTAACTTGAGTATTTTCCAAGTGTGTATACAGCTTTTTATTTGCATATCCAACATACTTTATCATAACTCTTAGAGAGGATGGAGCAAACGGAAATGACATCAACAAAACCAATGTTCCAAATATTCGGGTTGCTTTTCGTGACGAAACATTGGCAGACGAGTTGCAGCTAATTGCTTCTGCTTACCCAAGGCATCAGCAGGAAGGTTTCGCAGATGGTCCAGCAGAGGACGCGGGCGACGCGTCACCAGCTCGTGTTCATGATACGAAACCTGTACAAGAACTCAATAAAAACGTTGACTGACACTGCGAGTAATATGCTTCTTTTCCACATGTGGACTGAGCAGTAGAGCAATGATCTACTAATAATGAATTAAAATTAGCATAAAATGGTTGGTTTACTGTGAACCGTCAGAATAAAATTTAGATAACCGCTATCTTGATCTTATTGCAAAAATGCCAACATCTTTGGGGCAGTGGCGTAACTGACAAGGGGTCAGGGGTGCGAACCGGCCCCCTGGGAAGTTAAATGTAAAAAACGGACCCCCTTGCTTATATTTCGGTCTTTCGTTTTCTTTTGGTTTGTAGTAGGTTGTTACTTTTTTACGTATTTTGGAAGGTTTTCGAAGTGTTTTCGGGTTTTAGTATAGCCATCCACATCTGGCTTCACTATCATTTCTCAACTTTTTTCTGCGTGTTGGTCATTGGGCCACTTACGGTAGCCAGCAAGTACCCCTTCAAGTAAGCATTTCCTGGTTCAAACCTCTAGTTATGCCACAGCGCTGGGGTTGTAAACAATGGCGCAGGCCGCCCAAAATTTTTGACTTTAGGCGAGCAACAGTATTTGTTTGGGACGCCACTTTTCTAAGCACAAAATGACTCGATATGCTAAAAATTGTGGGATCCATGGCCCCCTAGCTACTCCTATGGTTGTACCTTGATAAATAAAAATTAGCAAACACTAAGTTCACAAGAGTTAACCAAGGTTGCAATTTGTGAATTTTCTTCATCATTTCCCAGCACTAAGAATTGCATATTAGAGTAGAAAGCTATGTAATGATAAATATAGAATGACACCGAAAAAATTAGTGTTGGTAAAACTAGGTGAGCAAAACGTTTCTAAAATTAACAAATCGTTATGCAATAAAATGCAAATACATTAGTAGAAACTACAAAGACCAGTGCAAATGATGCTATGAATTTGTTGGCCAAAACTTAAGGTATGATACCGTTTTTCCTACTTGTGAAAGACGACTTCCAGATTTTGAAAAGCAGAGAATAGTGAAACACAGCCTGCAACGCATGTTGAGGCTTACTTTAACATTATTATCTTGGGAAAGTATATTTGAGATGTCAATAAAAGTGTTTAGGGTAATGTTGCTACTTTTGTGGAAAGTTTTCTAATAATATTTGCCAACGCTAGCACCTGTTTATTGCTTGCAAATATTGCATATGGAATTTAAATATATTTAGTAAAGAAGAATATGTACAATTTCTTAATACTGGCCTGACTGTCCGTCTGTCCCATCACATTACTTGATTCGAAAAAAACGATGACGCATTGGTCAAAAGTCAGGTGCTTATGTACGCCAACAAATGTGGACAGCTATAAACTATGACTTGACTTAAAAATGTCCCAATTCAGTTCTTTACTCAGAAATATACTGTTATTTACATATGCGACGCATAATTTTGATTTGTGATACTTGTTTCTCCGTCCGCAGGTTTCAAGTGCGTGTTAACTCATAAAACCTCTCAAAATCTGGTGCAGTGTAATACCAGCGTTTATTTTTTACAATATTTACACTTATTGTGCATACAGTTGGGATGTTTTCTAATTGGATAAACCAATTAATTCACTTTGTTTCCCAACCTTTGTGATCACATGAATATCATTTACCTGAGTACATTTCGACTGTAAATTGCTTCATGGCATTTCATTTTGTTCATTCACTCAATCATCATCATCATTTGCATATGCGCTTTTCCTCTAGGAAGAGTTGCAGGGACAGAAGACCTAGATCTCGAAATATCTCACGGTTTTCAGCAATATCTGATAGTTTGCTGGCTCCACACCAAGACGCGAATAAGGTCGGAGATGTAATCACGCAACCTGGTTCTTGGTCGACCTCTGGGCCCCTTTCCCGTGGGTGTACGAGCAGGACTTCCTTCGGCGATCTTTCCTGATATTCAGGTCACATAGCAGAACAAGTATAACTGAGATTTATCTATTCTGAGATGTGGCCCCACATTCAGGGCTTTACAAATTTTACAGCTGCCACTTTACCGCGAATCATCACACTCATGGCAAAAATCCCATCTCTGTCGCTTGCATTTGGCATAGCACTCTTTCAGTCATTACCCAAGAATCGTGATCATAGTGAGGTTCGGGACAAAGACCAATTTAAAATCTAACTGATTTCCGGTGTTTGAAAGCTCTCTTTTTGTGACCACACAGCGATAGAGCTGGCGTAGAATAGTGTTTAATTTACCAAGCCGTGTGCATCAATCTCCCAGTTCCGCCTTCCGTCACTCGTGAATACCACACAAGGAAGGTAGTTGAACGTCTCGCCTGCTCCAGTGTACTGCCGCTTACATACAGCGCCCACTGGCTTGGGTTTCTGCATAGACATAATGCATCGGCCTTTTTCGTGATAGCTTTCATTCCCACTTGGTCGCACGCAGCTGAAAACCGATCAAATACGTGTGGAAGACTCTGTTCAGAGAACGCAAGTAGTACCAAATTGTCAGCAAATGCCAAACGGTTGATCCTGCAAGTTCCAGGATCAGCCATTTCTATTCGTGTAGGCCAGTGATTCTTAACCTGGGGTAAATTTACACCCGGGAGTAAATTTCATCTTCCAAGGGGGTAAATTTACTGAGCAATAAATTGCAGTGAATGTAAATTTTTATAGATACTTCTAAACTGTAGATGTTTGTTAATTTCGTATTTTCAATAAACGAACACCATTGAGTATATTGTCGTAATCTTGTTTGATGAAAGGGCAAGATATGTGGGAGTCCAACACCCACGGTGAACAGTTGTGGTTGATTGAATTCTGTCCACACGGACAAAAACTCTTGGGCAGGAATACAGCGACGTGACGTCTAGTAACAAGCACACATTAACGCTGAATTCCTACGGCACTCACTAAGGCTTTTTCTCAAGGGACCGGGTCATATGCTTTCTCGAAATCGACAAAAAATATGTAGACATCTTTGCCATACTCCCAAGGTATCTCGAAATTTGCTGTAGAGTGAAACTTTGTTCGGTATTGCTATTCGGCCAGGACGAAAATCGCACTGGTATCCTCCTACTTCGGACAAATTCTTTCGCAGCACCATTTTTCAAGACACCTGACACAAACTTTTCCATTTGGGCTTAGGAGAGATGACAGTGGTTGGCACATTCTCTTCTGCACCCCTTCTTATTAATGGGTATCGATCACCCCAGTTTACCAACCCTTTGGTGTCCTTTGGAACGACACATCACTTGAAACACACAAAAGTTAGTCAAAGAGCTCCTCTGTTCAAGGCTTTGAGCATTTCAGGTCGGATTTCGTCGTAACCTGCAGCCTTCTGAAATGTAGTTAGATAATTTGTTTACTTTGTTATTTTCTCCTTTCGCTGTTCGTGTTTACGTTGCAGTCACGGGGTCCCGGGTGGGGTTTTCGGCTGATCCCCTGGAACTATTCTTGACCTAAGTTTTCAGAAGATGCCTTTTTTTAAATTATTAGCCACAGAGTTTTTACGTCAACTCTGCAAACTGTGGAAGATAACGCAAAATGTATGTGCGTCCAGAAAATGGAGCAAAGAACGTTTCTGAAGTCTTATATTGGCCTTTTTGATACGAATGTAAAAGGAGTGAAGTACAGGAATTTTCTGCTGCAGCAACGTAACAAAAGTAACCTCACATTGCATTGGAATCGAAACAAAACTAAACTAAAACAAATACCATTTCAGTGCCACACCAGCTCCTTAGGCACAAGTAAGTTTTCCCGGCAATTTTAAGTCGTTTCGACGAAACTGCTTACTGCATCTGCACCACCACCATGAGGCAACACGAGTTTTAAACGCATCAATCAGGCGCAAACTGGTGACTTAAAAACCTAGGATTGCAAATTGAAACGGGAAGAAAGGCATCAATAGTAACTTTCTGCCATCTACTCAAGACATCAGTTGTGATCTTGCTTTTGAAAAAAGGTCAATCACATCGTAGCAAATGCATAAAATGCGTCTATCCAGGAAGCAAAATTTCAAGTTGTTAGTCACAGGGCTGGTTGTTGGTCGTCCGCCAAAAAAGCACCTTCAGATACCGAAATCCTACAGAACAGTGATCGGCCTCTTTCGCAAACAATATCTCCGCCAAACTTGCGTCTTGCTTCTAGCACGGAAATCGTTTCATCACCAGCAACAAAGGCTGGAGCAAACGCCAATCACTAAGACCATTGCGGTCCGCTTTTCTGGTCTCTGCGACCCGTGATCCGGACAGTCGCTAGCCCTGTAGCCGGTTGTCCGCTATACGATGGCGGAAATTGTCCTTGGTTTTGTTGAAACATGTCCGCACTGGGTGGCGTCAGCGGGAAACGATTGGGCCCAAATCCGGGGTCGAAAGACCCAGGCATGGGAGGGTAAGGATGGAAGTTCTGCGGCGGCGGAGGTGGTGGTATGTTTGAGCTGTATGATTGGTGGACAGGGGGTGTCTGGGGCCCGAGTCCTTGCGCTCCTGGAAACTGGTTGACCAGTCCTGGCCCACTGAATTGATTCGGTTGGATCCCAAACCCCAGTGATGCGGGAACATTTGTTCCCATATATGACTGGTACTGATTGACGCTGCCATAGAAAGACGACGACGATTCACTCGCAGATTTGGTCGGTGTTTGAGGCTTAGATGATGAGACCTAAATAAGATAAGCAATTATTAGCCAGAAAAGCTTTAAAGAAAGCTGATGATCTGCAATTTTGTAGAGGTTTGTGAATACTTGTTAAGTATTATCGAAGAGGAAGTGAATTTGGAAATTCACGATTCTTCAGACAACACAAAGCGTGAACAGTTGGATGTTACCCTAACACAAAACTGACACGAGTGCACTACGAAAACCGGACATAAAGTTGAACATTTAGACAAGACGACAAAAAGTCGGAAAAACATCGATGTTTCGCAAAGAGAGACATATCCGTCGCTTTAAACACGTGAAATCGAGATGCAGCTGGTCTCCAAACGCGAGTAAAACCTAGTGGATCTTAAAATAGCCCCCATCGTTGTTCTTTGCGTGAAATCTTAGACAAACACATATCAATCAAATTCACGATGTACAATAGCCGCACGGGACCAACGACATTTGGGATTATCGGCAGAAAATTTCCCGAGAAAAAGGTAATGACGTCCACGTCAGATATGAATTCGGATAAACCCAACAAAGATTATGAACTGGCTGCGCGTAAGCAATCTAATAAATGAGAATAAAAAACAGATAACACAAGTTTTTTAAACCATCTCTACAAGAATTTCACAAAAATGCTTGCCTAGTTTTTAGCGAAGGTTTTGGCAGAGGCATTCTTTCCGCCTGCTACGGCTATGGCGCATATACCTGTTTTTTTCGGTCATAGACCGAATTGTTTTTGAAATGACCGAAAAAAATTTAGTCATTTCGGTCAGAATGTTTGAATATATAGGCTAAAAAGCACTGTTACAGCGAGTTTTAATACAACTGTGAGACAAATGACCGAAATGTTTCAGTGACCAAAACGTCCCAGCAAAAATGACCGAAATGTTTCAGCGAAAAAAACAGTTGCAGACAGAAACACAAGGGTGTTTGAAAAGGACAGTAATTAACTTACTTGCTGAGGCTTGGAAGCAGATGTTTTTGACTGCTCTATCGTGCCTCTGTCGCCTGTGTCAACGGTGTCCATGGCAACGACTTCTGTGTTTGAAGAAGTGCGCCGCTGATTTGAAGACTGGTTTTGGTTTTTGCTGGCAGCAGCACTCGGCGTGTGCGGTTTCTTTACCGCTGGCTGAAAAATCGTCAGCAAACATTTTTTACATATCTTTCGCCGCAGACAAAGTTGCTCTGGGCCGTTTTTTGAGTTGGTGCGGTGAATTTTCCTCAGAATGAACAAACTTTAACTGAAATCGTAGTAAGGCACTAGCAACTTTTATAAAAGGATCTTGCAAAACAGATCGATTGTAGTTTACAAGTTTCACTGTTGCAGCGGCCGTTTTTCCCTAAAAATTATACCATAAAATGCGATGTTGGTTTTAATTCTGATGGATACCAAAAAAGTAAACTAGTTTCTGAAGAGAAAAAATTAAGCTAAATTACTCACAAATCAAAAGTAAATTAACATCTTTACCTTCACTGTTACCTACAACAATCAAATACATCTGAACCAAAAGTTCACTATAGACAGGGTTTTTTAAGGAGTTTTAGGGACCCGATTCGGGTCCCTAGAATTTCAAATTGGGTCCCTGGAATCAGAGAAAACTATCATCGGGTCCCGAAACTCAGAGAAATCGGGTCCCTACAGATCCAAACCGGGCTCCAAACATTTTCCTTAAAAAAATCCTGCTATAGACAAGGCAAATATTTTTGACGTCGGGTCTAAACTACTAGAGACAGGATGATGCTGCGCGAGGGAGTAAAACCAGTCTGACCGACGTGCAACAGGAGGTTACGCGGGTTCACATAAATTCTGAGCAACAGTCCAAGAAGTACCTGGGAAGTGGAGGCAGGCGGCGGTGGTTTAATTTTCTGTGCATTTTTGTGTGGTTCGGTTTTTGACGTTTTCACCTGAAAACAATCGCTTTTCAATCGCTGAAAATTTCGCTCAACAGGTCACAGGTCTTTATCTGCAGGCAACAAAACTAACCTGAGGCTCCGAACCCTTTTCAGCGTCACCAGGTGTCTTCGGTCTTTCTCTCTTCGCTTTGTTTGATGACCCGGCCTTACTGCTTTTAGTCTGAGAATACTGATCGAGTACCTACGGAGAAAATTTATCCAGCAACGCTCTTTCAAACAAACATAATGCACCGTGTGCTCGGAAACACAAATGTAGGAGCAGGCAAATTTTTGGGGGTGCGAAGGATTTTTGCCCAAATTTCCCCAAACTTGTCCGAAAAATACTCCAAAGAAAATGACCTCCAAAAAAACGACTGCATTTCTTTTCATGTTGGGCGTATTTTTTCAAATCGAAGCACTTCAAACACCATTTTTACCCAAATTTCTGCTAACTTGCCCGTAAAGAACCAAATAAAAACATGACCTCCAAAAAAACGTCTGCACTTTATTTGATTTGGGTGCCATATTTGTAAAATCAAAGCACATACAGCGATTTTGCGAAGGTATTCACACATTTTGCCCAAATTTCCTCAGATTTTGCCCGGATTTTAAGTGATTTTTCTCGGATTTTCACCAGATCAAAAGTTTTGGGGTTACGCTTGCACCCCCTGCACCCCCGCCTCCTACACAAGTGCTCGGGAAAAACGTGAACGTGAGAATGTTTGCAGAGGACGCAATATAATATGACTGAATTACACAATCGAGATAATGCCATCAAAAAAAGAAAATTAGGTGAGCAATTACTGTTCCTATTTTGTAACTACAGTATGTCCAAAGAATCACTTATCATCTCTAAATGTGCCGACATGGAGAATTTTTGTCAAGAAGAAAAGGCTAGCTAGGCGGAGGATAAACTTGCGTGTCTTTTTCTTCGCAGTAATGTGGACAAGTTTACTCTGCTTATTTTTATACCGTTGCTGTGGGTACATTAGACGCGGGGATACAGCCCCTTGTGCTTGCAAATTACCACAACATAGCACTGTGCTGAGCAGTTAGATTGAAAATACTGAGGCAAAGTTTTGTTTTACAAGCCGATAACCTGGTGGCAGATATCCTCTAACAAATCTGTGCTAATGTCGTCGATGAACTGCTCCCACCATCTTCCTCTGTTGTAAGCCCAATCCTGAGGTTCAAACTTGCACAAACGACCTAAAACGAACAAAGAATTTTACTGCTACACATATGCATCCCACGAACAGCCAAATGGAAAGCAAGACAAATGGTGCTTGATGCAGAATTTCACTTTTATTTTACTCGTTTTGTACTCCCTCTGGAGTGTCACGAGTGTCCGTCTGCGCCGGGGGTCACGCGCCTACTTTCGCATTGAATGCTGCATCGGTGGCGAGTCAATGGCAGCATCACGCGTGAACCTTTTCCACACACCGCCAACTAACGTCGAACACGAGGCTGGGCAGGCCGCAAATACCATTTTTCAAGCCTTCTGTACGACCTCACTGGAAATTAAACCCCGCTTACCAGCTCCAGTGGCGCGTGCTCAACCCACTGTACCGCATCGACTTCATGAAACTATTGTGAAGAGCATCCAATGCCAGTTATATAATTCAATTTACCATATATTTTGAGCTGTCTCAGTGCTCTCAGCACGTACGCAAGTTTTACAAAACCAAAACTTTCTGCATAACAAAGAAGGTAAAAAGTTCAGCAAAATCTTAACTGGAACCCAGCTAATTGCAATCGGGGCAAATATGTAGTGACATGGAGCTATACACAAATAGTAACTATCGAAAGGGTCCTTGCACAGCAAAGAATCAATTTGGTATTCATAGTATACATGTACTTTGTCAACTGAACAGGCAACTTCAGCTCTGTGAAGTGCACAAAAAAAGTTTAGAAAACCCCAAAATACTGAAAACTGCTAAGAATCACTGAACCAGGGTTTTTTTAAGGAAGATGATAGAAACCTGGTTTGGATCTGTAGGGACCCGATTTCTCTGATTCTAGGGACCTGATTTTCTCTGATTTTAGGGACCCAATAATATTTTTATGATTCTAGGGACCCGATTTGAAATTCTAGGGACCCGAATCGGGTTGTTAAAACGCCTTAAAAAAACCCTGACTAAACAACCAGAATTTCTAAGGAAATGTGTGGTTTTCTTTTCGTGTGACTCCACAAGACCCTTGTAGCTTAATGGGCTAACTCTGGTAGCTTAAACAGGACCACATATTTTAATTTTTCCCTATATTGTACTTAGTCACCAAGTTATGTAGTCCTGGACATGACCCTCAACTGCAACTGGTGCAGATTGGACATTCTGCAGTTTTGGGGAAGCTGCAAGCAGGATATCTTTCAACCATTATTATTCCCAGGTCCACTCTAACAAAGACTGGTGGCACCTGACGAGGCTGTACCTATAGCTCAAATAATCTCTTTTATGAGTGACTGATGACTATGTCCAAAGAATCACTTAACATCTCTAAGTGTACTGACAAGGAGAATTAGTGACACAAAGTTTAGGCGGAAGAGGATAAACTTGCGATGTCTTTCAGCTTTTCAGCCATGCAAGGCAATCTGGTGTCTTTCAGAAACACCAGGAAGATGGGATTATTTCTCCACTCTGGCAGCCACTGCAGGTGAACCTGGATCCAATGTAGTGGCCAGGCTTTTCCTTGGGGCTATCTACGAGATGAAAAGTGCTGCCTGATGATAACTGTACAATTTAGTGACCTAAACTCTAATCAGTGACTGCTGACTGCTCGCCTGAAGCCACGCAGCAGCATTTTACTATGATGGCGTAGATGGAACCCCACCTAGACGACTCTTGTAAAGTCTCTAACTGAATACGATGGCTGACGGTGGCAATTTTCACTGCATTTGCAGTTTTTCATGCGAGAATGCATGCGATAACACAACTACCTAAATATTTTGGATGTTATCCCAGCATTAGCACTAAGAAATTTCACTGACAAAACCTAGCTGAAGTATCAAAATGTCTCCCAGGGGCTTTTAAAAACATGTCAAGAACCTCTGGCTAAGACAGAACAATAAATTCCTACAAAAAGACATTTATCACAGGGTGCATCTCACACAACAGGTAAAGTAACTGATTTCTGAGTGAAAACCATGAAAATTGTTCAGAAACAGAAAACTGCTAAAAAGTGATTTAAAATCAATCCACATACCAGCAAGATACATAACAGCAACTGCTACAATTTGTGGCTCCCACTGTAGGCAGAGGGAAGTACATAAACTATCATTAATAAAAGTCCATGACATTTGCACCAACTTCTCAATCTTGGATCGCTCACCTAAATACATTAAAAAGACCAATGAAGGTTTCCAAGAAGATGACATTAACATTATTTAGAAAGAAGTAATGCAAAAGTCATGCTGTATATTACTCATTTCAATACTGGAAGAAAAACATATACTTTATAATTGTACCAAAAGTAATTCTCTACAAAATACTGAAAATGACAACAAAAAACAATAGTAACCACAACACAACAGCAAATAGTGCACAAGGAAATTAACAAAAAATATAGTCCACAACAAACAGAATTTGTGCCTCACCTTTCAGAGCTTTGGCATACTGCAACATGTATTTATAAGGATGTTCAACAGTGAAATCAAATTTAATTGTCTGCAAAAGCACTTTCTCAAACGTCAGTACTTCTTCCTTAGGGTCATCTCCAAATTGTGCAAACTGTGCCTCATTCAGCAAGCCACGAGCCACTTTTATCAAATCTCTGCAAAACCAAGCATCATGCTTTTTTTCATCTAAGTTGAGCTGTTGAAATCCGAGCAAGAAAGATCCAAGTTATAGATAACATATATGGTGTGCAAATGCAAGAGAGTTCCATCCAGCCCAAATGACAAATTCACACTTATTTTTTTATATGAAGAGAAAGCTGTTTATGTCAGTGTACACAAACTCAAATTATTTGAGGCTTAACTGTCAAAATAACATCACTAGTTAAAGCCAAGAACCCTTCATAAATGTTGAAGTACACCTTAACAAAAACAATTACCCTTTTCAAAATGAGAAAATGCCAGCAACTTCAAAATGTCATTAACAACAAAGGCACAGTATTGCACAAATACTGAAGATAGAAGTTTCCTTAAAACATCTCTGGTTATGTCTATCAAGTCAATCATTTAAGTCAATACAATATGTTTTCACGTCTTTTTACTAAGTCATGTGCAAAATGCAAAGGATAGAATCTGTAGCTCAAAAATGCAGCTCTTGCATAAGGCATGGCACACAAGTCCATAACCAGCTCCCAGTTTTATATTGTTGATATTCAGAAAGTAACAATAGTAGTACCAACAAAAGAATTTGATTACAACGAAAATTACAGAAGACACAGGCCTATAAAATTTTGTTTGCTAAATCACAACAAATATTAATAGGCTTGGCTGATTTGTTAACATTATGCTCCATTTCTCACTTTATGATTTTGTTTGTTGACACAGTGTAATGTAGTTGCTCTAACGAATTGTCTTCTGTTCAATCTTTTATAGTACAATATGCTATGTTTATAACATAATAATTTTATTATTTGCAATTACGTCCAGAAGAAAAAAACTACCACAGAAAAATAATATGGATTATGTTCAATTTTTTACAAGCCTGACTGAGTTAAAACAAGAGATAAAACAGACCACTTGAACAGTGCTCTCAGGGCAAGGACTACTGTTGATCATCCTAGCAAAAAATCATTTGAGCTATGACCTGCAGGCAATGGGTAAGACAGCATCAAAACAAATGAAGCATACATTTTACTGCAGCACAAAATGCATGAACAAAGTCAGAAAAAACAATTAACATGCATAAACAAAGTCAGAAAAAAACAGTTGTACTGCAAAACAAATTATATCAGCAACTTTTGTTATCTCTATAATAAAAAACTTAAAATATAGAAGTAATCACTTTAAAAATTGATCTCAGTAAAGAGGACAAGAATAAATGCAGAAATAGATTTCTCCAAAGCATTGGCAATTACAGAAAAGATAATATCAACAACGTCCTTAACACATTGGCCGCCGGTCTACAAATACAGTATGATGTACGTACTTGGAAATCGGGGAAAAACCAGGGATATTTTGGTGGACTTACCAACTGCATAGTTCCTCAGCTGATTGCGCTAGAGAACTGTTCAAACTATAAAAAGACTCAGCAAGTCTTCGGGTCTGCAATGAAAAGAAAATTTTTGGCTTAGGGTTTCAGTTTTTTGTGAGTGACATCATATGTAAGCAGTGTTCCCTCCAAGGTGCACAACCGTGCAATTTTGCAGTACCACCAGATCATTTGCGCAGTGAAATCTCATTCTCACGCGCTTGCAACATTCCAAATTTCTTATGCGATACTGCTTGAAATGCTTCACTAGTTGTGTGTGCACATGGTTGCGCAGTTGCAGGTTTTTGGCCATTTTTGGCTGCTGGTGCCTGACCTGGGCCCAACCACCAGACGGAGGTATTTCGCTGAAGTTTTCATTGGAAATTAGGCTAGAATTTGCATCTTTTGAGACCTTGATCAACTTTCTAGCATTTCTGGTTCAAAAGTTATGATCTAAAATAAACAAACAAAGTAATTATCTAACTATGGGATTAATTTGATGCTGTCTTACCCATTGGTTAATTATCTAATTATGGGATTAATTACTTTGTTTATTTTAGATCATAACTTTTGAACCAGAAGCCCCAGCAAGTCAATCCAAGTATGAAAGGACTCGGGCTTTAGCCTAGTTTCCAATAAAAACTTGAGTGAAATAATACCATCCAGCAGTTTGGGCAATGGCCAGATGAAGTGGGCCAAAAAGGCTTAAAACAACACCACTTATGATGTCACTCACAATAAAATGAAACCCAAAACCAAAATTTTTTTTTACTGCAGACGTGAAGACTTGCACAATCTTTTGAGGGTTTGAACAGCTCTCTACCACAATCATTGGTGGAGATATTCCAGTGCAAAACATGTGCAAACTGCTGGATTCTAGCCTTAGGCTACCAGAACGGAAGGTGTTAATCACCAGTGAAAAAACACTATGATCACCAGCACTGCCAAGAAGAGCATTTCTGAGTAGGTTGGATGGAAGTTCAACTTGCTTTCCTAGCATGATAGAGTTCTAAATTCTTTCTTTGACTCAGAAAACGATTAGAAAAGGTCCAATTTAGCAGCAATGCAAACCTTTAAAAATTACTTACTTGCATTTTTTTGGTGTTTCTTCAACCTTTCCAGCTAAAAACAAACAGCATGTAGCTGTGATATGACGAGGAAACTTTTTGAATGAATGAAACATATAGAAACGGTGGAAAAACACTATTGCAGTTGCAATAGTTTCATGGTGTAATCCAAGCTGTAATTGCATTAATGTTATTAGCATTGAAGTTAAGGAAACTATACAAAAAGAACAACCCACAGCTAATTACACCTTCATTTATAATGTCAAGATAAAGAATATTAATATTCCAAAGAAACTTATGTTTTAAATTACCTTTGTACCCATATCAAATATAAATCTTGGACCTTCACGCCTGTATCTTGCTTCAGTTTCAGCATTAAGTCCATCAAAAAATGATGGAGTTTTCTTCAAATCAGCTTTGTCATAATACCAACAAGGCATGTTTTGCCCTCCAATTCCTTTTTCCTGACCAGGTGAATTATACTTCATAGTTACACACACGTGGAACTAAAGGAATAACACACTCTGTATTGTCACTGAAATTACCACGAATAATCCAGGACTCCTTTGAATAAATAGAAGAGTTTCTTTATACTTGCTTTCCATACTCCCTTTGGAGCATCACTAGTGGCATGCATCACCCATTTCTGCTTGCTTGCACTAGGAGCCATGCAGTTACTTCTGCAATGAATGATGCGATGGCAGCCCAATGGCAGCATTGCACATTGAAGTTTCCCTTGCACCCATAACGCCAAGCACAAGGCTGGACAGGCCACAACTACAATTTATCATCAAGTCTTCACTATGACCCAACTAGGATTGGAACCCATCCTACCAGCATCTGTGGCTCACGCTCTGTCCTACTAGGCCACTTATCTGGTTGAATAAATAGGAACAGATCACTAACATCATCTCACGGTTTACACATATTGCAAACTTATCACTTTGTCACATTTATAAACAGTTCCTATACTAGGGATCCACATTCTACCTTTTACATTCTCTTAAATCCAGTAAATCATTGAGCAACCTACTTTCTTCAAAGTGATGCTACATGCAATGCAGTTGGTCAGGTGGATTTTTTTGTGCATAGATACTGAAAATTAGCAGATATCATCTTACCACATCATGATCAATGAAATCAAATGAATTAATGACAAACCCATAAGTTTGTTTTTCTGCAAAAAGACAATGCTTCCTAAATATAACATTGGGAACTTTCATAAAATTACAGGGTCCCCACACTTTTAAAAATCGTTTTCCATACTTTTTCAAAACCTTTTCAATACTAAATTCAAAAAGTTCAATACTATTACTCCTCTTGATTTTTTTAAATTCTTTATCACGAAACTCAATTTTGCACATTTCATTACATTTACACTGCATAAATAATGAACTGCTTTGCCTTCAGTAAAATTCTACTCATTAAGATATTTCAAATTTCTTTTCCATTCAGAATTTCCATACTTTTTCAATATCCAATGCATATTTTGACTAATTTCAATACTTTTTAAAGGTCTTGAGAACCAATTTTGAAATTCAATACTTTTTCAATAATTTCAGTATCGCGTGGGAACCCTATAATTACTCTTGATATCTTCAATGAAGCTTCACAGTTGATCCTTCCCAAGCACAAATTTAGTGCCATTTTATGAGCCAGTTGTATGATTTCTTTTTTTATATGATTCCATTGACAATAGCTGGAAGCAAGCTGAAGCTTACTTGACACTTTTTGCACAGGCAATTAAGATCAATACTTTAACTCAAGCAGAGCTATGATCATCTGCTCCTTAGATATTTACAGCCTTTCACATGATAAACAAAGTTTCTTCAAAGAAGTGGCTAGGGAACCGCCCCACATGATGCGGTTCGAAAAAAACAGTCAGTTTGTCACTCAAGCAGCGTTGACCTGGTAGCCTACCAGTTAAGTTTCAAGTCTACTATGCAAATGGTTATGGATTCGCCTCTGAGCTTGGTGCCTTGCGTTTTCGTAATAGTGACCACTTGCACATTTCCATTCATGGGACCATTTTTTTAATTTTTGCAAAACTTTCCGAATTTTCGCTTAACCTAATGCTAAGCTAAC
>JGI24158J21664_10004795_pt1 | contig 17498 bp, 9 predicted proteins | sample Ectturendosymbi3_FD_21664 | JGI IMG/M metagenome (IMG submission 21664)
ATTCACTAGATTGCAGTGAAAAATCACTACAACAGTCTAAAAATCATTAGATCTAGTGAAAGATCACTAGGCATGGCACCAGTGGTGATGAGCTTGCAGTTCAGTAAATCCACTCCATTGCCTGCAGAGCAGGTTGTGAAACTTCAGAATGGATTGTTCTAATGTTGGTATTTATCTTATCCCGTAACAATAACATGACAACAAATTTTCAAAGGTTCACTTCAAGTCACAGCAGTAAGCCATTTTGTTTTATATAGTATGAAAAGAAGCATGAGTGAATAAAAGGACTGCTGCCAACAAAGTGCATTTTTGTGACTGTTGCTGTAACATGAGCATTTTCTTTGTGGTGTAAAAAGGGTAAAGTGTTTTGTGAATGTCCCTTTGCATTGCATGATGGGCAACCTGAAAAGGATAAGCAAAATGTCGACTTTGCCCCCCCTGGAAAAATTCCTGTGACATCCGTGGTGCAAATGTCTCATTGCAAATTTCAAGAGATAGTTTTGTGTGTGGCAAAGTCATACAAATGCACACAATCCATGAAAGCAACTGTACAGTAACAAAACTACCACATAATCGAAACACCAAGATGAAAAGAAAATTAACAGTGTATAGAAGTTATCAAGCACAACTAATGGGATGGATGCACTTGATGATTTTTATACAGATGATCCATTTGTAGATTGATGCATGACAATGCAGGACAAAGGACATTCTCAACATTAAAAAAAATGATCAGTTTTTGGACTTGATGACTGCCAGTTTTGAGAATGCTGCTTCACACATATGATGTGCAAAAAGCTAAGAGTTTATGAATGGCTAGATCAGAAATGACTGGACATTAATCTCTTGTTTTTATTCAAAAATGACAAAATCTGTTTTTGGTAATTGAAACTTTTGTCATTTAATAACTCCATAAACTCATCCTGGGCATGGTAGGTGTGTGGTCTCCTGAAATTCCAATTGTTTATGGTTTGTGGATCCAACTTTTCATGAATCAACATCCAGGGTACTTCTGAAACTGTGCTCTCAAAGCAGTCAGCCTAGCGTCTAGCCTAGACCTAGAGTTATAAACAGAAGCATGCCATCGTTTTCGAATCAATGCAATAAGGTCAAAATATTGGCTGGTACAGTATGTTAAAACAGTCATGACTTAACAATGCATAATCTTGTTGTGCGTGGTTGACTATTTTCATGCAGTAAAAATAGATTCACTGCAGATCTACTTTAAATTGTGAAGTACAAAAACTTTTATATCTGATTTGTCAAGCCAATTTGTTCCATGCCCAAAATTACACTTAGCGACCCAAAGAGATTGGGAGCCCTGCTCTAATCTTACGTTTGAAGGTCAAACATCTAAAGGCTGAAACATATTACCACTTAGACTTCAACAGTTTCAGTGCATTTGGAAGAAAATTGCATCTATGAAACAAGGTGTTAAAGTAACTCTGGTTCCAGCTGGAATTAGCCTGATTTTTCTTTGTTTTTTGGTCATATTCCTGTTTCAACTGGAAAGAAAATCTTGATTCTAGCAAATCCTTATCAAATTAATAGTAAGCTTGGTAATTTAACAAATGCCATTCTGCCAACCTAATTAGAGCATATGTAACTGGAAAAAATGCCAGTGATTAGCGAAAATGATCTCTGCTATTTGGAATGCTTGTTACTTTTAAAGATAATTAGCATTCTAGTTTTTAAAAGAAATTCACCAGCAGATTTTTAAAAAATGCACGTTGAAGGACTTACACTGTGAGCTGACTAGTGAAAGGGCCTGTCACATAAATATAACACATTGTAGTACTTCGACAGGTATCTTTTGCCAGACCAAGCACACCACTGATTAAGGATGCAAATTTGTATGTAAGTGGCCTACCAAAATCAATGACCCAAGAAGATCTGCAAAGAATTTTTCAGCCTTATGGACGAATTATCACATCCAGAATTTTGGTAGACCCAAGCACAGGTAGGTACTTTTTGTACTTATTCATATGAAGTGATGCTTAAGGTTTCAATAAATTGATTATGGAAGTTTTTACATTATTGCAATAAAGTCTGTGCAGTTGCAAAAGTTAACCTGATCCACATCGAAAGTGCTTTTTTAAAAAAACTGTTTAAATAAATTTCAAAGATGATTTAATTTTATCCATTTTGATCATCAATTTATGTACTTACTTTTAGAAGGTGCTCATCTAGTTGGATTATGGGCTTTGGTACTGAGTCTAGCTTGTGTGAAAACGGTTGCAGTAAAGTGGCCAGGTTTTGTCAACATGACTTATTACAATTAATGACAAATTCATAAAATTATAAATCTTTACAAAAAAGTGACTGGTTCATTAAAGCTGCTATCAAAACTGAATTTTGCTCACTGTAGGCATGTCTCGTGGTGTTGGCTTTGTTCGATATGACAAACGACCAGAGGCAGAGAATGCAATTTCGAACCTTAATGGCACTGTTCCATCTGGTGCCAAAGATCCAATAACAGTGAAGTTTGCAAATAACCCATCTCAAAAAAACCAACAAGTGCTTCAGTCATTGTATGCTGCTACATCACCTACTCGACGACTAACTGCTTCAGCTGGTAGTGCTTTGTATCACCAAGCCAGGAACCTTAGGTAAGTATGTGTTGTATGAAAAAAGAACAGGCCTGCATGCTTATTTGTGCTGTGAACTGTTTTGCATCAGTAGCTTTTATTATACCTAGTTGTTAACTAGTCATTATGTTTGCAGTTGAAAAAATACAATACAACAGTTGTTACATAAATCAGCTAGTGATGTTGGTGAATTAGCAAACATTTCACCCTAACGTTACTTGTGAGTATGAAAGAAGCAAGAGTTGATCCTTAACATGCTCTATTAGTTGCAGTTAATCTGCTTTACGCCATTTTGTATGCTTTAGTGGTGTTATGCTGCTGTCTTATGCATATGCTGCTTGGATGGTCTTCAATTAACTATCATTAACTTCTTTAATTATCTGGTGTGTTACTGTTTGGATTATCTTTCCTGGTAATTTATTTCTTAATCAATCTGGTGCTCAAATTGGTGCTTGGTTCATGTTCAAGTCGCATTTTATGCCATTACAGAGCAGGTGTCAACGATTTGCTTTCTAATGTTAACATGGGTCTTGGTATGAAAAGGTAACCGTTACAACACCATTGTCTAATATGCACATATTTGTTGTAGTTTGGGGATGGTTTCACATGCTTCAGTTTTATTCACTTGATTTCATGTTGTTNTTTGCACATGACAATTTGTTTGTGTTNGTTGTTTACCNGATTGCTGTTGTCACTTTGTTGGGTANAGGTGTGTTGATGTANTTAGTTGTTAGCTTCTACAGTGCATTTGTTTGTAATTGTTTGTTAGATCTTTGCTGCACATGCACAATATTTCAAGCACTTTTTCATTTAATTGTCAATTTTTTTAAAAGGCTCCATTTCACAATTGCTAAATTACCCTAGTGTTGGTATGCACACATCTCTCAGCTTCAAAATGAATTTATGTTGGATTTTTTTCTTTTTGTTTATTTTTTCTGTAGCTTTTTTGTGTTTTGGCACCAAATCTTTCTACAGAGCTTTCAATTTGGTTAAGTTTGGTTTTCAAAAATCAGTCTTTGATTTTAGTCACTTCTCAGTTATAGAGCAACCAAACTCCATATTATCCACTGCATATTTCTGCTAAAAATTGCTTTTAGGCTGAGGTTTATTGCTGAATAAGGTTCATCAACAGTTGATTGAAGTTTGAGAACCCTGATGGTCTGAGTGAATGTGGGAGACACAGCAGGCATTATCCTTGCACAACTAAAAGGTGCATTTTTTATCAGTATGTGCTGCCCAGTTATCACAGTATTGATTGTTCAAAGTCTGCTGTCATTAAATATTCATGTATAGCTCTCAATACAGCATCTGGGTTTTGCTACATGTATATAAAAACAGGCAATACTGTATTGCCAGTCTCGTTATTTGTATGTGTAGATAACAGCGCTTTTTCCTTAGCGATGCCCGTTCATTTCATTACTGCGTTCACATGTGCATAGAGCAAGACCATATCCCGAACTTCGGGCTGCTTCCATCATCACAGCTGGTGGGTTACAAGCTCCCACGCAAGCCTTGCAACTGGCGGCTTCTGCAGAATATGCAATTTCAGCAACGCCTTACTTGACAGCTAACCTAGCTCCAGTTGAGCCTCTTTCTGCTTTGCCAAGTGTAGCGGCCTACCCTGGTGGCATGCAAATCCAACCCCTTCCCGCAGGTGGTGCTTTTGCTGCGTTGCCACGACCGATTGGCACTTCATATGCCCAGTTCCTGCCAGGTGCCTCATCTGAGCTGAGCGCTGCTGGCATAGGTGGATTGACTCCACTTGCTGCTCTTCCCATGCCCACTGGCACTTCCAGATCTACTGTGCCTGTAACACCGACTACCAGCTCCTCAACGGCAGCTGTTGGTGTTTTGGCTACGATTGCTGGTCCGAGCATATCGTCCACTGGAGTAATAAATGAAGTGGCCTCTTCTGTTTGTGACACTTCCACCGCTGCGCAAGGCTCCACTGAAGCAAGTTCAGCGCAGGGTGCATCATGGTTAGTGGTCCAAACTCTGTAGGTGATGCTGTTTTAACTTTTTATAAATTTATGGTTGAGTAACAACAGCGGAAGTAGAAGTTTCGAATAGAGTTGTTTTTATAACTGAAATCTCTGAAGCAGTGACGACTTTCAAGTTTGTTTTTATTCAAGCCAGCTTTTTCTTGACGGTAGAGCTATGTTTTTAACATTGTTTAGTTTCAAGCTTTATCAGTAAAGGATCGGCCGTTTTTTAATTGTTAGACACAAATAAATTAGTGTTTTCGAAAAATGGTGGGAAGACAAGGTCCATGCAGTCGTAAAAACATAGGTTTCACATTCTTTGAATACTTTCTGATATATTTCAGTGGATGTGCATCACAACCATCGAAACGCAACCCCTCCTGGAAACTTAATTTAACATTTTCTTCATTGCGCGATTAGCCATACTAAACGCAAAATGTTGATCTCGTGTTGTTTGTAATTTGCAAAATACGCTGCTCGTTCCATGTAGACGCATAAAATTATGGCACATACTTGGCGCAGATCAGTATTTAATTGCCACTTGCAGTGTTGTGGTATTCTCAAGTTTTTTGTCCCGTAAAATTGCATACATAGTTTTTTCATTAACTTTCAATATTTTATCCATACATTATCTGGCATCGACAGGTTAACCAGATCGTAACCAGTTTTGTTTTGTGCATGCTGGTTGCTCCTGCACAACCAGAGGAAATTTATTTGTCCAGCGGAAAAATATGCGGTGAAATGGCTGTTTGCGTTTTATTTTTTGGTGTAATCATGATGTCATTAGCTATGATGACAGGTAGTCATGGTGCAGCATAATGAGACATGCTGCATGAAATGCAATCAAAAGTGTGATACAATTTTGCTGAGTCATCCAACTAACAAAATCTTGGTTTGCATGATGTTTGGTTGGGGGTGTCTTTGCTGCATGTTTTGTTAGCGTAATGACTGTCCACATTGATTTTTGCATGTGAAGGTATTTATTCATTTCTTTTTCTTCATAAATAAATGTTTTTGTATGTGAAAAGAAAAGACCTTTTGTTGAAGTTTTTAATTGGCTGTTATTTCGTTAATTTTGCAGGAAATTTCTGTTGCGTCATGCCTAATAAATGTTTCCTTACTGTAAACTGGATTTCTAAAAACGCTAGGAATTAAACGATGCTAGAACTTAAGTTTAGCCACATGTACGTGAAGGTGCCAACGACAACTCTTTTTGTCATTTGTCATATCATTTGTGTATACTCCACGCCTAGGTACTCTCCTCTGACCTCAGAACTCCTGACGTCGATGGCTGTACCTGGCGCTGCGGCATCAGCAGCATCCTCGTCAGTCATTGGACAACCGCAAGGATTGGGTTTTTGTATCTTCGTTTACAATCTTGCTCCGGAAACGGACGAAAGCATCCTGTGGCANCTGTTTGGACCCTTCGGTGCTGTTACGAGCGTTAAGGTTAGGNNTGAATGCTGCGCGGTCGAGCAATTCTAATATTTGCCAACGGGCACCGTGACTGAACGTCTCGTTATGAATGTTTAAGTGTTCTTTTCAAAATTGTTAAAATGCAGAATTTCTACCTTGCTCGAGTTAAAACAGAATGAACAGCCAATCTAATTTTGCAATACAACTTTCGGGTGTGGTTGAAGTGTAAGAAAACTACCAACTAGTAATAGGAATTATCCTCGAATATGGACGAAGTATGACATTTCGCAGGTGATCCGGGACTTCCAAACACAGAAATGCAAAGGTTATGCTTTTGTTACAATGACTAACTATGAAGAAGCGTTACCCGCTGTCCTAAACTTAAATGGCCACAAGCTTGGCGACAGAGTGCTGCAGGTGCGTGTTGCCATCAGCTTTTGCGTTTTTCTTATTAATTTGATTGCTCGAGCTGAATTATATCGTATTTCTTATACAGGTGCAAATATTTCTGTAAACGGGTTTGCTTTTGATTCGTTTTCATTTTATTTTATTTATTTTTTTCTGTTTTAATAACTAATTTGAACGGTTCATTCAGGTTTCTTTTAAAACGACGCGGCAAGTGAAGTTCATGCATTAACCCTTAGTGCCTTGTCGACAAAGGCAGCAAATATTGCGGCGACGATCAGCACCAAGTTCTCATTTCTACGTTTTTTTCGTTGCCACTACAAGCCTGTGTTCTTCGTTGTGCATTGTGAAAGCATGCAGTCGGTCTTTTAATTGGTAGCTTTTGTTTCCTCCTCGCTGGATTAATAATATCTTGTATCGTGAACGTAATTTTTCGGAGATCACTGCCCTGTGGCGCGCCACGCTGATGGTTCCTCGCCGCAACTTGTCGGCCCCGCGGAAACGTGACGTGGTTTTGTGCGAGAGCATTCCCGCGGCGCATGCGTGTCAGGAAATCAGCGTTCAATCAAGAGTGGCGCTGGTTTCCGAGATAGCGAGCGCGGCTGCGCCCCGTGCTGAGATTGCTCGACGTGCGAGTGCATTACACCCTTTCGCGCTTTATATTGCAAACTGGCAAGCGCGCGTTGAGCCAGGAGCCACGCGCAAATCCGCAGTGGTTCGTTCATTTCTATTTTTGGCGCGTTCCCGCAGAACAAAGCTTCCATTAACCAAAGCTTTGATTCCATTCATCCTTTGCGGTTCTTTTCTTCGGATTGACTTGTGCCTTGGTCAGAGGTCAGTTTTGTCGCATTGTGCGTCACATGGCGAACTTACTTTCACTAACTTGGTTAGGCACTGGGCTCTATGAATCGTTAAATACGAGTTAATGCAAACTTTCTTCGGTGATGTGTGCAAGCTTTATCGTTAAACGCTTGTAAGCTATCAGTTAAAAGCCACTTCGATCCGGTGATAAGCGTGGTTTGCCTCCTGTGTTTCTAGTTTTCTTGCATTTCTTTGTTGTTTTTTTCGTTGTGAGATTTGCAGTGGATCTGTTGTTTGGTTTTGTTAAGCTTGCCTTCCATTTTTTGTCCTGCCTTCTGAGATAGGTTACGAACGCGCTGTTCAAAAAATTATTGAGAAATTAAACGAGTTTTGCGACTGAAAGATTTGTGGTAAGCGACAGTAGCCTTTATTTGCGCAGTTGTGTTTGCCCGCCCGTCCACGTCGTTCAATGTCATGAATGCCTCGCTGTGCAGCTGTGCCCGTTACTTGCCACTATTGCCTAGTCAGAGATATGAGCAGCAGTCGCGTCCTTGCCAATACGCCGCAGTCCAGTTACCATCTGGTTCGGCGCTGACAACGTAACTGTGATTACTCCGTCACTTCTTCACATACCTTATTTGCTTGTCCTGTGGTTGAATGCGTTCCCTGAGTTGGCTCGTGAAACAAACGAAAACAGTGTTTGCAGTCCTCTGGCCTTCAACTTCTTGCCAAAGCTGACCTTTTATTGATGAGTTACTTCCGCATTCCTTAGCTATGTGTGGCATTTTTCGTTAATCATACGATGGCTTCTTTTGAGTTTTACTATGTTTGCAAGGCTGTTAATTTCTTCAGTTGGCGGTTTTTGCCCAAACAAGAGCAATACCGCACGAAGGTACCGCGTCAGCTACAAACAGTTATTCTATTTTGTTGAAACTGTCATGTCATGACTTGCATTACTGACTTGTTGTGATTCTTTGCGTTGTTCCTGGTTTTGTGTTTCTGGCTGGTTGTTAACGCTTGCCAGAAATTATTAAAACTTTCTGTTGTACATGGGCATCTTTTATTTTTTGTTTTCAGTTTTAATAATGTAACATTGAGTTACTGATTTGTGACGTCATCCCATGACAGTATGTTGCTTCAGACCACTTCTTTAGTCTTGGGGTTAAAGATACTGTTGTAGTTTGTTTTATTGGGAATTTTCTAAACATGGTGTTTGCGAATTGCATTTGCGTCCAGCGGTTTTGGCTGCAAATTTCAAAAGTAGTCATTGACTCTCAGGTTTTGGGGGCTTGAAAGCATTTGTGCAATTTTGCCCGACCCTATGAAATTAGACTGCTTTTCATTAGAACGAAAATTAAACGAGGACTGATTCGGGAAAATTATGGTTTACTGCGCCCTTTTGATGCACAACGCACTCCGGGCGCGTCCGTTTAACTTCACTGCTTCCCAACGTTCTATCAGAAGGGAAACCGATATTTCAGATTTTGGTAATTGCTGCTATATCAGTACTTAATCAGCCTCTCAAACTTATTTTCATCCCCAGTGTAGCGCTGCAGCTTGTCAGCACACTCAGTCCCCACCAGCATCGCGTCAAGAACGAAACGTACGCGATTGTCTTTAACTCAACTCTGTTTACGCGTGAATCACGCTGCCATATATTTACAAAAGGCTAGGGGAACTTTTAACATGCTTTTTACACAGAAGACTGCATCGCTGTCTGCTGAAAACAAACCGGTTTTAGCATTTCGATCACATTCCAAACAAAGATTTTGTCAATCGATTTCAAATAGGAGGATCGTTTAAATTAATCGTGTACCCATAATTGTAAGTAAGGCCTTTGTGGTGCTGTTGAAACCTTCAAAATCATGTGGTCAGTTCCAAAAACTACCGAAAAACTGTTAAATAATTCGGAATTAATGTCCGCTGCATTCGAATCCAAGCAAACACTCAACTCAAAACAGCTATCGGAATCGCGGCGTTTCCAACTTAGCGTTGTCCGATTAAAAGTACTGGGTACATATTTGTGCGTTTCTTCATGTTCTGGGGCGCTTTTCTTGAGACACCAGAAAATTTTTACGAAGTACTCGTTCCCAGGTCAGAGGCACTTCCCACGTAGATGTTGCAGGACGATTGCTCACAGGCTTTACATTCGGCTGTCAAAAAATTTAGTCTCAGCCTCAAACGCGTAAATTCAGGAACAGCTGTTTACAGTTGCACGCGGCATTGAAGTTGGTAGACTGGGCTCGAATCCCGGTTGGGCCACAGCGAAACCTTAATCTCGTGCTCGGCCATGTAATGGGTGGGTGCAAAGGAAAGCTTCACGCGCGGTACTGTGATTGGCCTGCGCCAGCGCAACGTTCACAACGAAAGTAGGTTTGTGGCCCACGGCGCATAGGCGGGGCTCGTAACACTACAAAGCGAGTATAATGAAACCTTTCTTGGCTATAATTTGGACATCCCAGCTTCGTTTAAACTTACCACTTAGGAGGTATGCAAAGTTTTTTCCAAATTGCGCGGTAGTAGAACTATATCACTTATTTACAGTGGTTTCAAAAACAGCAAGGATTTGTGTAGTCGATGGATCTCATGTTTGAAAACTAATGCTCAATGCTTGTTTTGAACTGAGAAAGTTCTGCATCCAAGCAGATGAGGATGAGTTGAACATCAACAACTGTTTAAAGTATGTCCCTCTGGTTCGCACGCTTTGGAAACCAGTCACGATAGCGGTAGCTTACTTTTCTTCAGCACGCAATATCCACGATAGAAAGGCACACTGCATCAGCGGAAATGACGCAGAAGTTCCTCCGAATACACCGTTTCTGTGTAACACCTTGTGCAGATGACTTGGTGGAGGTCGAAGCGAATTGGCTTTGTGCCTTCCCACACACTTTAATCGGTGTCTTAGTGGGCTACGTGTGTGCATTCCCAACGATCGATCAGTGTCGTTGCAGGTCATTTGTTGTTACAGGTTGTCGGGCTGGCGTCACCGACGCTTGGCTGCTACGTTGCCGTGCCAAACGAGGACCTCGTAGTTGCGGGCAATGCGTTGGCTTTCATTTCTCAAATGGTCAGGTTTATATCTGCAGCTGAAACGAGCTGAACTGCTAGTGTACGACTGCAATTTCGACGTTTTAAAAGGTTGAGAAGCGGGAAATTTCACTGGAAGTGAAATAGGCTACCTTGAAATAACAATGATGATTGACCCTCATTTGTCGTACATTCCTTGAGTTAAGCCCACACATCTCGGTGCAGTTAGCCTAACGTGAATGCCTACTATAAGAGCATGTAGCGTGGGGTACAGTGGGTGGATATGCAGGGATGCTTGCAGAACTTCAGTAACATGCTAGCGAAGCTTCCAAAAAACCTATCGCATTATTGTTTTCTAAGCATGGCGCAGGTTGAGATGTGATGAATAATTAATTTAGCGAAACGTCATTTACCAAAAAAATCAATTGCAATGTTCCGCAACGCGAAAACTCTTGATGTAATCGATAAAACAAATGGTTTCAAACGCCTAAGAGTCGCTGAAGGTGAAGCTCCATAGGAATGGATTTCCTAAAATTTTACAAATCACGTCGTTTTTTTGTCCTACAAACTGCGTTTTGTAATGCAATACGTTGTAAGGCCTTAAGTGTGTAAAAGTGCTTTGTGAGGCTTGCAGAAAACTATTTTATACATTTACCTTCACCCATAGTCCTGTTATGGTACATCGAAATTAGCTGAACATTTCAGTGGGAAATATTCGACAGATATTTTTTGAAAATGATTTCATCCAGATCATTAGGAAAGGATCCGAGTTCACGGGAAAAGCACTTTTTGTGGAAGTATCACACCTTTGCAGTGATTACATGCAGAGGTGCATGCATCGTGGCAGAAAGGTTTTGGCAAGAGCTGCAATTTTCTATCGTCGGATTGATTTTCGAAACTAAAACTGGCTATACAACTAGAGATGGTAGAGAAGCCCCGACACCTGCTGGATTTGTTGTAATGTTGCACCATTTGCAAGTAAGATATATTTGGTGGATTACTCCTGACTCCGAACCCAAGGTACACTTCGTGGCAGTTAGCTTTCCGAAAAGATTTGACGCTGGTTTTAATTTATCCAGCTTTTGCTGAAGAAGTTAAAAATGCGTAGAACTAGTGTCAAGGTTTTGTGAAAAGTTCAAATTAATTTTGAAGGAACGAGTTTCACATTTGAGGGGGCTGGCAATTTCGTTCACTCAATATTGTTAATGTCCTAAATTAAACTAAATATTTTTTTATTGTATGTATGACATTTCTTGACATTTAAATCGTCTGACTGAATGGAAAGCACAAAGCAAGTCTATTTCTTTTATCCAGCTAAAGACGTACATGTGTGGCATCAGCAATGGTGTTGAATGGTAGAACAGGTGCGTAACGAGGTGAGATGGCGCCTGCGTCAAGAAGCAATTTTGGCGCCCCATGTTCGAACTTGAGGCAGGAGCGGATCTAGCCAGTGAGGTTAGGGGGGGTAGATTACAGTAATATTTGGTAGTCAAGTCTCAACGGCTTCACTACTGTAAGAGAGATGAAGTACACTTCACAACACTGCTGTGACAAAACAATGGACCACAAAATGCCCTTGTATCGCACGAATGGTGTTTTCCGAATGTTACAAAAATATGGTGAATATAGTTACTTTCGTAGGTTTTAGGGGAGAGATCGCCCCCTCTGGATACGACCCTGACTTGAGGTCTTAATTCGGAAGCAAATGTACTGTATTGAAGAAAGTACTTGTGACATTGTTGGGACTTTTCGGCGCCCGGGGAATTGTGCCCCCCTCGTTACGCCCCTGTTTAGAGGGATTATTGTTAATTTTGCCATTACAATATCCCCATCATTTACGAAACTTCACATTTTTAGGATATTAAAGACAAGCTTCCATGCAAAAGCATTCATTATAAATTTTTTTAAATCAAAAATGTCAATCCAGTTTTCAAAAATCCGAGAACAAGGTGGTGTTGGACTTTAATACCCGTCTTTTATCCTTCACTGCGACTTTTACATATCCTGACATCAGGAAAAATTTTGTATCACCCTGCGTGCACTTACAAGCTTCTGGTTTTTCCTGGTCACGTCGACGTTGGAGTAGCGATCTAATAATTGTGACCACAGGTGATTGCCATTCGTGAAGAAACTAACGGTTTAAAACTCAAGTCAGTCAGCAGTGGTAAGTTGTATGTGACTTTTTACGATGGCAAGCAACAGCTTCGTCAGTGCGTGATTCTGCTGCCACGTGTGGTCGCTCTAGTATACAGTCACTTCCGTTTATTGTGTCCCAGAGCGTTGTAGCGATTGCATCAAGCGTTTAAAAATGCGTTTACACATTTTGCGATGTTACCTGTGGCTCGAGTTTGCAATGCAAACTACACATAAATTACTAGTAACATTGAGTAGAAGTTCAGTGCTATAGTTTTGATTAAGTTATATCCTTTTTAAGCAAGTATGTTCATTCGTACCTTATCACCAACTAGCAGACTTTTCTGTGTTTCGCTTCTCATTTTGATGACTTCTTAAAAATGTGTTATTTTTGTTTGGTTATACAGTATTTTTTGCGTAGGCAAAATAAAGATGTGTTTCAAATTCCCACATCACTTAATTTCAGTCTTGGTAGATACCGACAGTCAACTCCAATACTTCAAGCAAAGAAATAATTTGAAGAATGTTTCAAGAAACCTCTGAAACTGGATTTGTGCTTAGCAGACTTCTAACGTTTGTATACAGTTGCGGGTAACAGCCTCCATTTACTTTTCCAGTGACATCCACGACGCTACCTGAAGAAAGTTACTGAAATTTTGGTGACTTACAGTACGACTGTGACTGCTCTATCCGCTGTTTTTATTTTAACAGTGTTGGTCTCGGAAGACCGCTCTGCTGCAGTGTGTTGCGAACACCTGGCCTATACATGCACTCAGGAAAAATGTTTCGCATGAGTCACGCAGTTGATTTATCAGAATTTGGCGATTATAAAATATTTTGTATGGGTTGTTCTGCGATTATAAAGTAAAATGCTGTGTCCGGTGACCATGTTATAGGCAACTGGCATGTAGTGCATTAATATGCAAGAAGCATCACTACGAATTACCAGATGAAAGTAAGTGAAACTGACTCGTATTTATCGAGAATGGCCCTCGCTTTCAAAATGATAATGCACACATTTTTTATGTTTTCAATGAACGATAAAATCCTTTAGCCTTACTCGTGCTCTAGTTCTGTTAATATGGGCTATGCAGCTAAAGTAAATAAATAAATGTGGATCAGAGGTGTGTTGGCGTAAACAACGAATAAGGAATTTATAGTCAAAAACGTTTACATCTGCAGTCTATAGAAGTTGGTCTTACGTTTTTGTTCATTAAACCTAGAAATGTGAGTCCGCAGTCAGGACATAATTTAATAAAAATATATTTGTCGTCTAGGAATAAAAGCTAAAAATTGGAATAGAATGTGACGAAACGGCGTATTGATGCAAATATCAGGTGCGTGTATTTACCAGGCTTTATAGAACTGAGTTTCATCATACTAGAAACAAGAAAACAATCGTCACGATAATCGTACGACAGAAGCAACCAGTTGAAATGACGCAAGGAACACAACTGAATACGAGGCAGCAAGAACACCTTGGTCAGAGCGCAGTAATTACGCCTCATGGACGAAAAGGCGCTCTACCCATAAACAAGACGGCTCCGGGCAGCTGCAACAATAAGTCGAAGTGCAAGCAACTACCGTGCACGTAGGAACAGCAATCACCACATAGAGCAGTGCTGTTGACAGGGCCAGTGCTAGGTGTTTTGGAGCTTCCCTAAGCCTGGACTTTGGGGCCCCCAATATGCAATATATTGCATTTAACACACAATATTTACAGGCCTATTCCCAGGGAGGGCTAAGCCCCCCTTGCAAAATTTTTCGCCCCCCTTGAAAAATGTGTTGGAGATACTTTGAAACTATTGGATATAGTTTTAAAAATGTGGGCTCCTCTCAGAAAACTCTTCGCCCCACCTGGTGTCCCAAGCTTGTTACAGGCGTTAATATTTATATAAACAGAAACTTCGATTTATTTTAACAAAAGTTTATAAAAGCATGTTTCTACAGCATCAACATAACATATATAAAGCATAATATTACAGACAGACTTTAAACTTCAGCATTTACTAAATTTCAAGCTAGGAATATGACTTTTTCCTAGTTTTCAAAGATGCAAATGTTTTTATCAAATGCAAAAGTTTTTGTACAAGCGCGGAAAGTTAACGTTATTATTTAAAAGGCTAAGGGCCACTTAGCTTTATCATTTAAGGACAACTTTATCATTTAACGTTAGGTTGTTTTCTTAAATTCAAACCAGAAGAGCAAAAAAATGGTTCATCTAACGACCAGTTAGGCTACGACAAAGCTGCCCAACCCGCGGGTCGCATGCGGCCCGCTTGGTTGTTTTAAGAGGCCCGCGATGTTATAAGATCGTAAACAGACTTTTTAAATTTTTTGAATTTTTTATAGGCTCAAGTATATTTGCCATCAAAACACACGAAAATTATACCCGTTGTTTCTGTTATGGGCCTACCACCCAAAAACTTGTATAACAAACTTTTCGAAAATATGTCAATTTTTTAGATTTGGTTTACATCCACACAAGCTGGCAACACTGCGTGCTGCTATGCAGTAGGACTCATCACCTCGTGTTATCGCATAAAACTTATCAACATCAAGGGATTTGTTACGTCACAAAAACGTTTGTGGCCCGCAACACTAAAAAGATTGGGCAGGCCTGGGCTACGATTTTCCTAATTGGCATAATAGCAGTGAAACTTCCATTACATGACCACATAGACAAACATGGCGGTAAAAACAATACCTCGTAAAGAACAGTGGCGTATCTAGGGTATGGCAGGCATGGCACGTGCCATGGGCGCCGCTTTGACGGGGGCGCAAAAATTGCTTGGCAAAAATTAAAAACTGTATTTACAGTTTCTTGAACCTCTATTTTGCGACCCACACATTCATAAATTGCAAAGCTGCATCAACACAGCGCCCTTACCTAATGCATTAAGTTGGGCGTGTACCACTAAGCATTGTAACAAAACTGGTATTGTTGCATAACACGACAGTCAGTCATTGTGATAGAACAAGAACGTTCGCATGCCATATCAACGAGACCTCGTCCATCTCATCCTGTAAGAAAGGATAAGTCAGTCCGTACTGCTGCATTTCAGGCAAGAAGATATTAGTCAGAACCTGGCTGAGACGAGTTTTAAGACCGTGGCTGTGAGAATCTGACTGCTACGCAAATAACTGCTTTTGAGGTCCTACAGATTTGCAAATTACTTAAAGTATTACCTCCCACTCCGAGTTTACAAAACTTCTTCGATGGTCACTAATGTCCGATAAATAGGCTGAATACAACGCCCCAGTCCAGAGAATACAGTAGAGAACATTAGTTCGACCAGGGGTCTCAAACACGCGGCCCGCGATGCTTTCGGGAATTTTCAAATATTTAACATTTACGGTACGTTACCAAGTGCCTTGAAAAAAGATGCAGCGAAACAAATGAACCAAAGCTGAAAGATACCCAGTGTGGTTTTCATCCTGGCCATAGCAGTACAGACCAAAATTTCACTCTCTAGCAAAATTTTGAGAAATCTTGGGAGGATGCCAAAAACCTTTACACATGTTTTGTCGACCTCGAGACAGCATACGGCCGAGTTCCTCGTGAAAAGCTTTGGGAAGTGTTGCGGGAGTATTGTGTTGACACCCGACTGTTACTGGCCGTCACGGTATTCCTGCTCAGAAGTTTGTGTCCGTGTCGGGAGAATTGAATCACGACCGTTCACGGTTGGTGTTGGATTCCGACAAGGGTGTGTGCTGTCACCGCTTCTTTTCATAGTCTACATCAGGGGTGGCCAAACTTCGGTCCGCGGGCCGCATCCGGCCCGCCGAACAGTTTAATCCGACACACCAAATACCTTTCACATTTTTTTCAAGTGTCACGTTTCCGACTGTGGACAACAGTGCAACAGCATTAACTGCTGCCTGTCACGTAAATCGCACTGTATCCGGCCTTCCAGTGGCCAGGAAGTCGCGAATTCAGCCCTCGGGTCAAAACGTTTAGCCATCCCTGCAGTGGCGTACGCAGAAAATATTCATGGGGGGGTTTCATTCAGTGGCATATGGTGGTCATTTGTTTCTGGTGTGTGGTCTTTGTGATGTCACAATTTGACGTCATATTCATGTTTCTAAACCAACGTTTTGGCGAAATTTGTTGACATAATATGCATNTTCTTCTACACGCCCCCCCTCCTTACTTTATGTGTCATTGCACTGAATATAAACTATCAGCGCTTCAANTAGGATATCGGAGGAAAATAAACTTAATGCTGCGACACAGGANTTCATAACTGCAAAATTTTGGCTGCATGTTAAAAAAGGGGAGTAAAACACACTCATCACTGCGTCAGAGCAATTTACAACTGCAAAATGAGGCTGCGCTAATGTCTCGTCGAATACCAGCAGTCGAGCATAGGTGTGCGGCTGGACTGGCTGGCGCACACCCCGGTTTGCAAGATCGAATCTTGCTAAACTACACAACAGGGTTGCCAACCTGTCTTCACCAAAAAAGCTAGACCTTGTCCCAAAAAGCCAGAAAATGCCAGATAGCAGTTTTGAGGCTTATATTCATAAAACATGCACAACACATACAAAATAGACATTAAAGCTCGTCAAAAACGTCGATATAACAGAAGTCCAATCTTTAGAAGCATATTCTTTTCCCGTAATTACACTGTCGTGCATTTGCTTTTTATCAATAACAGATCATTTTTAGAGCAACAGTAAATTTTTTGCAATATTCTGTGCACCCTGCATGGTAATAGACCCTCGTCGCAAGCGATCTGTAATGAATATGAAGCTCAGACAATGCTTTGACAGAGCCAAGCCTATCCGACTGCAAATAAGCTAGAAAAAGTCAGATTTTTCTGGCTTTTTTATTTCCAGAAAAAGCCAAAGATGTTAAAAAAAGCCAGAATTTCAAAATCTGGCTTCCAAAAAGTCAAATTGGCAACCCTGCTACACAAGAATTGAAAATGCGCATAAAGTACGCAAGAAAACTTTCAATTTTTATGTATAGATGTCTAGAAAACTTAGTTTTCCTTTTCCCCTGCTGAGACATTATGAAATGCCTGAATGCTTCCGTATTAAAAACTGCTGTTTTGAGCTCGTGCAACAGTTCTATCATGCTACAGAATTTGGTAATGTAGCCAATACGGTCAGCGCTTGCGCTGATCAGCCGTAGCAGACA
>JGI24158J21664_10004796_pt1 | contig 17497 bp, 12 predicted proteins | sample Ectturendosymbi3_FD_21664 | JGI IMG/M metagenome (IMG submission 21664)
GTGGAGGTTTTGTCAATTTTTAGTATGTCAAGCCCGCCTGCACAAACGCAAATCCCCGCAGAAACGCCAAGCCTATTGAAAACTTTCTGGCGATGGTTCTGTCAAAAATTCACGAGAGTTCATTGGGTAATCGTTGCCTTCGCTTTTAGAGTTGATACAATCGTTTAAGAGACCCTTCTGTTATTTCATAATAGCTGCTACGGTGATGTGGAGCAGTGTAGCCGACACAGAATATACAAAACAATGAAGAAAAGAAGAAGTGGTATGTAACATACAGTACATGTTCAGGTGGGCCATCAACTAACTGTAAAAAATAGGAATGACAATAAATGGAACTTTCGATCCGCACGATCAGCAAGCTTCGTTTTTACAACAAGATTTTTATTAGGACGTCAAGGACCACATAGGCGTCAGAAAGGTCAACAAGGCCTATGTAAATATTGAACGTTTTTGTTTTTAGTTAATGGCAACTTTTATTCAGTACATCTTTAACTTGCGTGTTTTAAATCAAAAGCCACCATGAAGCAATTCGCTACACTTTGTTTCAGTTGATGCTGCTAAGGCACTCAACGCATCGATTAGAAAGGACGGACTTACTCCAAATGTACGATCAATGAAGCAGAATAAGGTTCGGCGATTCATATGCATCGGAATACAAAACCAGGAATCTTTTTTTCACACACAGTGCAACGTAAAACAGCGTCGTTGGCTAGACAATACTGGAACCTGTAGCTTTCCTCGCGAAATGACAAGTCTTCATGGAAAACCTCAACCAGGAACGGAATTACGCCCATTGACCAACTTTGTTCCTTCCTATGTTGCTCATCACACAACAAGCAAAAATGATTGCAAGTAGTTGAATTGTCATAACTCCTGCTGTCACTCCGACAATCCATTGCCAGTACGTTCGAATGTGGCCCTCTAGAGTAGTGTGGCAACCCTTAAACATAAAAATGATACTGTTCCTCTGCTCTATAGTAGTTTGCATTCATTGTTTTCATTATTTTCACGCCCGCTTTTCCTCTGGGGAGGATCGCGGAGACAGTAGTGCTGGGACTCGAAATACCTCACGGTCAACAGCAATCTCAGGTAGTTCTGCTTGCTCCAAACAGTAGCGTAGCCAGACCAAAAATTTGGGAGGGGCCAAAAATTTTGGGGTGGCCAAAATGCTTGAGTTTAGGCAAATACCACTATATTGTTTGGGACACCGCCTCTCAAAGCACAAAATGACTGTGTGTTCTGAAAATTGGGGGGTGATGGCCCCTAGGCCTCCCCTGGCTAAGCCTATGTCTCCAAACCAAGACGGCACCAAGCAAAATTGCAGATATAATCACAACACCATGACTTCTGGGCCGCATTCCCGTGGGCACAGCCAGCAGGACATGCCTCGCCACTCTTTCGTGGGCATTCTGGACACATGGCCGAACCAACGAAGGTGGGATCTCTTGATTCAGAGAAATGACTCAACATTCAGGGCTTTATTAATGTCACACATACATGCAGGAGCAGGCACATTTTTACGGTTGCGAAAGATTTTTGCCCGAATTTCTCCAAACTTGCCCGAAAAGTTTTGGTGCAACTTTTGCCTACAAATTTTCTGCCACAAAGATCACGAAGACCTTCTTTTGGTATGACTTCCAAACAAAGCGTCTTCATGTGTTTTTCTGCAATCGTTAGGCGCCATTTTTGCTAGGGTTTTCAGGGAATTTGCCCAGATTTGCAGAGATTTTACCCGGATTTTCGACAAATCAAAACTGATTTGCCTCCTACACCACTGATGTCACAGCTGTGCGCTTTATCGCAAAGTGTCACACTGTGGATTCCTCGCAAAACCCCAGCTCTGCCGCTTGCACTTGTGAATGGCATAGCGTTCTTTCGTTCATTCCCCAAGATTCATGACCATAGGTGAGAATCGGAACAAAGACCGATTTAAAAACTGACGGCTTTGCAGTATCTGAAAGCTCCGATTTTGTGATCACGAGTCGATAAAGTTCATGAACAACTGCATTTGCTTTACCAATCCGTGTATCAATCTCTTTGTTCCGCCATCCGTTGTTCGTGAATACCACCCCAAGGTACTTGAACTTCACCTGCTGCAGTGCATTGACGCTCGCTTGCAGGTCTCTCATAGACCTGTTACTAACTTTTAATAGTGAAAAACAAGACTAACGTTTGGGAAAATAACTAAAATCAGTAACTTCCCTTGCTAGACTGTACCAGTTGGCAACACAAAGATCAACCTCTGCGCTTATATCGGACCAACCAGCATGGTTTGCCTCTGGAGACTGATATTGAGAGAACCTGTTGTTAGTGAGTACTGGAGTGAGAGAACCAAAGATTTTGAATCCCACCACTGTCTAGCAGTATGAATTCTTTTGCCGCGAAGACGCCGGGTGGTTTGCGATGAATTATGTTGACTTGCCAGTAATTGGAAACAAGTAAAACAGTAGTCTGCATCTGATGTTAAACCAGCTTTATTCATTCTTTTACCCAAATGACAGTATCAAACTAGCTGACTTTCATTAGTAAGTCTGTCAAAAAGCTACAAAAATCGTAAGGCGGTGCCTTTGACTCAGGTTTTTTCCCTTTTTTACTGCATGCACTTGACGCAATTCGATGAGAAATACTTACAGTTTCATCGTTTGAGTTCGCCGGACTCGCTGCAGATGAGAGGCAAGCGTCTCTGTCTACAAAGTTGTTTGAATTGGACATTCTCACACAGCACGATTCCGGCCATGGCTGGACTGATGCAGAAGTCGAGTCGAACGAAGTACCCTGGTAGTCTGAACCGTTGTCAAATCCACAGCAGGAAAACTTGAAATGTGAAGAAACACGTCTATTAAAATATCGCCAAGTTGACGATATTCCGTAGGCAAAGATTCATCCCACCATGTACAATTCTTATATGAAGTTTAAGTTCAGAGAAACATTTTCCCAGTAAAAAGATTTCCTGGTGCCAGATTACGATTTTGAGCTGCTGACATAGTTGCAAACACCGAAGTTTTTAACAATTAATTAGCTTTTCAAACCTTAAAACAAGCTTTGCTTCAGCAAAACGCCTACAAGCATTTGAACAATGTTTCCAAAACAAGAGTTGAAATTTGTGCCAAAAAAACAAAAAGGTTTGTGTCAAACAAATCATTTTAATGTTAATGTTCATATTAGTAATTTTTTTTAAATGGGCTTCTGAACAAATGAAAACACGTGCTATGTATGAAATTTGCAAAATTACCTTTAGATAAGGCTCTATATTATATTTTGGGTCGTGAATGGCGGCCCGTTTACGCCATGGAAAAATTTTTTCATACTTAAAAAAAATCGCTGCAAAAATGTTTTTTTACGAAAAATTTTTAACTTTGACGAACATTTGAAGATTTTTATTTTATTTTTGAAACATGACTTTTGTGCAAACTTAGTTCTTTTCATTGAATTTTTTACACAGAGAACAAGCTTTGTACATGGCGCAAATAGGTCAACATAAACGTGCCTCCCAGAAGAATTATAAGACCTGGCGCGATACCTGTATACTAGAAAGGGTGTAAAGAAACACTGTCCGTTTCTACCGTCAGTAAACGGGCTGAGAGTTGCCAAAATTTCTTGTTTTGTTGGATGGTCCAAAAAGATGTATCCAATCATTTCATATCAAATTAACCCAGACCTCTGTTTTGCAGTTAAAACGTAATTGCAGCTGTAGCATTTTATTCCCCAGCTTCAATGGATCAAGCAGCAAGGTATCTCGTGCAGGAGAGGATCAAGTAGAGGCCTATTTCGCGGCGAAATCAGTTGTCCAAACCAAACTTAACGGCAATTTTTCGGAGCGACTTTCCTGACACATATTAAACTGCTCAAGTATCTTTGCTGTGCCACTGATTTTGAGTAGCTCCGGTACTCGAACTGCTATAACGCCAAACTACTTACCTCAACTTCCACTGCTTGCGAGTTTACGTCAAAAACATTTTTTCGTCAGAATACGGGCGTATACATAGTCAGAGTACATGTCGCTGTAAAACAGTGTGCTGGATTTTGTGCACTGTATATTTCAAAGAAATTCTAGTAAAGTTATTCGAAATCAGTGCGGTGCAACATTGCTTTAAAGTGTATTTGGCCCTGTCTTGGGTAGTTCCGAAGGGATGCGACTTGCAACTTGAATAGGATACAAGGTTTTGATGCAAACCCTTTTCCAGTCGAGCAAACTCCACCAACTTGCTACGATAAGTTTGCAAGTTGCTCACTTGTCTACGTGCCTGATCAATTTCCAGCAATCACTAAAGACTGCCTTACCGTGGTCTGTGTGTAGTCCCATGCAAACGTTACTGCTGGGTTGCTTCCGTACAAGCTCATTGAGAACCTTGCTGCGTTTCGTAAAACCTCCACAAGCGTTGAGGAAAAAGCAAATGCCATCACCAGCGCCACAACTTCAGCCACCAGTAAGATCAACAGTACGACTACAAACTGCAAAAAATATGCGTTACAAACCATGGGCGTCGGAAGGGGTGGCGGGGGGGAAAGACCCCCCTGGATTTTGAAATCTCTAGCAAAAAAGGTTGTTTTCTTAGTTTTAAGCGGGAAAAAAACAAATTTTACCACTTTTGGCCCACTCCTGGAAAAATTGTGGAAAAATGCCCCAGTAGCTCACCTGGAAAAAATCCTTCCGACGCCCATGTTACAAATCCTTCTAAACATTTGCAACTTCAGTGAGCTTTTTCACGACTAACAACAAACATGGCAAACAAAACACAGGCGTGGAAAACTTACGACCGTAAGCAGACATTTATTTTCCTTCCACGCTCCGCACAACCCGCAGAAAGAAAGTACAACTATTCCAGCTCCAACGCCAATGATGATGTAAGTCGCGTTGTAAAATGCAATGTTAGCAGAGAGAATGTCAGTGAATGATGCATAATCCACAGCGATCCAGATTCCAAGACCCACTAAGGCGAGGCCGCCAAGCTGCGAAAGTGACAGGTGTTTTAACGAGTGGCTGGATTGAAGGTAGACAAACCTTACCAGCAACGAAAGGTTTAACTAAGCTCTGATTAGTTGTCACGGGTGGTAACGTTACCGACAGGAATCAAGAGAAAAAGCAATACCGAACCAAACCACTCTGATTCATGTTTCTTTGTAAAACGGTCAGAGCGTTTGAGCAATTTCCCACACGTTTTTACCAGAAACAATATATTGAAGACCATCATCAGTGTTTTACATCTTTCCAGAGACTTAGCACCCATTTTTTGTCAAACTGTTCCTGACTTTTCGGACGATGACTGCAAAATATTTATTCAATATAAAGTGTCAAACGTAGATGATCTGAAAATGTAAAAATAATGTATAGAATCAAGCTTGCCTTTACGAAGCCAACCAGAGTAATTAAGCGTGGAAACCTCAAGAGCATTACTTGAGCCAGATCCACATCAAGATGCAGCAGTATTCAAAAGAAACCACAATCAGGCATTTATCTTATCTAACTCACTCTAAATTCTAAGCTTGGCATTTCCCAGCGTTTTTCTTTGAGTTTACTGTGCTTTTTCTGCTTACCTATCCTTCAGGTCTAAACTCATTCAGCGAAACCTACCCATAACCAGCTATTTGCTATTTTGCTGCAATTCATCAACGTGCACATCAAAAAACAAGCCGTTTCTAATAACTACTTACTGACTGGTCCAACGAACACGCATCGACATCACGAGCCCCACAGCATCAACTGCATTCGCTTTATCACGAGCTGCTCGTGTAAACACGCTGAAGAGTTCTTTTATGGACACTCAATTGACGCCCAAGTATTGTTCTGCTGAAAGACAGCTGGTTACGCGCAGCTTTAATCGACAATGGAAAGGGAGCAGCTTGTACAACTCCACGTAATCTTAGCAACAGCAGCATCGGTGACCACAATATTTGACCAACAGCAAGGAAGGCGAAATAAACATCAACACAAAAATTAAAAACAGAATTCAGCGTTTGGTTGAAATTTCATTTTCAACTGAAGCAAACTGCTTTGACGTTTTTACTCCAATGCCCCTTTTAGCAGTGACTGAGATTTACGTAAGCTGTCATGATGTGAAGAAACAGGAATACTTTGTTTAATGTTCTCTGTCACAAAATTCAAGTTGATTAAAAATTTCAACAAACTTTTAGTTTCACAGACGCCTAGCTCTGCACTATTGAAGCATCAAGGGTTTTTTATCTTCGCTGATTAGTTTGAAGTTAAACGGTTAAGATCCGAATTATTTCTCATTGCAATTTATTTACGTTTTTTTGGATAACATTCGAAATAATCATTTTTTTGGAAATCTTAGAAATTGTTCTTAACCTTTGCGGGTAACAACATCAACACAATCGCATTTTGCTGCACGGCTTAGTTGAAGTGCGCGATGCGTATTCAAACCCTTCGTTGGTTTGTTGCAGGACGGGAGCCCTTAGTTTCGTTCGATTTTTCTGGCGTTTTAAAAATGAACCAACAAAGAAAGTGATAAAAGGAAGCAAGCTGCACTATCATACTTATCTGTATCTCTGACTAGTTTTTAGATAATTTTTATTTGTCAATGAAATTAAATCACCAGTTTCTACGCGTGTGGTGAAACTGCTTGAACTCTTCAACATTTATGACTGGGATGAAAATGCAACTCATAGATCTTTTTGAAGATGGTGAACAGAATTGCCACCAGAAAGTCTTCAATTGGGGGCTTTACGTTTGTGCTGTGCGGGGTGGCTTGACATTCTGAAAATGATAAAACTTCATTTATTTATAGTGTTTCATATTTGAATTTGGGGGACTTGGAGTTTTGGTTGGGGGATGAGCCCACCAACCCTCCCCGTGGCGACAGGACTGGTGATGAAGCTAGTTGTATCTGATCGCAAGGTGAATTGAAGGATGAAGCATGTTGTTCACCATAAAAGTGACGTACAATCTGGGAGGAATTTTACCATGCGTTGACAACCAGGGATATCTAGGAGTTTCTAAATATCCCTGGCAGTCGCCAATATGCTATTACAATTTTTTTAATTTTAGGTAAGTTCTTTGACACAAAACTTTGTGAAATATCGCTTATTATTGGAGAAATATTGCTTCCGCGTGCCACTTTCAAAGAAACATATCTATATAATTTTCAAATTATGATTAATAATACTGCACGTTGTTTTGTTTCACCAATATGCTTCGCTATAGTCCCATTCGTTTCGTTCGCTCTTTCAGTCACTCGTAACTTCGCCTCTATTTTGCTTCTGCGTCCCAAGCTTCATGTCAGTGACATATAACAACAGTAAGATCGCTCAGACTGATATGTTATTACAGGCGTACATGTACGTTGCTGTAGCTGACTGCCACGCGTTGTGTTGTTCCATAACAGCGGCGTGATGGAGAGACAATTATGAATGGCACAGAAGAAAAACCTTATTTAGGCGTTTCCAAAAAGATGCAGATAGGTCATGTGTTTCTATCTGCCTCTTAACGCAGAATTGTTAAAAGTCGGAACAAAATCGTTGTAAAATATTGGCCAAAACACCCGCAAGACCAAGTGAATCACTAAAACCTTCAAATTATTAGAAAATTTCAGAAAAAATGGTTTGAAGGCTCTTACTTGAATTTTTGGAAAATTTTTCACTAAAAAACGACGTAACCTTCAAAATGTTCGCGCAGCATGGGGAGAAAACTGTCACCCAATTGGAGGGTCTGCAACCCCGCCTATATAAGCGATGCAATTGCTATACACACTTGACCGAATTTCAAGGAGTTTGTCGAAATATAATAAAAATTATACTTGAAGGAAAATAAGTACCTACTTTTAAAGTCGATTTGCGTCAGACGAACTTTCGAAAGAGCTAGAAAAGTCTCTGAGGGAACTTTGTCCCTGACCTGTTGCCATACATGATTGCAGTGAACTCATACACGAGGTCTTGTGAATTTTGATGTTGCACAGTAGTGCAGATCAGAAAATTTGAAATTTATTGTAAAAAATAGATGGTGCGGGTTTTGTTTAGAAATAAATAGTGCAAAACTAGCAACAACGCCAGAATGAAACTTCTTTTTTAAAAAAGCTTTATTAGAAAAGTAACGAGGTTATTCACAAGCAGATGCGCAACACATTGCAGAACCATTGAAACGATCAATCTACACATGTTTAGTTGGTAATAATCCAGTGAGAAAATTCTTGTTTTCTTACTAACTTCTCGCTTGTATTATAGTCTGTGAGAATCAGGACACCGTGGTTCTTAGCAGAGTAAGTCTACAAAAGAACCTTGTTGCTAACAAAAAAGCACCAGTGTCCATTCGACGAACAAAAGTTAATTTAACTTTCAAGTTAAATTAAAAATTTTTCAGTTAATTTAAAAAATTTACTTCATCCGGGACGGCACCCGGAAAAGAAATTTTTGGGGGCAAGCTACCGCAGCATTGCGTTTAACGTGCAGCATAGATTGTCAAATATTTACCCTGCATCTGTTGTATATGAGCAAGGGAAGGTTCAATTCTAGTTCGGAGAGGAATTGATAAAAACATTGACCAACATTCGTTCAAAGAATTGAAGAGCCCCAAATGGAGTTGAATTTTAAATCCGTTAAAGTGAAAGTTTTTGAAAAGAACAATTGAAGTAAGATTTAACAAAAATGTTCAGGAGGAACATTACACAAGTATCATAAATCAAGACTGAGATAGCATAACCCTTTCAAAAAGTGTTGTGATGAGGCAAAGGTTATTTTTCAGTTAAAAGAGAAAGAAAGAGTTGGTCAAATTTGTCTGCAACACAGAAACAGGGGGTTCGATGACAAATAAGTAACGCTTACCACCTCAACTATCTACAAAAATCGAAAACTCTGAAAAGTGAAAGATAGCCCGACATTTTGCAAACGAACCTCCCCTTCAAGGATCCATGCTTTGTTCATCACCAATACAAGAACAAGCAAACTTTTCCTTTGTTAAGCAAAGATGTTATAACTATAAATTACCAGTTTCTACATGAGCATGATCAAAGCTGCTCACATGAATTCGCTCGAAAGGCAACGTTCCTTCCAATATTATCTCAAAGAACTGCATCTGGTTTTGCCATCACGTTTTAGCGAATGAGAAAAGTAATTGATGCCAATGCACCATGCACTGCCCTTGCGTTTTTCATTCAATTATTTTTCCCTAAATATAGTCTACTAGTCTAACGGCTGGGTTAGTGGCAACAATCACACACCAACAGACTGCTTTAAAATACTGAAAAATAAGTTTTGGTTAGTAGTGGCTTCAGTGCCTGATTAAGGTGGTACGGGGCCTGTAGCATATCAACAGCGCGAAGACCTAAGTTAAAAATACACGTGAACAAGCGAGCAACCGTTAAATCATAAATTATGTGGGTATCCATGTGACTACCATCATTAAGCATACGGAATTTCGTAAAAACGAAAAACCTGATCCTAAATAGCAACTGGTGGGCATTATGGACTCCATATCTTTTTTATCAAAAGCATATATAGGTATTTTATTACCAAGAAGGAATACATTAGTGTACAGTTTGCAAGTACAGTACAGACAAAGCAATTTATGCTTCAAAATTCACCAACAACTTTGATCACTGCTAGGTGTGGAACAGTGGCTACCCTTTCTCTAACACGTCCCCCTTAAGTAATTGTCCTTTGTTTCAAAACCCTTGCTATTAAATAAGTTGTGAAAGCAAAAGAACGTATTTCTTGGTAAATTTATTGATCAAACTTTCCATGTTGTAGAGCGCGTAAAGAACTCGCGCCCGCGTGGAAATTTATTGACGCCCGCTTGGTGAGTCTTGACTCCCGATTAAAAACCACTGATCTAGACAGCGTAATCTCAGTACAAATGTCGAAGTCGATTGTCAAAAGCAGCAACCTACTGCTTTAGATTGCATTTTCTAGATTTTGCCATGCGAATTTGTTTATGATGCTGGTAGTGTCTATTTCACGTGGAATTTAATGCTCTATACTGTAGAATCAGGATGATCAGCTCGTTTTGTCTAATGGTACTCCTTTGTTCCTTCTACCATCTTAAGTTTAGAAAATGTCCGTTTTCCACTGCAGTTGGTCACCACGAGAGTTAAATAAATGCGAAAATCATTTTCCACATTTGTAAAAGAAGACTTCGAATACACTGCACAGTGGCTAGTGAAAAGAGGACAAATCCAGGCTGCCAATCAAGTCTTTTCAACAATCCCATATAGACTCCCCAAAAAAACAGGTTGGAACAGAAAATCCCAGGTACACATAAAATTAGGTGAATCTTTCTATCAACCATACCTGGACAGCTGTAAGTCACAAAACGTGCCAGTGACTATATACTGTAAATTTGATAATGAGCTTGGTGTCTGTCGGAAATAGACTATATATCACAGTAACATGGACTTGTTTGAATTTCTGACGGTGATCTGGAAGCATTTTACAATAATTAAATCTTCATTCCCAGTGTTCTTCTGTACCTAACCTTTGAGATCTGGATCTTTCAACACTCCACCATAAACATTCTGTGCGTACCACTTAATCTTTTTCTTTGGGCTTGCTTCATTAGTATCTGTCACTTAAACTCATTGCACCTAGCTCATATTTACAGCTTATACGGTGTCAATTGCTTGTTGATCAGTTATGCTGACGACTAACGTACCTTGATAAAAAAGGATAAAAAAGATGAGACTAGAAATGAGAAGCATGCTGTTGATAAATCATACCCTATCTTAAATCACCGCTACACAGTTAAATCCTAAAAACCTCAGATCTTCAGAAGAAAAATCCAGAAAAGCATTGAAAACCTCCGAGATTTGGCACCAATAGCCAAATCATTTCGAAAGTACCGAAAAGGTAAAGCAGTATATAGAACAGATCAATGTGATGTAATTACAATTACATAATATCTCGAAATTTCAGCAATATTGCCTCATTGCTCGACTGGTTTCATATTGTTGCCAGTAACTGTAAAATATTTTAATTTTCAAATCACAGTAGTCCTATATAAAAGCATTCAATTGAAAACCTTCGCTTGATTGCTTATAGCAAATTTAGCAAAATAATAACTTCTTGGACTGCAAAAATCGATAGGCTACATATAACTAGGGATGGATACTCGGGGAGGCGAACGAGGCTATCGCTTCTGCCCACCTTTTTCAGAGATGCCGTGAGAGTCCCCTTTTGAGATTTTCCCACTTAGTTTTTGCAATATTTTATTAAAAAGCTTATTAATCACTCTAATAGAGCCACATTTTAATAGGCTCTGACGCAAGCCATATTTGTATCAAAATAAAGCAAAATTTATGTGCAAATGTGGCAAAAGGGGCTCCTAAACACCTGTAATATGTAGACAAAGAACTTAAAATCAAATGTCTTCAAAATGTCTTCAAACTATTTACAACGTGAAATGAACATTCACGACAAAATGAAACGTTTAGCTTGTTTTCACCGAATAAAGTTTCGGTATAGCAAGTGTAAAATATAGGGAAAGAAAGAGGAGAGTTTGCCTCGGGAACCTAAATTCTAATATCCAACCTTGCATATTATACAGAACAAATTTAACGCAAAGGACCGCGGGGATCCCTAAACGCGCTGGCTCGCAGCAATTGCCACATGTGCTACTATTGTTAATCCGGCACTGAGTGGCTTGACTTGCTGCAGAACTGCTCATTTTCGCATGACAGTAACTCTCTACGTACAGGCTGACGTAAGCGAACTCTTGGTGCAACATGTCCACTGCAAAGAGAGCGCACAATGCAATGAGAACAGGTGTCGCATTGCGTTAGTTGATTAAAATATCACTTCTCTCAGGGCGCAAGTCCCCGATACCGCTACCCGCACGGTTTACCGCGAGAGCACTGACTACGTTTCTGAAATACGCATACTTCGGTAGCTCTGTGTGCTTGCAAAAATTTTAAACAAACGCCTTGTTAGTTGTTACTGTGTGCTCTGTTCTTTGAGGATGTCATTTTCTTTCCCTTATTCCCGAATAAAAACATGTATATGTATCAGGCCCATAACCAGCTTGATACACCAGGGATGGCGAAGAGTTTTCTGAGAGGGGTAAAAATATTTCAACTATGTCCAATAGCTGGTGTTTGTTCGTTTATTGTGTGTCTGTGTGCTGGCAGCATCCAAACATGGCGAACATGTATTAGTTAACACAAAACACAACCAGGCGCGTAGCCAGAAATTTTGATCGGGGGGGAAACAACAACTTCTCAACATTTGAATATTCAATGTCCCTTGTTTTTAAAACATCATCCATAAAACGTGCATTTTTTCTGGCGCTTTTTTTCTGAATAATTATGTTCAGGTAAGCCGGCAAATAGAAAGTCCATTTTCATTGAATTGACAAGTTTTAAAAGTGTTTTTAGTAAAGTTCCATGATTCTAATTTGGATGAAAACCACCATCGCAAAATGTTCTTGCAAAAGCGCTTGTGAAAATCTCGATGCTATAAGTGTAAGATCTGCAGCATGCTTTTTGCACCCAATATTGTAGTTGAGCAAGAAGTCATCGTGGCTGTCATTATGGTTGCGCTTTATATTTACACGCTTCTAAGGTACCAGCACATGTTCAATCGAAGCCGAGTAGCATCCTTACTCTAAGACAGCCGTGGTACAACTTCCTTTAACCTACGGGCCATTTTACAACAACATGACAACTTGAGGGCCACTTCCAATAAAATGATGTATAAAATAACATGTTCACAAGATTTAAAACTGAAAACGGAAGATAAGTGTGCTCGTCATTGAAATTGTTACACAATAGCAAATAGCAATTTCCTACAAACCTCTATTAATGGAATGCTTGTGGTCGAGGCTTCTATGACATATCATTCCTGTATCAATATCAGTGTTAGTGGTAGCAGTCGAAGACTACCATCCAGTCTTTTGACTGCCGTTCGATTGTAGATTTTACTTGCTTGAAAGCATAGAAAATGTGTTTTCAGCGCGAAATCTTTCACTTTGGGAAATATGTCTTTGCTGACTAATTCCCAGAAGCTCTCTACAGTTTGTAGGAAGGGGCAATTAAATTGGCTGTGGGGCACTTTGAGAAGGCCGCGTTTAGCGGATATATAAACTGATTTATTTGGCGATACTGAGTTCATTGCGCCTGATGTACTATTCAAGACAACGAACGACGGGGCACCGAAAAACTGAGGTTATCCATGCAGATGCCCCAGCGGAGAGTTAGGGGCACCTTCTAATTTGATCTTAAAATAAACAAATAGATAAATAGAACAAAAACAATGTGAGTACACAGAAAAGGTACTATTAATTGTTCTTGTGCAAATGCATTTGATTCATTGCAAGCAAGTCAATGAGACAAATATAACCTCTCACGCTTTCCAACTAATTTCAGATTTGAAGATTTTTCCTGAATGCTTCCGCGGGCCCCAGAAAACTGCGGCGGGCCACATGCGGCCGGCGGACGTGTAGTTGGACCACACTGCTCTAAGACACCGATTTCCTTCAGGAAGTAGGCTTTCTACAAAATTTGCGCGCGCATATAAGACGTGGATATTGTCCAAATCTTGAGCGACTAGTTGACGTATGTAACTAATAACGTAAAGACCAGAGTTCCTCAACGCGTTTAAAAAATGTTTGGATTTTATGTCAATAAACGCTACGAAATCCGACTGCTTTTAACATTTGTGTACGCCACTTGCTCAAAGCTTGCATCCCATATGCATAAACGATTAATTATTTAGCTACCCATTTAGAATTAACAATATGATCAGTGGCGTGCAGAGGTCTGGCGATGCCCGGGACGACTACTTGATCGGATGCCCCCCTACCAAATTCTAGTATTGAGCAGTGGCGTATGGTGGTCATTGCTACTGGTTATGCGCTGTTTGTGACGTCACAACATGACGTCATATTCACATTTGCAAACAAAGTTTTGGCGAAGTTTGTTGACACAATGGGCATGTTTAGTGACGCCGGAACAGTGGTAGGGGGAGCAGTAAAACAGTTCATGGCAATGGAAACTTATAAAGAACAAAAAAACCTTCATCAACAATGTTCACCTCAAAAATACTAACAGAAATTATAGAAAATCATTTTTAATTTTCTGGGTGCCCGAATAGCTGCAATAAACTTTTTCAAAACGATCTTGATAAACCACGAAATTACCCATGATAGTGGTATGAAAATCAGTTGTGTTGGAGGTGGGGGTGCAGTGGGTGCAAGCGCACCCCAAAAAGTTTTGATTTGCTGAAAATCTGGGTAAAATGCTGCCCAAAGTTGCTTGACGTCAAAATATGGCGCCCAAGGTTTCTAGAAAAACGCATGAAGAACGTTTTTGGAAGTCACACCAAAAAAGTCTTAAATGATCTTTGTGGGAGAAACTTTGTAGGCTAAAGTTGCACAAAAAACTTTTCGGGCAAGTTTGGGGAAATTTGGGAAAAAATCTTTCGCGCCCCCAAAAATTTGCCTGCTCCTACACCACTGATGAAAAGGCACCTGCAACCCATTGCCCCCTTTTGAAATAACAGAGGGGGAAATGCCCCACCATGCCTCCATTCTCCGGCTATAACGGTGTCTTAAGACAGAGCAGTTCATAACTGCCAAAATATCCGGGGACGCGTTAAAACAGGGGAGTAGAATACACTCAATGCTATACGGCAGCACAGTTCACAATTGAAAAAATACAAGGCTGCGCGAATGTCTCGTCGAATAGCAGTCGACCAGAAGACAAGCGGCTGGGATGGCGGTCACCCAGGGTTAACAGTTTGAAACTTGTAAACTACCCAAGAAATGAGAATGCGCATGAAGTACGCAAGAAAATTTTCGTTTTTCATTATGTGGCTGTTATATGTGCAATTACTAAGGAGAAAGAACAGACGGGCTTGTGTAAGCCATTATGATCAATCCGCTTGAACTGCCAATTAATGACGAAGCTCGAAACGACACACATACTGTATTGCAAGCACAGGTGTGCGACAGTATTAGCACAGAAAACGAAACGGGAAACTAGTGATGCATCATAAAATCAGCTAAATCAAGCACGTTGAAATTGGACAGTTTTCAAATTTGGATCAGAAAATAAATTAAACGTCCATAATTATCTTCAGTGTTGATGTAATTGGTCCAACCAAAATAAATCATCCGTTGCTTTTAAAAGCTTACTTAAAAAACAACAAAACCCATCAAAAATCTCACTCTTTATTTTTTCTTTGAAAAATGTACTATGACGTAAAAAGCAAAATAAGCAACACACTTGTACAGTTAACTCTAAACTGTTTTGAAACAAAACGAACAGTAACGAAATTTGATCGACTTGAAAAAATGAGAAGAATGCTTCGAAAAATTTGAGTAAATTCTACTGGTTATCTTCTTCAGCTTTGTAAAATCGGTGTATTTTAATCAATTTTTCTGCCTTCTCTGCATCCAAGCTGTTTCTGATGTTGGACCATACCAAACCATATATTGAAAAAATACACTATATAGATGCTGAACTACCAGGGCATGTACATAAACTTGACGTGAAACTGCAAAGTTTGTGTGGGAGTGGCTTTTCTCTGTTTGCTGCGTGCATTCTTGCTAAGCTTTACCACTTTGGAGTGAATTGACCAACAACACTTTGCGAACACAAAGATGGGGTACATTTGTGTACCCTTAGATTAAAATGCCATAATAGCTAAAATTTATTATTGTGTGATTCTGCTAATGGTAATGTTGCACAATGCAATAAAAACAATTCAGAATGGGATTTTTGTGTTTTTTTGAAAAAAGAACAAAAACCTGCATCTATTAAAAAAAGCCTGGATTGAAAATAACAGGAGGGTTGGATTTTTAAGAAAAACGGGTTTTTCTCAAGCCTGACTATATTTCAATCCTTTTTTGTGATTTTCCTTGATCCCACGATCTAGAACAAGTCTTGTCACTTTCAGTTTGATTGGGCGTGCGCCGTACACGTAGATTAAAAGACCCTGGCAATGAAGAAGCTGAGGATTACTGGAATCTGAATACGTAAAAGCTAGTGTTGACAACAAAACAAGCTTCGAAAAATCACATCCATTCAGCATGTAGTCGACGCACAATATGAAAAATCATCTAATTGCAGCATTTAGATTTTTGTAATTTCACTCTTTGGATGCCCCCTTGCCTTGGATGCCCGTGGCCTGCGCCCCGTTTGCCCCCCCCTCTGCACGCCACTGGTTTATCCCCAAAGCTACACTGATTCTTACATAGATAAGTCCCAAAAACATCTGTCCAGATCAGCAGGTCCCATGATGGTCTCCCTCACAGAGGTGGAAGTGTAAAGCCTAAAGCTGGGTTTACACTAGGGAGTTTTTATGCGGGAAACCGCGCGGCAGTCTCGTTTATGTAACGTCGCCGTGTACGCTGCTGCGGACGCGGTTTATTGGGAAGGCATGCGAATCATGCCGGGTCCGATCGCCCGAAGAGCGAAAATTACGCGCGGAAAATGAGCTGCCGGACGAAAGTGTCTAGCCTCTTGGAAGTACCAGATATTTAGTTGTGTTTTAGTGCTTCACTTCAAAATAATCCTGGATTATGCGTGTTGTTCGTTATGGGTTTGGATTAATATGGATCAGTATTAAAACTTTTGGTGCATAACTTAAAAAAATGATCAGAACATTTGTTTGATATAGGTATAGTTTGGTATGGATCAATAGTGAAGTTTGGTAGGCCTAGTTTTGTCACGAATGGTCATTCATGAGCAGTAACTAGTTGAGGAAGTTTCGTGACTAAACTTCTCTTCATGCATATTTTGTAATGGGTATCTGCAAATTATACCTAATCCTTACACGTTTTCTCCAAATATCACTTGCTTTGCCTCAAATCTTAGACATGAGAGTTTCACTTTTTGCCACCCTAAAAATCGCTTCATTATGAAACTATCAGCAGCATTAACAACTTATCATTACAAAGCTAATCAGGGAATTAACCAAGTGAGCCTAGGGTAATTGAAATATTCAAATGGCGTTGAACCCAACCAGCCTCCTAAACCAGTGGTTCCCAAATTGTGACACGCGTATCCAGGATTAACAGGTTGTCCGTCCTTAAAAAAATTTTTACTACACTTTGCTAACTCTTCTGTAACAGCTTATTAAAATGGAGTCTGGTGTAGGCCTATACATCCACCCTGCATGGAAACACTCAATTGTTAGCAAATAGCGTATTTTTTACTTACAGCCAGGGGCGCATCCAGAGGGTCTGTTTGGCTGTCATGACAGACCCCTTTGTACCACAGATACTCAGCTTTAAAGCCGACAAAATATCAAACGCTGTCACTGCAGGTTTCTAATGCGAGTGGTTTGGAACAGGCAACAGCATTTCCTTTCTAACGTTGCGTGGTACTGTTACGAAAGTGATATTGCGTATCCCTGCTCTAAAGTGATATTGCGTCAAACGCTCGTGTTTCGGAATTTCCTACTCTGGTAGTGCCGACTCCAATGCAAGCTTGATTTCGAGTAATTCACTTTTACATTGCAACTCAACCGTTCTTTTCCGCAGTGATTTCGCAAGTATATTTATAACACCGCCATCTTTGATAGACAGAGCTCCACAGACGCAGTTGTGCAG
>JGI24158J21664_10004798_pt1 | contig 17496 bp, 12 predicted proteins | sample Ectturendosymbi3_FD_21664 | JGI IMG/M metagenome (IMG submission 21664)
TTTTATGATCTCATCGTAAATGTTCTCTGCGAGTTACACGTTGTTGTATAGAACGTTGCGTAATGTTATCAGATAAGTTGTGCGTTTCTAATCATTGTGTGACGCAGGATGTCAAGAAAATTTCTTCGCAAAAAAGCAACACTGCAAGATTGCTATCGCATTTACATGGTACGTTGGCGAGTTCAGTAGTAGGTAATGGCGGTTGACGTTTGGTCTTTCCATTTTTTTCAGTGGCTACACAGTTTGAAACGTACCATATCTATAACAACATTGTTTGGGAGTTCCGATCGACACTTATATGTGCTGTCTTGTCTAGAAGTGAATCACAGAGTGTGATGCACTGCCAGCACAAGGTCTAGCCACGTGAGTGATTCCTGCTTATGCCGACTTAACAGGCTGTGAAGGAACTTCCAGTTATTTGCGAATATGTTGGGAAATATTCGTCGTCATTTGCAAAAGGTCAAGAACTCTTGGATGTGCTTTTCGCCATTCCTTTTCGTGACTTCGCTACCGATTTTCAAAAATTTGTTGAAATGATGGACACAACGTTGGATTTCGAAATGGTTTGTGACCGCCTGATTGTATGATTTTTGCTGAGTCGTTGTCTTTTAGGCTTTCTGATATAAAATGGATTTGATTGCGTGTCGGAGATCTTATGTATTTTGTTGTCTTGGTGCGCTTTGCTCAGACTGGTGTTGCTGTCTTACGCTTTTTTGAATCTGCCATTCACTCTCGCTGATGTTTGAGGGCAGTTGTTGCCAATACGTCCTTGTCTTTTTCTGATTGTTGTCTCGCATCGTCTCTGAAAACGTGCAATCAAGTCACCAAAGCAATTTGAATGCTCAGGTTGAAAAGCACGAATTCATGGTTAAACCGGACTTCGACCCTGAACTGCAGAGACTTCGAAAAAGGATGGACGAAGTTGAGAAAGTTATGCATGCAGCTTTGATCAGGGCCGCCTCTGAACTAGATCTCGAGGCAGGAAAAACTATTAAGGTGTGATCTTATTACTTGTGACTTCGAGTTCAGCGACAAATGTCACATCAGATTTGCATTGTATGTGCACATCTCATTATGCACATACCTTAATCTGCTAACTTACCGACGCTTTTCAAAAATATTTTGACCCATCGTTTTGTTGTCCAGTTGCAGTTTTGTCATTGAAATTGTTTCAGCTGGAGGTGACCACGCAGTTTGGTCACGTGTTCAGAGTCACGTGCAAGGAAGAAAAGAAACTGAGAAACAAGAAAAGCTTCACGACGCTCGACACGAACAAAGCCGGCGTGCGGTCAGTGTTACGGCCCGATGCTGTTTCGTGGTAGACTTTTGATTTGCCGAAAATATCAATAGTTCGTACTTAATTGTTTCCAGCGACGGTTGCGATTAAACAAAATACAACTCATATTTTAAGCCAGTGGTTCCCAAACTGGGGGTAAATTACCCCTCGGGGATAATATGCGATACTTCTTGGGGTAATGCGGAACCAAAACCGCAATATTTGTTCTGTATTATGAGTAGGGCAACCAAAAGTCAATAAAGTCAAATTTTTTCTGCTTTTTTAAAGTTTCTGAAACGTCAACGAACCAAATTTGACGCTCATACCATGAGGAAATCCCAAGTTATTAGGTCAAAAAAAATCAATTTATCGATTGTCAAACTTTTCTTGCAGCACAGTTTTTGTCTCTTTATCGATATTTTGTTGGAACTACAACAACGGATATTGATATGCGTTTGCCAATTTTGTTGCAATTCTGCAATAATAATGGGTTTGCTGCGATTTCTGACGTAATAATTTTGTTTTTCCCACTACTGGACGATTGAATATTATGTAGGATAGGCGTGGCAAGGCAAGAAACGTGGTCTTACAGTACTTGGTTTGGTAAACGCTCAATCCATTATGCATATAACGTTTCAACTTCATGAAGTTCTCAGGTTTGACTCTACTGTAGTTATTAATGTACTTATCAATATATCATCCATCCCCAAAGTTAAACGCCCAATTTTTTTTATTTCGAAGCATAGAGTGCATAAATATGTTTCTGGGTTAACCTCAACACCTCAGGCTGAACTACTTTGCAGTTGCAAACGCAGAAAATTTATAGGTCAAAATAAAGTCAAAATTTGTAAATTATAAAGTCAAAATTTTAAGTTTTTAGGTCAAAAAATTGGTTTCCCTAATTATGAGAGATCACTGCGAAATACTGAGGGTAATTAAGACATAATCGCTACCTTGATTTGGGTAACGGCCCGAACAAGTTTGGGAACCACTGTTTTAAGCTTTATTATTAAACAGCCTCAATTTTGCAAAACTGTGAGGTGGGCGTTGAAGCAGTGAACCAAGTAAGCAGTCAAGCACTGCGGCTCGCATGAGTTTTATCTCCATCGGGTATTTTTTTCGTCGCGCACATCAGTGCATCATTATATATCCAACCGAACACAAAGTTGAATGAAAAAGTTTTGTCTAAAGTTTGACCAAACGCTTTTTAATTGCACACCAGTAATCGCCTGACTTGGCCAAATGTAACCACGTCTTGTCACAAATGGAATTTCTTTCGTGTTGTTACAAACAGTCTTCACGCTACTGTGCTGTTTTCCGTGTTGGTGTGTTTGATACAAAATGATTTGGAGCAAGCTTTTGATACCCATGGGCGTGGCCAGTTCCTTTCAGTGAACTTCTGCAAACCCTTTTTCGTCGGTTTGTGAAAATGTGAAGTTCTTTTAAAAATAAGTTTAATTTTTGTTCTTATGCGCTGCTTGGTAAGGTCTTAATAACATTAATGGCTTCAATAACTCTTAACCTTGCTGGTGGCAATGTTTTATTTATGCATTTCGCTAAGAACAGTGATGCCTGTTGCTTGGCTTCATAGCTCAGCGGTAGAGCGCACGCCTGGCATGACCGTTATCGTGAGTTCGATTCTCACTGAAACTGAATCTCACTTTCGCTTCAGCGCGTTTCTTCATTCAAAGGTTGGACTACTCCACTGCGTTGCTTTCGTGACTTAATGGTTTTGATCCATCGTCACATGCCATGGGCGGCACATGGCGCCGCGTTTCACGTCGTGTGGTATAACAAACAAGAACATGCGTCGTGTGCCACAGCTTCGTCAACAGTCGCCTTCAGGGCTTGAGCATGGATATTCAAGATTTTCGGCAATCATATGAGAAACAACAAAATGCTGTCGTCGAAGAAATTGTTGCCATAGCCACCGGCTACGCTGAGCCAATGCAGTCCTTAGGAGATCTGATTGCGAAACTTGATGTGCTAGTCAGCTTCGCCCAGGTACATCTGCTGGTTGTTGTCTATTTGCACTTTCGACAAAAAGTCTGATATCAGTACTACTGTATATACACTGCGTGATGTTGTGCGTGCATGCTTGCTGCTGAAGTTTAGGTCGTTTGTATTCCAAGTCTGCCGTTTTGCTCTTGAATAGTGTTGCTTTCGTTGTTGCTTGGCGTAATCGCCATGGCAATTGTTCCGAAAAGGCGCAATGGTGTTTTTTGTTGAGAACACGACTAAAAATACTCGGGCGATGATTCTAATGTTGTACTGTGTTCGACATTTCGCTCATTGGTTTGATACTACCCTGTTCGTCTAAATCAGTGGTTCTTAACCGGAGAGGCGCGCCTCCCCAGGGGGCACAAGACCTTGCGCGTGCTTCTACATAGGAAAGTTTCTGAACGGGAAAGTGTTCAATCCAATTTGCTTGTTAAAAGTCAAGAGGGCTTGAAACAAAGGATAATTGCATAAGGGAGGCGTGGTAGAGAAAAGGTTAAGAACCACTGGTCTGAATCATGTTTTTTGATAAACCCGATGTCCTTGTTCTGCTTGCAGGCTTCGGTTAGTGCTCCGACCCCCTACGTCCGGCCGGCTTTGCGCGCCCTGGGCAGCACTTCAAACCGTCTGAAACTGGTGCAGAGTCGTCATCCGTGCGTTGAACTCCAGGACACCGTGTCTTTCATTCCAAATAACGCCGCTTTGGAAAAGGAGAATCATGACTTCATAATTGTAACTGGTATGATTAATCAGTTCTTTTTTCTGTTGGAGCTTGTCCACTCAGTCTTTTGGAAAGCGCTTAGTGCAATTCTCAGGGGCGTAAGGAAGTGTTGCAAAGGGGGACAATTCCCCGGGCGCCGAATCACTGCAACGGGCGCCAAATGACTGCGAAGGGCGCCGAAAAGTCCCAACAATGTCACAAGTACTTCCTTCAATACAGTACATTTGCTTCCGAAAGACCTCTGGTTCGAATATGGGGCGCAAAACTTGCTGCTTGCCCCGGGCGCCTTCTAACCTCGTTACGCCCCTGGCAATGCTTGTCGGACACGAACACAGATGACGCTGTGGACTGTGCGCAGGTCCGAACATGGGAGGAAAATCAACGTACATCCGGCAAGTCGGCGTAGCTGTCCTGATGGCGCAGATCGGTTGTTTCGTGCCTTGCGACGAGGCCGAGATATGTTTGTTCGATGCCATTCTCGCCAGAGTAGGAGCTGGAGATTGCCAGGTTGGTGTCAGCATCGGTTGCACTGAACAAGCGCAATGTAGGACGTGGCCAAACGATTTTTGCACGAGGAATACGATTCGTGATTCTACCGCGTCAGCTGTTCATTTTATACGCTGTTGACTCGGCAGGTAACTTTTTCCCGCGTAGTAAGACCTGCGGCGTGGTTTGTGCAGCTGATTTATTCCTCGCATTCTCTACGTCAGTGCTTCCCAACCTTTTTCTGATAGCGAACCACTTAGGGTCCCGTACTGTCGCCGCATACACCCTTGTTCCAGGCAAACACATTCGACCAAAAGTTTAGGATACTAAACTTGACACAAAAGCGATATGTGCGAAATGGCGGTGAAAAATATGATATTCATTGTTAAGAACCAATAGGAAAAGTACGCGGAAATGCAGGAGCTCATAAACAGAACCTGACAAGTAAAAGCAAAAGCTGTGAATGCTGTTTTATGTGTAAGGATAAAGCAGAGGGTAGGCTTACTCGCGTACCTTAAGGTGGGAACCACTGCTGTAGGTGATGCCGAAGCGGTGATAACTTTTAGCGTCACGTGCTTAAAAGACGTCCAATCAGGGTTAACGTCATTGATAAGCGTGGACTTTTTGCATGTGTCGCAGTCAAAACGTCTTTAATAAGCAAAGTACTTTTAAACAAGTGCTGATCAGGATTGGTTGTGCGGTTTACGGCCAATCACAAGGTTATTCCGTTCATACACTGGTTCAAGCACTGACGCACAGGGCACGGTCGTAGGAAACATCGCTTGGTTTGCGAAGTGAACTTGACGGCATGCTCAGCCGAAGCCAAAGGTTTTGTAATGAAACGATTTTCGATTCGTTCTGCACCGCATTTGCATTTAATTTGATCAAGCTCACTGCACCTCCTGTAAATGTGGGCTTCACATCTAAACACGACTTCTTTGATCATGTGTTTCCCAATGGATTAACTTGTTTCTAAGGTGGAAGGTATTTCAACGTTTATGGCTGAAATGTTGGAAACAGCGTCAATCCTCCGTTCAGCAACTGAAAACTCACTTGTGATCATTGACGAGTTAGGTGAGTAAGAACGATCGTGCTCCTTACGCTGCGTGTGATTAGAAACCAGTGGGTGTCGTTATGAACGAAGTATTGAAAACCACTAATCTCCAAGAGTGCGCAGACGTTTGCTGAAAAGCTGAGGTTGCAAAAAGTGTGAATCGAACTACAGGGCGTGTCGCGGAAAAGTAATCGAGTTCGATCATGCTTAAAATTGAGTGCTTCACAAGATTGCCAGACATTTCGCAGATGTAGATAAATATTAAAAGTGAGAATATTTGGCGAAGTGTTTACTACCGCAATTTTGCATTTGCAAAATTTTGCAAATTTCATTGTTGCAGCGTTTGTGTGCGTGGTCCGAAAAGTGTAAAATTTAACAGCAGGAACTGTAGAAAATTATTCGCTCTTTTCATATTATAAAGCCAGGTTACGCCTGCTGTGAACGAATGGTGTTAGTTTTACGAATAACGTCACAATTCATCACTCTCGCAGGCAGAGGTACTTCAACCTATGACGGATTTGGTTTGGCTTGGGCAATATCGCACCACATCGCCGTTGAAATCAAAGCTTCCTGTCTATTTGCGACGCATTTTCACGAGATGACGTCCCTAGCTGATGACGTACCATCGGTAGTCAATTATCACGTGACCGCTTTGACTGGGAAGGATGACAGCAAAGCGCTTACGATGCTTTATGAAGTTAAACCAGGTACCAGCGGTTATTTTCCTTACCTTTGAAAGTGCGCTTCGTCAAAACGCGTGGCTTGGGTGTATGCATGATGTCTGGATTGGTTTCTTGCCAATAACTGTTGCGGCACGAAGAACACTAATTTCACGGCTGGTTAGCAACTGTTATCGGATGATTATGTTGAAACTCGTTTTAAAAAGTAGAACATCCGGATAGGTCAACTATGTCCAACCCAAATAGCTTACTGGGCCAAAAATCATGTCACTATCTCAACCAGGGCCGCACATTTTATAACATATTAATGAGGGCCGCATATTGAATGGCTTACTTTGACCTTAGCAAACTAAACTTCGCTTAAGCTAATGTACTGAAAGCATTAGAATCATAACTGCAATGGTAACAGACATGATTAAATTACACTGAGGACAACCTACATCAAAAATGTCAAATTAAACATGATCAAAATAAGGACAGGTTGTCAGTGTGTAGTTACTCCTATTACAGTGAAAACCTAAACTGGGCCGCACAAAACCTTCGACTGGGCCGCATGCGGGCCGCGGGTTGGACAAGGGTGGGCTAGGTGGAGAAAAGATGCAGCGAAAGTAGAAAATCTACCGAAATTTCTGCGAATTTGCTGAAGTCAAAAAATCTGAACGTGGCACTTTTAGCCAGGGCTGTGGAGCAGGAACTCAAATTTCGGGCTCCGGCTCCAGGCATCTACAGTTTTGGCTCCGGCTCCAACCTCTAAAAGTTTTTGGCTTAGGCTCCAGAACGATTTGTTCCACTAACAACTAAAAAACATTGTATTATTAGTACAACTCGCTTGCCCCACCAAACTATGTATGTTGAACGGGAATCCAAATCTCAGGCTCTGGTTCCAAAGTTGCTTTGGCTCCGGCTGCGGTTCCACAGCCTTGCTTTGCTTTTAGCTGATTAGTTTCTTTTTTCATTGAATTTTTATTTGAGGAGAGTGTTTTCAATGTCAACGGGCTAGTGCGAGCAAGTTGCTTGATTGAGACCAGTATCTTGTTTGTTATCCCCATACGGAGTAGCTAGGGTTTGGTTATTTGCTTTAACGGCCTCACTAAAAGGCAGGAGGGTAAACGTCCCTCGGCCAAAGCGCCCAAAAGGGTGCTAAAATGCAAAAATAAGCAAGACAACGTACAATATTTATGTTTGACTGTAGCGTTTGGGGCGCTTTTAGGGATAGGGAACAAAATGTAGGAAAGATCAAAAAATATCATCAGTCCAGCTTTTTTGAAAGATTTTGCAAAAATGTAGAATTTTTTGCAGTATTTCAAGTAGTTTGAACGTAATCTTGCTAGGGTAACGTCTACAAGCCACGTGCTCTGAGTGCATCACTCCAAGTGCCTTAATTTTGTCCCCTGTTGGCAGACGTCGTTGCGGCACCATTTCTTGGTCAGTGCCGCGGCAGACTGTTTTTCTGGAGCGGGACATGACAACGTTTATGTGGAAGAAAAAAATGTGTTTTCTCTCAGTAACTACCATATTTACCGAAAAAAGTCTGGTAGGCGAGAAATAAAGACTGAGGATTCGTGCGAGTTATCGTTCGACCGTTTTTCCCTTGAAATTGGGCTTTTATGCTTTGTTATATCTAGAATTTAATACAGTTGTTGAAAGTTATTGGATTTCACAATACTCATATAGATTTTGTAACACTTGCATAAGTTGCAATGATGGTTTTACTTGGGATGAACTTCGCAACCTGCAGTGTATTTTTCATACCCCCAATAGTTGAACATAACACAAAATACTCTTGAGCTTGTTATCACCACTCGAAGGGCACCGCGTAATCCCATACATTTACGGGATTCCAGTGTAGAGGCATAGAGAATGTAACAAAATAGCTTTATTCGCATGCTTGGTTGCCAAATATTTAATTTGAAAATCTGAAGGCTCTACGCAGGTAATTGTGTTGACCTGACAAAGCTGCACGTAGGCTAGCATGCCTTCACTCTAAAATGTGGTCATTGTATCGAATTGGATATAAATAACGTATTTTTGACAAACACGCTTGGTTGACTTACTATGCATGGTTCAAAAAATAATAATTTCGAAACCCCGATCGCACAGTAACTCCATCAAAGTTTTAAACAAGGCAGAACACCGCAAGTGCACCGCATTAGCTGGGATTAGCGACGTAACAGAGAGCAGAACCGAAATTTCTAAGGAACGGATAGGCAGAGCTATACTTGGACGGGCCTGAAGAGAGTAGTAGATTATGTCGCTGCCACTGTAGAGAGAACGTTTCAACGCAGCGCATGTTGTTGTGCGACAACAGGTTCGTGCGATCGCAGTTTCGGAATTCACGTCGCTGAGTGCGTCGAGTTCCCTCATCACGTGATCGAAGAGGCCAAGCGGAAAGCTGATAAACTGGAGGACTATTTCGTAGCACCGTCGTTACAAGGTTTAGATTCGAAAAAAAGACGCAAAGTTAAGAAGGTGGTCTACTTTCAATTTTCAGCTGTTAATCGACCTTGTGTTCAAAGTTTAATGCCCATCAAGATGTTGCATTTGCACAAAAAAAACTATCGCAGCACTTGTGTTTGCGTTTTTCGTAATCTTCTTTGATTAATTAATTTTCAAACTTTAATAGATTTCGATTGATAGTAAATATACTGCTTCATCAACAAGATACTGACGAGCCGAGCATTTCTGACCGTAACGTTGCATTTGGCTGATCTAACAATTTTTGTTAAGGATGGAGAAGAAATAATCCAGAAGTTTCTCGATTCTGTTCAAAGCACGGAATGGCAAGGACTCTCAGCTACCGCTATTGAAACCAAAATGGAAGAACTGAAGCAGGATATTCGCAGCAGTGACAACCTGTACATCAAAGATTTGACTGAAAGGCTGATACACCACCAGCCAAGTGAATAACAATCTTGCAGCCCACCAAAGCGAATGCAGTTCACCTTGATGGCGGAGTGAAAAGCAGAAATCGCCTGCCGGCATAAGAGCTTGGCGAAACCAAGCTGTAGTACTGGTTTTGCTTACTATCGGTCTTTTTCCAGTGGAGACATTTGAAGTTGACATGAACTTTCGTGAATGTGAAAGTTATGCTCGTATACATATTGCAATGATAACTGCATTTCCATGTTTTTTATGCGTAACCTTACACTGCCACTTCTCAGCGGTCTCTTGTCAGGCACAATTACTGCTTTGCTCGCAAATAATGACCTGCCATTTGTGTTCATTATCAGTAGTCACTGTGTTTTTTTACCAGTGCATTGTTTTCTTTTTTCGGTAAGTGAAAACGATTTACCTGCGATCAAACGTGCTTATTCATGGCGTATTTTCGATACAAAGCTGATGGTCTTGCTTTAATCCCGTGACTTTACTGCGCTGAGCAGCATTAGTGAACAATCTACGTTATTTAGCTCTTCTGACCTTCAGTGTTGCGTCATTCTGCCAAAAATGGTGTTCTGGCCAGATACTCCGTTGGATCTGTGCTGTAAAATGAGATCGTGTCAGTTAGGTTTTCACAAACATGCATTTCGTTTCGTAGTGCATCTGGTAATGAACTGAAACGTAATCTACAATTTGGCTATAATCTACATGCGATAGCGAAGTTCAACTGCGCAAGGTATAATCAGGGGTGACTTGGCTATATGCAGCGAGGAACTGTAAACTGTAGCCAATCATTCGTATGAACAGGTGATATTACAAAAGTTCTAGGCACCTGTGGCTTTTGCAGAGGATGCGAAGTTCACTCAAACGAAGTTTGACGTAGTTTTCAATAATGAACTATTGTCAAGAGAATCGTGGCTCATATACTTGAAAGAAAATTTCGCGTGCCTTTTTCATTGTCTGGCGGTCGCTGCAGCCTTAACGGCGCGTTGTGGTGCTTCATGCGAACGAAGCTTGTTGAGTTGGTGCCTGTCTGTGGAAAGAATCTTTTAAAATTCAATTTGACGTTAAGTAACTGCAGAATGCTGCAGCGACTCCATTTTCTTCCAAACGAGTTGATTTTTCGGAACTCGCTGCTGTGACTGCAAAGTTCTGAATCATGCGTGTGGCGCTCAAATACGGAATGTGTGTGCATTGGAACGAATTTTCTGTAAAACTACCTTTCGTTTTTTTCTTTCCAGCTGTAGGCAAAGCCAGGAACATGGGTGATTGTATATTGTTCGACTGTGATACAGGATCTGATGATGCGATCGCGCTGATGTTGCTTTTGAGCCAGCGCGATCGCGTCACCCCGGTCGCTGTTACATGTGTTGGTGGAAATACTTCACTGGAAAATGTTGTTATGAACAACCTGAGGATCCTTAAGTTATTTGGAATGCTGGGAAAAGTTCCGTTATATCGCGGAAGTGGTGAACCATTAGTTCCGGTCCACCAACCAAGTTGCGCATCTCATGTTCATGGCAATGATGGGATGGGTGGAAGACCTGACGTACATCCTGCTGCTAGCCGAGATTTGCTGCAATATGTTGAAAAAGAGCATGCGGCTGATGCAATCGTAAGAATTTCGAAAGAGCATGTGGGAAATCTGAAGGTGGTTGCCACTGGCCCGCTTACGAATTTGGCTTTAGCTGTAAAGTTGGACCCGGAATTGCCGAAAAGATTATCAGGTGTTTACATTATGGGTGGAACAAGATCTGGCCAGGGCAATGTCACAGCAACAGCTGAATTCAATTTTTATTTTGACCCCGAATCTGTGTGGATTACCATGTACAAATATCCTCCACACTGCCCTGTGCATCTTATTGACTGGGAGTTTACACTAAAGTATGCGTCGCCATGGGAATGGTACGACTCATGGCTCAGTGACAAAACAAACGACAAGAGCAATTTTGCAAAAATGGCTCTTCTGCCGTTGGAGCGAGCCATGCGCAAGCGCGGACGAAAGGGCGCTGCCCTTTGTGACGCCTATGCCATGGCCATCGCTTTGTGCGATGAGATAGCCAGCAAACCACGCGATGTTCGTCTTGTGGTTGAGCTTGGTGGATATTATTCTCGTGGTTCGATCACTCTTGATGATTACCATCGTCATGAAAATAGTTTTGGCTTTGTGCGATTATATGATGATTTTGACCTTGAAGCTTACCATAAGCTTTTGGAGAATGCACTGAAGTGAAATTAGTTGTTTGTTGTAGAATGCCTTTACCATGGTCAGCTTAAACGTTTTTGGGTTAATTTTGTTGTTGTGTTAAATAGCTAAGTAAATTCATGCAAAGTTCGAAGAAATTCACTGTATACGAGTAAAATCACAGAAAGGTGGTGCCACTGAGCAAACCAAGACAATTTCAATACAACCCGTGTTTGCCTTGTTCTATGTTATTGAGTTAAAGCAATGAATTTGAGTGGTCATGCAGCAGGAACTCACCTGAATATACCCTGTGAGGCTGTGATGATTCTACGTTCAACTTGTTACCAAGATTTGCTATTGCAACAACACAGACAAAAAGCTTAGATTAAGGAAAATGTTCGTGGAAGCCCGGGTCCGTTTAAGAAGAGCAAAGAAGCACTGATTGAGGTTGAAATGGTTGTCAAGGAGTGATGGCGTGATTCGAGTCAGAGTCATTTTCACAAAATCTCCAAACGTCTTACGTTCACTAAGTTTGTATCAACAATTAATATTGATGCAAACTTTCTGTTGTCTGTCTCTTAGTGGTGTTAGTTTTTTCAGGGGCTCCGCCTGACGCTGAGATTGCTTTTCACTGAGGAGCTAGCAGCGCACAATACATTGAACATTATCAATCATGGCTTAGTGCAGTGGTTCCCAAACTTTTTCTCACCACGTACCATTTGCGGGACCCATGCTGTCACCACGTACTACCTTGCTCCAGGAAAAATAAATCTACAAAATATCATTCGAAAGGTTTGGAAAACCAGAATTGACACATACGTCAGGCCTGCGGTGCCGGAGCGCCGACGCCGGGCATTTTGCCTGGAGCCGGGACACATTAAATTTAGGACCGGAGCTGGAGTTATGGCCTTTGAGAGGCAGCTCCGGGTCTCTACATACTAACGGTTTTGCCAAACGGACATGCGTGTAGCACACTAAACGCGATTTGTTACGAGTTGTGATACCAGACCGCAGCAATCGATCTGCAAGCCTATGATGTTCCTTTGGTTATAATCGCTAAGGCTGTTACATCGTAGCTGGCAGGCGTGGTGTTACTTGTTGAACAGTGGTTCTCAAACTGTTCTAAGAGCCGCATACAGTTCCCGAACAACCTTGTGTGGCTTTTAGCAATTTTTCAGTAACAGATTCTATCTGAATAAGAGCTGATGATGCCTACTTTGTAGGCGAAATATTTAGCCTACTCTGTAAGAGCTTAGTGTCTGATTCTGTGTGGGAAAATTATTCCTTTCGATAGATAGTATGTTTCAGTAACACCTCTAATATTTTGTGTAACAGACTTCGTTAGTGCAATAAAACAAAACGTGTCAGTTGACTTGTGGTAAAATTTTTTGTGCTGCTCTCTAACAAAATTGTAGGTCTGTATTTGGCTCCCTTCAGCGAAATGGTTGAAAACCACTGTTGTAGAAGTAAGAAAAATGTTAACTACCACAACATCTTACTTTCTAGTCAGAATGATCAAGCCCGGTCTGTAGTAGTGTGGCTATCTAAAAAGAAGTGAGCTTTAATGAGTAGGTATATCCAGTAAAACATCCATAGCTTTTTGTAGCTGTGTAATCATGCTGTCTATTTGCAGGGAGTAAACATTGCAGAGTTAAGCGTGAACTGCAATGTTTACCCCTGCTAACAGCATGAAAAGCTTAACTCTGCGATGTTTACTCCCTACATGCTTAACTCTGCTCTGCAAACATTGCAGAATTAAGCATGAAATGCACCGCATGCTATTGTAAAGTAAGAATTCATTAGAAACGTTACTAGCAAGGTTTATTAAATTACTGGCAAAGTTCACTAAGAAAAATTACGTTAACAAGCAGTAGCATAACATCAAAGTTATAAATAATTGGTAGCAAACTAGCAATGCTTTGCATACCAGTACATCATCAGGAAGGAATAAAAATCAATGCAAACAAATGTGGACTTTCATTGAGGTTTTCTTGTGTAGAAAAAAAAACTATGTTTTCAGCACGGTAACCAGTCTTATTTCCTCCTAAGCTTTGCAGGTTAAATTGTGCTTTACTTTGCGATCCATCACTGCTTATTATGAGTACAAAAGATGGGAAATCTGAATTTTTCAGCTATTTTAAAGAAGTCAAAGATGAATTTCTTACTAGAAATCACACTAGTTCTTTGAAAAAAAGGCTTTTATTCACATCTTCGCATTTGTGTTAATGCAAATGTGTGCAGGTTTGAAAGAACACATGAGAGAGGTAAGCGGTTGTGTTTTGCGCTCTTTGCATGGTTTGCCTGGGCAGCGCTGTTAGCTGGAATCGCCAGGACTGCAATAGCCAAAGCATGCAACGCGTGCAAAACCAGGCCCGTGGCCAGCTTGGGACGCTAGGAAGGGCGAAGAGTTTTCTGAGAGGGGCCCAGATATTTCAAACTTTAAATTTAAAAAAAGAATTGTTAATGTCCAATAGTTTTAAACTATATCCAACACATTTTTCCAGAGAGGGTGAAAATTTTTTCTGCGCCTCTCCCCCTAGTTACGGGCCTGTGCAAAGCACTTGGTCAATTTGGACCGGTCTGTGTTTAAATGCTCGGACACAAAATGTAGTTTTCTAAACAGCCATTTTCTTGATTCTGGTCGTAAGAAATAACAAAAGGTCGTCAAGCAATGACGGCAAAACCAACGACTGGTATTCCAGTATTGTTTATATTACCGTTATCTTGAGTACGTTTCTGCTAGTAACTGTTCTCTGAATCATCTGAACCTGTGATTGTTGTTTTTTGCTGATTTCCTCAAGGTAAGACCGTTGCTTGAAAAAACTACCAGATTAAATTACTCAAATATGTTTGGTATATTCTCTTAATTTTGTGTACTTGATTTAGTTCATTTTCCATTCAACTTGAGGTACACCAAGACAAATAAAATATTAATATGTGAAAACGAACAGAAGCCAGAGCCGAAGCCATGAAAAAGAGAGCGCCGGAACCGGAGCCATGTACATGAAAAACAGAGCTCCGGAGTCGGAGCTTTGTCATTTTTACGACGGGTCCGCAGCCCTGACATATGCGACATTGAAGATAATGGCTGTGAAAATTATAATAGCCATTTTTTAAAATCATCAAGGGTAGTACACAAAAATTCAGGAATTAATTAACAGAAGCCGATAAGTAACAAACATAGCTATGAGTATATTTTTGTGAAGAAAAACAGAAAGTAGTAGGCCTATTCACGTACCACCTTGAAGGCCTCTGCGCACCACAGTTTGGGAACCACTGGCTTAATGTAATATTTAGATATTGACATCGTGTAGTCAGCCTGACACTTGTGAGTTGGGTGAAGTGAAAGACTAGGAGGTATATTGGTTGCCCCAGGGTTAGGCTAGACTTGAACGTTATCTCTTTTTTGGGAAGTGAAAAAAACAAAATAGTGAAAATGTTGCATTTTAATTGACTCGAGCTTGTAAACCAATGACTCGACAGTTTTTGTGCCTCGATTCAAAAAAATTTCAGATGACTCTGGCTCGAAGAACATGTGTAAGAACAAATATGACTCGGCGACATCACTGTTGAAAGCGTCGAACTTTGAATGCAGTCTTGTATGTGTGACCTGTCGCATCTCATGGCAATTTGTGCCTGGCAAATGATTAGAAATATCAAAAAGAGCGTTTCCAGCATTAGTTGTACTTTGTTCATTATACAGTAGATACTTGCGTATATGTGGTGTAGCAAAGAGCGTTGAATTTATTCAAAATCGATTTGGTTTATTGATAAGGGAGATCTACAAACAGAGTCGCATTTGGGTGTTCTTGATATTTCAGTGGGTTAATATTAAAATGACATGATCATAAACATTGTTATGTCCAACCCGCGGGCAGCATGCGGCCTAGTCGAAGTTTTTTTGCGCCCCAGTTTAGGTGTTCGCTGTAGTGAAAATATCCTACATGCTGACAACCTGTCCTTATTTTCGTAATCTTCAATTTGAAATTTTAATGCATGTGGTCTTGAGTGCCACTTTATCACGTCTGTTGCCATTGCAATTAGGATTCGAACGTTTTCAGCACATTAGCTTAAGCTCAATTTAGTTTGCTAAGATCACAGTAAGCCATTCAACGTGCGGCCCTCATTAATATGTCGTCATTCAATATGCGGACCTTGTCAAGACAGGGACATGATTTTTGGCTCTGTAAACTATTTGGTTTGGACATAGTTGTTTTAAAGGTTAGAAACAAGTTGAACAAATTCATCCTTAAAGGAATTGTATTGTATAACATCTTCATTCCCACACACAAAGCATAAGACTTAAGCATGCATGGCAGCAACAAGGAACACTCAAATACATGAAAGATCACGAAGATAGATATGTGGCGGCAGTAGAAAAGCATACGCTTGCTGGCGCTAACGCAATTACTTTGATGAACACAATCACAGATATGTGGCAGCGGTGCGCATGGACTGGATTTTGGATCCGGTCTCCGGCTTCTGCCAACAGGATCAGGAGTGAGGTTTCCTTTGTTATAGCCGAAGCAGGATTCGACTTGCATTTGGTGTTTGCTGAAATATGTTGTTTGTTTGACTTATGTTTATGCGGAGTCGGAGGCACTTGCCTCGACCCCCACTTTTTCAGGACCTCCGCGAGATGTTTTGCGTGTAAATGTTTCTCATTTTTGGTAAAAAAATTTATTATCCATTCGTATAATATACCCCAAACCAGCTCATATAAGCAGGGATGTGCATTATGGAACATTTAGAAGTTGTTTGAATATTCCGGAATCTTTATTTCGAATCCAGATTATCGAATCCTGATCCGCAATAACTTGTTAGGAGCAAAATGAGCTGATCACGCAGAGGTTTGGAATGCCGATCAGCGATCACACGACCTGTTAATTAGCTCGTTGATGTCACTACGCAGTGCCGTGAGTTTCTTTCGCTTACTCAGGAGCGCAGAGTGCCACTGCAAAATTTATTGAAATTTATTTTGCCAACCATACATATTTTTCACGTTTATTTAATGCAAATTTATTTCGAATCTAAATATTCGAAAAAACTCTGATCTTTGGATTCGAATACTAAAGGATTCGAATTCACAAGATTCGATATTCCATTATATGGATGCAACTCTATAAACAAGTAGGCTACTCTGCTTTCAAAGGGGCCCTCAACAGCAACTGTAATGTGTAAATAGTCTGCTTTCCAAGGGCAATCAAGAGCAACTGCAATGTGTAAGTACTCTGCTATTGAAGGGGACCCAACAGCAACTGCAATGTGTAAATAATCTGCTTTCATAGGGGCTCTCAACAGCAATTGCAGTGAGCAAGTATTCTGCTTTCAACGGGGCCGTAGTAGCAACTATAATGTGTATGTACTCTGCTTTCAAAGGGACCCCCAACAGCCACTGCAATGCGTAAGTAGCCTACTCTTTTCTGCTTTCAAAGGGGCCCCCAGTATAGCAACTGTAAAGCGTAAGTGGGCTACTCCGCTTTCAAAAGGGTCCCTAATAGCAACTGTAATGTGCAAGTGCCCTTCTTTCAAAGGGGCCCCCAGCAGCAACTAAAACTAAAGAAGTGGGAGGCGATGCCAGCTTGCTATCGCTTAACTTTTATGTGTTGCTAGTTTTAGCTTCCCAACTTTCAGTGTTTATAAAAAGATATCATGAATATTCTCTTGCCATTTCTGTTATATCAGTCATGCCGTAGCCTGTTATATGGCTTGGCAGATTATGTTCCTACGTCACTGATTCACAATTCGAGCTGGATAGCAGTTCGTTAACTGGAACAGGTTTGAGTTCGTGTACAGTAGTGCGTTCAAAGGAAGACGAGCGAGGCATTTACCTCGGGCCCCTCCTTTTGAAGGGCCCCCTTGAGGTGTCTCGCGCGTAAATTTTTCTCATTTTTGATGAAAAACTTATTTTCCTNTTATAATATATACCAGAGCAGATAATAAATAAATATTCTGCTATCAAAGGAGCCACCAACAGCAACTGTAATGTGTAAGTACTCTGCTTTCTAGTAGTCGCCCCAAAAGTAACTGCAATGTGTAGGTACTCTGCTTGAAAGAGTCCCCAACAGCCATTACAATGCGTAAGTACTCTGCTTTTGAAGGGGTGCCCGACGGCAATTGCAAGCAAAGGCGCAGCCAGGGGGGGTGCTGAAGGGGCTCAAGCACCCCCCTTAGCGATCAGAATATTGATGTTTATTTCTTAGTTTTTCACCAACATTG
>JGI24158J21664_10004799_pt1 | contig 17496 bp, 6 predicted proteins | sample Ectturendosymbi3_FD_21664 | JGI IMG/M metagenome (IMG submission 21664)
CTGATACGAGAGGTTGTTACTTGTGTTCTTGATTTGCAGCAAACAACAGTTCTCTTAATGTGAGAGAGAGTTATTTTGCATTGTTGATTCTCAGCAAGTGGGAGTTGTGAGTCATACATGTACAGACCATAAAGTGTCTGCTACATCGCTAAGGTTGTGGCATCGTTGGCAGGCGTATTGTTACCTATAGAACAGTGGTTCTCAAACACAGTTCTAAGAGCCACATGAGGCTCCCAAGCATTCTTTGTGCGGCTCTTAGCAGTCTTTCAGTTAGGGGGGCGATTGTCCCTCCTAAAACCTACGAATGTAACTTGTTTCATCATGATTTTGTATAATTCAGAAAACAGTATTCGCTATATAAGGCCATTTTTCCGTCCATTATTTTGTCACAGCAGTGGTGAGAATCATACTTCATCTCTCTTACAGTAGTGAACCCGTAATGAGACTCGACTGCCAAATATTACTGAAATCGCCNCCCCCCCTTAACTTACTGGCTAGATCCGCCACTGCTTCCATTAACACCTCTAATATTTTGTGGAACAGACTTCGTTAGTGCGATAAAACCAAATGTGTCGATTGACTTGTGTCAAAAATTTTTAATGGGGCTCTCTAACAAAACCGTAGGTCTGGATTTGGCTCCCTTCAGTAAAATGGCATTGCAGATTTAAGCATGAAATGCACGGCACGCCATTGTAAAGTAGGAATTTTGATTGGAAACTTTAGGGGCTTACTGGCAAGGTTTACTAGATTACTGGCAAAGTTCACTAGGAAACATTACGTTCACTAGCAGCAGCATAACATAAAAGTTGTAAATAATGGGCAGCGCATTAGCATTGCTTTGCATAGCAGTACATTTTCAGAAGCGTATAATAAAGCAATGTAAACGCATGTGGACTTTTCTTGAAGTTATCATCTGTGGAAACAAATTTTATGTTTTCAACACAGTAGCCAGTTTTATTTTCTCCTAAGTTTTGCAGGTTAAAATTTTACTGTACTTTGTGATTCATCACTGCTTATTAAAAGTTTAAAATATAAGAAATCAGAAGTTTTCAGCGAACGACGTTCTTTTTGAAAAATTTACTGTATTATTTTTATCTGTTTTTTTGCAACTATCGAAAGCGAAGGATCTATCGCCAAATCGTCACGCATGATATAGCCCTGCGATACGATTCGCATTGCCGCTAAAAATGAAACCAAGCAGGCAAGACACCAGCGAAATATCAAGTGTTTTTTCCTTATAAATCCAACTTTGAAGAAATAATTAAGAGGTCCGATTGACATAAGACGTTCATCACTGCAACATCGTTCTGCGCCCGTGGTTGGCGTAAGTAGCAAGTAAAAATACGTTTTCGAAGTACGACGATTGCTGGACCTATAGTGAAATTGTGGATGCATCGATAAAAGATTTGTGTATGGCCACAGCAAAGGTGTTGTTGTTGGAAATGTGAAACTTTTTCATGAATTTCAAAAGAGCATTCTGAGCGCCTTTTTGAGAAGATCATCAAATACTGTATCAAAAATGCTCGCAGATATACCAAAAAAAACGAAAATAAAAAAACCCTTATAACTAAGCAAGGCCATTTGTGAAGAACCGTGCAGGCAAGCAAAGTAGTGTCATCTCATGGTCAATAACGTCCGGTTAGTGGAAGTCAAAAGACCAAAATCAGTCAGTCAGGAATCGCTGCTTGAAGTGGCACATATACCACAATTACACCGGCGAAGAGCATGTTTTGGATTGATTGATTGATATAATGTATAGGCTATCAGTAATTGCTATACCGATGTGTGGCTACTTTTTACCAAATAGCTTATTTCTCTCACTTCAAGTTGGATGACAAATACATCCACAGGTATGGGCAACAGAACGGGGCGGTCGGGTCCAGCCTCCCAGGTATTTTTCAAGGGGTCCGAGATGCAAATGACCCCCAACTATTTGCATTCTTAGGTTTTCGCTATGCTATACATCATCTTCAAAATTTTTCTGAGCGTGTATTCTTGTCGATAAGTGAAGCTTATTTTCATCTCCACTGTATTGTATGGTGATATTTAACACTCAGCGAGTGTTGTTGCGTTTTTTTTAAATTCACAGGCAATGTAGGTGAACTTTTGCATAACAATCTTTTTACAAATTGTGTACATTCCAAGGTTGAATGATCAGCGATGACTTCACACATGAAATAGCCAAAATGTAGGTCGTAGGTCAAGATCGGACCCCGGATTCCCCACCATAAAATTCGTCCCGCCGCCCCGATCCACAGGCAAGAAAGACTGCTCCAATTTAGTGCAATAAAAGTGTGGTGCTTAAACACTCCTAGACCTATACCACTTTCCCACTCTGTGATCATCCTTTGGTTTTTGCTGTATTGGTCATGAAGATTATTGTGTGTAAAGCATAAATAACAAATTGGATGGCTTGAAAATAACCTGGTCTACGACAAACCTTGTGGCTAGACAAATCTTATAAATATCTCGTATTGATCAGTCAAGAGTCGTGATCAAAGAATGGATACCGAACAAGCGCAAGAGCTACAATGACTTTGACACAGGACATTTGTAATGCAGAATTTCAAGGTAGACACCAAACTACTTTGAAATAGGTCACGTTGTTTATGCAAAAGAAATTAGCTGCGGCATTTTTTTGCTACAAGTAGAGACCGGTTGCAATAAACCGTTACAGCAAAGAAAGATGGCATCCCACACTCTGCAGCTACTTTAAACTCAGCACCCAGAGTATTTATTGCAAAATTTTGCACAATAAAAGTCCGTTAGCACGTAGAGCATATCTGCCATCAAGGTATTCTTTAACATGTGCATTTCCTTTCTTGTGTGATATAATTACCGTAATTCGCTTCAAGAAACAAGGTTTTGAAGCTAAGAAACGTTTAGCAATGATAACTACAAGCAAGCTGATCTTTTTATATTCACAGATGTGTCTGTAGAATTTTCTGTCTCAAGCTGCCNAAACTAAATAAANAAGAAAATTCGGATAAACAGTCTCTTCTTCAGAAAACTGCTTAACAATTGCAACTGCTTTAAATAAGGAAAGCAAGTGGGATCACCATGGCATGTCCACATTCTCCGGATCAAAAGTAAGCAGATTTACATGGTGGCCATCAGCCAACGAGCCTCTTTCAAATCAATTTCCACTTAATCAGGAAAATTGGAACTAACGTGATACAAATATAACTTCCAAGTTTTTAGTTTGCACACTCAAACGAATTGGTGTTTTCTACAAAGTCATTAAGTATAAGGTGCGGTAAATCATTATTTGACCTGTAATGGGTTTTTCGTTTTCTGCCTTTGAAGTCTGTCACTGGGGGCTTCGCTGTAAGTAAAGCAAACCTTTGATCAGTAGTTCACGCTGCGATGACAGACTTAATTTTACTACCAAATTAATTTAAACATAAACTGACAACATTCAGGCTTCGGGATTTTATTTCAAATTGGCTTCAAACAAGTTTTGTGTATTATTACTTTTATTTTGATTTTTGTCTTATCAAAACATTTCTATCTGATTTATTTTAAAACTAAGTCTGAACGATAACTTTATTATATTAGACTGTTTTGATCACAATCACGTTTCGATTAGACTTCGACTGTCATGTGATACTTCTTAATTGTAGGTTCATTCATTCGTTTGTTCGTTCAGCTTCAAATTCACGTTTCCTCTCAGGGAGGTCGCGGTACAGCAGCCATGAAAGACCTTGAAACATATTGTGGTTCTCAGCAGCCTCTAATAGTTCTCTGGTTCCATGTAGCGAAACCGAGCCAGTTCAAAGATGTAATCACGCCAAGTAGTTCTTGGCCGGCCTCTGGATCGTTTCTTTTTCCGCAGGTATATGCCGCAAAACTTGCCTCGACAAGAGCTTTTTTGGGCCTAATAGGTACATCTTTCTATTCGGAAAAGAGGATCAACATTTAGGACTTTACAAATTTTACAACTAGGTTACTTGCTGCGTGGGATCAGGGCATTAACTCTTTATAAAACTCTTCTCATGGCCTCTTGAACTTACAATAAAAGTTTTTCGGTCATTACCCAAGATTCATTGTAAATGAGGATCCTAACAAAGACCGACTTGAAAAGTGTTTCAAAGGTTTCATTTTGTGATCACAGACCGCTGAAGCTCACGCATTACTACATTTACTTTTTCGATCCGTGAACTAGTCTATTTGTTCTGTTTTCGATCGCTCGTGAATGTCATTCCTGTTACACCGCTTTATTTTTTAAATTATTTTCGTTTCTATGCTGTTTATGGAAAATGCTAATTTTGTCTGAATTTAACATTTGCAATAGGTTTATTGAATTAGTTTTGCATCTACAAAATGGAACGTGCAACTATTTAGCTTTTTATATTTTATCTTTTCCGGAAATATGCTTTGATTTCAATGTAAACTCACTTTCGACAAGAATTTCGATTTGATCTTTTCTTTATGTTTCATCTACCCACTAATATTTGAGTCATAATCGAAACAGTCAACTTGAAAAGTCACGTTAATTTGCCCTAGAACGCGATCTGCTTTCTAAATTTACAACTTGGATTTATATTCCAATTCAGTATCACGCCAAACGCAAATCTTACTCAAACTGCAAAGCTATTTTTACTTTTAATCTAAACTAAACTGTGATACACGTTACATTCATTATTTTTTAACTTCGATTCACACAAAACTCATAACTTCGATAGATTCTCAGAAAATTGAAAACGTTTCTCGAATGAACCGAATGATTGTACTGTTGCTACCAAACAAAATCTATCCACTAGTGTTAAACTACCAAGATTGCAGAAAAGTTATATATGTTTTTAGCGTTACAGAGAAATTTTTGTCTCCACTGATGGTCACTCAAAAGAATTAATATTCGAGCAGCAAGGAACCAAGTCTTTACAGCCTAACAACTGAACGGGTGATTCAGTACACAGCAAAGACAAGAATTTTGTTGACAATCTTATAGCTTCTTAAAGATAGAGCAAGCCCTAGACTACACTTAAAAGTTTGAAACAAAACGAACTTGAAAATAAAAGAATGAAAAATAGTAAATCGATTATAAAAAAAAAATAGTAAATCGATTATAAAAAGAAGTTTCAAAACTAAATTTATATAAACTGTATTTAGCAAACCTAACAAACGATCAAAGCGCGACTAAATTTTGTCAATGAAATTTAAGAGTCACTTTGGTTAAACTCAATAAATACTGTGTGACTTTTGGCTCCTTGTGCGTTAATTTGAGATTTTATCCGCATTTTCCTGCACATGTTTTTTAGTTTGATTTGGTACACATAAAAACCAGGTACTCATAGTTTTTTCATCCCTAATCTTATCCTAATCACGCTTTCGGCTGCAACGCGTGATAACGGAAACTGTTGATTTCTTTGCCGTCGGTGCTTTGAAGCACTTCATCAAAACGGTTACATGACCTGATAAAAATAAAAAACTTGCCCACAAATTTTGTCTCGCGTAATAGGACGGTTCACTGCTCTCAGCGTTTGGATGGTAGCTACAGATCAAAACAGCGCCTAGACCTTAAATGGTATCCCTGATTACACAGGTCAACAAAAAACACTTTGTTTTAAACGAGGATATGACATAACTTTTTTAGATAACATTTTGGTGCTGATTCCCAATTTGGCATGCATTTTCTTATAGCACATCAAATTTTGGAGTTACAGTGAAAGGCTTTTATGGGTAAATAGAAAGTTGTATGCTAATATATTAGCTTATGTTTCCAAGTGAAAAATGACCTGATAATTCAGTCTGTATAAAGTTTGTTAATTTATTACGAATGATCAAAAAATAAGTTGAACAAATAAATGGAGAACTCCTGTCCTTGATAGTGGAACTCATAAAACTTCTGTAAGTGTTTTGAACAAGACTTTCTTTTAAAAAGCGTGGCTGGATCATCACGAGACAACATCCAGAAGGCGATACCATCATTTATTTCTTTCAGAACCCCTGGTATCTTACTTCCATAGCTTGAATATTATTCACCCTGGTAGTCACTCATGGCATCAAGGTTTTCCAAAAAACGTTGGTGTGAATGAAGAAAATGCATCTTTAGTGAAATATGCAAGCCCATCTCCGTGTAAGCTAAAGCAACTCAGCAGCTCCTGCTTAAAAACAAAGAGCCCTAATATTTCCTATAAAGATCGAGCATATCCACCTGAATGCCTTCCGAGCTTGTAACTCTGTAGTGCATTCTTAACTAAGCATTATTAACTCGATGTTCCGATCTGTCAAAACCTCTACAAATCTATAGGCCTACAAAATTCATTCTTTCAAATTGGCTTTGCTGAATATGAGATCAAGAAACGTGTCACACAAATAGTTAAATTGAAGCTACTGGAATTGCATTTGGCAATTGGTTTCACAAAATTTTTCATCAAGCCCAATTTTATATGCAGAGGTGACATCAGGACTTGCCATGATTTGCTAGTGGAGTATGCTGAACTCCTGAACACTGTTCACTCCAGGAACATACGAGTTTCTTGTGGACGAATGTTGCTTTTCATAGTGATCTGCAGTAGCACCTAGAGTGGTTGTCCCATAAACATAAAAAACAGCAGTACTTGGTAACTCCTATATGAATATTCCCATGCTTGTGATCTTGAGAACTCCACATTGGTAGTCAGCGTAGCCAAATAAAAAGCATTCAAAACAATCCAAGGGCGTACGCAAGGGGGATCTGGGGTTAAATCCCCCCCATTGAGCTTAATATTTTACAAAAACTTTATTACCTGCGCAAAGGAGATTAATTGTTTTCCCATACTCTTTGCTTGTTAATTTTTCGACTTCATGCAAATACCACAGAATGAATTTGCATGCAAATTTAAAGGAATATTGTAAATGGGCCAAAAAGTAATAATTAGATTTCGGTGGGAATCTACGTTATCGTCTGCATCCAGAAACCATCTCACCACTTTTTGCAGACTTTTCGTCCACTACGAATGTTTAAGATTGTGTTCCGCGATAGTTCATTTTATCCGAAACAATTGCATTTATTTTGTCTGCTAAGGCTGATCTGCGCAAGCGCTGACCCACTTAGCTACATTACCAATTTCTGCAGCATAAAAGAACTGTTACACGAGAAAAACAGCAGTTGTTAACATAGAAGCATTCAGGCATTTGATAATGTCTCAGCAGGGAAAAAGGAAAACTAAATGTCTGCTGGACTTCTGTAAATAACAAAAAATCAAAATTTTTCTTGCGTACTTTATGCGCATTCTCAGTTCTTTTGTAGTTTAGCAAGATTCGATCTTTCAAACCGGGGTGTGCGCCATATACAGTCCATCCGCACTTTTTCTATGCTCGACTGCTCGTATTCGACAAGACATTAGCGAGCCTCCTTTTGCAGTTGTAAATTGTTCTTACCCATTGATGAATTTTACTCCCCTGTTTTAACGCGCAGCTAGATATTTTTGCAGTTATGAACTGCTGTGTCCCAGTGTTGAGTGTATTTTCCTCCGATAGCATAACTTGAAGCGCTAATTTTTTATATTCAGTGTAATGGCACATGAAATAAGGGGAGTAGATGTAGAAAAATATGCATATTATGTCAACAAATTTCGCCAAAACGTTGGTTTGGAAACATGACTATGACGACAAATTTTGACGGCACAAACAGTGCACACCAAATACAAATGACCACCATATGCCACTGAATGAAAAATCCCCATGAAAATTTTCTGCGTACGCCACTGAAACAATCTGATTTTTATCATAAGATTCAATCAAATAAACGGAATGTGCTATAGGGATTTATTGTTTTATATTGCCTGTGTGCACAGAGATATCAATATGTCACTCAATAAAACAGATTCTTGCATTTAAATCACTCAGTTAAGGTTGGCAAACTTGCTTTACTTATGCAAATGGTATGTTTGCTACATCAATTATGTGCCACGTCACAATGCAAAACATTACTACCTTCTGTTGTCATAAGCCTGTGGTAGGCTAGGTAACTGGAAACCAAAACATACAGATATCTCAAAAACTAGATGTGCTACAAAAAATAATGACATTGTTTAAATCAGCGTCAAAAATGCTTTTAAGGCACTTATTGCAATCACCGTTTAAATTTTGTTGTTGACCAGTGTTATTAGATGCATGTTCGAGTTCAAATGTGCACCCATTACGCGGAAAGCAAAATTGCGGCTTATTATGAAAGGCTTTCTGTGCATGCTATCAAGAGCTAGAATGATTCGTCCAAACAGATTGTTGAAATATTTAAGAGCTAAAAATGCGATTTTTTTAGGTTCAGCATCTAACTGGCTAGGCTTGGATTTAAATATAACGACAGCGTAAGCAGACAAATGTAAAATACTGAGGTATCGTTTGAAAGAACTAACTCAAATATTTGGTTAACATTGAAAACAGCATAAGCCTACATAGCAGTAACAACTATTCTCTTTAAGTGGTATTCTTGTTTTATTGTTATATCATTCACAACTTTCAGGTTTCAAGAACATGTTGGGGAGGCTCATGCAGGCACAGAGAGCAGGAACGAGAAAGATTCAGGATACTATGATGAATATCTTATGGTATGGAGTGGAAATAATCTGCCAGAGCAGATGCCAATTTATCAGTCAGATAATCAACTATTCGATTATTTGCAGTTACACAAAATTCTGACGGCTCAACATCCGAGAAGTTACTGTGAAACCGGTAAACTCGCTCATGACGAACATTTCTTTATTGTGATTCATCAAAGTGAGTACTGAATTAGAGCCATGTTCATATCCACGTCAAACTACATTAGAAATCGTATAACACTTTTCGAGACATTGGTCTTGTGTACTTCATCAGTATTTTAATTTTTCCTTGCTACGTTTACTGCTAGCTTAGAAACCACGGAATTCCCTACAAGTTGAGGGGCCAACTTAGTTGTTACAGGAGCGCGGGTCAGTCTCCCAACGAAGAGGCCTGACGTTTTGAGGTTGCCAAGCCAAAACAAAGTGAAATAACGATCTCACATGTTTGTCCGTTAATAACTCTCCAGTAGCGTTCCAAGTTTGATTGCTTCTTTTGATCATATATACAATAACTCTTCAATACATTTAATGTGTAGTCAGAACAATGTGAAGTAATGTTGCAATCGGAAAGGCAACAAGCGAAAATAGAGATCACCCGACGAGATCACTTTATTATTGCTTGTTCGCTCCACTTATATGTGGGTGTTATTCTTCACCCACATCCCGTGCGTGGTGAATCGCACATTCAACGCAACGCCAACCGAAAGGTTTCCACTTGCAACAACATCCCGTCCTTACAATGAACCACACCGATGGCATGTTCTTTTTGTGAAGGTTGCAGTCTCAGCACCATTTCGTTGCGATCGGAAAGACGGAGTGGCAAGTGCGCAAAGCTTCACGCTGTGGTAGCAAGCAACAATAGAGATCACNCGCAGGGTTGCCAACCTGCCTTCACTAAAAAAATCCGGACCTAGTCCCCCAAAAAAACAGAAAAAGCCAAACAGCAGTCATAAAACATGCGCATATACAACATGCATAACCAAACACAAAATAGTTATTAAAACTCGTCAGAAACATCGTTGTAATACAATTCCAATCTTCAGAAGCATTTTCTTTCACCGTGCTTACAGTGACGTACATTTTTTTATTATTAAATATATCGAGCATTTTTAGGTCAACAGTAAAATATTTGCGATTTTTTGCACCCTGCGTTGTCATAGGCATGGGCGTCGGAAGGGGGGGTGAGGGGGGAAAGACCACCCTGGATTTTGAAATTATTGGCAAAAAAAGGTTGTTTTTTCAATTTCGAGGGATAAAAAACTAATTTCACCAAGTTTTGGCCCTCCCCTGGAAAAAATCCTTCCGACGCCTATGGTCGCAGGCTCTCGTCAGAAGAGGTTTGTAATAAACATGCAGCTCAAACAACGTGTAGCCAGAGTCAAGCCTTTCCGACTGAAAAAAAAGCTAGAAAAAGCCAGATTTTGTCTGGCTGTTTTTGAAAATCAAAAACGCCAAGTGAGTTAAAAAAAGCCAGAATTTCAAAATCTGGCTTCAGAAAAGCCAAATTGGCAATCCTGATCACCCGACGAGATCACTCTATTATTGCGTGTTCGCGCCACTTATATATGGGTGTTATTCTTTGCGCACATCCTGTTCGTGTTGAATCGCACATTCAACGCAATATCAACTGAGAAGTTGCAACAGCAAAATGGTTTGGTGTAGAACAGCGGTGTACAACAGCGCAAAGCGTTCACCAGAACGACCAGAAACTGCGACCATATGCCGTGATGTATATTAGCATGCTATCATGTCAACTGTTAGACTGTTCACAAACAAGTACCTTGCATCGAATCACGAAAAGAAATTGCCTGCATTCACGCATTAAGAATGCACGAAACGTTAAAACCTATATACACACGGCATGCGTCCTGCGCGTTTTTGGAGCGCAAGAGTCTGGTTTCGTGACGTCACGTCCTGTTCTGATGCGTCTGGTAAGGACTAAAACTCGTTTCCATACTGGCGCATCAGACGCACTGCTCATCAAGGTTCGTGAAAGAGCGGTGATGTGGTGTACTCGTAGAAACACTGTGTTGCATTAAGGTAAAGAACAGAATCTTGGTTTAAGTTTTTTAGCAAGCAAGTCGTGGTTTGTGGGACATGTTCTGTTATTTACCGTGTGCTAAATTAATGTACCATTTGCAGTATTTGAAACTGTAATTGAAAGTAAGATCTGTTACTTTCAATGAACAGTTAATAATTCTTGTTCAGGCAAAACACCTTTTACACAATTAACCACTTATGGAGTATAAGAATGATAACATAAAGGATAACACTTCGTAAATATCACGAAATATGCAAACTGATGGTAGGATGTTTTGCTGTCATACAAAAGCAAATTCAATGATGTTGCTGTTTTTTCCACTGCTGATGTTTTTTGTTACGGATTGTGTTTAACATTAATTGCATATATTATCCATACTACTTTTATTATTTAATACTTGTCGCAGGCCCTTAACCAGGGGGGATTCGGGGGCAGTACCCGCTTGATTTTTTGTGACCCCACATTTTGTTGTGTCCAGAAAATTGTTTTAATTAAAAAATGTAATGAAAACAAAAATCTTTCCCTCCTAAAATGTTTTTCCCCCCAAACCTTAAAATCTGTCTACGAGCTTTCTTGGCCCCTATGGTTTGAAGCAGGGGTGAACAACCCTTTCGCTATTGCCGGCCGCATTGAGTTTATTTTTATGAATTATGACCGCCAGTGTGTTCAAGATAGTTTTAGTTCTTTTGCACTGCTTCTGTTCTGCTTTCACACATTGAGCCTAGCCTGCTTCCACACGTCTGTTTGGCCGTCTTTCTACTAAGTACTTTCATACAGTAAATAAAGAGCACGGCCGCCATAACTTACGAGTATATTTTAAAATACGTGTGCATGGCTGCACAAATTTTTAGCGAAGGCCGCATGTTGTGCACCCCTGGTTTAAACAAATGCCTTTATGACAGTAGAGGTAAGCCTACACAAACCTCATTCAATGCATTGTACCAATATATTCGACAAAGCATGCTGCCAGGTTCCTCATGAAAAGCTTTGGGAAGTGTTGCCAGAGTACGGTGTTGACGGCCGCCTGTCACTGACCATCAAGCCTCTGTATTCCTGCTAAGAAATTTGTGTTCGTGTCAGCGGAGTTAAATCACAACCGTTCACCTTGGATGTTGGACTCCGACAGGGTGTGTGCTATCGCCACTCCTCTTCATAGTCTATGTGAATTGGATAGACACACATCCACGTCGACGAGGGTGTCGTTTTTCTACTGCGTGCGACCCAGCCGGAATGAAAATCAGCACTGACAAGACTAAGGTATTATTTCTCTCCAGAAACCCAAGGCAGTGTATGCTGCGAGTGAGCAGCAGTCCACTGCAGCAAATGGAGAAGTTGAAATACCTCGGAGTGGTATTCACTAATGACGGAAAGCGGAACAAGGAGATTGATACACGAATTGGTAAAGCAAACGCAGTTCTGCGTGAGCTTTATCGCTGTGTGGTGACAAAATGGGAGCTTTCAAACACCGCGAGGTTTTCAATTTTTAAACCGGTGTTTGTTCCGATCCTCACCAACGGTCATGAATCTTGGTTAATGACTAAAAGAATATTAACCGAAGTGCAAGCGGCAGAGACGGGGTTTTCGCGAAGAGTTCACGGCCTGACACTTTGCGACAAAGTGCGCAAATGTGAAATTCGTAAAGCCCTGAATGTCGAGCCACTTCCCCGAATCAATACATCCCAGGTACGTTGGTTTGGCCATACGTCCAGAATGTCCCGGGAAAGATTATGATGAGGCAAGTCTTTCAGGCTACACCCCGGAAGAGCGGTCCAGAGGTCGTTCAAGGTCCAGGTGGAGTGACTACATCTCCGACCTTGCTTGGTACTGGGTTGGAGGATCCAGCAGAAATATCTGAAAATTTGCTGTTGACCAGTATTTCGAGTCCTCCTAGGGATGCTGCCCCTGTGACCCTCCCCGAAGGAAAAGCGGGCATGAAAATGAACGAATGACTGAACGCTTTTGACTGTACTTTGCGCTTTAAAATGTTGTAGAAATTTGAATTTATGTGCTTCAAATGTTGGAAATCTTTTCCATCAAATACTAGGTGAAATGTGAAAGTAATCGGCCTTTCTTTCTTGGTCAAGTAAAACAATTTGTTATGTTTTTGTAATGGTATTAGTTTTATTTTAAGTTTGTTGTATTTTGTGATTGAACAAGAAGACATAAGTGTTTCATGCAAATTTTTTTTTAAAAACAGCTTTCGAACTTTGGTTCAAGCAAATTTTGTACGAAATTGATTCTGTTCGTGAGATTTTCGATACACCACATTTGGAAGAGAACAAACTGTTGACAGTCATTTCAAGGCTGAATCGAGTTGTTGAAATTTTGAAGGTAATGAAATACAAAAGCTTTTTTCAATTCCTACCAGCTAACTTTCATGTAGTCCACATAAACCAGAGTTACTTTATTCGTAAGATCATTTGCCAAATCTTTGGTGTTCTCTCATCAATCCTTCCACCAAATGTGTATGCGGTATTGTTTCGCAGTCTTTAGCAAGTAATTTTAATCTTTAGATCCATATCTGCAAATCGTACGCTTATGAATGATTTGTTCCGAACGTGATCAACAGAAAATATTATTTCACTCGAAAAGCACGTTCTTGCCATAAAATGGACGAAACAAGTTGCATCAGATCACATACAACAAACCGTACTTAATAGCTTATAGATTTATGGGTGAAGCTAACATGGTGTGTTTGCGATATCCGATTTACCCAAAACTTTACATTTGATCAAGTTGATAAGACGGCATTGAAACAAAAAGTAGAAACAAGAACAAAATTTCGGAAAACTAGAAATGTTAGGAGGAAGAACTTCCAAAGCCATGATATTGAATAATCTCGCTTTCGCGTAAGAAAAAAAAACAATCATGAATAAGCCGGAAAACTTTTCAATACGTGTGAGGTTTAGACACCAAATCTCAGTATGTACATCGGTGAGTGTTTCTTGACTGCTTCCTATAAACATTTTATACACTAAACATTTTTGTACAGTATATCGTTTTTTGAGCAAAATCGGTGTTGCTCGTTGCTTTCCTGTTGAACACCTAAGTTTATAAAGCTCTAGCAGATGCGAGTTGTGAGAACTGATGTTTCGAACAATCGTTGTGTAATGTCTATGCAGATGAATCCTTTCTCAGATAAATTATGCTTCTTTTGCAGTTACTGATGAATCAGTTCTCTCTTTTGAATACCATGACACCGCAAGACTTTTTGGAATTCAGGTATAAAGATGGCCACAATTTTCTATAAAATTATGAAAATGGTTGTTACTGGATCGTATTCAGATGGAGGTATTCTTTTCATAAACCGAATTTCAGTGTTATTCCAGATTAGTTTTTTTCTGCAACTTTTTTAGCTCAATTGCTAAGAATGATTTCATGATATTTTGCAAAACACATAGGGATCTCTTGCAAGCCACATCAGGAAAGTGTCCAAAAAACTTCAGAATGTTTCTGAATTTAATGAGAAGCTTAGGCTTCACAACTATAATTCAAAGTCTTTCGGAGTTTTATAAGAGAAACAAGAAGGACCATGCTGTTTGATCATCTGGCTGCTGTAGCAATGGTAGATCTTAATTTAAAAAATGCTACTGTCTTGTCTAAAAACTTTCCAAGAAGTCGATGTTTTTCATTACATCAGACTTTTCACAGTACTGCCTTGCAATTCGCAAATTATAAGAAACATCAAAAATTTTTTATGTGATAAGGAACATGGTCTTTGCTGAGTGAATAGACACAAAAATTGACAAACGGTATTTCAGTCTCAGCGTTTCTGAGGAAATATCGGTCTAGAAGTTAGAATCAAGTCTCGGTGTCGATTACATCTCTGGTGATCAACAAGACACCGACACGAGTTGGGTAATGAATTGTATCTTCAAATACCCAGCACTCGGCATCTCTTTTTGATCATTTTTTGCTTGAAGATTGAAGATTACAAACAATTGACTGATCGTCAGGCTAATTTTGCGTAGACGCTAGTTTTCCACCAAATCTGAGAAGTGGTCCTTAAAAGGGAGAGGCGACAGATCAAAGTTTGTTTCCGGGTGTGGCACAAACCTTTGTGATGCAAATGCCTGACGTAAACTTGCCCCAACCCAAACAACATAGAACCTCCTATACCTGCAAAGGATACGCATAGGATTATTACGTCGGAAGTTCATACATGTTGGGAACCACTTAAACAAACGGAGCAGTCATGCTTAAGAATCCACATTTTTGCCAGCAGCGTGTGTTGAATGACGTAATTTGTTTGCTCAGGCAGATTTTTTCGTCTATGGCTGGAGAAGCAGCTGAGCTCAAAAAAAAAACGCACATTTCGCTTCCGCGAAATGCCTATTGTTTTTAGACCCATTCACCAGATGGCCATATTCAGTGCTAGTTCCGAAAATAAAATGGATGAACGCTCCATGAAAAAACACATGCCATGACAGAGCAAAATAATTCAGAGTTCTTTTGGGAGAAATAAAAACAAAATACCAACAAAAGCCTCGATATTTTGGTGCCACGTCGAAAAAGTAAGTGAACATTTCCTTCAGACTACGTCACTGGTTAGCCTTGTTACCCCGTGTTTAAGAAAATTATGACTTCATGTAATGAAAGGAAAAGGCCATCAATCACCATATGTTCTTGAATGACCTGTTTCATGTACGGTAATATCATAAAAAAGGAGCTTCATTTTAGGCGCGAAAGCAACACTGTGAATGGCATGTCTCCCTTCTGCTGTGAAGCATTCACCTTAATTCAATAATGCTCATATCCAGATGAAAATGAAAGCTTTTTATATTTTGCAACTAACTTTAACAAACCTTCGTTTGGCAGATCTATTCTTCGTAACGGTTCAGGATTTCAGAGCATGCAGTTCCGCTTGGTGGAAATTAGACTCGGTGTTCGTGAGGTAATATGATTTAAAGGTAGCCTATGTAAGAAAACAATCTGTATTGTTTTTCCAACAGCTATTGATTTAATAGTTAGAGAAGGCATCATTTGCAAATAACACGCTGTTGTATATGACTTCATGTGAGATAAAAGTTTTGAACAACTTTCTGGATGTAAATCAATCGTGATCTCTGCGTGGTGACCAAGGCAAGTAAAGTTAGACGAAAATCTACAAACTTAATGTCAATTAAAAGCTCCAGGTTTGTTGCAGGTTTTCGAGGAATCAGGCGACTGGGCTCAGCTTTCATGACCTTGCGATGACCCAGACTTGCACATATCTGTTTTCAAGTGACTAGTCTCCACATAGGGGAGGAAGTCGAATTAATCAATAATTACTTTAATAGGAAATCGATTTCACGTAACACTACTCATCCTCAGTGTCGAAATCTGCAATGGATGCTTACAGGTAAAATGTTTAAGGCAGTATGGGTCGCCTCTCTCCACCCAAACAATTTGTGAGCGGTGTATTTTCTGGTTTTCGCTTGCCGCAGCTTGTGTTTTGATTTATTCATTTTGTGCAGAACCTTGTGTTTTGATTCACCACTAGCCGCAGCTTGTGTTTTGATTTATATTCGTTCTCTTCTCCGTTGGTCCTTAAAAATTTCACCCGGAAGCACTGCCTGCAGATTTCGATACTGAGGATGGATAAAGTTGCGCGAACTCGATTTCCTGTGTAAAAATTTTGTTGGTTTCTCGACATCGTCGCCTTTGTGGAGACTAGTTGCTTGAAAGCATTATATCATGGTTCAATACTTGGGAAACGGGAAAGTATTGGTTGTGACTTTTGAAATCCCAGTAAAAGATCATACACCTTGAAAACAGGGTAATTAACTGAAATGATTCCCAAAACGTATTTTGTTGAACTAAATAGTAACTCTCAGCAAAAATTTTTAATTTTGTTTTTATCAAATCCAAAGGCATTCACAATGAATTCGATCACAACTTTAATATTCGTAGTAAGCCTAATCCAAATGAGTAAATAGATAACGTCTTCTTCAAGAAAGACCCACTTAATCGTTCAGGCAATTCCAGAAGACGAGAAGAGTTAATCAATTTTTCAGTCCATATAAAGGAGTGGAGTTTGGAAATGACCTGAAAAATACATGTACTCTATGCAAAGTGTTGTGAATTGCGGAAGAACAATTTTTAAAATGCACATTGTTAGGACTGAATCGATAGAATGGGTACATAAACGTAACATCTTCGAAAGTAGGGATGAATTATTTTCGCTGTGGCACAGAAACGATCCTTACAGCGTTTAAAAGAATTTTTGCTGTTGAGTTCCTGATTTCAGAGCATCACTCAACAGTAAACTACAAAATCATTGAGCACAGGAGGGCATGACAAAAAAGTGATTTAATATATTACCGAACAACTCTACTGTTGGTAAATGTCCTGTTGTAATATAGCAATTCGATTCCAACTGTACATTAACAGAGTATTAAGCAGACATGGGAATCCGTTTAACGGAAGTACTCCAGTCATTGCCCTGCCCTTTTCGCTTATTTTCAAAATACGTCGAAATAGTAAAATGAGAGGGTTTTGTCTAGGCCGACCACTTCATACTCTAACCCAGTGGTTCCCAAACTTTTTTACATGGCGGCACAGTTTCAAGGCTGAAAAAATTTCGCGGCACCCCTGTTGTAAAAATCACTGTATTTCCCAATATTAATAATGCATTTTACACAACATACCTGCTACCAAGTTCATTTTGAATAATATTTGCAAATGGCAATGTGCATCCAGAATTTTTGCATTTCTTATATACGAAAAATATTAAGTGATATTGAAAATAGAGAAGTGATCATAAAGAACGTAGCCTAAGCCGAGAAAACGTTTCGAAAAAGCGAGAAAGGACTTTTTCTGATTTCCGAAAATGGCCAAAAAATCTCGGAAAATCAAAAACTATTGTTTTCAAAATTTTCAAATGTACCTTTTTTTAAATTCATCAGATCGATGGCTGTCTTCCGAATCCGAGTATGCTTTCACTAACTT
>JGI24158J21664_10004800_pt1 | contig 17495 bp, 11 predicted proteins | sample Ectturendosymbi3_FD_21664 | JGI IMG/M metagenome (IMG submission 21664)
GCAAATAANAGTAGAGAGGATGCTTTTGTGATATCGTTAATGTAAATAAGGAAAAGCAAAGGCGAAATAACACTACCCTGAGGGGCCCCGCAAGACATCCTTTTGTATGAAAGCAGCTGTGAATTGTTTTTTTTATAATAATGTAGGCTTGATTCAATACTGTGAAGTCATCATTGTTGGAAGTTGTTCTCTAATGTGCAGCTGAAAATTGTTTTGTGGTAATAATGTGGTGTAGCTGTGATATGATGCTGTAAAGTTTTTGTGTTTAAAACTTGCTTGATGTTAGATTAAAAAATGTGAATCTGTTGCTGTAAAGTACTCGTATTCGTGAATACAAATAACCAAGTAATCGCAGCTGCAATGTGTTGTGTGATTGTAGTGTAGGTGTGATTTCATACTGTTTAGGTTTTCATATTTTCCATTTTGTTTCATGCAATGCATTTCACATGATGCATCCTGCCATTTTTTAATGTTTCAATTTTATGCTGGGCAGGGAGTTTCATGAGCAGTAGCAACTACACCAACTATTGCAATGCATAATTCAATAAGACTAATGCAGTTCATTGAAGCACTGCTATTTTCATAAAATATTCTTGTTATGAGTCAGTTGTTATTGGAAATTAGCATTTGTAAACATTCCTTGGTAGTTGATCATACAGGCTGCAGTGTTAATGTCTGAAACAGTTCCATATTGCTATTTCTCCTTAGCATTCTGTGTTCAGTGCACATACCACTGTCTAAACTGGAGTGCTTTTTGGTATTCATAACGTGACTTTAGAAGTTGTAAATTCATGAGCAGAAGCTGTAGGCCTAATGAAGAATATTGATTGCTAGTTAAGGGCATAAGGCTTTGATTCCAATAGTGACACACTCTTTTCAGGATTGCGTGTATTTACCTCGTTTTTTATATGATTTGGTAATGAAAAGGTGTACTGTATACACAATAGTAATTTTAAACTCAGGGCTGAGAAATCTGTTAGTTTGCCATTTATCAAAGGATGAAAATACCCACATCAACAAATTTGTATCTTGTGTGGCAATACGTTGCCGCCTTGAATTGAATTTGTACAAAAAGAATTCCAGGAGCGCGACTCAGTGCATGGAATGATTTGTTACTGATATTGAACTATTGGTAAGTTGGCATGCAGACACCTTGATTGTTTACAATGGTACGTTTTAGTCTTAACATTAAGACGTGTTGTTTGTACGTTATTTGGTAAAGACAAGATCGAATTTGGGCAAACATTTTTTGCATCCCATAAAATATGCTCTCCCGTACACATATGCCGTTCACCGTTGGTGTTGGACTCCGACAAAGGTGCATGCTATCACCATTCCCCTTTGTAGTCCATACGAATGGGATAGACAGTCACAGTAGAGTCGATGAGGGTGTCACTGCTGGTAGCTGCAGGATCAACCGTTTGCTTTTCGCGAGCGATTTGGTGTTGCTTGCATCTTCTCAACAGAGTCTTCAGCATGCACTCGATCGGTTTTCTGCTGCGTGTGGCCAAGTGGGAATGGAAACTAGCACTACAATGACCGTGATATTATGTCTCTCCAAAACTCCAAGTCAGTAATGAGCAATACACTGCAGCAGGTGCAGAAGTTCAAATATCTTGGGGTGGTATTCACGAATGACGGAAGGCTGTACCGGAGATCATGTTTCTTTATATTTTTGTTTGTGTGTTTCTGTCAGCCAAAAAGTCCATATCACATTAACTGGAAAGCACAAATGCACAGGCATGCTTACACACAACACATCACTGGTTACTGTAGGAGTTAGTCAGTATGCATAGTCGATTATGTCGAGGAGCGAACATTTAAAAATACACCAGTAACTTCTACATTCGGTCATCGATTTGATACACGGGTTGGTAAAGCAAACGCAGTTCTGCGTGAGCTGTATCTCTTGTTGTTCACAAACAGTGACCTTTCAAATACTGCAAAGCTGTCAATTTTTAAATCAGTTTTTGACGTCACAGTAATATGAAGTTTTCAGACGGATTTAGAAACAAATGCAGTATATACGGTGCCGAGTCAGCTTTCGACGCCACTTTGCTCCTAACCCCCTCTTCGGATCTATGCTTCCAGGGACGGGTTGGGTAGAGGTACGTGAACAAACTCTGACCCCGGGCGCGGGAAACCTTCCGCATTTAAAACAAGGGAGGCGAAACATGTACTTCAATTATTTCAAGCTAAATCTACCTTTGTTAAAGTTAATTACCGACTTTGAATATGGACAATTCATTAAATAATTCTTTTGAGTATTGCAGTTTTTGAAATCACATCTTTGCAGGTTCGGATATTTTGTCTTTTGTTTCGTTTCTTTTTTGTGGAAGGAAACTATCAAAATTGTAAATATGGAAGCTTTGTGAAAATGCGATTCGTATGAAAGATCAAGTCAAAATCCAGCTTGCATACAACTTCACCTGACATCACTTTGATGTTCTGGTTTTCAGCTCAGAGTGAAAGAATAAGACTTTGTTTCATCAACACCAAAAAAGCCTTGGAAAAACTATACATGTTTTATTTTGACACGTTTCCAATTATTATTAAATCCATCTTTCAGTCAAAAAAAATAGGACTTCAACAAACCATGTTTTGCGAAATGTACAAAACGATACTTTGCATATAAAGTGAAGTTTATCAAAACCACAAACGGCACCTGTTTAAAAATAATAAAAAGCCAATGGAAGAAGCAACAAAAATACTGTATATCAAAGTAATTAAACATTATGTGATAGAACGTTTTTAAAACAAATAACTGGTAATGATTGCCTTATATCTTTAAAATGCTTATTTAAAACAGCTGATCACGGTGTCTGCCACAAATAGATCACTTTTCAAAGTTTGTAAGAGTGAAAATCGTTACGTTAGTCAAGAACAGCAAGTACTTTCAGGTTAAAGCACAAAAGTTGTGATTCAAAAACAATTTTCTTTTTATGGAAACGGCATGTGATGTTCAGTCATAAACACAAACCAATTCATATTTTTTTTGTTTCACCTAGTTTTGCAAATAAACTTTCCTTCATAGTTTTCTGCAAAAAACATTTCCGTTGTATTTTTATTTGCTTTTGAAAAGCAGGGAAAATATCATGTTCACATTTTCCGGCATTATCCTAGGTGTGATGCATCATTGTGTAAATCATAATGTCTACCTTTGTGTGGGTTTGGCATTATCTATTTTTGCTCCAGACACTTTAGGTCTTGACATTGTCTTAATTGATATGGCCTGAGGGTGGGCGAAAATAATTAAGAATGACAATATTTTTTATTATTTTATTTGTAAAAATTAAAGCTTAGCGCTGTTTTACTTATCTTCTCCTCTGAAAATAGTATCACGTATTTAATTCTACAGTAAATTCAAACCATATCTTGCCTCAATTACAACAACACCATTGTCTTTCTAAAAATTTTACGTTGAGGCGAAATTGGTTAAACTCCCCTACTTTGTAAATGTAATGTAGGCAATTTCCACTGTTCCACGCTGAGAACAAAATATCGCCACTTCGAATGTTAACTTTTCACAAATGAACAGAATTTAAAGTGCAGCGCACCATGGTTTCCATCACTAACTCACTCCAAAATTTCTAAAAAAGACTTCATATCGGTCACTTTACTTTGTTTTGAATGTCGTCCCCATCTCGAAATCTCATCAGCTGCTGGCCTGCCATTATGACTTCGTTTCACCTTTTCAAGTACAAATTAATTAAAAAGAAACAATTTGTTTGGTTCAATAGTACTGGACCACTTGCAATAAACTGTTTCGAGTAGCAACTGTTAATTTGAATAATTTAAAGTTTTGTGTTCACTTCTTCCTCTTCGTCAGATTCCAATTTCAGGCCGCCATTGCTAAAACCATGCGATGAATACGAGGGTGATTTTTCGTTGTCAGGTTGTTGACCATGTTCTGCGTTGGTAGATACGCTCTCATTGTCTTCCGTAGTTGCTGGACTTTCTTTCGAAGTATCTTGAGCAGTAAAGATGTTTGAAATTCAACGTACTCAAGGATTTACACGAAGTGCGAACTCATGAATTCAGAGGAAATTTATTAGCAGGATAAAATTCCAACACAGGTTGCGTTCGTTAACAAGCAAGCACGTTGCAAAGTGTAGATGATGATTTGGCTAAATGTATGCTTTTCGTGACCGAGCAAGGACTTTTAGTTTTTTTGGTCATTTAGAAAAGTTTTAGTTGTACAGAATTGAAACACGTTTGGAGCAAAATGAAAGGATTCTTTGAAACAAAGTGAAAATGCTTACCTTGTGAAGGTTTCGGTCTGTAGTACCTACGATAGACTTGATATGCAGTAGCAAGAATGACTGCCCAAGCAACCTGCCATCGCAAATATAGTTGATAGTCATGTACTATTCTCCAAAAAAACATAAATATATAAATATATCATTTGCTATTTCAGTAAGTCAGTCTATTCATCCATTAATTTATTTGAATATCCTAACATTGACAGTCATGTTTTTCCCCCCGCTTGCAGCTCCTGGTTGATGAGTACTGCGTAGTGGCATTCGTTATGTTGAGTTTTGCAAACCCATTTCACCCTATGGTCCCAACGCAAAATTGACACACGATTTATGATGATTCAAGCACAGCTATTAGGCCCATGCGTTTTTAACATCTTATTTACGGCACGGGCGGTTGCGTTGTTCTCTTAATTGCGCCAATGATATACATTAAAGCTTCTATGCCTATGGACGGCGCTAGACGCTCATTGTTGCACAGTATTTATAACCGTATACCTTTTCTGGTAGCATTTTTTCAATAAAACCATGTTCTCGATTGTTCAAGATCTAGTCATAAGCCTGTTGGTTTTATTCAAATGATTTATTCAGACTGGTGGAACATGTGGTGAAATTAAAGCTTTCTGGTGACAAGTAACTTATATGTGGTGATATCCAAGTAGGAAAAAAGTAGGTAATTCAGTAAAAAATATTAAAACAGTTCAATGGGCACATTCTCCATTTCATTCATAAGCATCACCGTCGCATCAAAGCAATTGGAGAAATTCTAAACTTTAACTGAATTGACCCACTGGTGTTCAAACCTGAGTGTGATGATATTGCAAAACGCACTTTTTGTCTGATGACTATGTGATTAACAGCAACCGGTAATGGGACTGCAAATCCGGAGTTCTGGATTTTTCGGGTAACGGGAATGCGCTTCTTCCATCATTATCACGACGTCCGCTCTGGCTGAGAATGGTGATCTTTAACAGACCTCCAGCTACGGATCAAATTGTCGTTCCAAAAGGGGAGACTGAACTCTTCAGCCATGCAAAGCAATCAGTTTATGTACAGGGAACCTATAGGTTGGTGGAGAATGTTTCTCCATTCTGTCAGCTCCTTCAGTTGAATCTGGTTTCAACGTATCGGCCAAACCTTTCTGTGGGAGTCTTTTGGGTATACAGCGTGAGGCCTACCGATGCATGGAAAACTCAATGACCTCAACCCTTACCCGGGATTGTCTTGTAATGTTTTCAAAGTGATATTTCTTTCTCGTAGAAATTCTGCCACACACATATATATAATGACCAGGATTTTTGTAAAGTGTTTTAGGGACCCGATTCGAGTCCCTAGAATTGAAAATCGGGTCCTTAGAATAAGAAAAAATATCATCGGGTCCCTACAATCAGAGAAAATCGGGTCCCTAGAATCAGCGAAATCGGGTCCCTACAGGTCCATACCGGGTACTAACATTTTCCTTAAAAAAACTGATAATGACTGTCAAAATTTGTTTGTGGCAGAAAAGGCACCAAAACCTCGTCCACCCTGACTAACAAAGAAATGTGATAGCGCAAAATATACCCTCTCCTTTTCAAGTTTAGTGATTGCCGCATGACTGTGCTTGCAGCAGACTCAAAGCTAGGCTTCTCCTACACAAATGTACCCTCAACAACGCTTCCCTATGGTAACCTTGATATTGCAAAAGGTGCTGTGTAAGACAGTCAGTTTACAGCAGCGTGCAACCAAGAAAGAATTAAAATTAACACTAAAAAGACAGACGTATTATCTCTCTCCAGAATCCCAAGACAATGTTCGCTGCAAATGAGCAGCAATACACTGCAGAAGATTGAAAAGTTCCAATACCTCGGAATGATATTCACGAATGTCGGAAAGCAGAACAAGGAGATTGGTACACGGATTGGAAAAGCAAACGCAGTTCTGCGTGAGATTTGTCGCACTGTACAAGCATAGTCACAAAACAGGAACTTTCACAGATTCGAACACTGCAAAGCTTTAATTTCTTAAATCGGTCTTTGTTCCGATCCTCACCTATGGTCATAAAGCTTGGGTTACGACTGAGAAAGTGCCATCTCGAGTACAAACAGCAGAGATGGAATTTGCGCGAAGACTTCTCGGCGTAAAGGCAAAGTGCGCCGTTATGAAATTCGCAAGGCCTGAATGTGTAGTCACTTCTCATCCGAATCGATCCCAGCGCCGATGGTTCGGCCATGTGGTCCGAATGACCGAGAAAAACTGTCGATATACGTCTTGCATGCTACACCCACGAGAAAGCGGTCCATTGGTTGACCAAGGACCAGATGTTGTGATTAGATCTTCTACTTGGCTTGGTCCGGTCTTGTTGCCGAACCAGAAGAATCATCAGAAACTTCTGAAAATCGCGAGGTATTTCCCGTCCGTCTGGGGCTGCTGCCGCGCCTCTTTATCAAGGAATGGTGAGTTTGAAAATGAATGGATAATTAAATGAATGCACGGTAGAGAACACCCAACAACAACGTATATTTGGCAGACGTGGTATTCATTTTTGCTTTCAATTAGAAAATGATCTCAAGCGGGGAAGGTCATTTTCATGGACTTGGAAACCGTAACAAGCAAGTGATTAAGTCTAATGTAGAATGTAAAGTATTGCTAAACTGTCTGATGTTGTTCCCCACGAACGCAATTTCAAAAAATTCAGTTCAGTTTCGTTACACTCTCTTCTGCACTCTTTTCGTGAGTGTTACAAATGATCTACGTATGCCTATCTCCACTAGCTTTCGCCGTGGGATTCTATTTTGATTACTGCTGTCACACTTAATCATTAATTTAAACCTGCAAATCGACCTAAGTTCGTATTAGACCCATGCACTGAAGCTATCTTCTGCAGATTGTATTTGATGGCCATATCTGTCCTGCCACTGACTTTTCCAACCGCTGTAATTGAATGAGCAAAGCGATGTCGCGAGTGGCCGATAATAGACTTGTTTTGCTATGTTCAAAACTAACTCACTTTCTGATAAGTCTGTAAAAAACTCAGTGAGTTTAAAACACGATAGTATTCCATAATCGCATTTAAAACTTTGATATTTTCATCTTGATCAGCGGCAAATATACAATGGGTTTTGGTAATTTAAAAAAATTGCGTAATAAGGACCAGAAATGGTGTTAGCGTTGATTTGAAAAGGAAACAAAGAAAGACTTATTGCCCAAAAAGAAATTTATTTGTTTGACGTGTGTTTCAAAATGTATGTGTTCATTCTACCCTTTATATCTTTTTGATTCACAATGATTCGATATTTTAAAATCATTTCAACGAAGATGCGATCATCCGTTTTGTCACGTTTAATAAAGAAGCAGAATTATAAGTTTGCCAATCGCTCCCAACAAGCACAAAAAGAGGCAAAAATGTGCATTTTTCAAACTGAATGCTAAAGATAATATTTTGCAAATGAATTACATTATATACGAAAAAGGAGAATCGCAACAGATACAACGAAGGAAACGTCTAAGTTAAAAGCAACTTTGCTTCTGGATCATGCGGCAGTAGCTTTAAATATCTACTTATGTATACTAAAATTCTTTCCTGAAATTCAAATGCAAAATTTAATTACTCTTTTCTGAAATTTAAAAGCATTGGCAAAACTGGCCATACGAAGAAATTACCTGATTTACAAAGTAACGTAAAGTTGCCAAACTTGATTAGCAGTGGACTATGCACAGCAATCGTCAAATATTCTACCGAACCAGTTGGTTTTAAAATTTTTCATTAGAAAACAACATTGTTCAAAAAAATCATGTTTCCAAACAACATGATAGGTTTTCGTAAAAGAACTATTTAGTCTTGCTTTTTCATCATGGCTTTATGGTGAGACTTTGTTTGACTCCAGTTCTAGTCACTTATTCACATGATTCAGAAAAACAGAGGTTTTAACTAACAGAAAACCTCTTGCCTACCATATCAACCAAACACGAACATAGTGATCCACTCACCTGAGACCCCAAATATATCAGTGGAAACAAAATCATTCTTCCCAGAAAAACGGGAGTAAATCCTGAAAGTCTCATGACTGCAATCGCAATCTGTGTATTCTGTATGCCGGTTTCGATGCAGATGGTTCGTCGTTGATAGTGGCACAAGAACAGGGGCTTGATTAGGGAAAGTAAAGATGACAAACCTAAAATTAAATAGTTGCACAAGTGATGATAAATCTGTGGCTCTAATGCAATGTATGTAAAAATGTTAGAACCAATTTAAAGCAAGTTAGCTCTACATTTGCAAACAATGGCAGATCCAGAGGGAGGTTTGTGGCAACTGCAAACTCTCAGGAAGCTTCAGCGGGCAACTGGCCGTGTATTGGACAGATTGTGTAGAGATAAGCGTTGCCTTACTCAGGTCGTTCAAATGAAAATTTAAAGGAATTATTCAATGTAACTATATCCTTCCAGAACTGATAAGCAACAGCAGTGTTTCCCAAACTGTGTGCCGCTGAAGAGGCTGAAGTTTGCCGTGAAAGTTTTATGTTTTGACAAAACCTTATAATAAGTATCTCTCGTTGCAAGGTTTGTGAAAAGTAGGTTTTCGATTTCATGAAGTATGTGTTCCGCAGCCAAATTCAGAATGTATTAGTATGCCGTAACATAAAAAAGTTTGAAAAGCACTCAGCTACAGTATCTGGTACTACGATTACTGGGAAATCCGGCACTTTCCTGGATTGCTAGTTTGCTTTGTAACGGCAACATTGTTTTCAGCGCTGGGTTTTCAATATATATCAGGAAATAGCACAAGTCTTTCTGTTGTCGCAAACATTTACGCTGGGATATGAAGTTGGCCTAAGATGAAAATGACAAACTGAAGGTTATCTGTAAAACCCGCAGCCAATCCTAAGCTTGTTTCCATTATTTAGCTCGCTTAACTTAAATAGATAAAACAATACATCGATAAACAGCTTAAATTTTTAGGTTGGTGGAGTTTGCAGTGGTGTTGGCTGAAAAAGTGTTAAGAAGGTTTATAGAGAGACACATCGCAAGCAAAAAGGCTAGACATTGGGCTGTCGATGTCTTCCGTCTGTTGAACAGTGTCGCAACTTCTTTTTAAACCACAACTAGTGGGATTGCTGTGTTTTTCTTCACATCAGGAGCTCACTGTCCTGTCCAAGCATTTGAAGCAGTATTAAACACTAAGTGAAAATCTACGGTTATTAGTGGCGTAAAATGTATTTCAGGGTAATATGATTTTAGGCCAAGTCCGAATCTATCATGAGATTATGTGATCGTTTTTCACGATAGCCAGCATAGCTACCTACAATCGGAGTAACGTCACAGCAAATGCCTTTTATTCACTTTTTTGTTTTTGAATTGCCGCTTCAGCAACAAATATCCTTTCCATGTACATGTAACTGCACAAGCTCTGTCTGGAAGTGTGATTGTCATTTACCTGTTTACTCGACTTCTATTGTGAAACTTGAGCTGTCACTTGTTACAGTAAGAAAAACCGTTCTACTTCTAACCAAGTCGCGAAAACGTTTCAGACACTGTTTCTTTTGGTCTTACTACTGATAGCCAAAACAGTGTCACATAGTAGGAAGCACCATGCTGCAGGAGTAAATCTTTCCTGAACATTTTGTAGATCAATAAAATATTTTTTGGGACACCAGCGGTGTCCTTACTTACTGTGCAGCTTTTGAAAAATGTGCCCATATCGTTTTTGACCCGCTTCAAACGTTTTGAGAATTAATAATATAAGGCGCTATTAAACTGTGATAATTTGCTGAAAGATCACGTGGTACAACCAACAAATATAGATACTTTTTTGGCCTACAAAAGTAACCAATTTTGTGTGATACCCAACAGTTGCCAAGGAAAAGGGGTATTTAAACAAGTGAAGACTCTTTTGCCCCCCATACGACTGACCCCCAAACGCTTGGTCTGGATCCGCCACTGTTTGCAAAATAAGAATGCAAGGTCTGGCAAGAAATGTTTTAAAGAATGAATCACCAACATTATTTGTACATTATTCAAACGTTTCGAAGAGTATTTTTAGAAAAATCAGAATTAACGCTAGACGCAAATGCAAAAATGTGCCAGGCTGTCAATTTTTGTACGTCTGACAAACCTAAAACGCAATTTAGGTGATAGTTGAGCAATAGACGATGTTTTGATGCAACAAACGAATGACCCGACTGTTTGAGGCCGAAGTTTTCTTTGCCGTGACAATTAGGCCCACGGCGTGTTATAACAGGTCTTTTCAAAACATTGTTTAAGCAAAGGACGCCTGGTTCGATATAAAAGACGCTAGTTTACCAATAAAAGACAGTGATAGTTATATTATTGCCTCCTGCACAAACAGTTTCATGTATTTGATGATGTCTCAGTTTCCAGCAATGTATCAGACGTTTGTCTACGCCCATGACACCCGTTTTCTTAATAAATCGCAGTTTTTTGAAAAGATGGACTCACCGTATCCTAAACACATGCCAATAACAGGAAGTAAAACCGCACAAGCTATTTGTTCCGGGAGAATCCTCAAGTAGTCCTTGTATAACACGAGTGTAAGTGCTGCTATTACGATCACTGCAATTCCCCCAATAATAGAGCACGCCTATACACAAAAACATTATATGACATGGATTTCCAAAGGCGGCCTAAGAAATGTAACTGACTGCGTAAAAACTAAAACAATTTTGCAAACCAGGTGGTAAGTTGAAAATGGAACTTTGTTTTTGTTGTTCAGTCTTGGTTAACTTTAGAACGCATAGAGGAGTCTAAAGGTGAAATTTTAGTGAAATGCACTCCTGCAGGCAATATGGTGTTGCATCCACTATATAGTGTTTCTGCAGCATCGATGGACTTTACGATAGCAGTCTGGTTGGCGTCATTTACAACTATTGAAGTCCTTTGTATTCCCATAAAATGCAACTGCGCCTTAAATATTCCCATTGCATCACAATGCATCACATTGTTTAATACTGCATCACAAATATTCCCATTGCAACACATAGCCTGTTGTTTGCCCCAAGACTTTGAGAGAGATAGTGACATCACTGGCAACAGCTGGCCAATAAAATGTGTTATTTTGCTGTCCATACAAAGTGTGACATAGTCATTAAAAAATTGTAGTTGAAAAAATTCTCCAAAGTTTTCTGCATAGTTTCGTAGCAGTCACAACCAGGCTGCAAATCTTATTGTGACACGTTTGAAATGTAAAACGCCAATGGGTCAATAACTTGACGTTAGTGATAAAAGAATATCTACCACTGTGGTTAGAGAGTCAGTAAACTGTGATTGTCTTCCACCAAAATGATATAAAACGCTGTCGGCTGTTTCACAGACATGTGAAAACAGTTAACGCTGCATAAGAAAGACTGCGTACCTCATGCGCAAAAGCCATCTTCTGTCAGACTGCTGGTTATATGAAACTTTCGAGAATCAAAAGCACACTGGAAACAACATTAATGGTTTTACGAAATTTAGAAGAAGAATTTAAGATATTAACCATTTTCTGACTTTAGCATGCTCGCCGGCGTTCTAAATTAGACAAACATTTTCGCAGATGTTGCAGAAAGCAGAGCTAATGACGCCACTATCTGAACTGCAGAACTTTGTGATATAAGGACAAAGGGTGAGATCAAGCACTGACATCGTTGTTAGTAACCTTCAGTCATTGCCTTTTCATAAAGCGTTGTCACCAAACTTTGTTATATTTTTCTTTTGCCTTTGATTTCTTTATATGCCAGGAGACGTTCGAATCGCCTTTTTGTCGTAACTCACGAACTGTTTGCTGTAGAGAGACAACCAACTCATTTCGCAACTGGCATTTTGATGTGACTTGTACTATTACAAAATATCGTTTTCATTTAAGGTTATTGAGGAAAACGTATATTTATAATTTTCGGTTTGTTCATTTCAGTCGATGTTTAGCATTTTTTCACATTCCACAGCACTCTTACCTATACGCATTTTAAAACCGTTTTTCTGGCTTACAATTTGCTCTTATGCCAAATAACCAAAAAAACAAAAAATTCCTTCATTGTATTGCTTGGGAAAAAATATAGTGATCCAAGTTGGTGGCTATAAAGATTCATCTTGTCTTTCCACGTCCACGTCCCGCATAACTTTTAACTGCAGATTTTGAACGAAGAAAATGTAGACTTTTGTGAGTTCTTGCTCACTGCGAAGACTGCTAACGTTATAAAAACGTGATCAACATGTTTCCAAACACACAAACAGTTTTCTCAAACTTTGACCCTGGTGACATTTTGAGAGACCGCAACTATTTCGTCTGAATACTGAGATGTTCATAAAGCGAGGTTTTTGTATATTTTGGTGGTGGCAGTGAAGCGGGGTTCCACTGTATTTTAGGGGACTGTTGGAAAAATTTGAGAGACCGTTTCGGACTCTCAAAATACCTTGAAAACACTGCACACAAATGGCAGTGATAAGTAGATTGTGGGGCATAGTTAGAGTTCATAACTAGCCAAACAGGATATCGAAATTACAAGAAAGGTATGAACAGCGGTTATAGTTTTGTTTACTTCTTAAAAGGCTTACTTTGCCTTACGTATGAAATCAGTGCATTTTTGGCTTAGCGTTTCTGAATTTATTAAACTCTTGTTCAATTTTGCCTTTTAGATGAACAAGAGATTTGCTGTGACAAAATATGAAATGAAACAGTAGCTCATTTGTAATGTACGGTCTGGTTATCTGGCACCTGTATTTTGTGTCTATTAATAGTTCGTACTTTTAAGAATGAGCCGTAAACCATGACCCCGTAATTTTCACAGGCTCTTCAGCAACATATTTCTGTAGCAGCACATTTGCAAACACTAGATCAAGAATGTCAAGTTTTCGACAGGGATGAAATAGCTTAATTCTGCATTTATAAGACATCAGTGGAATTGGCAATTCGAATCAGATGAAGTAAATAATGTTGCTCTAAAAACGTCAAATCAATGGAAAACATTTTACAGTTACAGCAGTTTTCGGCATAAAAGACGTTTTACTTTTCTTGTCATCAGCATGTGCTCTCTGCACTGACAAACAAAATAATTCCATGCGTATAGCACAGCTATAAATGCCAAGATATTGATTTTGTGATATTTTTGCAAAACGGTTATAATCTGTACTTTGACTTTGAGTCGTTTTTTCTCCTGACATTCTACAAATCTGCAATGTAAATCAGGACACACAGCGAGACGGCGCAAAATTACCGAAACAGAAACATAGGAAGCTTGACATATATGCTTCCACTCAACAGCAAATATACACAGCTTTAATTTGTTAAGGACGTTTTTAGTCAAATACTCATGAAAAACGAGGGCTATTATTCGTCTATCGTAAAAGAATAAACAGGCTATTGTTCGTCTATCGTAAAAGAATAAACCAAACGTTCACTTACAAAATTCCTAGCAATTCGTGATCAAACATTTGTGCAGTTTCTGTAGACTCACCTTTACAGCCACTTTGGCAATCCGTGGCCATTTGTACTTTATAAAAATGCCAGCGATGACAGGACCAACAAAAGTGGCCAAAGCAATTCCTGTAAGTCATTAAATGAGAATTTTTTATTTCAACCCAGGTTCAATATAGTGTATCAGTCACATGAGTAACACATATTTTTGTACAGAAGTTGAAACAAAACAACTTTACAGTAAAACGAAGTAATACAACAAAAGACCGGAGTTTTAACAGTGTTGAGATTAACAATTACTGCAACTTTAGTGTCTTATTTCTGATGAAACCATGATTTCCATTTTGGGTTGCTCCCTAGGTTTTTGCTCTACACGACCACATTTACGCTGTAAGAAAAGTGTTCGATACAAAGGACATTAGTTAGTAACTGTAACCAGACTATCGCAATGAGCACAGAACCTTGTTGTGGGCAAATGTTGCCGTGAATGTAGCAGGAAAACAGTGCGACAACATTTTTTGTGTGCTTGTACATTGAAACTTTGTCTTTTCTCTTCGCGGTATGTTAAAGCTTTACTGACTTTGGTGCCTGAGTAGCAACCAGGTCCCCGGTTTCACCCGAAATCAAAACTCTGGTGTCACACTGAGGTGTAGGGGCTCTGATTGGTCGTTCTCAGAACCAGTCAAGTCTTAATACCACTGCAGTGAAATGCTTGAATCTAAACTGTAACCATAAGGTTTGGGAAGTCACACAAATATAAGTTCTGCAGCAGACACTTGGAAACGGCAATAAAAACTGAATATCCTCTGTTAGACTGGAGAATATGTTTTTCAGCACATGCAATTATGCTGAAGACGAGGAAGCGAAGATATGTTTGTGGATGTGTAGTGCAGCGCCGGATTTAGATGGTGGGGGGGTCTGGGGCACAGGCTTGGTGGGGGGCCCCATGTATGGACACAAAATGTTTAAGTAAGGAATGATCGATGAAGTGACCAGTATTTCCTTATATTATTGATATATAAACGTAATCTTGTGACGTCACATTTGTTAACTCAACTGTAACAAAGATTTATGATGCAACATGGTATTTGGCAAGGATTAGCAATTCGTGAAACTGTTGCAAAACAAGACGCTAGAAGGATCGCATCTTCTTTTTTCAAATATTCGCTTTAAACAAGTTTTGAAATTTTTGGAAAAAAATTCTGGGCGATCCAACGTTTTCATCATCTCTACACGCCAGTCCTCGCTCAGCAATAAATTTTGCGACAAAAACCAAACGTTGCAGACAGAGGTGATTTCCGATATTGTTCGCATTGATGGACCTGACTGGCTAGTTCTGTATCAAATCTTCATAGTGATTAACTACATCTGCGACTAAATGTGATCGTGGCATCTATATGTTCCACTAAATGCTCGTGGCTCCTCAGGCGTTCAAGAGCTTGCTTCCAGTCGAAGATTCCTTTTCTAATATGGAAATGAGCAAATTTAGTCGCATTCGGCACATCAGTCTGCAAGTGAAACACAAGTTTGTGAAGGAGGAAAACAAAGCCAGCTTCTTTCAACGACTTCGACGTTGTGGTTCTGGCGATGAATAAGATTTGTGGTGCATTTCCGTGACAAGCTTCTTTCTTTTCTATGTTGCGGAACATCATGTCTTAAAAATAACTTTTCATTATAATGTCAAAAAAAAACTGTTTCATATTTCAACCAATATTCCCGCATTTTTTCCGATATATTGGCTGGCCAGATGGTCCAGAAACCGACATCGTTTCCTCCAGTGATAGCGTCAGCCACCTCATTTATCGTGTTTTTCAATGATATCTTGACGTTCTTCTGCTACTGCATTGCTGGTCAACTAGGTCTATTTTCATCGTTACGTAGATCTAAGTCGGTCACAACATGTTCTTCGATTATCTGTCTTCTTACAGGTTCCACAGAATTGTCTCTGGTTCACTTCACTGCCACTGTAAAATAGTATCTTGAATGTTTCTTGACTTGACTGCAACGTCCTCCTCCCTCATCTTTGCCTCTTTTCCTTTTTTCGTCTATTAGAACCTCTTGGATAGACTCTACACTTGTTAAGATGATGATCTCCTTCTGTCCATGTTTATTTACTAATAAGCTTAATAAGGCTGCCAGATTTTCATCGCAGAAAGGGAGGACAACTTACGACTGCCACGTGCTTGAGTGTATCATCTACACTTAACAAGTCAAATAACAATTAGGCCTGATGATAAGTTTTAAGCTTTGAAGTAAGACGCCCAGTGTGGGCAATGCTTCAGTCAAAACACACAAAACAAAATATTATTTACTTGTCCTATTTAGCTCATGAATATTTTGCAATTTCCTTAAATTTCTTTAAAATGTACAATCGCCTTTAACAATATTATGAAACTAATTGCATGAAAAATGTTTTGAATTGCACACCAGCTTTAATAGAGCAGAAAGTGGTTCAATTTGAAATATTTCTCTTTCTTTTAGGTCTGTGGCTGAATCAATGAAAAATTCGTTCCGCATTAGCGTAATGAGCCATAACGCTGAAATAAAACCGCAATCTTTATCAGTTAGCTGAAGCATTCAATGGCATTGCAAGTTGCAAATTATTTTGCCCATCTTTCATGTTCCACCATTTTACAATAAATTGCATTTGGTTGGTGCTCTTTTTGCACGAACTCAAACAAGTTTTGTTACTGGTCAAACAGTTTAGCTTCATCAATAAGCGTTTCTCTCAAGCAGATACTACTCACATGGTTCTACATTTTTCCATTCAGTTGTTTGCAAACGGAGGAATGGTCAAAGCATTTAAATCAGGAAATAAAGTGATCCATTTAGCCACATGTGCAACACAAATCTAGTAAAATACAGATATATGTATCTGACATGAATAAGCACAGTCACCATCCTTGCCTTCTCTCAGTCTATGAGTTTTCTTAGTGCTGATTAAATTGGCGTGATATGTACAGTACATCTGATTGTCTCTATTGAATCCTTGCCTTCACTGGCGAAACACGATACAACCTCAACAAACGATGCTTTGGACTTCTCAATATTTTGAACTTGCTCATCAAAAGCAACTAGACATGATTGCAAATGTCTCAGAGTTCGCTCGGGGAATTTCCAAAAAAACGTTTCACAACAACCCGTTGCCTATGAAGTGTTGTCGCTGATCTAATGCCCTGCCACACAGCCAATAACATTTGGTCGCACATCAGTACGGTAATTTGTGTTCTATCCTGCATGCTGTGTGGACAGTACAGTCTCGAGAAATTCGTGTCTTTCTTTCACGTTTCAATTCACTACATGCATTCACTTGTTTCTTATCCTTTTTCTTACGCAAATACCCAACGAGTTGGAACCTGCGACTGCCGCTATCACGTTTGGTTTAACACTCAGCGAATACATTCAAGAACGAACCAAAGATCTCAAGCTTGCGTTTCATGTCTTGTCTGTAAACTTCAGAGTGGCTTGGACAATTACTGTCATCACTTAAACCTGCCTTGTAACAAACAGCCAAAAAATCCGCTTTAAGTTCGCAATGTTTCAACCCTGGGTTTCAATACGCGTCAAATGAAGCCTACTGGGACAGGTAGCTGGCTTAGGCTAAACCTTGTCTCAATTTTTTAAGCCACACGCAGGCAACCTCCATTACAAATTGGATGCACCAGTGGTCCTTCTGCAATCTCTCTAATAACTTAGATGCTGATTCTAAATTTACATTATTCTATGACACTTTTATTGATGTAGTCAACACATATAGCCCTTTAGTGAAACTATCTAGGAGAAAAACTAAACTAGCGGCTAAACCCTGGATAACCAAAGGTATATTAAAATCTATAAAAACAAAAAACCGTTTA
>JGI24158J21664_10004802_pt1 | contig 17489 bp, 17 predicted proteins | sample Ectturendosymbi3_FD_21664 | JGI IMG/M metagenome (IMG submission 21664)
ACTAATACGTCAGTGGAAAGTTCATTAAATCCTCTTGACGTAAGCACTGATGATAAAAGCGTGTTCGAAAGCAGAATGGCAAAATGGAACGCCGAAACACACTGTGTGCAACCGCTCATACTGCCTCTCCCTAATTGTTCGGGGGTTTAATCTTCTTTTGATCTTAGTGATGCTTTGTAGTTGGCGTAACCGAACTTGAATTCTGCGAAGAGAATCAGAGCGTGACCTGCTGTTGTTTGGCGTTAAACAGCCCTCGGCACAAAACGCAAACGCAAGACTGGTCCGGTGTGTCATTTAGACCGGTGTTTCACCAAGCCGAGAATATCAGACAACTTCACAAAAAATATAAGAATTTACAAAAANTTGAAGTGATCAGTTTTCGACAAGCAGCCAGACAGGTGCGGCTTGCCGCGCAGTAATTTGTGCAAGAGATGCTCTTGATGCTTGNGAGGGNAACCATAAAAAAATCTTTGAATGCATCTTCACGATTCAATCATTTGGACTTTGTAGAAGTTTCTGTTGATTTTTCCCGACTTTTCAACGCTCAGCGTCGTAGTGTGGGGCGACAAGCCTGGGGGTGAAATCGGAATGGACAGGATGAGGTGATGCAAGGTCAAAACAAAAAACCCGAAAAATACTTATACTTGGAAAACGCTTTTAACGACAGAAAAACACGTTTGACGTCAACGGAAAAATAAAATAGCAATACTTAAACGGATGCGATGTTCAGCTGCAAGTCCATCGCCCCGGTAATATCAAAAAGAATACACAGAACTAAAAAGGGCGTGACCCACAATTAAATCAGGGTCGGTCATTGTAATAGCCATGGTAACAAAGTAAACTTCAGCCACGCGAGATTGAACTGGCTTATCGGTTTCAATCGTTCTCATGCGATTGTAACTTTTTTATGCAACTGCGCCACGGAACTGAATATTAAACTAAAAACGGCCGAATTCATGCAAATTACGCTCGGAGATAATGAGTGCTTGACGATCAACGACGTACCGGATATTTTTCCAAGCAGCCAGTTGTTGGTCTGCCTTGCCATGTCACGCGACACGTTTTCGTGCTCCCATTTTTGCAGCCAATCGTTGAACTTGCTGTACAGCTTCACGGCCGCTCGCTGCTGTATCTGGAAAGTCACAGAATCAATCGCACTTTGTATTGTGTACAACACATTCTTTTTGTTGCGCATGCCGCACCAGCTGCGTCTTTCGCAGTTTAACGTTTCGCGCTGCATTCATCAGTTTTTTTTGTTTTTGTTTTAGAGTGAACTTACCTTTCGCGCTCGGCTGAAGCAGCAAGGGCGATAGACGAGGTCCTCAGTGCCGGGCGCGAACGCCATTTTGTATGAACCCGTTTGAACTTTCACCTCAAGGTTGTTGTGCACGATCAGGTTCTGTTCGTCTTCCTCGGAATTCTTAACAACTCGACGCAGATGATTAGCGTTTCTGAAATCACAATGAGCGCTTGTTGCGCCACACACTACACAACAGCACGGCAATTGAAAACAACGGCAGCAATAAGTGTGTGCAACCGTAAAATCTAACAAGAAAAAAAGACAAAGGATGTTCACACAATTTTGAAACCGACGCAAATTTTCTGCACGAACTTAAACAAGAACAAACAAAAATAGCTACTATTTCAGTCGGCACGACGGTACTTCACACAAATCTGGTGCCAGAAATGACCCAGCGCAAAAAATAAAAGATAGAATAAAGACAAAATATAGAATAGGACACGAGTTAGGATCAGGTTTTTGCGCGAATTTACCTTTGTAGAAAAACTGGCTTTTCTGCTAATCGCTCTTTCATAGCGGAAGTGATGTCCACCGAGTCGGAACTGACGTAATGCTCCAAGTATTCGCTCCACCTGGCTACTTCAACCACGTCAATGGCAGTGTCTTCATCGGTGTCAAGCAACTCTATCCCCACATGAAGTTGGGACTGCTTCTGGAAACAAGAGTACCACTGAGCAGCTAGCAAATAGTGACGACGTTTATCAGTGCGTTAACTGCATGCCAGCCCTGTTTATTGTCGAGAAGTTGATGAAAGCTCAATGCTGCCGTCATCGAAGCAGTTGAGAACCACCGGCGTTTGGGTACAAACACCTATCAAGACAAAACCCAAGCAACAGATTGGGGGCTGCCTGCAAAACTGTGTACTCTTTATTTCGCGTCTTGTAGCTCCTCCAAACAGCAGAGAAACTACAGCACTACAACTTACAGCCACACTGCACGGCCTGAGACAACATACCTGACCGATTGTGATCTTGAAACAGTTTTCATTCCTGGTTAGCTGCTCTGCTTTGCGTTGAAACGCGCTCTCAGCATTCAGCCGGACGCACTGGGACACGACGGGCCCACCAGTGGCCTGGTTCGACTCTTCGTTGTGGTAGAGTTCCAGCAGTTGTATACATGTCTCGTCCTGGACGATGTGTTGAAGCTGCCAAGGCAGTAGCAGATAGTCGGTGATTTGTTTCAGTCACCGCTTTCGTGACATGCTACGCTCTAACGACGTATTAGAACTGTGTTCTGTTTGCGTCAACTGATGCGACTGAACGGGTTGCGTTCGTGTACAGCAATGGTTTGCGGAATGAGAGCAATCTCAGTACCAGATATTCCGATCCGGACGATTTAATACGATACTGCGTACAGATAACAATAACATTTAGATAAGCGTAGCACTGACTCAATCAGACAATGCTTCATCCAGTATGCACTAAGAATAAAGGGAATTTCGAGAATGGCACGACCGCGTTCTTTACTTTCCGCAACGCAAGTGTGAAAGCGGCGCGTGGCAAAACTTTTGAAGAGCTACGTCGTCAGTTCGTGACAAACGCGATGACGTTGTGGCATTTGATTCCCGCGTTGCATCGTCCAGAATTCTACGATTCATCAACTCCGTCGCTAGAAAGTTTAACACAAGCCAGACAGGGCTATGGAGAAGGAGCCCAGGTAATTTCTAATGATTGGAGCTGGGGCCGAAGGCCAAAACTTTCAGATAGTAGCGCCGAAAACGGATCCGTAAATTTGGGTTCCATTCCACAGTTCCAGTTTGTGGGGGAAGAGAGTCGTAGAAATAAAACAATGTTTTGCAGTTTTCAAAGAACGAAATCATTTGAGCTGGAGCCGGTTCCAAAAATTGTTGATGACTGGAACTGGAACCAGAGCCGAGTGCCTCAAATTTAAACCCCGGCTCCATAGCCCTGAAATCAGACCACAGCAAATAGAAAAACAACGAGGTTGTCCACCAGTTACAGAAGCTACCTGTCGGACAATGTTTTGCACCAATCTGTCCATCGTGAAGGTGTGGTAGGCGTGTATAGTGAACATTTCGCGTAGGGTGTCTTCGTATTGACCACAATCCACATTACCGTCCAGGAGATTTCGTACCATGTCAAGGAATGTTGTGTAATAATCCTCGACCTCGATGTCGCCTGCACGTAAGGATCAGATCGCTGGCATACCAAACAGGGGATCTAAGAGGGGGGCGCCACGTTTGTGTAAATCAGGCAAATCTGTGCTGTGTTTGGGCATTTTTAGGGACAAGGAGAGATGTTTATCCAAACCTCTGCACGGCCGAGCAGAGGAGTGAAATGCGATGACCGGACGTATAAAATTTGGTTGAATCGGATTGTATTGAAAACTGTGCCGAGAGCAGGAATCACTTTTCCGGGTGACATTGTGATCCGAAGGAGGTAGGTGACGTTTCAGCTCCTCACTTCAATTATGGGGAAAAATTGCAGAAAATCCTAATTATGTAAGACGATTACATCCAATTTGCACGAACAACCTTCTGGGCGGCCGGGGTCAGAAACCACGGTAGTGACAACTTTCTCAGGAAGACATCGGCTTTTACCCTGAGCCTTTTTGAACGTAAATGTCACAACACCTTAAAGCTATTTCGTCATAAACAATATAACAATATCGTGCCACAGCATTGGTCGGCATAAATATAACGTCCGTCAGAAAAAGTGTCGGTCTTGCAATAAAAAGTTGTGATGGACAGACTCGAAGTTAAATAGCTACAGAGCAAATAACGTCACTCAAATCGGTGCACGCTCATGTCGCAGAAACGACAGTCTAGAAATCGATGGTTGCTCTGTTTGCAACGGCAAAGCGTTGGCAAGTCAGAAACAGACTTTATTTGCGAATAAATCATTAGTTTGTCTTTCTACCCAAGTGCTAGGTCCCTGCAACTAGCGAAATAAACCAAAGGACGAAATTCACCAGACCCATACTCGATAGCAACTAGCCACAAAAAGACCCAATTCCAAATTCACTACCAATGAGGCCTAAAAGATTGATACGATGATCTCCCGTATATACCAATTATGCACTGACAAACCTCAAAACTAAACACAAATATCAAGCGAGCATGCCACCAGCAAAACACCACCTCCAAGAAAGGTCTACAGCTGCAGCAAAATGGGGCATTTGACAGTGAAAGCATGATCGGATTAGAACACTGATAGAATAATAAAACAAAGCTAATGGGGGGCAATCGTATGCAGGCACGAAACGAAAATATATATCAACAATGAAGTGTTGCGATCGGAAAGCCCGAGCGGCAAGTGCGCAAAGCTTCACACTATGGCAGCAAGCAACAATAGAGATCACATGCCATGATCACTCTGTTATTGCTTGTTCGGGCCACATATATATGGGTGTTGTTTTTCACGCACATCCCGTTCGTGGTGAATCGCACATTCAACGCAACGCCAACAGAGAGGTTGCAACAGTAGTAAAGATGAAAAAAGCAAAATGTTAACTTGATGCAGGAACGCCGCTTCAAGAGACGTCACGTCAAGGTATTCAAAGTAATTCGATGGAGTCCTGCACATAACAAATTGTACTGACGTTAAGACAGCAACTCACTTAATTGTCTCAGGCGAAGCATCTCCGCAACAGCCTCGCTCTTTTTCTCTTTCCTGTTTTTCTGCTCCTCCTCCAAAAGGATCTCAGACCGTCTGAAACCAACGAGCTACACCGTGAGCCACTCATGATCACATGATTTAAATAACGACGAGCCATTCATGATCGCACTGATTTCATACCCGGTGAGCCACTCATGATCACATCATTTAACTCACGATGAGCCACTTATGATCGCTTCATTAAAATTATGGCAAGCCACTCATGATCACATCATTAAACTCAGTTTGCCAAATCATGATCGCATCATGTAACTTGCGGTGAGCCACTCATGATCACATCATGTAAGTTATGGTGAGCCACTCATGATTGCATCATTAAACTTGCAGTGATCCACTCATGATCACATCATTTAACTTACGGTGAGCCACTAATGATCGCATCAGTAAACTCGCGGTGATCCCCTCATGATCACATCATTTAACTTATGGTGAGCCACTCATGATCGCATCATTGAACTTGCAGTGATCCACTCATGATCACATCATTAAACTTACGGTGAGCCACTAATGATTTGCATCATTAAACTCGAGGTGCGCCACTCATGAACACATCATGTAAGTTATGGTGAGCCACTCATGATTGCATCATTGAACTTGCAGTGATCCACTCATGATCACATCATTTAACTTACGGTGAGCCACTAATGATCGCATCAGTAAACTCGCGGTGTGCCACTTATGAACGTTTATTAAACTTGCGGCGATCAACTCACAACAGCATGATTTAACTTATGGTGCGCCACTCATGAACACATCATGTAAGTTATGGTGAGCCACTCATGTTCGCATCATTTAACTTACGGTGAGCCACTAATGATCGCATCAGTAAACTCGCGGTGTGCCACTTATGAACGCTTATTAAACTTGCGGCGATCAACTCACAACAGCATGATTTAACTTATGGTGAATTCAACTTTTCAAAATGTTTGAACAAACCCTGAACTTAGACAAGCAGCAGAGAACGGTGCAACCTTCACCTGTAGATATTGAGCAATCGGTCGCATAGCAAGTTATGGAGACGGATGAACAGATAGAAGTGGTTGTTGCCGAAGAATAAATGGTACCTGCCGTCCTGCAGAGCAAGCACATATTGAAATAATGTTGCACCAGCTTAAATCACGTCTTTGAAAGAATAAAAAAAACTCTGGGAACATGATATATATCAAAATGATTTTCGACAGATGGCACTCAATTTTACGAGAGACAGCGGAACGAAAAACCGTCTTTGCGTCGTACTATCTTCGAATTTGTAAGTGAAACGCTACTTTTCGTGGGAGTGAAAACTGGTTGTGACTCGAAATTTGTCACTTTGCAAAAAAATTATCCATCGGCGGTCTGTTAAAAACATCGAAGTCGGAAGACGTGCTTTACAGAAAAAGTGTGGTGTATTTGCCGTGTGATGATCGCGGTGACGGGTAATTATTGGTCGCCGCATTTTTGCGTGGCTTGCTGGAATGCAGCTGAGTGCAACCGTACGTTTTCTCCGCGTGTTCACCGCAGACCGTGTTTGTCAGTCTGGTAAGCGCTGTTAGTTCAATCTACAGTACTAAGTCGAGTGGTTGGTGTAAATCGTTGTTTTCTTTTCTTTGAGCATGTTGCGTCACTAAGCTTGCTTAAAGTTATAGTAAATTGAAGCCTGAGTTTTAAAACGAAAATCTGTTGGTGCTACAGGCCAGAGCAAATAGCAAAGCAGGTAACAGAGAGACAATGCGCATATAAGGCCATGATCAAGTGCGCAATGAACAATCTTCCTGGAAATGTTTATTTTTACAGCAACATCGCACTCTTTCGATAGCACTGCGGAGCAAACGAGCACACCCGTAAGATCCGCAAAGCTTGCTATGACGGAAGTGCTCCGGACGCTACGTCACCGACATCAGATTCGAGCTACCGCACGCCCTCTCAAACAAACAATTCCTGAGACCGTACCGTTGAACAAAAACACATGAATAGAGCAGCCACTAACCACGTCGTCCCCTGGCTGGTAACCACCAGCTATTCTGTTTTGGGATTTGCCGCTGTTGCTCTTCTCTGCCTTCTCGCCATCGGTATCTTCTGCAAATACAGCAGCAGTCTAACTGAAGAACCATTCAATCCTCACTTTACGTCGGCAAACTTTCAAATATGCCAACAATCAACACGTACATAGATCCGAAACAGGGAAAAGCTGGCCTTAACTTGCAAAGCGACGAACAAGCAGAGAATGAGAGACATATACCGTGGAACAGCAACGCGGTACTTTAGTTTTATGTCCAGTAAGTCGCATGTTCATTATGTCCAGCAAGTCGCATGTTCATGACGATCTGACAGGCGTGAGCCAAGTCTCGCCTTTATACACTTTTACGAGTGCCACGCTTTTTATTCAGAAATTCAAAAGGAACGTCTGAATAAGAACACGAGTGGGCGCTCTGTGTCCACAATGGATTCCCAACTGCGCCAGTGGCGTGTACAGTGATGCAAACTGCGTGGTCGTATTGCTCTGAATTAATTTTTTTACCAACCTTCGCAACAGTCTGGTTCTGTTTATAAACATCATTTCAGAAGCGAAACACGTGCAGCCGCAGTGAGCACAGCAAACATGAAATAGACGAACTGGAGTAATTCTGACCGCAAACTCGTCTTCACGGATGCCACTCAATTCTTGTAAACACGCCCTCCCCCCCAAACAAAAGCCTCACCATCGTCATCGTCGTCTTCATCGTCGCTTGGTTGGTTGCCACGCGGTGAGAAGTACAGATCAGGAAGAATCTGATAAATCACCTGTCTCACTTTCTGCTTGTCGTCTTTGTTTATGCCTGTCGCACAAAAACTTTATTTTCACTTGTGTTGGACACGAAGCAAAATACTGGCTTCGCTGAAAGGACGATAGACTACCATGATTCTTGCAAGGCAGGCAAAAATACTTCGTAACATGTTAAAACAATACGTTAGGATGATGTCTGCAACGCTACATTCGAAACAAGGACATTGTAGAGCATTGTTTTTCACAGCAGATTTTATTTCGCTCCTGGTTACTCCAATAAGTGGAACTGCTATTAGATGGCTGCTGAGATAAAGCTGTGAGCCTTAAAATGCACTCCGTTCCTGGAGGGAAACCACAGCGCACCAGAACAATGGTCCCGACACGTGGTTTGTGCTCGTGTTGCGATTCGCCTGATACAGTCCTGATGGGGCGAAGGAGCTCAAGTAGAAAACACAATCGTGCGTCGTGCGAATCGAAAACGCATGCACGTTGACGTAAAGATGGAAGTTGTATTCGCGAAATGCACGGAGGCTCTCGCTTTTCAAGTCGTTTAACAAAAATAAAATCTATGATCAGAGTTAAACATCGCAGCTATCTATTCGGCTGCAGTTTCAACACAAAACTCAAATTTTCTAAACGCAACATTTGTTTTTCCAGAAGCAATTTCATATACGTTTTGCATGCAACGAAGAGAAACTCACAGCTCTGTCGTTTCGCGTGGTGTATTATGAGCGAGGCAGCGTCGTCCATTATGCTTTTGTCGTCGTACTTTAGCGTCATGTGAGGTCCGGTGGCCAAAGTGCTGCCGTTCTCCACCGCCTCTTGTCGCTGGTGATGAACAGATATGCTTTGGACGAAACTCTTGACACTTACGAAGATTTAAAATCTTGGCATGCTGTTTAAGTTTTTCTGTCTTGACGTTGGATAAGTCCAAATGAGTCTAAACTCATTTCATGCCAAAAAATAAGCATTTGCTGGATCCCAGGCTGTGCGACAAATTTATTTAATGACAATAGGCGGCAGGCCGAGGCCTGATCGATGCCTCTTCTCAAATTCGGCATTACAACATTCACGTCAGGGGGTCGCTCCCACACGAATCCAACACAGCCTAAATATTTTGCTAGCCCCTAAACCTTCCTCTTTCAGTCAGATTCGCCTAAATCCAAATCAATTCGACTGATTTTACAGTAAAATGCTCACGTGGCTTGAAGCTCTGGCACACCAGTTGCAAAAAAGCAAGGTAACTTATTCAACAAACTTGGCGCATTTACACAGGTGGGCGTATGGCGCAGACAATTCTCAACGCCAATCATTTTAACGGAGCACTCAGGCGTGAAGAAAACAAGAGCAGAGAGAACCAAGCTAGCTGCTTTGCATAAGATATTGCACGACCAATCTACCATGACAGCAAATAACACGTGATGTAACAACAAACGCCAAATGCGAGCACTCTTTTCGGATGTTAACTCTAAATATAAAGGAAATGTTAATGGCACTGCAATAGCGCCGATTCGATTGGCTTTACCTCGTCATAGGCAGTTTCTATCTCGTTGAGCAAACTTTTTGATCTGAGGTAGCGAACGTCGTTCGTCTTGAAGGTAATGCCCTGATGGTCCAGGGATTTGAGGTAATATTTCTCGCTCTGCGTTCTCCAGATCTTGTTGAACTGATGTTGTGCTTCGCGCCATTCGTCGTCTTTCATCTTTAATCTTAAACAACGGTTTAAACTTCGAGTTGCGCCTGTTGCCAAGGAAACCCACAAGTGCAACGGCCTTGAATAAGTTGCTCGAAGTGCAGGACTGAACAACTGGCTGCACAGGAGTTGTCACTGCGACGATGAGTTCGCGATGGTCGCTGATCGTTACATTCTAACACAGGCATGGTGGCCAGAATGGGAGCAAAGTGGGGCTTGCCCCCCAAGATTTTGAAATTTGATGTTTCTTATTTATTTTTTGTAGAAAAATGTTGTTCCGTTAGTTTTAAGTTTGCAAAATTAAATTTTACCATCGTTGCCTCCCTGCAACAATTCTTTCGGTCACCATTTGGAAAAATCCACTGTTGCCTCCCCCTGAAAAAATCCTTCCTCCGATGCCAATGAACACAAGGGGTAAGTCAAATGTTGACACAGCAGCACACTCGCGAAGCGTTTCGTCACTGGCAAACACTAAACGATTATGAGCAAAACGTTCCCCTCGCACGATTCTAGATATTTAAGTGTAAAAATCTGCAAAAAGACAGTGCGTAACGCACCGAGTCCGAGACTTGCACAACCAGTGACTACTTGCCTTTTCAGAACGATCGGAATGGCGACCAACGGGTTCTTTCTCAGCCCTTCAATCATGTCGGGAGCTTTGTCGCCGTAGATCCGATGTATGGCTTTGCGCTGAGTGACCTTGAAAAAACAAAAACGACCCTTGCAAGAAGCAACGAAAGTAAGCGGCGACACGATGCTCTTCAACCAGTGACCTGCTGTTGAAAAATTGAAGCTGATGCTGGACAGAAATACTTTTTTGCCGGTGTTCAAATTTCCGCAACTAAAAACGTCACTGAAAGAACAAGAACAAAAAAGCCAACGGTGTTGCTTTGTTTAAGCTGGGCGCAATTATTGCGACTGTAATTTTTATGCAGAAAACCTCAGCCACTAAAATCAATAGGATTCTCAAAAGCTTCCGCTTGCACATGAGACATTGTCAGTGAAAAAATCTCCATCCGCCTCAACCAGAGACGATGGCTCAAGTTTCTGCTGAATCCTTCGCGAATTTATTCAGTTGTTATGTCTTCAATTTTCCGCTGTGAAGTTGAAAGCTATTCCATGATTGTTAATTTGCAAACTCCAAGCTAACAAAATGCATTACGCCATCATGCTTTGTCAACGTACAACGAAGTCGCACGATCTAACGAACGCATAGCATAAGGCATCTGACTTTGGTTCTGCTAATTTTGAAGCGATCTTCCTACTTCAGGTTTATCCTTGTTCACATGACTTACAACAAGCAAGGTGTTCTCGTTCTGTTTGTATTCAAACAAGCTACGCTTCTGGACAAACCTCGATTTGCACAGTGACGATCTATGGTTGTTTCGTTCGGCCAGGTTAAGAAAACGACTTCGTGATTTCTGCTCACTTTGCTCTCTAGTGTTGATCAGACGAGGAGTAATTTCAACAACGAAAGCGGTTTGAAATCGAGTGTTTTGACCTCTTTTATTTAGTGCAAACTTCCAGCAAAGATCAGTTGCAAGGGGTTTCAGATGCCGAACCACATTTTAAGATTCAAGTAGGATTACAAGCGTGGCGAACGCTACATGGGATAATGCCCACGTTACGTCAATGATCTGCTTAAAAAGAACTGCAGCAACGTGTACATTTAATAATACCAATATAAATGAAACATATACATAAAAACGACGCAAACGCGCCGCATCGAAAGGAAACGCTCGTTTTGTGTTCTTTTTCACCTCTGAAGTGCCTCCGAGCGAGTTGTCCAATCGAAATTTTGCTTTGTCTTCGTCTGACATCCGGTACAGTTTCTTGTTGACAGCTTCCAGGGTTCGAATTGCGCCGAGGTTCGTTTCGATGACAACGTCAAGCTGCGTTGAAACGAAACAATCGTTGCAAGGTTAAAGTGCATTGTCACAAATTTGAAGACAAACGCTCCAAAAGGGTAGAAGTCAAAGAACAACCAAAAATGAACCCGTGTCCTTGATTTCTGAAGTCGATTCAAATCCAACTCAAGTCACCAACAATGATGAGCCGTTCACCCTGGTTTCCCGGCACTCAAGATCAAAGCAAGTAGGCAATTAGGTAAAAATTATTAGCCAAGCCTACAAGGAAGACGTAACTCATCGAAAAAGACTAAATCTTAACAACTAGGACTGAAGTAGGCCAATCACAAAAGTTTCATGAATCGAGCCGAAGTTTCAGGGTTAATCACGACTCGAACTATTGAAAAACACAGCTTACGTTTCATCGAGTAAAATCTTAAGAGTCGTAGCATGCTTGCCGCAGAGACAATAATGGTAGGTATTTTGGCGATTACGAACTCTTTTTTCTTCAACGGTCAAAAAATCGTAGCCAATACGAAGTGAGCACGTTTTGGCGATAGCAACCAAATCAACGAAGATCTGCCAGATTTAAGCGCGTCCAGGACAATGCCGCAAAAGACAAATGTCAGCGGAAAAATGTGGGAAGGCAACGATCCACATGATGAAACTTCCGACTTCGGTATAAGGCGCACTTGTGGGATCAGCGCGGAAGACATGAAAACCGAAAGTTAGAAGCAGTTTTTCACAAAAGAAGGTGCCCGTTGCTTAACCGCATATGCTGCAGTTTTGATTGGTGCTTACATGTGGGCGGAAACACGGAACATCTGGCTCAGTCACAAGCGAATTTAAACAAAGCTTTCAGGAGAGAGCATGGCAGCGTTTCCGATACTTGAGGTCGCAAATTTAGCCAGGATGAGTTATTTTCCTTTTTTTACGTCTGCAACACCAATTTTCGCAAATCACCGGGAAATCATCAAGCACTGACGACGAAGAGCAGAACAGAGCTTCGTCACCACAGACAAGCATCACCTGGTATCGTTCATCTTCACACCGATACATGTGCTCCTCGAACGGTGTCTTCTTCGACGTCACGAACTGGGAGTCTTCGCTCCAGGACGGGAACGACACCAGGGTATCGTTGAGCACCTCGTGACAGAGCGCGTCCCTTCCCGTGCAGCGAGGCTGCTGGTAACCGCGAGGAAGCATGCGGTAGCTCGAGCCGAGCCGCTTCAGCGTTCGGTAATCTGCGGTACAAACGGTTTTCGCGGTTGAGCGTTGTTTCCGTGTCGTTGCTTATTCCCGTTTGTCTCTTAGACCGGGTGCCGCCGGATGGTTATAAATAACTTTGGCGATTGGTTCATTCGGCTTCACAGACTCAGGGGTGAGTGACTTTCACACCACCGACAGAAATTTGAAAACACCGTAGAAGAGAAACCGCCCGTGATAGATCATTATATAGAATTCTTCATACGTTGCATTAAACAACAGGGTGAACTCTTTCCTAACCCGGGTGTCCAGGCTCCACCAATTTGTTTTGTCGATTCTTTCAAACCTCCCGGGATTCTCGTATTAATAGGTTGATAATGCGTTTATCAACAGTGGGTCATTTAAGCGACAGAACCTGCGCATCTGCAGAAAGTCACCTATTTCCATCGCCATTCCCTCGTGCTTCTCTTTTGTCTGTTGCTGAGAAACGATTTCACTTTCGATTTCGACCGATTGTCCGTCTTTTGTGCCCCCGTCTTTGTAACCGACAAAGTTTTTGAACCAAGTGAACAACTCAGTGAATTTCCTGCATACAAAAAACGTAAGAAAATTTCATGTATTTTTTATCGGTGACACAATCAGGAGATTCACAACTTGTTGAAAGCAGAATAACAGAAACAACTAATTTTTATGGATTGGGAGAAAGGAAAATTACGATTCATAAAACCTGTGTTTCTTGTAGTTCATTTATGTGACACTTTGACATTTTCGAATGTTTTTACTTATTTTGAAGACCTTACAAAGTGCTAAAGATACTTTCAAATCAAACAAACGTTACGCTTTTCACGTCACAAAGTGGAAAACTGAAAATACCAATACACCAACCAGCTAGGAAACTAAAAGTACTAATGCAGCAAATATTACAACTTTATCGTGTGCTCATGAAGCTGTTGTAACTTACGTGAGGAACGGTTGTACCAGTTGCACTAGTTCGTCACGGCCGACAACTTCATTATTATATAGCAATATGCATCGCAGGAAATTGTCGTACGCTTCCTGGCTCCGCAGAGCCTTGCGAACCTGCAGAGGTTGAACAGAAGTTTCACTTGGAATAACTGCAAAATTTTCTGGGTAGTATCAGACACATCGACAATTATCTAGGAAGGACTTAATTCTCCGTGTTTTAGGTAGAGGCGCCTTTGAAAAGATTGACACAAACATAGGAGCGTGCGTACTGCCGTTCAGAATAAGTCATTTATTGTTCACTGAAAAGAACAATATGTTTGCATAGGGAATCTAAAGTGGGTTTGTTATACGGTGGCTGGGTGTATTGGCCTGGGTTTGCACAACATATAATGAATAGGAACTTTTCGTCCCAAGCCATCTGGATAAAAAAAAAGCGGTTGGTTGTGATCACCAAGGATGTACTAACCGAATTCTGCTGTGTTGTTGCCCAGTCGAATTTAGCCACGCCCACTGACAGTCGAAAGCGTCAAATTGGACGCGCAGCGCGTTAATGGACAAACTGGTGTTATTTGCCGCGGCAGCGCAGTTACCGATTGCCGGCAAAGTCCACTTACATCCCCACACAGTGTTTCATTTTCAAAAAGATACTTTAGGCGCGTCTTGCGAGCCGTGTTTCATTTAATGGAGGAAGCAATCGCAGGCGGTGAAGCTGTAATGATCGAAAACACGCAGTCCGGAAAAAATTGCCACATCATAGGCTTGAGATTGAGACGTTGCACGGAAACAGAAAGGTGAGATGCGGTTAACTGGGCAGCTGCACCCTCCTTTCAACTGGGTTACTGCCCTCCTTGAAACTGGGGTGAGGTGGGGTTAAATGGCTTGCTGTCCTCCTTTTGAAAAAAACGCCAAAATGTTGAAAAATGTTTTTTTTTCTTTGTGTATTTCATCGATCAAATACGAAACTCGCGCCTTCCACTCTGCTACCATTGCCACAAATAAAAGCTTGTGGCGATCAACAAGAAAATTAATAACTTTCTGGCAGTTACATCGACAGACTATCATTTCTCAAATGTCAACCGCTTGCGCAAAAATGGATGGTGACCCCAGAACAAAAACACAACTTGACTTAAGGAATTTTTTATCGTAACACTGATCTGAGTAACTCCCAACCTCCAATCAACCAACCACTTCGGTCACGTTCTTATTCGGTTTAATTGGACAATCCACTCCATACAAGCAATGTTAACGGAAGCTTCATTGAAAACGCATACGTTAACGACGGTTTACCTTGTCAAAGAAAGCAAATTCACTGAGCGTGCCGAGTTTCGAAGCCTCAGACACCGAGACGTCCTTCAGCGACGAACTTTTCGCTCTCTGCAGCAACAGGAGGAAAAACGAGTGACGGGTGGATGAATATTCGCTAGGTTTTCAGCGGAATGAGCATTGACATTTCAAAATAGAGCACATGTCAGATGGTCGCATTCGGTAAAACAGCGACGCAAATTTCTAACGTAACGGCGCTGGAACGCCTTGCACGTACAACAGAGAACTGCTTTTGCGTACTTAAACGAATCTTAGAAATTGAAAACAACAATTGTTTTGTCATGTTCAATGTTCTTTATTTTTCTAACGTCCAGTGTGTGTATACTTGACATGTATGGGTTAAAACGGTAATGCCGGTGAATAAATTGACCTGGTTCTCATACGCAACGCCAATTCTGGAAGTTTCGAATATTTAGAACGCAGAATTTTAGGACAATCACATTGCAAGAGGCTTGTTTGAAAAATGGAAACAAATTGAAGGAATACTGTGTTTTATGCAAAAACAACCTTCGTGTCTATCTTAGTGTTTGCCCATTCGTCTTTCCTCAAGATTTCCGAAAACTCAAACCCACTTCTGACAACAACTAACAAATCGTCACGTGTGTAAAGTAAGTTCATTCATAAGTAAGCTTACTGGCAATTCAACTTGCAGTCAAACCTGGTAACACACGAACACAAAATAAAACCAATCAAAAATTTTTAATCACCTTACTCCCTGTTGGGTGGGGAGTAGTTAACGTGCTGGGGCGCTTGGTTGCCTGGTGGGAGCTGCTCCTGTGGGTCTTGGGTGTGGATATGGGAGGAGGGTTTTTCTTCACGGTTGACAAGTGATCGTTCATCACACTATCTCCTTTCACCGTGGCAGTAGACGTCGACACGGAATGGGTGGGTGTCTGGTCCAGAAAAAACAGGATGGTCAAAAAGACCGGTTGCCCTTTTCGAACTGGTTCCGTTACAACTGCGACTGCAACAAAGTTGGCAAATCTGGCAGCAGTCCTTCATGCGCCTTGCTTTGAGTGGATAACGGTTCTATGCGTTGGTGCCACGGGCTCCTGACAGTTTGGATACGAGCAAATAAATGAAACATTTGCGTCGAAATGCTCTTCCAGGAGATGAGACGGAATATCACGAACACGTCAAAGTTTCATTTCCGACGATGCATAATCTTTAGTTCTTCGAAGCGAATAATGTTGTTGAGGATCGAACGTAAGTCAAATCTATTTTTTATTTTTTTCAAATTTTTACGTTAAATTTGATGAATGATCTGTTTTGATTTTTATGCTTTGGACCACTCTTGACAAACAAACAAACAAACAAGCGAAACCCAAACTACGACGCGATTTATTTATTAATATTAGAAATTAATAACATTACAATATTAGAATACACGTGACAAGCGCACAGTTCCATTACACTGAGCTGCAGTAAATCTAGCTGTAGGCAAAGTTCCCTCTAAGAGCTTGCTTAGTGTGCGCGGAATGGAAGGCCGTGTGAGCTCTAAAAAAAGGTCTGCGACTTAGAAAATTCGAAAAAATAGAGAACACAAAATTTTAAACGAAAACAGAATTTATTTATACACTCAAATGATAATGATTTTAAGTCTTTTGACGCCTGACTTTTTGCTCTTTCCACATAGTATACGCTTTGTCTAAGTCAACAGTTCTACCTGCATTTAAATACAATTTTATTCGCACAAGATGATCCAAGTGAGTATTGCCTAGCCTATTGCGCGTCTTCACTTTAATGTTATTCATAAGGCTAAAGCCTCGTTCGCAATCTGCGCTGGAAGCTTGAAAAGTACAGCAAATGTCAACCAACATTGAAAGTAAGTTAAACTGTTCATCATTTATAGTGATGTCAGCTATTTCTGGCAGTGATATAATAGTGCCTGATATTAATTTTTCACTCATCAGGAATTTGAAATCATTGCACTGCTTCGTAATCAAATTGTCATTTGTTACGTTAATTAGATCTTTATATTGCATACACAGTTTCTTAACTTCTGCAACACCAAAATCAAATGTGCAATTTTTCAAAGCAGTAGGATCAAAAGCAGACCAACATTTTAGTTCATCAGGCGGAACTCTAGCATATAAATGATCACACACTGATCTAATAAACCGCGTAATTTGTCTTGTGTCAATGTCTTCATTTTCAGTTAAAATTTGTTTGGCTTTATCATTCCAAAAAGTGTTGTCGTCAAGGTACTAATAAATTGTTATCTTTTCATGAAGCAGTTAGTGCCAGGTCTTCTCTATGTGCGACGCAGTGGTGTTCTGAAAGATGAGGAACAGTACGTTTTAATAAGGCCGCTAATCCATTCCACCGACCCAGCATAACAGATGCACCATCAGATGTTAACATGACTAAACGGTTGAGGTCGATTTCATGTTCATTGCAAAACTCTTTTATAGCCCGTTCAAGAGCCTAAGCATGGCATGCTGTCAGTTGGATGATTCCACCGAACAATCTTTTATAAACCAGTGAATCGGGAGAACGATATTTGAAATACAGTACTAACACTTTATGTGCTGCAATATCCGTGCTTTCATCAACAATGAGTGTATGGAATAAGGATTCACGTAATTCTGTAAATATTTCGTCTGCAACAACTTCCATTAATTGCCGCAACAAACTCAAATGTATAGTTCTTACTTCGCCAGCTGTCTGGTAGCAAAACAAATTTTCCGATATGGTCGTGTATAGTTTGTACAGAAAGCATCGAAGCATTCATATTGATAGCAAGAAGAACATTGTCCATTAGGATGCGAAT
>JGI24158J21664_10004803_pt1 | contig 17489 bp, 8 predicted proteins | sample Ectturendosymbi3_FD_21664 | JGI IMG/M metagenome (IMG submission 21664)
ACATCTGTAACAGTTCAGTCCCATGCATGGTTTATGGTTGTCATGGTTTCAGGGCTGGCAAAAAGTTAGCAGCTTCTTGTTTGCATTAAGTGAACTGTAGGCTAAACCCTAGCTCTAGTCTAAACACTAACTCTAGAAACCCTAACTCGAGAATCCCTCAACTTAAGAATTGACCCTACACCTTGACCATAAGCCCTGATCCTAAACCTAACCATAAACTCTTAAATCTCAACCAATTGTCTCTGCATATTGTACTTGTCACATGACCAGGGTGTAGCGGGGTGGGAACGTGTGGGAACGACGTTGCCATACATTTTTTTGGTGTGGGAAAGGGTTCCCATACCTTTTTACACTAATAACGGTACTTGAAGATGTGAGATCTAAACGATTACATTAAAATATGGCTGTGATCTCACAGATGTGCTAGCAACATGCAGATTCGCACTGCTAGTCAAAAGTCTGCAGTGAAACAAAAAGATCCAGTGTAGAAATTCTTGCAGGCAAATGCTCACTTTATTCAAACTGTTTGGTGAAGCATTCCTCTTTATTTGGTGTGGGAATGGCATTCCCACACCTCTTTTTTTTAGCACTACACTCTTGCGCATGACCACTTCAACCAATTGTGTTCAAATGAAGGCAAAATAGTCCCAACACAGGTATTGCCTCATGAAGCAGAATAGGCTAGACACTACCTGAATGCGTTGTGCCACTTAGGGCCCTGTCATGCTCATAAACAGAAAGTTTGACATAATATTCAAAAAACGACTCCGGCTGGGGGGGGACATGGCATATTATGTCCCTCCGTCTAAAAAGTGGGGGTGACACGTCCCCCGTGTCCCCCAACAAATTGCGCCCATGCAAATACTACATTTGAACCACGATAAGGTGTCAATATATTGTGCCCTGCTGACCCCTCAGTGAAAGCAAAGTCTCAGGTCTACCTCTACGCGAGTTGGGGAAACTTGGTCCTTAAAATGCAGCATAGAACGACTAGATAGGCAAAACAGAAAATATCCACCAATCTTGATCATCACTGAAGCAAAAAATGCTTATTTCTTTGTGTGCAAACTGGGTTTGTCCATCAGGAACTCAGAGATTTCGTAAAACTGACTCTGACTCGGGTTTTGAGTCATTGACTGTGACTTGAGTCGAGTCATTTTGTGAAAAACGTGACTTGAGTCGAGTCACCATTTTTTTCAACGTGACTCGAGTCGAGTCCAAATCACCGAAAATCGTGAATCGAGTCACTGACTCGAGTCACACTATCACGGGAATCTGAATGTGGGAACCATGGTTTAATACCTGTCTTTATCCCTGACAAAAACGTTAGTGACTTTGGTTACTTCCTCCCCATGTTTAGAACTATTGAACTCGTGCTGTAACCCCTCAATATCATAGTAATGTTGCATTGACGTTAATTTCATACTAAAGCTGATGAAATTAAAATCAGTAAAACTATGAAGAAAACTATAATTGCTTTACGTGTTAACTGAGCTGAAAGTCGATCACAAACGCGCGGGTCTGATTCTCTTGATTGGAGGTTCGGGTCTGCCTTGAGTAGTCTTCGTCATAAAATACCAGTGTTCTCAGGAAAATTACTCTAAAAACGGATGACACACCAGAGTTCCGTTACAATTCCGGCTCCTGCTCTAGCCTAAAATCGAAGCTACCGGCTCGGTGATCATCTCTGATAGAGACACAGGCAATGCTCACCTAGTAACAAAGCACGTTTCAATCAATACCATTCTGTTTGACAGCAACAAGGATCACTACATAAATTTTTATTGTCCCTTTTTGTCTGGCTCCTGAACAGACCTTTATTGACTCCCGATGTTGATCCGTATAGAACTTAAAACATTGACTCTGGCTCCGTAATCATCTCTGGTAGTGTCTAGAGGTGGCACCGGTNCCGGAGTCGACTCCGGCAGGATTCCGCGTTTTTCTTTCGGACCGGAGTCAAAAATTTGTGNAAATGCGTGTCCGAAGTCACTTTTCAATTTCAGCAGTAGCAGTAGTCTGTGTGGTCATTTCTTAAATAAAAACATGTGTAAATTACGGTTGGATCGATGATTGTAGCCGGAGTCTTAACAGGAGTCGGATTCTCAAATTTGAAAAACTTCCGGACCCGGATTAAAAAATTTTGGAATAAGAGAAGAGGAGAGTCGGAAAAAGTGACTCCGGCCGCCTCTGATAGTTTCTGCATTTTGAACAATACATACAACCAGTGATTGACGCAAATGCCAAGCTGATGTAACTCGGCTCGTGACCGATGGGAGTTGATGTGAGTTCTGCATGAGCGAAATCACGAGACTTTTGACGTAAGAGGCAATAGCCTGGGTTATTGTTATGGCACTGTGTTCGTGATCGTGCAGCAGCGTCACAGCAGCAGTGGTGTCATTCCTAGTGTTTTTTCATTTCATCTAGTGTGCTAGTGTTTTGTTATGGCTATCTAGTGTTTTTTTTATGAGTGAGCTGAATGTAATTAATTGCACCATTTTGTTTAATTGTAACTGTAAATGATACCTTTTCATTTAGTGCAATTCATTGAATTGTAGTTTTGCTAAAAATTGTACCTAATTAAATGTTAAATTACACAAGACAATATAATCTGTTTTGAGTTAAACTGCTGCGAAGTCACTTGGTCATCTGTTAAAAAGTTTCAGTGACCTGTACAAACAAACACAAGCGTTGCTGCTAATGCTATCAGTATCTCCCGTTTTCTTCGTCTCTTGTTTACAATGTCTATGGTTGGCATTGCAACGCATTTTCTGGGCATTTTCACTGTGTAAGTTTGCTTTTGTGATCTAGTGTTTTTTTTATCATGAAATCTAGTACTTCTCCGTAACAACAGAGTGGCAACACTGCCCAGCAGTTACCAGTCTCGGTATGAAGCGTAAAGCAATGTCAGTGTAGTACAGTAATCTCCCAGTCTTGTTCGCAACTTGAATCTGAGCAGTATGTGTGAACTTAGTTGGTAGGTGCGAACTTAGCAATTATTTTGTGCTCTAAAAAGTATTATTATATAATGTAGAAGGCCTGTATATGTATCAGCAAAAATGAAGACGCTGAATTGCTGATCAGGGTTACCAATTTGCTTAAAATTCTGGCTTGTTTTGAACGCCTGTGACTTTTTTGGAAATCAAGAATCCAGTGTTGCGATCAGAAATTCCGAGCAGCATGTGCGCAGAGCTTTGCACCATGGAAGCAAGCAACAATAGAGATNACCTGANGAGATCACTCTATTATTGCTTGTTCGTGCCACATACATAATGGTGTTATTCTTCACGCACTTCCCGTTTGTGGTGAATCACACAATCAACGCAACACCACCGGAGAGGTTGCAACAACATTCCCTCCTTTTTACAACGAACCACACCGATCGCACGTTCTTTGTGTGAAGGCTGAACTTGGCACGACCTTCACATCCTGGTCACAGCACCATTTTGTTGCGATCGGAAATCCCGAGCGGCATGTGCGCAGAGCTTTGCACCGTGGCAGCAAGCAACAATAGAGATCACCCGACGAGATCATTCTATTATTGCTTGTTCGCGCCACATATATAATGGTGTTATTCTTCACGCACATCCTGTTCATGGTGAATCACACAATCAACGCAACACCACCAGAGAGGTTGCAACACCAGACAAAATATGGCCTTTTCTGGCATTTTTCAGTCGAAAATGTTTGGCTGTGGCAAAACATTGTCTGAGCTGCATATTCATTACAAATCTCTTTTGACGAGAGTCTATGACCATGCAGGGTCCAAAGAACATTGCAAAGATTTTACCGTTGTCCTAAAAATCATCGATGTTATTTAGAAGAAACAAATGTTATGTAAGTCAGTGTAATTACTGGGAAAGAAAATGCTTCTAAAGGCTGGAATCTTATTAAAACTATACTGATATTTCTGATGAGTTTTAATATCTAGTTTTTGTTTGATTGTGCATGTTTTATGTGAATATGCCTTATTACTGGTATTCGACTTTTTTTGGGACAAGGTCTGGCTTTTTGGTGGGAAAACAGGTTGGCAACCATGTTGCTGATCATTAGGGTTGAAGTTTCGAGACTGATTGTTGCACTGACTGAAGCTAACTAATCTTTTTAGCAAGGCACATAGTGTTTACTTAAATTATACTATTCACATATAATGTCAGGTGAAGCCAAGTGTTTGAATGAGTCACAGAGATTGGAAGTAATATCTAAGTTGAGCCAGACAAAAAATCCAAGCAAACGAAGCATCGCACGGCAGTACAAAGTTAGTGAGGTTACTAATAGAAAAGTCTGGGCGAAGTGAGAAGTTATTCATCAACGTTCTGATCTGATGTCTAAGGAGATGAAAAAGAAAAAAACTTATAGCGTTTGTTGGGAGGTTTAAAGAGATAGAAGATAAGTTATGCCTTTAAGGCAGGTGATTTTGAAAGCAAAATGCAAAAGAGAGCATAACATGCATCAGCTGACCATTCCTGACTTGTTTAAATCGTGAACTTTAGCGCCATATTGTTGCTTGTTTCATGACAAGTTGCGTTGCCATGTTTGACTGACTGCAAATACCAATAAATTAGTGAAAAAGTTGAATCCAGATTTTTTGAATATTTTTTACAAACTTAACCGGGAGATTTCTGTACTGTTTGAAACATGTTGACAGTGTGTTCTCAGTTGACTATTAATTGACTTGGTCCTCCTTTGTTTGCAGCCAATGGAAAGATGCACAGACACAGTGTGACAAATAGACACAACAGAACGAAAACAACATAGACAAAATAATGGAGAGACACAAAAACTAATCAGACAAAAATATGTACACAAACAATCCAAATTGGAGTCACAAAGAAATGTAGCATATAACAAAAATAAAATATAACCTTTGTTTGCAGTATCGTGATTTTCACAGTAGGTAGGCATTTTGATTTTCCTTAGCCTACGAAACACCTACAGTACTAACTAGTTCCTTTTTTCTTTCTTAAGTTACCTCGTTTCTGATAGTGTTTTTTCATTTGTAATTTTATCATTTTCATCCATAAACGTTTCATACTTTCAATATTGCTTCACACTTTTTAAGAACACAGGATAGTGTAGGTAGGTAGATGGTTACCAGGATACTTCCGCTTGAAACTCCTGAGCCTTAAAAAAGGCAGTGGCTATAGATACGCCTGTGAATCTTGAAATTTGAAAACTTATTCATACACCACCTGATACGTAACAGTAACGCATGACAAGAGTGCAGTAAGCTTGGTAGAAATGAAGTAAATGTAGAAGATAAACCCTAAACATAACCCTAACCGTAGGCCTAACCTAACAATAATCCTAACCCTATTCTAGTGCTAACCCTAATCTAGCCCTAAGCTAAGCCTAAGGTAAGGCTAACCCTAACCTGTAAAGGTAACATGTGAATCTGATAAAAAGTGAAGAAAAAAAAGTAGTCGGCAAGGTGAGAGTCAACCGACAACCATTGACATAGCAGCTGTAACGCATAACCCCCAGGCTACAAGATCCATGCCATATGAATGACAAACTGACCGTTTTATTTGAATTGCTTCAGGCCAGGCATATCCGTAGTCACTTCCTTAAAAAAACTTAAATTACATATCTGGCTGAAAAGTTTCTTTTGGGTAAACTAAATATTTTTCCTTGTATGTATCATAGTATGTACATTATATAAACTATGAAGAGAAAAAGCAGATTATTTGAGAAAGATTGCGGGTTTTCTATGAATAAGTGATTGCTTCAAGGCACTTCTTTTCCAGTATGTTCACACTAGGGACTGGGTGCAAAGTTAATTCATGTTTGTACTTCAGTTTTTCATAGAAAATTTCAGCATGTTTCAGGAAGTTCTTCAGCCAGGAAAGGTTGTTTATAGGCAGTGTCCAACGACCATACCTGGTTTTAGCTTTTTGAAAGACTAAAAAATGTATCAAGAAAAATTTGTAATCTGAAACCTTAAACCCTGATCCAAAACTTTAACCCTAAATCTAAACCAGTGGTTCCCAAACTTGCTGGAGGCGTTTCCCAAATCATAATAGCGATTATGTCTTACTATCCCCGATATTTCGCAGTGATCGCTCATAATGCAGAGCAATACTGTGGTTTTGGTTCTGCGTTACCCCTCGAAGAATTGCAAATTATCCCCAGGGGATAATTTACCCCAAGTTTGGGGAGCACTGATCTAAACCTATATGTCAGGTTTACAAAGCTTTTTAACAAAGTGAAAAGATTGTGAAAAAACAATTTATTCTTATAACATAGAAAGTGGCATCTCCTCTTACTAACAAAGCCAAAGCAACCCTGGTGAGAGCTGAACTGACGAGCCTACGTACAGTAGGAATAGACACTTTCCACTCAAGTAGGTTCACTGCGTTGCTAATGCCACAAACTTAGCTTTATATGGGGCCAAAGCCGAATACTGTATTTAGACCTTTGAAAGCAAAACCAGATAGTTATTCAGACACTTCATACTTTATAAATTGTGTATGTTATATCAAATGCGAATTTGAACTGCTTTTAAGTGCTTTGAAAAAGTATTGTTACTTAAATAACTTTTAAAAATGATTGCATAGAAGTATTGTTTTTGTTCAAAGCAATGTTTATTTTGACTCATGAAGCAAAAGCACTGCTGGAGCTATTTTGCATTTATCTGAACACAATTGGTTAAATTGATCACGGGAAAAGTTCAGAATGAATGACCTGCTTAGTTGATGTAACATCAGTAATTTATCAATTCGATAGACAAGTGTTGTCATGGTTTCAGTGCTGGCAAGCTGTTAACAGTTTCTTAACTGTGTTGCATGGACTGTAGGCTAAAGCCAAACACTTAACCTAAACCCTAACCCATTGTCTCTTCTTTGCAAATTGTACTTATCATGTGACCACTTCAACCAATTGTGTTCAACTAAAGGCAAAATAGCCCCAGCACAGCTTTGCTCCATTAGATAAAATAGACGCTACCTTTTATTCAACATGGCTGCATTAGGCTCACAAGCTTGGTGCAAAGGTGCTATTCATTGTAGAAATTTTTTTGGTGTGTTGCAGGCAGATAGGGCAACAGTTTTTTGCTTGTGCATTTTGTGCACTTGTTTGTGTTCCAGTGGCAAAACTTTTTACATGACTTGTAAAAGTACAGAAAAACCATAGAAATCATCCAGTATCTTGTGCATTGTTTTTGTCACAAAAAAGTGTTAATTTATGTGATATTCCACTTCAGTTTTATATATATCATTTAGATAAGCTTTTGTGCATAATACACCAAGTGATCAATATTTTGGTAATAGTAATTAAAATGAAAGAGTTCCCAAATTTCATGTAGTAAAACACGTGTTGTTTCCAGCCAAGAGAATAAGATTTTACAATTGCCTGTGTATTCTATGAAATTCTTTACTATGGCATGTTCACTTGACAATTTTTGATAGATGGTTCANACTTGTCACTAGTTNTGTTATCTCTAAATATCTTAACACTTTCAGTACTGTGTGTTTTTCCTGAGAAAGCTGGATACTGGCTAGTGTTTGAGAGTTTATCTAGTTTATGCTAGTTTTATACAACTTCGTAATCGAAGCCCTTGTTGGGGCTTCAGTTGTTAAATTTCTATTCTCTTTACCAATTCAGTGCTATGATACAATATTAATATTAATGACTGACTCATTATTTTGGTTGCCTGAAGCCTGGAATGGTTATGTCTATCAAGTACTTCTGTGTGTATGTTTCCTAAATGTTGTTCAGATAGCACATATATATATGCAAAGTCTGAAAAAGTCTGGAAATTTATACTCAAAATTGCGTCAGAACCCTAATTGCTGCTTTTGGATGAATTCAGTAATGCTTCAAATGTTTTTTCTACAAGTGCTTTCTTAAATCATTGAGAAAACACTTTCTAGTTTAGCACAGCTCTTCATCATCTTTTTGTTGATTGAGTGCTGATGTGAAGATCTTATAGTTTTTTGGAAACTCACTGCCTTATTTTTTCATATTACCAACCATTTTCTCTAATGTATTAATTCAAAAATCATATTAAATGTTATTTTCTGGGTTTAGTTCATGTAGCTTTTATCAAAGTGTTGACCATAATAGTACGTATTGCATTTATATGTTTGATGCTCATTTTAAATTGCAGACATTCATTGTCATATAAAGAAATTGTTCTGCCTTATTGTTAAATAGCCGACACAAACAGCTTGATGTCCATACAAACATTGAAGAGTGGATGGCTTGTACGCCAAAGTGAGTGCTGTGAAAGATGTGGTTGCTTTATTGTTTTTTACTGCCAAATTAAAAATTTTCCATTAAACAAATTAACTTCAAAACCGTCAAAATTCAAGTATTTTGGGATCTTGAAGTGACCAAAACATGATTCCACCTGGTAGGAATCATGCTTACTCATATACACAATTTGGGTTTGTCAGGAATTGGTGGATAGGTGCTTAAATACTAAGTGAAAGCAAAATCATTTCACCATCCCTGGTGGTCAGATGCAAAGCACTTTGCATCACCTATTTTGATATTCTTTGCATGGACACTGATTAGTTGTTTTTGCTCTAGTCTAGTAGTTCCCATCCTGTTTTTGACCATGGCAAACCTTGCAATTCAGTTTTCTTCATGTGGAACACAAAAGCTAATGAGTGAAACATAGTTAATAGAAATGTCCTGGTTGGAAGAGTCATATAAAATAGGTTCAATAAAGCCGTTAAGTTTTGAAAATTTTGTGGTGCGCCTGGAGCTGTATCATGACATGCCTTGGGCAGCAGGCATGTGTATCAATATGACATAAAATTTAAGGAGTACTAAACAAAGTCATTCCAAAAATGGTAACATGATGAAAATGATGTTTGAATGGAGATTTCGACAAAGAGAAATTTAGATTGAAAATAAATTTGAGATTCATCAATTATTATATTTTCATGTTTTGGCATGCACCCCAGCTGTCACATCTCGGCTTTATAACTTAACCACCTTTCAGTGCTCATTTCTCCTGTGTGGAAGCTCCATAAACATTAGCCTACTCTAGTGCAAGCATAACATTTTATGTGTATGTATTTGCTCCCCTTTGTGTACCAGCACTTGTGATACGGACTTTTAGTCCTGAGATATACTCAAAAATAAAAAAAAAATTGGGGACACATGAGCTGATTGGACACAATGTGGATGCAAGCATTTACACCAGACATGCCATGCTAGAACAGGACATAGGGCTCAACTCACCAATGCAAAGAGTTTGTTTCTAAGTTTTGGGTTATGGAATATGTTTTAAAAAAATTTGGCTTGTCGTCCTTGAGTGTGAGAGCAGTAAAAGTTGTAGTTCAATGAGATGTTTATTATTTCCACTGAAGTTGTTTGAACTTTAAATTGTTTACAGAAGAGTTGATTATACATGAGTTTCATCAGGTTGAACTGGGCAACGTTGAGTTGTGTTTGAACTTACGGAAGTTGAGTTTGAAGCTTTTACCAAAAATTATCTGTTTTGAGAAAACAGTAAATGACATCTGAAAATGAAAAACATGAAAGCAAATTTGTAATTATAGTCATTTTACTGATTCTATGTACTGAAAGGTCTCCTCTGCAGGGCTTTAGCAGTTGGCCATCGGCTGCCCTATGTTCCATTTTAATGATAGTGTATTGAAATGTGACATGAATAGATTCAATGAAATCTCACCAGATGCATGGTAGGCATTTGCATGCAGGATGCCAGGTCCAGGTGGATCAAAAATGCCAAAAGAGACCAGGCCGCATGCTGTTGGTTTTGAATTACCCAGATGAGTAACGGCAAAAACGCTATCTTGCTAAAGAACCAAACCTAGAATCATTGCATATAAATTAATAAATAAATAACAATCTCAAAAAGTACCATTTCGTTTTTATAAAAAAAATGCTAATGTTTGAAAAAATAAAAACAAGTTATTGAAATACAAAGATGCACCATGCTTCAGCGTGGTCCAACTACTTTTGACCTACAAGCCATTTTACAAAAACGTGACAACTTGCGGGCCACTTCCAACGTAATGATGTATAAAACAATAGATTTACAAGATCTAAAATTGAAAAGGGAAGATCAATGAGTTGCGCCATTGAAATTATTACAAAATAACAAATAGCAATTTATTACAAAATAACAAATAGCAATTTATTACAAATCTCTATCAGTGGGGTGCCTGTGTTTGGGGTTTCTGACACTGTCTTTCCTATATTACTGTAATACCAACATATTAGTGGTAGCAACTTGGAGAATTTCATTTGCACTTTGATTTCTGTTTTTATATTTGGCTTCTTGTTAGAAAATGTTCTCTCACACACACATGTGCTTACAAACATCGAGTGCATTTTTAGTGCGAAATCTTTCAGTAAGGGTAGTTGCCACGAAGTTTACACCAGGGCTGTGGAGCTGGAGCTCAGCAACTTGCAACTTTGGATGATTAGAGCCGGAGCCAAAAACTCTTGGATAGGTGAGCCGGAACTTGAAGTTTGGGTTTCGATTCCACAGACATGGTTTGTGGGGCAAACGAGTTGTAAAAATAAACACAAATATTTTTATGTTTTAATGGACAAAATTGTTGTGGAGCCGGAGCCAAAAACTTCTAGATGTTGGAGCCAGAGCCAAAAAATTTTGGTGGCTGGAGCTGGATCCAGAGCCTGAAATTTAAGTTCTGGCTCCACAGCCCTGGTCTATTTGAGGTCAGTTATTTTATGTAATATTTGCATTCTTTACCAAACTGTATTTGACACTGAAAACTGATTTTGCAGCTGGCTGGGGTTTTTGGTTTTCTGCCAATGACTCTTCTATTGCACAAGTTTGCCCACCCCTGGTTTGGTCTAACGCCGTTAATATCATACTTTTCTTTAAAAGGTGATATGCTTGTTCTAACTAAAATTATCTACTGTAACACACACACAATAATCAATACTGAGATTGCTCGCGGGCCTTAAAAATTCTTGTCCGCGGGGCCTGTAGTTGGACCATGCTACTGTAGATAATAGATTTAAAGTGATTAAATTTAAGTCTGTTACAATTCCACAAAATATCTTTTACAAAATGTAGTCACTGAGAACCCAGATAAAAATATTGCCAGGTGCAAATGGACCGACTACGGAAAATAGCTTCAATAAATTCCAAGTAGGCCAAATAATCTTAAAGTTTGAGCTCTAAGTAGCCAGGTTTCAAACTATGCCAAACATCAAACTGGAAACATCATTAGAAATTTAGTCCAAGAATATGCCAGCGTATGACGTGCATGCCAAACCACTTTTGAAAGGCACAATTTGAGGAACTCGGTGCCAACCTGGCACCCTGTTTGCATGCAACCGCGATAACGAGCGCGCTGCTCATTCACACGGCAAAAGCAAATCCTATCAAAGCTATGTTGGTGGTTGCGAAAATGCCATCGCTCCCATTGCCATTCTCGGCGGAACAGGTAAGAAAATGATATCAGTTTTTGTGAAATATTAATTTTTTTTTGTAAATTTACCCGCGCTAAGGCCTATGAACATTGAAATGGTTAGAACTACAGTAAACCTCGGTTAATCCGGATTGGATTTGACCGACGATTTTATCCAGTTTAGGTGAAGATCCGGATTAACCGAATATGTTTGTCTCTAGCCTGACGTCATCTAAGTACTGAGATATCGGTGAAAATTACTTCAATTGAACACATTCACGACCCAACAGCAGACTTTCGCAGAAGCGAAACGAATTTATGTATTGACAATGGTACCAGACTAGTAACCGCCACATCCAGGCAATTATGAACAATAAGTTCATAATTTTAGATAGCTTGGCTGCGAATAAATCTGGGATTTTGGACTGACGCAGTGACTTCTGGGACTGGTCCATAAGCAGTCACCCTATTTGGAAGGTAATGCCCTCCAGACATCTTACCGAGTACAATACACTCAGGGATAATGCTCTACACATGCGCACTCAACATTGATCAATACACTGAAAACGTGGTGCGGCGGCGTGCCTTGAGCGTTACGTTCAACGCCATATGCTATGTCTGTGTGTGATGTAATAATCGTCTCTACGATTAGTCGAATGTTGCGGCCGTTGTTATGATAATTCTATACGCTGGTTGGTGATCGTGAGCACGCTTGTGTTGCGTCTGGAAGTTTGTATGATTACCAAACATTAAATGAAACCAATGCAGTATGCTGAAATTCATGCTGTACCATACAAATATAACGTGCCTATAAGCACATAGTAAACCTGACGATGCTCGTAGATTAGAATTATTCTGTACTGCATTCCAATATAACCCCTCAAGCTTTACCTTGTTTAGACTGACATAGTGGCAATGTGTTGAGTGTGCCCCATTTTTTTGTCAGATGTGCCCCAATGCTATCTAAAACATAAAATGAAGAAGTACCAACTCAACTTAAAAAGAATTTAAAATCTGGAAATATCAAATAATGTTGCACTGCCCTGACTACAACGTCACAAAAACTCAGAACAGAAGATGTTGATTAAAGTGGGCAAAACCCAAATCTAAATGCGATTTAAAAAATACTTTTGGGTAGCAAAAACATTCCCCTAAATTACTTCATTGCATCATATACCGTCTGCTACTTTTTATGGAATCATTCATCAGGCAACCGAAATCTTCTTTGGGAAAAAATTAAATTTGGGTACTTCTGATATTGTTTGCAGCAGTGGTTCTCAACCTTTTTTGACCCACGGACCACTTTGCAATCCTGACACCTCATGAACAGTCGTACGTAATTTACTGTACAGTAAGGTTACAATTTTCAGGAACGTTTTATCAAAGATTTATGGAACTCTCTATGGACCACTAGAAATTCTGGATGGACCACCAGTGGTCCACTTTGAGAATCACTGGTTTACAGTGACTGTCGATGTCTGCAAAAAAGAACGGGCACTGAAAAGCACGAATGGTGTTGCCTGAGCTTCGATCTGCTGCTGCGTGTCAGCAAAGTCGCAAATATGTTGACACCAAGTTTGCTACTTATCAATTGTCAAAATAGTACTGCGTCGCTTTGCTTGCACTTTGCTGTTTAGTATTTGTTTAAGTCCCGTCCCGAGATTTGCCCAAGTTCGGGAAGTCATAACTCGCCAGCCGATTGAGCTAGAAAGCTGTTCAAACCCTCTAGAGATGCGGAAAGTCTTGTATATTAGATCAAAATATGTTTGGAAAGTTTTGTTTTTTTGTAGGTAACGCCATTAAGAGGTAGGTTTAGGCGTTTTTGACCCACTTAATGGGGCCCTGGGCCGCGACCCAAAGGGCCAACTTCTTGACTCAAGTTTTTTTGGGGATCTAGGCTATAATACGATTCTTTGGAGCCCTTGATTGGCTATATAGCGTTTATGGGGCAAAAGTTATTGCTAAAAAGCCAAATTTTTCACAAAAACATGAAAGTTGTGATTTGCCTAAATAAGGCAAACCTTTGTTAAACCAAAACTCGCCAGCCGATTGAGCTAGAAACCAAAACTCGCCAGCCGATTGAGCTAGAGAGTTGTTCAAACCCTCTAAAGATGCGGGAAGGTTTCTAGATAAGATTTAAAAAAAATGGTTATTTTGGATTTCAGGTTTATATTGGATGACGTCAAAAAGTTTAAGCCTTTTTGGCTCCTTTCATCGGGCCCTAATCTCAAGGGCCAATGTTTTGTTCCTTTTAAAAAAAACTAAAATCCGCATCTTTATAGCCCTTGATTGGCCTTCTAGCGTTTGTGGTTGGGAAGTTATGGCCTTGAAACAACAAAGAAATTTAATCCCCTCTATAGGGTATTACTTATCGAATTTTTGGCATTAGCTTGTCAACCACAAACGCTAGAAGGGCCAATCAAGGTCTCTACAGATGCGGATTTTCGCCTAATTTCAATTAAAAGAAACAAAGAATTTCCCCTGGGGATTCAGACCCTGGGTCAGGTAGCCTGAGCCATAAAAGCCTAAAACTACCCCTATTGATTACATCACCAACAAAAAACTTAAATCCGAAACTTCCCAACTCTTTCAAATCGAAAGTGCAAGTTTTACTGAAACTTTACAGGGTTTGAACAATTCAATGAACGGCTCTCTAGCTCAACCGCCTGGCGAGTTATGGTCGAAAGCGTTGGCGCAATTTTGCGCGTGTGGGCTTTCAGGGTTGCAGGCTATTTTCGTTGTTGAGTTTTAGAAAATGCAAGAAATGGGTAAACATTTGATAGTACTGGTGAAAAGTGGAATCAGTTACTAAGAACGTAAAATAATTTTACAAAATGTCTGTTACGAAACAACACATAGATAGAAATCAATCGGTATTTGCAACCATATTGTAAAGCAGTCAGCAATATGAAATAATAACCTGACGGCAGCTGCAGATTACTCTCCACTACTGAATAGTTAAAATCCGCCACCTATTTGAGACGAACAGTGACCAGATCCCAAGCTTTCATTCCTGTGTCTACGCTATGATCGAATGGAGTAGGAAGGCAACAAACAAAATACCCTGTGTAACGATTGCCAACGATCCAGTTGTTATCTTGTTAAATGACAAAACAGTATGACATTGTGTTTTTATCGCCTCCGAAAAGAGCACTGCGTGTTTTTGTACCATTTCTAGAGGCATTTCTTCTTACTTTCAGGTAGCGTGTTGAAGCGTTGGAAGAAGAGTTGGTTTGTTCTGTTCACTGATGGTAATCTAGCATACTTTGAAGATGAGAGGAAACATGAAAGACAAGGAAATTTTAACATTCCTGGCGACTGCAAGTGCATTAAAACAGCGCTTGAATGTGAAGGTGGTCTAACATAGTTTGCCTGTACACGATAGACTTTGACGAATATTTCAAGCCATTTACAAAAATAATTTTTTCAGTTGGTCCACCTGAAGGAAGGAATTACGGCTGCTTGATCAAATTGGTGTCCAGGAGCGGGGACGATCTTGTTGTTGCGTCAACGAACGCTGATGAAGCTATGTACGTATAGTACATAAAAACGGTTTGATTCAAAGATTTCATGCAGAACTGCAAGATGATTTTGCTTCTTGCCGAAGTTTGTCTAGGCCAGGAGTTACCAATCTTTCTCTGACCATGTACCCCTTCAGCATTTCAACAGATGAGCATGTACCCTTATGACAGAAAGGCTGAACAAAATAACGAACATAAAAAACACTTAATTTTTAATGGAACTATAAAGGTAGACTCCCGTTTTTATGTCACAACTGATTTGTCTACATTTGGAAATAAATGATATATACATATATTTTTCCCTTCTATTGCTAATCTTTTAAATCAGTGGCTCCCAAACGAGGAGGAATTTCATGAGTTCAGGGGAGGAATGTCCACTTTATAGTTGTTACTGATTCATTGTTTCTTCATAAAGTTGACATGGGCGCTTTCAATTAGTTATATCACTTCATAATCACACGTTTTTGTTGAAAAACTTTAGTGCCATCATTTGACAATAAATATGTTTTGTCCCACTCTTATTTATCAAGATACTGTCATCAATAAATACCATTGTTCCACTTGTATCTAATATTAGCCTACGAACCCGAACAGGGGAGAAATGAACGTTCCGTAGGGGAGCCAAAAATGAGCAAAGGGAGGAATGCATCAAAAAGGTTGGGAACGACTGTTTCACATGTACCCCAGGTTGGAAACACCTGATCTAGGCTATAAACGTAAATATGTACAGGATAAGATCTACTCACTTTCTGGTATAGCTCGTCACATTTTAAAGAGGCTTGCTGTAGCTTTTCCCTCATAATGTTGTCCAGTTGAAAATTTGAAATTTGGCGATCATTCAAACGTATACCTGGACTTCAACATTGTCAATATATGATTTATCGCCGCACGTTCTATAAAACATGGCTGTTTGGCTTGTTTTCTGTTGAGTACATTGTGCGTTTATCTTATCCCAAATAAACATAATCACGCCTCGCTTCATCCATTGCAGTTAAGTGTCTCAACGCATCTGTTGTATCTCAAAGCTCAGTGCATTTACAGCAACTTGAATTCCTAAAATACTGTGCAAAGCGGGCTACTGATAATTAAAGTAGTAATAGGGTGTTTTGCAAAAGAAAGAAGTGGGCGTGCTAAATTTTTCTGGAAAACAACAAAAAAATCTCCTACAACGTAAGTTCGCTGTAGTTTGTGTAGCAACATGTACGCGTGACGAAGTCAACCAGTCACAATAAGGTCAATTTTTGTGGATAAAACACCTCGCTTGCCCAAGTCAACACCGCATGACGCCGGTCAATGCTAAGCAACTAGCAGAACAATTTAACTAATACGAAAGCATCGCTTAGGATGGACCTGTTACTAAAAATTGCGTTTTATAGCACCAAAAAAAACTACTTTCTCAGAATGCAAATCTAGTTTCAAAACGTGGTCACGTCATTATTTTACTGTATAATGTAGCTGTGTTACGGCATACCAACCAACTAGCATTTCATTTCGGATCGGTTTTATGGCAAATATATTGGAATTTTGAGAAGCTGAACATTCTGCGAGTAAAAGCCAGGTTACTTTTAAAGTCACTGTCTCAGCATGCGTCTTTAATTGTTGTGGCAGCTTTTTATTGTTGAAAAGTAAAACCACTCAGACAATTTTACCATGGAAGTGTGATATTCCGCTTTATGTAACTTTAGTGAACTTTGTCTTGAGTGGTGACAGACGAGAGATAGTTGTTGCGCAATTGCCCAGTTGGCAAATACCTTCAAATTCATGGACGTAATTTACAAAACAGAAATAAGCTTTTTCAGACTGATAATTCTGGACGTGTTACATTTGATGGTGCGCGAGCGATTAAATGCTGGGCCATGAGAAAGGGATTCAGGTGTTCGTTTCTGTTATTGACTACAGCGCACAGGGTTGTTATGCTTTTGTGTTAACAACGACCTAACGGCGCTTGTTTGGCTGCAGTGCATGGAAGCTGATGCTGGAGCAACTGGTTGTGTCGCGGCCAGCCCAACAAGTGGTTCGTTGTCCTAACACCACTTACCGTACGAATCAATACCCATGTACTACTGCTACTGTTCGCACAGCTCGCTACCCGTACAGAACGGTAACCACCACGACTTACTACCCTGCTCAACAACCTGCTGCTTACTACCCTGCTCAACAACCCGCTGCTTACTACCCTTCTCAACAACCCGCTGCTTATCCTCAGCAACCCAATGCAGTTGGTGTTCAACAAGTGCAAAAGCCAACGGCAACCCCACAATCCGCTCCACCTTCTTACCAGAGCCAAGACAGACAACAATACACCGTGCAGCAGCCAATGTACTACAATCCCACCATGCACAACGGTCCCGTTCAGGTTCTTTACAACAGCGCTGGTCAACCATACTACAGTGAGTAGCAGTGGGTGTGCGCCTCGCGAAAAAAGTGTGTTGCGATCGTAACCTTGTGTTTTTTTCCAGTTCATCCGAACACGGAGGTGGTGACGGTCATTCACGCCGACGACCCGCATTACTACCGCAGGGGAGACATGTATTGGGGACTGGCTGCCGGTGCAATGCTCGGTGCGGCGCTTTGGACGCCGTTTTTGTTTTTCTGATTCGCTGCAAATAAT
>JGI24158J21664_10004804_pt1 | contig 17489 bp, 8 predicted proteins | sample Ectturendosymbi3_FD_21664 | JGI IMG/M metagenome (IMG submission 21664)
AAGCCAAGGCTTAGCCTATTAGGTGTAGCATAGTCTATTTCAATTTGCAAAGACTATAGTACAGGCACAATACTAGTGAAAACAACAGTCGCAATGCAATGCCAATGTGTTTATAACTGCATGACCTCAAAGCACTGCTGAGGTTGAAAGAACTTTCTTCCGCTTGAACAACGATATTGATTGAAACAAGCTGAGGGATTGTCTGGCTGTGTGCACTTTGGAAGCAATAATTAAATCTAGTGAGAATTTTTCAGGTGACTTTGAAGTCAACCAAAGACTTAGGCATTTGCAAATTACATGGCGAAGCAAAGGAAAACATTTTGAAAAATTCTGAAGTTGTTGGTGTTATCACTAATGAGACTTTTTCCTTGTTAACTGCAACCAGCTGGATAGTTGCAAGAGATTATGCTTAGATTTATTGCCAAAGGTGCTGGCTAATCTTAGAAGACGTTGAGATGATTTTTTTTGAAAAAAAATGACATGTGGTCATGCAGTGGTGCTTTCTGTAAACTTGTTTTAATTCTATACATGTAATTTTGATCTTGCACTCTTAATAATTATGCAACGTATGTAATATGTCGTGTTTCAAGGCAGATGTTGTAGCTAAAGATAATTGCGTTTTTTGTTTCAGCTTATGTAGGGATTTTTCATTCTTATTGTAGAGAAAACGTGTTAACATAGAGTGGCAACACTGGCTGGCAAACAACTCTAGTGCTGTACATCCACGTGTTTTGAGATTTTTGAGCTGATNAAGTTCACGTGCATTTGAATAAAAAAAACTTTCAGACGACATTCCAAACAGTGCTGCCACTTCCNATGTTTCAACATCAGCTCTGATGTTTTCAGATAAATTTTTTTATGTCTGATGTTGACTGGGTTGTTGCTTTTGTTTCACACAATCCCTCTCCTTTTACGATGAAAATGAATTAGATTCATACATTNTAAGTTTCATCAATCTCTCACCTTCATGTCTGTTTGGTTATCGTTCCAAATTAAAGAAACTTCCTTCGCTGCGTTGAAGAAAACATTTTGTGTCAGGCGTGACCGATTTCTCCATTTAATGACGACACTCCATTCTATTTCGGATTCAACGAGGTTTATCGTACTTTTTAGGTGCTGGTAACAGAAGCATTTAGCCTATCTATATGAAACTGTAACGTACAAATCTGATGTTGAAAAAGACAACACTCTGATGTTAACGAGACTGACCGCAGTGGCAGCACTGATTCCAAAGGCAGCCACCGCTTGCGTAGAAGCAACAGCGGTCTTTTACTAATATTTTCTAGCAACGTAGAAAGCATGCAATGCTGGGCTGTTCAAAACGGAAGGCCGTGACCGGCTTGGCACTCCTCAAAACTAACCTACTGGTCTCGGCCGATTTGATTTTATGCACCTTCGCAGTTTCATTGCGTTGTTGCTGTCTTGGAGGCGCATAACTCGTGATTTCCGCGCAGGACATAAAAAACCGTACTACTGCGATACATGCGGCAAAAATTTCAAGCGCCCGGATCAGTTGAAACGGCACCAGAAGATCCACACTGGAGAGAAACCCCACGAGTGTTCAGTTTGCGGGAGGCGTTTCGCGAGAACTGATCACCGCAACACTCACCTCAGCAAGCACACCGGTGAGACCACGAACAGTTCGCCGCTCATTGCTGCCTGTTTGCAATATTAACTGAACTCTCTGCTGTGTTAATGACATCGCGAAGCTGTTGGATCTTTTGTACAAAAATGTTACGAGCTGATGATGCGTACCTAGCAGGCGCAATATATTCTCTGTAAAATCTTCGTGTCTGGTACTTTGCTGGGAAGGGATTCCTTTCGACAAACAGCAGTCGAGACGTATTCGAAATTGCCAATTATGTCAAAGGTCGGCCGACCTCGCGTTGTTAAGATCTATAAAGAAAAGAAAGTTTTCAATCAGTGCTGACTTTAAAATTTGTAATTACGCGGTACATGTGCTTAATTTTGATTACTGACCCAAACTCAACAAAAACCGTTCTCTGTTTAACGAAAAGTGTTATGAATCTCGTATAATACCGGTAAGTGTCAAACTCGGTCAAGGCTTTACCTGTACATTACGTCCGAAATGTCAAGAAGCATTGGTGCAGGACTCGCAAATGTCGTGGATGAGAAAACAAAACTTGATTCATAAGCTTTGAATTTGAATTTGTTGCTAAATACGACGATACAAATTGTAATACACAAATTATTTTGAAAAGAAGTTTTAAAACTATTATATTGCCGGTTTTACTGCTCGTTCTTTTCCCCTCCCCACATTGTTCGGCTGATTTTCACTCCGTTGTTCGTGNCGGACGGTATCATCGCTNGGCTGGTGAACCAGTATGTAGCTGGGCAAAAACAACCACCGCTCGAAGTAATATGCGTTGAGTTTATTTCGATTTTGTGGATTTGCAAAGTATTGCAACAAACAAGGCTCAGATCAGATGCGCAAATGTAAAATGGTGAACGATTGCCCTTAGAATGCAGGTCATGAAGAAGCTGGGACTTGCTTTATGATAAGGTCTAAGATAAAGTCAGCAGTTTGCGGTTAACGTTCTGAATTTGAAGGGATCTTGTGCATTGAGTTTGTACCGAATGGACTGGAATAACACATTTGCCCCCTCTTTAAACCAAACGTTCCGGATTAAGCAAAAACATGAAATATAGCGATGCAGGTTTTCTGCATTAACGCAGAAAGCAATGTTACTTGCCGCTTTGTGTAATATGCAGCTGGCAATGATGAATTGGGCTCATTTTCAGTGTTTTTGTTTCCGTTTGGGCCGCTTTTCAGGAAATTACTGGACAATTTTGCCTCAAGCCAAAGTGCTTGCATCAGAAACATCCTCTTGATGAGCTTGACAAACATTGCTCGCATGGTACGTTTTTCTTGGTGTCGGCTGCTTTGGACGGTAGTTATCGTTCGAAGAAATGTTAAGGAAACTATCTGATTGAGTTTACTTTGGTGGAGCAGAATAGTCGCTCTGTTAAGTTTGGAAATTTTTGTTACATTTTTAAAATGGCGCACATAAGAAAATGCTATGAAGCAATCATCCTCAGCGTTAAATATTCACGCGGTTTTGCCTCTTTTCAGGTGAGAAACCTCACGCCTGTTCTTACCGCGGTTGTGACCGCAGGTTTTGTCGGGGTGACGAGCTGCGAAAGCACGAAGCCTCGCACCACCTCGCTCGAGCTGGCAACGGACCTCCCTCTGTGCCTGGCAACGATCATCGTACGAGAAACTCCAGCAACAAGTAAACAATGACGTAGTTTTGTCGCAGGAGTTGACACGGTCGTCGAGTGCGTCCTGTTTGGGTTGAGGTGAAACGTAGGCAATTAATTAACGACGCCGAAGTTTCGGCGAGCGAAATGCCGAAGTGGGAGTAACAACNCCCCACGTACTGATAAATTATCACGCCTAAAAAAAAACTACNCGCATGCACGCAAAGTTATGAACCTCCTATAGGAAGGTACGATCCTCACGTCTCCCACCTACACGTGTCGACTAATTATACTTGCTGTGTTTTCCATGGAAACGTAGTGGCTATCACCAAAACGCTGATATTCCAGTGCACCTGCCTCATTAAACAACTTGCAGCTGTAAAGCCTATCAGTCGGAAGGGTCGAATACTTGTGGGTTTTCAAAATGCCAAAAATAGATCTCGACCGATAAGTCTTTTTGGGTCGATACCAATGTTTTTGCATCACTCAAACCATAGTTTAAAGACATCACAGTGCATTTTTTCTTCAGTATGTAGGTCACAGTCAACGACCACGTAGCCTACCCTGATTTGTTCGCAGGCAGTCACCTGCTTACCGCGCGAACCGCGAATGTTACGTCATAGAGCGGTTTATTTTGTCGGTTGCGCTGCGGTCAGTGCTCTCACTTTTAGGGATTTTCGGAAAAGTATGAAAATGCGTAAAAAGAGTTATTCCGGGTTATTTGGGAAATCATAATTGGATATATTTTTAACATTTATCACAGCACTCCGATTTTATGCTGCATCACTGGTGTAGGGGGCGGGGGTGCAAACGCACCTCCAAAAGTTGATTTGGTAAAAATCCGCGGAAATCTGGGCAAAATCTCTGAAAACCTTCAGAAAGTCACTGAAAATATGAGCAAAATTGATGCCCAATGGCGCCCAAAATAACATGAAGAGCTTTGTTTGGGAGGTCACTTTTTTATGGAGTTTTTTTTTTCGGGCAAGTTTGGGAGAATTCGGGCAAAAATCCTTCGCAGCCCAAAAAATTTGCCTACTCCTATACAGCTATGTGCTGCGCAACCACAGATTAAAGGTTTTTTGGTACTGTTGTAGGGATTTTTAGAGTTGCATTTGTGAGGGCCCTGGCAGCGGTATTTCGCACTACTTCATGTAGTTGGAGGGCTGCGCGCGCTACAGAGAATTTGCATTAATCAGAGACGAAGTAGTTACTTGGGTTTCCGAACACATGGTGCAGAACAATGAAGTAGCGGCTTTCGTGAGCAAATATTGCCAATATGTATCGGTAACATCGCCATGTCGGCGTGCCGATGCGTCGATCGTGCTCTCGCCATAAACCTTGTTGCTGGTCAGATATTTTTAACCAAGCCCTGTGTTCTGCTAAACGTTTAAAGTGTTTCTGAAGTAGCAATACAAACTGGACTTCAAAGCTTATCTTCCCCATATTTTTGCGATGCCAACAATTCGCTTCAGTTTTACCAGTATCTGAAAATGAGCAAAGGATATATAAAATACGTGCGCAAAGCAAGTCTATAAGATTACTATGGACAATGCCGATGGCTTCGTCAGAACGGAAATTTTATCAAAGTCAGCTTTTGTACTTGGAAAAGTGTTAAGATCGCTTCAGTTACACTTTTTATGTGTTTGCGAGGGGTTACCCAGTGCTGTTTGTCGATTCAGTTATTCGTTTATCAAAACTGACCTGCGTTCATGAAAAGACTTGCGGTGACTTCAGTCTTGGGTTGTGACGTGAGCTTTTTGTTATATCGATTGTGCAAGGTGTACCGTGTGCAAAAAAGTGGTGACTTGGACACAATGCCTCATACTTTTAAAGTTATTAGTATTATTATCCGGTTTTGCAAAAGAGTACAGTAAATGCAAATTGTTCGTGTGTGTGTGTGTGAACTGCAAGTTTGCTTACTGCAATGGATGATTGGCTGCTGTGTAACGTGAGCTGATCTAGCACTACCAGCTACTGTGCTGATGTAGTTTTTTTACATTCTGGATTGTTGTACAAACCTTCAATGTCCATTGTTACTTGGTGGGCTGTGTGAACTTGTCTGGATAAAACTAATGCTTGGAAATCTGAGGCAGGCGAAAAATGTTACTGTCATTAAATGGTCTGCTTCTACGCTGTTAAATATTCGACAGCCTATGAGAATGTGTTAGTAATAGGAAATACCCAATATAAAACAGGGAAATCAGCCAACATTTTGCATCTGTCATAGACGTAGCTAACAAAAAATGGTCTAGTTTGGCACACTTGCCGATGACATAGCAAACGCTGTACTGCAGCCTTTCGCATTTTACAGCTAATACTTAAAAGCACAATACTTTCGTTGCACAGCAGCCAATCGCCCATTGCAAGAACTACACTTGCAGTTCACACACAAACGTTTATCGTGTATAACTATGTCAAGCAGGATAATGAACCAAACAACTGTCAAAGAACAAGGTGTAGGAAAAACCTTTGGTGCTGAAGCCCTTCATTTGAGGGCTGGGGTTTGGGAAGGTTTGGTTAGTCATTTTCACACCGCGTACGCAACCCTGCTAAATCTGCAGTCATGTAACTCTTGAGAAAGTAGTGCAACAAACAAACCTGCCTGACTTCATACCCTGAGCTGCCAGCACGCAATGAGGTCAAAGCCTCTTTTAATCAGAAGTAAACACAACACGGCAGAACTATATACACAACGGACTAAAACAGACGCCAAAAAGGAACAAAGCACCGGGGAAATCGATGAAAACCGTTACCAAAACTATGCCTTCTCCGGTTGTTCCGGACTAACTTTTACAAAAACGCCTAAAGACCTGGTGCGCTTCAGCCATATCTAATTCTCCCAACCAAGAAGTTCAAATCGGCCGCAAGGGGGCCCACGACGTAAAGCGAGCTAAAGCCGCACGCAAGTTCGTAACACAAGGTTTGAACAGATCTGACCCTCTCACACAGTCAGCGCAACTACATGTTTCCCCAATAATAAGACAGGCCTTAATAATTTTCACTCCGAAATTTACACGAGGGGTTAACTTCGGGGGGTGTCTTATTTTGATATATCAAAAACTGAAGTTACAAAGTAAAAATTAAGAGATTTCTAAATAAACAGAAATTACGAAAAACTACCTACATTTACTTATCAGCATGTTTTTTATTCAGAAACTAGTTAACAACAATTTATTCAAAAACAATCGTATCATCATCCTCTGGAATGTCTTGCAGGTCATCGGTTTCCAAAATTCCAGCGGAGGTTTCGCTTAACCCAATATCCCTCAGAATTTTCACCAGTCGACCGGGGCTTATTTTAAGGGTAGGGCTTACATTAAAATCATCCTCAAAAATCACGCTTGGTCTTATTATCGGGGCAACACGGTAGAACCGAGTTTCGTAAATCAATTCCGAAGAAATCCTTCTTCTCTTTTCCGTGTACAATTCATTACTGACATTGATATTTACCATAAACAGATTTGACATACACTGTAGTACTTAAAATAACTACTCACAACGCGTAAACGTACATAACACTGAGAACAAAATGTTGAAAAAAATGACGTGTTCCTAATGACGTACTTCTACGGAAATGATGTGATCATGACATCAGCTGTTAGCTTGTTATGCTTAGGCTTCCTTAAATTATTTTCGCTGCTGAACGCAGCAACATCGGGACTGCTGTCGTGCGTTCGTTGAAGCAGGGTTTATGGCCCTGGACATGACTTAAATGTGTTTTTCTTGCACTGCGCCATTCCGATTGAGGGTGGTGACTTTCTACTTATTTGGGTTTTGTATGTTGGTGACGGTGCACACTTGTTATTCATCTTTCAGTCCAAGCCAAGGTATCTTCGTGTGTTGTTCTTTAGCGTTTCCTGGTTTTTCCAACAGCTGGCCAGAAAATACATGTAGTGACGCTTGAACTAACAACGTTTGCAATTTCAGGGAGGAGTTAAGTCTCTTTTCGACGCTGTCGGACTTCCCCACGTTAAATCCGGACGGAACTGTTCGAGGAAGCAATTTGGGACTGTATCATAGTGAAATTTCCCAAAACATCTATCCAATGGCAGGTATGGACGTGATTCGGTAACATCTGAATTCTCGCTATGCTTGCATTCGTTACTTCAGCATCTTGATTAGGACTACCAAAGATTGTCGCTAAATGGCTTTTTCAGTCAAAGTCATTCCCCTAGGTAAGGGAAGGTAACGCAGTTTAATCGTGGGTATGCCATTATTTTCTTCATTATGTCCGTCTCCTCCTGGACTGCTGCCTTTTGGCGGAGGATTTTGTGCGTTTCTGTGACCTGAGAGCTATGCTGGACGGAGCAACCGCTTCAGGTAGGGGTCACCCGTGCCAGATTGGTCTACGGATAGAGGCCCGACTCAATGCAGTCCATGTTTGTTCGACACAAGGAACAAGGCAACTGTACTGTGGCAGACGTCACTCTACTCTCATGGCACCTACAGTTGTGAGTGGCAGTACCAGCATCTTAAGTGTGCTATTGCGGGCAGTGCCAGATAGGGCTTCTAGGGCCCCTGAGGCACACTTTTTCGATGGCCCCCATCTTTTCAATATAAACCAATGTCGCATGGTGTCCCCATAAAACTCGTGTTCATCACGCGAAATAACACACTCTGCAGCATCAAATGAAAAGGGTAGATATGCAATAAAACGAAAACGTTTTTCTTATCATAAACTCAGGAATACGAAAACGTTCTCAGTTTTTCCCACCACGGTAGACGCTCAAACTATAATAGTATTCTGCGTGCTTTTTTGCAAGCATATTCATGTATCAGCTTGTCAGAGTTTTGTTTCCGTAATAGTTCGCTCTGAATACTCATCAGCGACAAATGATTTAAACGTTGCTGTGGCATAGATGACCTGAGGTCATTCTTCATCCGTTTCAGCTTCGAAAATGACCTTCTACCACTGCAGTTTGAGCACATTAAACAAAGATCTATACGCAGAATAATATCAGTGTTAGAAAAAGTGATATCAGGTTTCTCTCCTGAATTAGGCGACGCATAAATGTTTCGTGCGACTCATCTCCCTGTTTTTTTTGTCCACACATCACTTAACAAATTTAGAGAATTTCTGGTGGTTGTGAAACGTTAACATTGGCATCGCTTTCATTTACAGATACACTGATTTNATAATTAGACNTGGACGTTATTTTGGTTTCGTTAGTTTTATTGTACTCATTCTTATCTTCATCCAATGATGGCTTTTTACGTTTAATGTTAGTGATCTAGCTTGTCTCAAACCCATGTCAGCAAACATGGCATCTTTTTCTTAATTTGCTCATCTCATTTTTCTTGCTTTACTCTGAGTTTCCTTTTAGCCGCTCCACTTTTGTATTGCCGCTGCATTTTGGCCTGAAATATGATATCTAGGTCCGTAACCATACGTGCGCAGGGGGCGAATCCCCCCTAGAAAATTTTCNGCCCCCCTGGACAAATGTGTTGGACATCGTTTAAAATTGTTGGACATATTTGGAAAAATTTGGGCCCCTCTCAGAAACCTGTTCGCCCCTCCTGGTGTCCCAAGCTGGTTACCGGCCTGACGATATCCTAATCTCAGGTACGAGGCACACTGTTTTCTCACAACACTCAAAAGACAACCTTCACTACGAAGTTAGCGTTTCTAACTGAGGCCGCTAGACTACCATCGTAACATGCTTTTGCCCTGCCAGGGCTCTCGCAAATGCAACTCCAAAAATCCCAAGAACAGTACCAAAAAAAAACTGTTTTGCATAAAAAATCCCAAAATCTGTGGTGGTGCCGCATAAAATAGGAGCGCCATGGCAAGTGTTAAAAATAGAACCAAACGTGATTTGCAAAATAAACTGAAGTTTTGCACATCTTTTACGAAAATAAACTGAAATGATTTGAAAAAATCTTTTCAGTTTATTTTGTTAATCATTTCAGTTTAACAGAAAAAATAAACTGAAATGATTGCAAAATAAACTGAAATGATTCATTCTGCACAACGTTTACGAAAATCCCTAAACAATCCCCTAAAAAGATTAAAAGTTCCATTCTTGGGTCAAAAACCCTGAAAGTGAGAGCACTGTGACCTATTTTCCTCTGTCGTGAATAAGGTGCCATAACATTTTTCCATGATGTCAGAAGCGCCCTTAATGCGTTTTTTCCTGTTGCACGCACAGTCTTCATATTGCAGGGGTGGCCAACCCTCGGCCCGCGATCCGCATGCATCTCTTCGCCCGGTTTCATGTGGCTCTTACGTAATTACCAGAAGTCTCACGAAATAACATGCAAAACAATAAATGGCCTGTTAAGTTCGGGCATTGTCATGTTGATATGTGTTATTGCAATGAATCTAGCTGAGCAAAGGTATGTGTTTGAGTGAGGAAGAGAAGGGGTGATGTTCATTCTTGCCCGTGTGTATGATGCGGCTGTTTTCGGTAACACAACTCAGGAAATGTGGCGCTTGGCCCCTGACTGACTGGCTGGCCATCTCTTTGCATATTGCATTGAACGTAGGGCAACAATCATACTGCGTTGGCAGGCTGTAACTGCATTGAATGGCAGCTTTCATGTTGGGGGCCCCTTGACTGCAGCGGCATTGAGACCCGTGACTCAGGGGCCTCATAGCTAATATGGCACTGATTGCGGGGCAACCGAACGGCATTCCAGCCGTCATGCTCCTGCGTTCCGTTGGATTAAATCCTGTGTAGGTCCAGAGGTGAACACTTGCCCTGGGCAAGTATCCGTTTCCGACTTTTGCTCTGGCGCTCGGCGCTTTTACAATTATGTAATGTACAGTACATTAATGATAGAAAATATACACTATATCAGATCAGGGGCTTTAACTAAAAAGCTGTTGCTGCTCGACTGGATGCGTGTACTGAAAGCAGGGATGTGGAAGCGGCTATTTCCTCAACCGCTTCCACAAAAACGAGAAAACGACCGTTGACCGATAAAATCAGTAAGCTGCACGCAGTGGCGTAGCAAGAGGAGAGCTGGGCCCCAGGCGGAACCTTCTGGGGGGCGGCACTTTGTTGATAAAAATTAAATTTTGAAAGGAGTTTAAATTTTCTAACTCTTCTTTATTAGTTTTAAATAAAGTTTCAAACGGTCTAACCCTTTTCAGTTTTTGTGTTTCGAAGTCCTAGACTGGTAGGCTACCCTAAAAAGACACATGTGGAGTGAGCAAATTGATGAAACGTTTTCTCAAAAATATGTGTCAAATCCAATGTGCTAAAGTACCCCGGTGTTTGTCTTGAAATCAGGGTCTTTTGACACAGTTCCGTCACCACAAGGGGCTTTGGTGGGCTTAACCCCCATCAAACAAATTTCCAAACTCCCAAATTGAACAATAAAACACTATAAATAAGTGGATTTTTATCAAATTTTAGAATGTCAAGCGTTCCTGAACAAACGTAAAGCCTCCCTATGACCTTCCGGCGATGGTTCTGTTGGTAACGGATGGAGGCAAGGAATAACATTATGCACGTGTAATTGGAGGAGCCCAGGGGCAGGGCCTCCAAGAGAAATCTTTTTAGGCGGAACAAAACCCATTTGGGGCCCCTTGGACTTGCAAAATAATTTTGAAAAAAATACAAATTTAGGCTAATTAAAGTGCATCAAACTTCAACGAGATGTGCGCGTTTATTGATCATATGAAACATTATGTTGGAGCATACCAGTATTCAAATTATGTGACAATATTACCGTTTTTTATGCATGACTTTTAAATGTTCATATCAAAATCTTACCAAGGAAGAAATTTTTAAAAATCATTTAACTATTACCTAAGGGCTTTTCTGGCTTTCTCATTAGCAAAGTTTGTAATAACACTATCAAAATCATCTTGTCTGCCAATGCTAGACTCAGTGCTTAATCTTGCTACGTCAACAAGTCGAGTTTGTGACATAGTAGACCGCAAATAATTTTTTACAAGTTTAAGCTTGCTGAAAAATCATTCAGCAGATGCTACTGTAGCTGGAATTGTCAAGAATATTCTCGAGCTAACACAAACATTTAGAAATAGTTCACACAAGCCACACTGGCCACAGGCCGGCGACCACTGCTTTGAAGCATTGTCTCGAAAAACTGGGGTTAGTTTCTCCTGTATGGCTTCGAAATCGTCAGATTTGTGGGTATGTCCGCTGATCCTAAACTCACATTCGATTAGAGCCTTTATCTGGTTGCGGGGCAAGTTTAACAATCAGTAAAATGCACAGCACGCCGCTGCGGTGCACTGTAAGCACATGCGCCCTGCACTACAGTTACTTGTTAATTTTAAACTTTTTAGTTGTCTTACACAAACGCGCAACATTCAAGGGCTACTGTTGTTAGCTTAGATTTTATTGTGAACTGGCATGTTTCCATTCAAATTTCACTTAAAGTATCTCTTAGTTTGAAACTCTTGGTTTAGTGGAAAGAGTTTTTATAAAAGATTTGTTTGAAAATTAAGGACGTAAAGGAAAGTATAGTTCAATGGACAGACTGGGACAGTAATCGTGAATGTCTTAAATTCGACAAAGTAGGCAAACATTCAAGTTCAACAAATATAATTACTGCTAATAATTATCAATGCATCATATCAGCAAAATGCACTGCCAACGATTCACATTAAAATACTGAGCATCACACTACCTTACCAAATCCTTTAGGCCTAACCAGTTAATCACCAGGATTAATTTCGCTACATTGTTCCCAGTTTGTTGGTAACCAACACTCACATGTTTCTTCAGTCTCGGGACCCTCCGAAGCTGTCGGGCCCCGGAACAATGTACCTGCTGGACCCCCCCTCTCATAGGCGCTGCCCAGGGCTGTAGCGCTAAAAAAGAGATGTGGGAACGCAGTTCCTAGATTTTTTCCAAGCGTCAATGTCAGTATCTTAAAACATAGTAGAATGGCAGAGTTAGACCAGGTGATCGCAAGATCTTTCGCTGTGCCATTGCCAAGAAAATGGTCATATCTAAAATATTCTGAATGTTTTGCGTGTTATTTTCTTTGGCCGTTAAATTGTCATATAGCTACGAAACAATACCTATACAATCCTACACCAAATAAAAATGAAGACGGCACCAAATAGTTCGATTGAAGTTTACATTCGCCTGCAAGAATTTCCACACTGGATCTTCCTTTTTCACTGCAGACTTTTCACTAGCAGTGCGAATCTGCGTGTCACTAGCACATCAGTGAGATAGCAGCCATGTTTTAATGTAGTGAAAAAAGGGTGGCCACAAGCAGAAAAAAATTAACACTCATAATCGACAATGAAAACAAGACCCATTTCAGTTGGTGTGTGTTTGATTGCGATCTTCAAAATGCTTTATTAATCCTTATATCTTTAATAAGCACGAAACATGATCTTCTTTCATTTCAAATTTTTGTAAGTAAATTTGAGAGTTGGAAAGGGCGGCACTTTTATGGTGGGCCCGGGCAGCACCTAGCCTCGCTACGCCACTGGCTGCACGATGACTTGGCCTTCTATGGAGAACGCCATGGATGCTAGTTCTGCTTTTTTTCGTTCTCGCTCTACTGATATCGCACGTTCATTCAGACTTATAGTACAGCTTCACCGTTTAATCCACATCGGTAACTGGACAAAACTTTTCGCCAAGTTACTCTTCAATTCAAATAACCTATGTGGAAGCGGTAGAATTTGAGCGCTTCCGCTTCCACAGAAAAAGGACCGCTTCCAGCTTCCGCTTCCACATACCTGACTGAAAGGCGAGTACCCTCTGGTCGTCATCCTGTGACCGTCTCTTCTGTGTTCGTTGTTGCCTTCTGGAACATTAGACAACTTCGAATCCAAACAGTTGAAGACGGAGCTACGCCCAGAAAACTAGCAATATCGCCACACTATTGAAATAGACATGCAGGCCTTGGCGAAGCATCAGTGTGAATTGCGCATTCGGACCTCACGACGTGGGTAAAATAAATGAAGACGGTTAACGACTTCTTGAACTTGCCAACAATCATAACCTTGCCCTTACTAACACCTTTGCTGGCTCATTCAGCACCAATGTAACTAGGACGCATCCACGATCTCGTCACTGGCATCGCTTGGACTGTATCGTTGTTCGTCGGAGACAATTGAACGTGCAATGCATGTCCGCAGCATGCACTGCCGCAAGGATCTTGCTCTGGTCCGCAGCACGTTGCTTTAATGTGTGTATTGTCCCTTGCAAAAATTTTCCCAACGGTATAATGTACAGCCCTTCCTCAACAACCCAGCATTAAAAAACAGCTCAAGCATCTTGCATTCCAATCTCTTTTCTTTAATAAACAAATCCTATATCACCCCGAAAAAATGTTGACGACGCCTGGTTGAAGTTCAGGTCTCTCGTCATGGGCAGCACGATGTCAGCTTTCGGTCTTCGGCAAAGGAAAAAGCCTGATTGGTTTCGTGAAAGCGCCAATGCTCTAATTCCTGCTGTAGAAGCGAGACGTGAGGCCAGGCTGTAGCTGAAGCCACGAAACACGGTAAATACGGTTACCAAAGCTGCAAAAGCCAGAATAGGCACAGCCGAAGCTAATGTTCAGTCACTGGATCGCGCTGCCTCCCATAATTTCTGGGCGAAGATCAGCACAGAGGTGCAGAGATGCTCTTTGGTTGGTGGCCTTCGAGGAGTACACAATGGAATTAAATCCGCCATAGAACCACACCCTGTGAGGACAGCTTGCCTTCTGTCAGCTCAAGGTTTATTGAAAGATGAAGACCTGTCTGATCCAGAGCATTTCACAATGGATGCACTTTCCCACTTGCCACAACTTCCGGTTCTGCACGACCTCGATGCAGAAGTTTCTTTTGCATCAGTTAAACAAGCTATTCGATTGTTAAAGAGCTTCGAGTCTCCTGGTGCGGATGAATCACGGTAGAAGTTCTGTTTTGCGGGGGCGACATCTTAACAGCCCATCTGTACAATTTGCTGGTGCTCACAACGCGTCCCAAAAAAGCCTAAACCTACCCCTCTTATGACGTCACCCACAAAAAGCTCATTCGAAATTTTCAATTTTTTTTAAATCGAAACTAGAAGACTTTCTGCATCTTTAGAGGATTTGAACTGCTCTCTATCAGGTGCTAAGGTATGACTGGAAAAGTAGGGTTCCCATGCGGCATTGATAAAGTATTGAATTTCAAAATCGGTTTTCAAGATCTTGAAAAAGTATTGAAATTAGCCAAAATATGCATTAAGTATTGAAAAAGTATGGAAATTCTAAATGGAAAAGAAGTTTGAAGTATCTCATCAGGATTTTACTGAAGTCAAGGCATTTCATTATTTATGCAATGTGCAAAATTGAGTTTCATGATTAAGAATTTCAAAAAATGAAAAGAAGTAATGGTATTTAATTTTTTTAATTTACTATTGAAAACTTTGGTGCACGAAAAGCGGAAGCCGTGGTTTTCATTATAGTATTGCAAAGGTATTGAAAACGTATGGAAAATGATTTTTATAAATGTGTGGGAACCCTGGAAAAGTACTTGTTAATATATCGACTTTTGCGATCCCTAAATGTTTAACATAACCAAGAAAAACTGACACTGGAGAGTGCTTCCTGGCGCTCTATTCTACAACACAGACAAGCGTATTCCATCCCAACGTACATCACAGAGTGCAATCGCCGCCATACTGATCGTCGGACACGACGGGAATGGCCAGAGAGAGAGAGTTGCCCGTACGATTGTGGATTCTCCAAATAAACAATTATCTAATTGCTGTATGTGGTGAAATGTAAAATGTGAAGCTGTGTGATGTAACAAACCTGCGCATTACTAGCATATGATACTGCATTATTATGGAAACCAACTGAAGNAATGTGCATNGTCGGCGAAGAGGTGGGAAGGCAACTGTCATTGAATCTGAAGGATTTAGGCGGATGACCAAAAGTTTGCCGTAGCTCGGTTAANTGCTTCATTGTTCGTTGATGATGTCAATTTCGCTGTTAGCTCAAGAGTTGTAAGTCGGTCTGGGCCGTTCGGGTCGGGCTGGGTTCGGTCTTTTGTGAAAATGTTTCGGGCCTGCATACAAAACTTTTTTACAACATGAAAAGTGAAGATTTTTTCCTTCGTTAGCAGGGGCGGATCCAGTTGATAACTTTGGGGGGGAGATGATTTCAATAATATGTGGTAGCCAAGTCTCATTATGGGTTCACTGCTGTCATGGAAATGAAATATACGTCACAACACTGCTGTGAAAAAAACAATGGACGGCAAAATGGCCTTTTATCACGAATGCTGTTTTCCGAATAGCACAAAAATCACGGTGAATAAATTCATTTTCGTAGGTTCAGGCTACTGTACTGCATTTAAAAATGTAGCCTGCTAGGCTACTGTAATTTAAATAAAACGAAGCAGACATTTGCCTGTTGTAAACTTTGGCTATATTGTATAATCTCCGTTTATCTGTTTTGTTGTGAAAGTGCTCATGCTTTGTGGTTGAGTTTTAGGCTGGTAAAGCAATTTTTTATACAGACATCCACATTTTCTGCTGAGCAGCATTCGAAGAAAAGGTTTCAAAGTATACAAACAATGAAACGATACGTGTTGTGTCAAGTTTTTGTCAATGTGAGTAGAAGAATCTTGCGACTGAGCGCAAGCGTGGCGCGAGCTTGTTCAATGAGGAAGCTGAGAAAAAACTTGGATCTTTTTGTTGAGTTAAATCTAAAATTTACTTTTTTCAAAAAATTTGGAGCAGAGATGTGAATCTTCCCCAGCCATGAGAACTTGATTTAAAAATGTTTCACAAGTCAGTAGAAATATTGCTGCTGGTTAAGTCAGGGGTGACCTGTTTTCTACTCAAAGTAGCTGCAGTTGGACTAGGTTGCTAACAAAAGTTGGATCGTATGCTGAAGCCGACTAATTATGTAGTTGTTCAATTCTTTTCTCTTTCTCAATTCAAAAGATTTCTCACTTGGTCTTACAACGTGAATAAACTTGATCTACGTTTATAATTGGTTTTATTTACTATACAAAGGCAAGCTTAGTTTAAATGGAACACACTGGCTTTTTCCAACTTAGCAAACGCTGTAAAAAAACCGTCATATGAGTAGCATGGTATTGTAATATTAAACGTGGCCGTCGATAATCTTGCGTAAAAATAAATTGTTCTCGAAAGCATGTGAAAATCAAACTACTGAAGCGTGACCCAGCGGTTGCCATTCTCTTGAAACACCAGTGTGCTGCCAGTAAAGCAAAAGGTTAATCGGCAATTCATTAGTCTCCTTCGTGCTCGTTGTTACCGACTCTTTCTTGACCAATCTCGCTGTTTCCAGGAATACTGAAGTTCAGGTAAATCAATTAATTGATTAGCGCACTGTTAATGTGTGAAGAACAGTTGATAACAACAAAACAAAACTTTGGCATGGCCTGAGAAGATTCATTGACGTAAAGGCTACTGTATGTCCAGCGTGTTGTTTAGTGTATGGCAATCCTTCAGTCGTTAATAGCTTCTCTTCAACTTATTACCCGACGGCTGAATTGTTATGATACCATCTAATTAGATTGCACGCTTGGTCCAGTCCTGCTCTGTGTTTTTCAACCTGGTTGGTACGCCTGCGCAACGCATACTGTGTAGCGATCTTCAAGCCTGAAAACATTTGAGAATAAGATTTTATGTATAAAGTATTCTACCGTCAATTTTAATGTTCAGTAATATAGATGATGCTTGTTCAAAATCGGCTGCGTTTGTGTTGGCTAGCTCGTAAGTCTTGCAATAAGAATAGCTAGGCCTACTTGCTTTTAATCGATCGTGTTACTTACCCACATAGTTACGTCACAATGTAAAATATTATTAACAAGTAAAACCGTTATCACCTGATTAGAAACGCAGCTCCGTTAAACTGCTATGCATATTTAAATGTTAATATGCTTTTAAAGTCATACGCGAAGTTCGTGAAAAATACTGACTCGTAGGATATGCACAGGAAGACTGACGGCAGCAGAGTAGCGGCCTTTGCTTATCTCTTCAGTGTAACACACAGCAATGTGTCTGCTCACAAACAAATAAATTAACATTTGCAAGCTTGGAAAGCAATGCTAGCTCAACTTTCCTCTCTGAGAGGTGATTATGAGTAAAATGAAAATTGAAAAACATATTGTAAAGGTTGAAACTTAAATGTCCGAACTTACGATTGTGTACTTTTGATTTTTGTTCTGGCGAATGACACTCCTTGTTTATTTACTGTTTACGTTAGTTGTAACCGTTGTCCATCAAATTTGCAAGAACTGCTTATGCCTTCTCAGCAAACGAAAAATATGCTCGGTAAACGTAGTTTCTGATTCATTGCTGTCGAAGGATTTTCTATCC
>JGI24158J21664_10004806_pt1 | contig 17485 bp, 16 predicted proteins | sample Ectturendosymbi3_FD_21664 | JGI IMG/M metagenome (IMG submission 21664)
ACAGCGTTCGACCGTAAAAAGTTGTTTCAATGAAGTCATTTGAGAGAGTATGCCCGAGCGAGTTTATCAACCGCGTTGCACAATATGGGCACATGCTCATCGGTAGAATGCATACATTTTTCAATTTTACTTGTTTACTGATGTCCTTTGCAAGGTATCTGCTTTAAAATCGATTATTTATCAGCCTTCTCTGATAATTTTAATTGTGTTTTTTTAGATGAGTACTTTTTTCTGTCAAATTAAAAGACTAACTTCTGCTTGATCGTATCTTGCAAAAGTGAGAGATGAACGTGAATTTACATCGATTTAACACAAGTTTCCGTATTCCTGGAAAGTGCAAGCAGGGTTTATGATTTCATCTGAAAACAATTATCACTTTAAATAACTAATACAGCTGAAGGTCGGAGTCGGTCCGTAGTCGGAGTCGGAGTCGAATAATCGAAATTGCCAGGAGTCGGAGTCGGAGTCGGATGACGGGACTTCCGACTCCACAGCCCTGGTTTGCACGTAAGAGAAGATTGTAACTCTTTCAGAATTAAGATATCCTCCCTTATGCAATAAATTTCCCTATTTTCACAATGGTCAAACTCTACCACCATTTTTCTCTTTCATTCCAGAGCATGCTACAGACTGGACAGTGACAGCCATTCCTGGTCTTTTTGGTGAAAGAGTTATTTATGAGTTCCGAGCGAGCCACCATGATGCCAGGCACGTTTTTGGTTATGACTTGCCAGCCGCCATAGCTAGAGAGTTGTTGAAACCCTCTGCGGATGCGGAAAGTCTTCTTGATTCGATTAAAAAAAATATATTTGATTTGGGTGAGGGGTTCGCCTGGGTGGAGCTCGCAAGTGGGGGCGTTTTTGGATTTTTGACCAAATTTGACTAGCTCTCGACGCCAATCCAATAGACCAAAATTTTGTTGCAAATTAGATGATCTCCCGCGTCGATAGAGCCCTTGATTGACCTTCTGGCATGTCTGGAACCAAAGTCATGGCCCCAAAAAAACATTTTACCCCCTAAATCGGAAAATGCATGAGTGTCCCACTGGCGGCCACTGTTGCTCGGGATAACTCGCGATATTTTCCAGGTAGATGACGCTAGCGAGCTAATGGAGCCCCCGAAAGACTATTGAAGTTTTCTAGTTTGCACTAAAAAAAAAACATTTTAGATTTGAGTGCGGGGTTTTCGGTGGGTGGGGTTAAAAAAACGATAGATATGGCTTTTTTTGGTTGTTCTTTTGTGACGTCATCCTCTCAACAAAGTGCCAAAATTGTGGATCAAAGTTTGGTTGCATTCTAGGCTGGAACATGAAGCTGCAGAGGCCTAGATGGACTTCCTAGCGTTTCTGGTGCCGACGTTGGAGCCAATGGACCCCAAATCATTAGGGACATGGCTGAGTGATTTCTGTGGATTTCCCTAATTAATTTCTGCTGATTTTGCCATAACTTTTGAACGAGAAATGCAAGAAACTCCATCAAACCCTCTAAAGATTCGTGTTGTAGCTTAGAATCCAAAAAAACTTCGAGTCACAAAATTTGATGGATAGTTTGACTCCCGGATGTGACGTCATTATCAAAATGTTTACACATATGCATAAACATCCTCTTAATTTGTAAACATTAACAAAAAAAACGTGATGTCAAGCTGATAAAATTTTTTCCTGTCTAAGCTACTAGTCTTCACGAATCTTTAGAGGGTTTGAACAACTCTCTAGCCTATTCTAACGGCGAGTTATGGCCATACACAAAATGGTGTTTTACACCCCATATTAGTGTTTGAAGGGGTAGGAATTTTGACTACTTTTTCTTTTTTGTGGCATTATTTTTTATCCAGATATGCTAGAACGCCAATCAAGGGCTCTAAAAACTCGTAGAATAGTCTAGTTTCAACAAATACTTGGGCCAAAATGTGGGCCCATTGGATGAGCGTCCAGTGTCGGGTAAAGTAGGCCATAAAAACGCTAAAGGATCCCCACTTGTGACGTCCCCCCACGAGATCCCCCAACCTAAAACTGAAATTTTTTTTACTCGGAACTACTAAACTTGCTGAATCCGTAGAGGGTTTGAACACCTCTCTAGCTGCAGCAGCTGGCGAGTTATGGCCAAAAGAGCACAAAAGAGTACTATAGTGGCCGGCCCAGGCGGAAAGAATTAAATGATGAAATAATCAAAATCCTGAGAGTTGCTCCTTTATTTATATCAACAAAATTCTTTTTCAGCCTTGTTAATGTGATGGTCTACAGTGAAATGGATGGAAAATTCCGAAAAGCAATTTCTGATCTTGCATCAATTTGCTGCTCCTTTAGAAAAAAATCTGCTCATTCCACTGCGCAGACCGACAGTCGCCGACATAAGTGCATCGTGGAGGTCGTGTAGGAAAAGACCTACCATTCGCTGGACAGTGCTGCTGTCGTGAAGTTAGCGATGAGTTCATTTGAGCAAGTAACTAACACATAAGCGAGCAAAAGCGTTTGTAAAATCAAATAAAAAGAGCGTTTCAATTGTTGAAAAATAATATTCATTGAAATAATGTGAGGGGCGTTCCTCTTAGCCAATATTTCTGTGTGGATTTTTCCTAAAATTTTAAATGGTGCAACAAATGAAAAGGATGGTTTTCCTGTTGTTTTAAAGAATAGTGACATTTATGTGCTTTTTCTGTAAGCCATCTGCTGTATTTTTACTTTTACTCTCTGCCCATTACTTTTGAAAGTGTCATGGTCTACGTTTAGTGGTTGAGGATCGCTTGATGTTTGTTTTTTATTTTTTCGAGCAGTGCAGTCTTGCGCAATAATTGTACGATTGCAAGTTATTAACACCATATCTGAAGGCGATTTTTGTAAACTATATGGAGATTGTGTAGCTTCCTTTTAAAATCCACGATCACAGACCAGAAGCAATACAAGCTTTGCCGATGATTTAACTTTGAAGTGGGACAAAGTGTAGATATTTGTGTTTTCTTTTGTTGTAACACAAATTAATTTAGACGTTGGTGCACTGATTTCTGAACTTTTTGAAGTCTAACGCAAACGCGTAAGACAAAATTTCGGTCATTGCATATTGGAATAATGTTTCAAGTTACAGCACCATACAGTAGGTAAATTTGAAGCGATCAGTTTTTCATAGCCATAGTGTAAAAACGCGATTTCTGCAGTGTGCGAGCGATGTAGCCGCATACACAACATCAAACAACTCAAAGGCAGCATTATATCCTTCTGGTTGAGATAGACATGAACAACCATCTTCGCCATAAGCGTTTGACGTCCTATAATGGATAGCTATGGATGTAGCTGATGATTGTTTGCAGTTGCAAAGAACGCCATACTCTGATTAGTTTGCTATTCTGTTGCGTGTAATAATGCACAACGTGCTTCTTTCCTGAATTTTCACTCAGTATTCGCCGAGTCGTGTCACGTTTACGTCTGCGCACGCAATATGAGTGCTTATTGTGCAAGGCACAGCATTAGAATTACCACGATTTGAAACAATCTAGAATTACTAAGTGCGTCAATTAACGCAAGGGCTCTTTTGTGATTAAACCGCTGAACTCATCTTTTCAAAGTGAGATGAGATGGGATCATATTGTGTCATGTTAGTGAAGAATCAAGCAAAACAAAAAGGAGAAGAGATAAAGGAAAGCAATAATGCGGGAACTACACGTTTTTGACTGGTGCAAGTTTTACATTTTTTAATTAGAGATGTATCACACACAGGTTTTTCAAATCACGCAAATATCTGTTGTTCTCTTTCTGCAGTATTTGCCAGAACAGGTTTAGCGTTTTCAGATGTTGGAGCACATTCTGCAACAGCTGTAATGCTTACGTTTTGTAGCCCTTCATGCGAAGTGTCTCCCCGCAAGTTCTTCACTAAATTTATACATGAACATTCTGAGACTTATGCTGGAAGTGAAAACGTGCTTGTAAATAGTCCATCTATGAATGCCATGCCTAAAATTACCAGTGGCGGATTTACACTGGATTGATTTGGTGGGTTTTTCAAACCCTAGTCAAATGCGGTGACCACGTGATATCTACGTAAGCACGCGTTGGAGCGCTTTCCACGCTTCAGTAACTTCATTTTTTGTGTGACATGTTAAAAGCTGCGCTTGCGGTCACTCTCTATTCGATTTTGCAAAGGGAATGAGTTATGGTTAGTGTGAGTTGGCTTACGCAGGCTGGTTATGATTAGAGGGGGGCTAAGCGCCAGGTGGCTGTAAAGAGCTGAAACTCACTCATCGGATGCTTCTATGGTCATGTTAGCAGTATACAACATAAGAAGATCTTCAGGCCCAAATTTTTTGTTATGAGTAATTCAGTTCCGACATATATGAAATCTGCACTACCCTCTTTTTCATCAAAAATCGTCTGATATTGGAGGACAAAAAAATTTTTTTAGTGCTCAAACTGCTCAATGAGAGTTATATTTTCAGTGTAGTTTTTGTGATAAACTTTAGTTGAAGGAAAGTATACTTTTTATTTTTGAAAACCGGGTTCAGCACACCCAACGTGTTGGTTAGTTTGACAAAAATTGAACGAAAGTATCCAAGGTTTTTAAGGGGGGTAGTGACTTGGCTACATATAGGGGCTCCCAATATTTATGGAGACGCCAATCCCTAAATCGGTAAAACGTAATATGTCAAAAACTGCACAATGCGCTGCAAGAGATACCATCGCCAACTGGAACTGATAAGTAGGCGTTCTGTGCTTACTCACTGAAATTGCTTCGTTGACAGAAATCAGTTGATTCTTTGGTGTGTGGCCTGGCCGACACTCACTAGCACGGTAGTACTCAAAGGTATTCCATCCGCTCCCCTTATTTTGAATTCGGATGCGCATGCGCTATCCACGTCGTTTCATCAATCGGCCCTGCAGCATCTGCAGGCAGTCCCGAAAGAATTTGAAAACTTATTAAGTAGTGTCATGTCTCTCAACAATGGTGAAAGTAATTTTAGCCAAAAAATAATCATGGTGTCATATGGTAGGATTGCCAAAGTTGGTACTTGGTTACCATTTCTGGTAGGCCTATTTACTTCCAAGAAGGAGGTTTAGACATTTTGGCACATAATACTCTTATGTGAATCTACATTATTTGGTACGATTTTTGATCACTGCTTAGACGAGAATAAACGCATTAGTAAAAAGAAAAGTCGGATGATACCGAGTTAAAACGTTGACTGATAACAAAAATTAAACAGTATCCATCGGCTGCCGTGTTATAGCTGAAAAGCGTGGCCAACAGGCCCGCAACCAGAGGGGGTATCGGGCAATCGCCACGCCTCAAATTTTCACAAACGTATGTATTTGCTAGGCGCAGCAACAAGTTACATCATATTCTCCCCCCCGAAAATATCAGTTGGTTGCGGCCCTGGTGGGCAATATGGACAAACGATACCTTTTGCGGGACTTAGAGAGTAAACAGGAAATGCCAATACAAGCATACAGTCTGCTTAACGAATTTATTCTCTCACGTGATTGCGGATTTCCCACATATGTGACTTGGGCATAGAATTTGAATACAAAAAGTATTTTCACTCAAATCGCTTGTAATTGAAAAATAAAGTGACTTTTTGCAGATATGATTAGTGTTTTGCATAAAATCAACCTGGATGACTACACGAACAGTAAAACTGAATAACAGACAACAAATGTATATTAATTACAAAATATACACAACTGTTAAATCGAATAAGACTCATGACATAATGGAGACAATTGATCGCCTTGGCCATATTCCAGTCTCTGTGCTGCTCGTTGCTAAGGTGGAAGAACGCCTCTTTGAATTTTTGCGACCGCGCAGAAAATCTCTGAATTCCTTGTCACGAAGACTATAAACCAACACGTTCACCAAACTGCAAAGTAAAGAACAATTAAAAATGCGGTCAAAATCGATAACGGCAAACTTCTCAATCAATTCCAAAGTAACAAAGTTAAAAGGATGCATAGGATATGGAGACGATGTTTGCTTTTTCGGTGTAACAGGGCTAAGCAATTGCAATAACTTTTGTGGCTCTTGACATGACTAAGAAGCAAATAACCAAGCACAGTGCACGACAAAGTCAATCGCCATCTGCATTTAGCCATGGTGGATTCCAGTGGCGTAACTAGAGGCTTGAGTTAGCGGTAACTTAGGTGTAGGGGGCCCACTGACCACAGTAGGGGCCCCACTAGCCAACAATCAGAAACAACCTGAAAACTTATAGTGAATCTAGGTTGTGGATGCCTATGCAAAAACTCAAAATCACCTGAAAATACTCCAAAAATGTCATAAAACTACTGAATATCACAAATATACCAAAATCGAAATACAAGCCAAGTGGGGGCGCGGTTTGAACATTTAACTTGCCATGGGGGTTGTTTAGCACCTCTGAGCCTTGTCACATACGGCACTGGTGAATTCTGTTAACATTTGGAGATAACGTTTAGAATTTATTGATTCTTCATGTATAACGAAAAAGCAAACCTGCAACACAAACGCAAAATATATTTATACCTTTTTAAATCTGCTTTTTAACAAGCTGAAATTTGTCGTCTGCTATAAAATTTTTGCGTTATTATGGTTCTGTAGGTAAGCATTGATTAGAATCCAATTTAATTTTTTTATGTAATCCACTCAAAACCTGCGAGATGTGAAGCAACAAAACGATGTTTTAATAAAGATTTGCCATCAAGAGTTACCTGTTCAACACACTGAAGTAGAAGGACACTGTGTAAGCGATAGAGGTTGTCTTGCACGTTAGAACATTCGCCAAGGTCAGCGACACAACGATCACAATGGGCACTGTGCAAAACACAAAGTTGATGATCGCAACGATTTTTGTTCATAGGAGGAAACATTAACACCAGGTTTGCATCAGATACTGCTACTAATCGTTTACCCTCTGCAGTGAGTTCCCGACATAAAGATAGATTTAAAAGAATCCTAAATTTAACCGAGGCTTCGCGGATGTCAGACATTCTCTATGATCCATAAGATTTCCTCCTTTGAAAGTACAGCATTAACCTCACAATTGTTAATTGGCAAAGCTGGTTTATATATGTCGATTTGATTTTAAAGTCTAAAGGTACAGTACGTGCAACCGTACGTATTCCAATGTACGTTGCAGATTGCGGTGTTTTCGATGAGAAAGCCAATTTTCGACTGCCATGTCACCATGTGTGAGCATTTAACAAAAGCTACAAAGATCTTCCAGCTTGCGAAGCATTAAGGATTTGCGTTTTTATGACATTGATTTTATGTGAAGGATAACGAAACATGATTGTTGCAGTAAGACTACGTCGCCAAGACGTTCGAAACTGAGTATAAAGGCATTCAGCCAGCCATGGTTGTGAGTAGCATTAGATTTCACCCCGGGATTTCTTTACAACTACGTGTTTACCTTTTACATAAACAGAAGACGTCTTGAACGCGCTGTCTGTTTGCGGTGATTTTTCGTATGTCTTATTGGTTATGCAAAGTCGCCGCAACCATCGCACGTTTAAAATCGTACAAAGTCACAGTTTTGACTATTTGAAATTGAAATAGAAAAACTTGCACGAAGCATGTTTCAAGAAAAAATTTGCCACTTTACAAAATGTCTTAAATTGTTTCATGGGTCGCTGTGTAATGGAAGCAGATTAGGATAAATATGCAAATATTTTATTCTGGAGCTCAACTATACAATTGTAACACATCCTCTGAAAAATTAAAATTCGATCGAAACCCTCACTCCTGTATTTTTATGCTATGTATTTTTGTGTAAAATTTTCAAATTTCAGAAAAGTTAATCACCAATTTTCGTCCAAGCCGGAACACGATGCTACTTTTCTATCATCAAAAGTGATTGCATCGATTGGTTTGAAAACAAAATTGCACTTTACAAAAACTCGTCTTTTGTCATGGTGGACAGAATGGAACAATCGCATTGCATCTGACTGGTAACACATATATTTCTATGAGGATTCGGTCGTACCGTCACTTTATACACCACAGTTAGAGGGATTGATTTTAGTTGAGAAGATTGCTACTGTGTCTAGTGCCGGAGGGGATTACATGTGATTTTGTAAAAATTCTGAAAAAATGCGTTTGTTAATCTGTTGAGTTGATATCATTACAAACCCACATTGAATCTTGCGTTTTTACAAAGTACTGATACACAGGCAACATAGTACAGCATAATTTGTGATCAGATCAGTGGCGTAACTGATATTTCAGCCAAGGGGGAACCTAGCTTAAAGGGGTCCACTTGTCGCTGGAGGGGACACACTAGCTAACACTCAGAAAAACAAATTTGAGAATTGATGTTGAACACGGATGTGGGTGGCTAAACCAAAACCCTAACTCACCGGAAAATACTCCGAAAAACGCAAAAAAAACACAACTTATTGAAAACCAAAAGGATAATGAAACAACATTTTTGCTGCATGGGTGCCCAGTTTTTAAATTTAGCTTGCAAGAGAGGCGATTCTCCCCTTTTCCCCCCATAGTCACGCCTCTTGATAAAACCTTGTCTTGAAAAATTTTCGGGGGCCATGAAGGCGTTTGCCATTGACAGGATGTTCTTGGGAAATAAAGTAAAGGAATCACTGCTCTGTATGTATGCAGCCAGGTGGTCTTGGGAATAGCCTACCATCATTGAAAAATCTTACATTAAATTGCGCCGGGTTTCCTGATATACAAGGGATGAAACGTCTGGGCAACGTTGCGACGATGGAACAATTCTTTTCAGGAAGTATTCAAAATCTTGTTTTGTCTATTGTCGGTGTCTTGCAAATGTCGCATTTTCGCTTTCTCTACGACATTACATTCTGTTAGGCTGTTGCAACCTTCACGTATGTTGCACAAAAGGTGTCAAATTATGGGGTTATCTACAAAGAACTCTCCTTCTCTACCCTCAGCGGACCTCCGACACCTAGCGGATGCAACCTAAATGTATGTAATTTGGACCACGGCAACCTCGGGGATGACAGGATGGTTCAAGCTGCCATACCCAGTCCAACGATAGCTCTTGAATGAACGAGAGAAGCAGACGCTAAGTAAACAATGTCTTTTCTCCTTTGATGCGTCTGGTGCTGATCGAATGATGTGTTGGAAGTTATTTAAGGTGTCTTGTGGTTTCATGCTTGAGTGGTGGGAGTGCACTGGAGCTCTGGAGGTTAGCTGTAGCAACTCAAATAGCGAAGTTGTTTGAAAGCTGTCGGTGCGTTTTCGCTGATAGCTGGTGATATTTGATCTGCGTGTACTGTGCACAATTCGGGGCTCGTATACAAGCCGACTTTCCTAGAGGTCACAACAAAATATGAACTGTTTACAACAGAAAGCAACCATAAAAAGCAACTTTGTTGTGGTGTGATACCTGAAATAAATTGCGAGGATTTCATTTCGGCGATTGGTGCAAAAATACTACACTGTTAAATAGCAAAATTAAATGAAACCTACGCATTTACTGTAATGAAAAAATATATGCACTTTTTATTCTGTCCTGATTTTCTGTTTGAAACTGGTGATTGCTTAAATTTGAGTTTGTCTTTCCTTATTCAATGTATAAATATACATGTCTATAGCATAAAACAAACGCTTAGGCTTACTAAAAGACAATTATCATTTCATGTCTTTCCTTTGCAAAATTCTGATACTTAGAAAAGTAAGAAAAATTTCTGAGTGTTGTCAAGATTTCGTTCTTTTTCGTCCTCTACCTCATGACATGAAACAAAAACGTAAAATATTAATGCAGATTCAGATAGCTCGCAAACAGTAAAACACGTTACATATTTTAAGTTTTGTTATAAAGCAAGTGCTTCAAAAGTTACGAACAATCAAAGAAAGAGTGTAACCAAATGCAAATGCGATGCATCGCGACAAAGCAGACCTTTTTGGCACCATCCGTGGGGTGCCTACGTCCGCTGAGGGTACAACATCAGATTAGAATTTTAGCTCTTTAGTAAATAACTTCTAATTGGTAATATTTTTACTAAGCTGAACGTTTGCAGTTAATTATTACTAAACTGCTTGTGGTTCGCCATGCAAGTTTTAATAAAGATGTACAGTGAAACCTTGATAGAGTAATTCCAATTTTGCGTTCATATATTGTACTGTACACATTGCTCTGAAAGGATCCTTTGCTTTTTGGTGGATTCTTCGCAAGCATCCCTTCTCTCTCAATCATTTCTAATGTTCGGAAATCCTTCAGGCATTTGCTATAACGTTACTTTACTGTACACCGAAATCAGGAAGGAAGACGGCGTCGCAGCCGACCATCGACAATGCGGTAGCTGAAACATGAGAACTGTTTTCATAACACCCCATACATCGTGTATGATCTTAGTCCACTAGAAGCAAAGATTTGAAGCATTCTCTTATTTTTACCCATTCCAAGTGCACCTTTTGCAAAGTGTGATAAAGCAAAGCTTTGCAAAATGACAAACAACCAAGTCTGGTTAGAAATTTTAAACGTCAGTTACGAACTGGGCAATAACGATCTCACATAAAGTCACTGTGAATCCAAATTGCATAATTCCCAGGGTTTTGATAACTGAAACGTCTTTGCGTTTTTGCTCCATGTCCGCCTTTTTAGACATTGCGCCAAACAACTTGCGAGACTTGGAAATCTTTCTTCTGATTAGAATCGCTGAAGCCAGTAATAACAATGTCTGAAACATGGAGTTGATCATTAGATTAGCAGATTAAAGTACTTATTTGCAAGGCTGTCTTTGCTGTCCACGTTAGACGAGAGTGTAGACAACATACACGCCATAAATGTAAATCGGGTTGGAAATTGTATGTGCTAAGACTTACATATTTCTGAAGATTTTATCTAAGTAGAAACGTTCAGTGCCTTCAGAGGACCTCTTTTTCTCTAAACTGATTGCTTCTTTTTAGAGCAGAATTTTCTAAACTTTTCGTAGTGGAACACCCACGAGAGCATTGATTGTTTTCATTTAGATTTCAACGACAACTCACTTAGTGTGAAAAGCGCTGTGATTTGACATCAGGGGTGATGGGATAATTCCGATTTCAAAGTTGGAATCGTCATTTGAAATGATCAGAATTTGCAACTTTTATCACAGGCAATGTCTATCAGTTGTAAGCAATTGAGTATGACATTTCAACAACGTCTTCAAAACCTCTATAGCCCGTGCATGTTCAACATCCAAAACAATATTACCAAAACATCACGGACAGTACCAGAAAAGTTTCATTTTCACGAAAATATATTGACATGTTTTGCAAAGCCTATTCAATCCACATTATGCTGAAATATCACTGAAACAAAGAATCTAGCAGACTTTCTTTCGTTCATCCTAAAAAAGCCGAGATGAAACAAATTCCCCTTGTTTCTCGATTTAGTTCATGAAGTTAAATGTACATCGCCCCTGCGGCAAGTTCAACGTGATTTTAAATCAGTGTTTCACTTGAGTGTATGTGACCTGTAATCACATAAAATGATGAGGTGTTTCACACAGTTCTAGGCTGAAACGAACTACGTAAACAACGATCCAAACTCAAATGTTATTACACTTGAACCACTTCAATTTTTCGTTGGGTTGACCTTTCGTTGGCCAAGATTTCGGCTAGCGAGGTTGTGCGAGTAATTATAGATTTTGAAAGCACTGATAAAAATAAAAACTGCAGAGAAAGTAGTAGCAGAATCTTACTTCTACAGCAGGCACATTTTTTTATATAGCAACCAAATCAAAGAAACGTTATTTCTAAACGTCAATAACAAGCAGAAGCCTAAAACCAACAAAAATATCAGTTGGTTCAGGTCCAAAGTCATAAAAACACTTAAATGTTGGGATGTAAATGTTACCACCATAGTGAAAATAATGGTTACTTTATACATGTTGTGAGGAAGCAAATTTAACCATCGCATGTTTTCTCACCATCACAATGAAAGGTATGACAAATATCACTGTCAGCATTAACACCAGTGCACTGTAATCTGATGTTCTTGCATCTGCCAGAGTAAGGTTGAACAAGAAGATTGTATGGGAGTATGAAAACGCAAACAACTTTGGAAAAAACTCTGAAATGAAGAAGATAACTTGATCAAACTTAATTTCCAACACAAGGAAAAATAAGAAGTTTTTGAAAGTCATGACAAATCTGAAAAATAAAAACTTAATTACTGTAGTATGAAGCGTAACAAAAAAGTAACTTATTTGTGTACTTGGTTCAAAAATTATAAAGCAACCATAGTTTTCGCATAGAAAGTCTTTGCTTGAATTAAAAATCTAAACTGAGAATTCTTCAAGATATCACTTAAACAGACTAAGATTGCTTGCTCATGTCTTACTTGGTGCAACAGCTGATAGTGCAGAAAAAAAAACAAACGCATCCGATTCCTGCATGAACTGTTCGCATGTCTTGCATTTTGTATTTCAAAGGGCGGTGGATAGCAAATAGTCGTTGTTGACCAAGAAAGACCAGGTGATTGAGTGAGGAGGAAAAGCCAAACATGTACAGCGTTCCGAAAATAGTTGCTTGAATTGAGTTTTGTAGGGAAAACTGAATTTCATTAAGCTCTGCTGCTGTTGATTGGAGGCTCCAAATCAAATTGTATAGAGCGATTCCAAGTGGTTGAATGCCTGAATTGAAGCAGATGATAAACATTTCTTGCTGTTTGTGTTTCAAACTGTTATTTTGTATAAAGTTTGTAATTTTCGAAAGAACTTCAATAGCTGGAAATTTAAGGGAAAAATGTTATTGACATAATGTTTGTGATCTACAGGATTTGTTTTTTATTCTAGTCTTTAACTTACATTGGAACGCTTTTTCAAAGATAAAATCGGAGTATGTCAATTTACCAAGTGAGAACAAAGAGACCGTATCGTCTAGATGGCTTTGTTGTGCTAATTTTAAACAAACATATTGTTGATGTTGTTACTATTCATACAGTACTTGTCAGGTAATATCATTATATTTAAAAAGAAAAATGCGAAAATTGAAAGCATCCTGTGTTTTACAACACAGTAAAATGCGTATAGTTTGAAAATGAAAAACTTTTCTTTCTTGTTACATGAAATATCTCCATTTTGTGCGGCGAACCTTTCCCAATATGTCGTCTCGTTTTGAAATGCAACAGTGAAACTAATCGCCAAAATATTGCGGGGAACAACTCATTTTTGAAAGGTGCTTCAAACCGCATAACCGTAAAAACAGTTTTGAAAATTTGTTTGAATTGACGGCGTGACCACATTTTGTAGGTCACTGCTTTTTGTGTTCAATACATTTTTTGTTAAATGATTAAAGCATTTAGTTGTTGTAAAAAGTGGAGATGCATCTTTGAAAGTCACTTGCATTCAAAATCTCTGGGTGAACTTCAAAAATATTCTTTGAAAAGTTACACTCGACGTGAAAGGAACGGATATCATTAACGGTTTTGTAATTTTACGTTGGATCAATCCATAATGTGCACTTGATTGCTTACTTGTTAGAATGTCAGCTGCGGCAAGCGATGCTTTTATTTTGCTGTACGGTCCGAAATTTTCATTGCAAAGGCAATACCACAAAACACAAGTGTTCGATGTAATAATCGCTAGTCCAATGACTGCAATACTGAACCCATATATAATTGCTCCGTTCAAACTGCAGGAGTTGCACTCAGCCAGTGTTGTATTTGCACAATCCAAAAGAGCTGTGTCGGAACAAAATGATGGAGATCCGCACAAATGTGATTTGTTGTCTGCTTTGTCTTGCAAAGGATATTCACTGTAGTAGTGATAATGTCTGACAGGAATGAATGAGTGAAAAACATCTGCGAAGAAAAATAAATTTTAAATATTTCAAAATTACAATCAGAAATATCTGTAGTAGTAGTAGTAATTGTCATGAGTTTTAATTCAGTACTTTTAGTAAACTTTCAAGAGTAGAAAATAGGAACTGTTAGAAAACTTTTAGGGGAAGTAAAATCTGAAAAAGATGCGTAACGTACCATAACATAACAATGTCACGAAATACATGCATCAATTTTAGGCGCCCGGTTGCTTTGGAATTTCTGCTTCTCAGAGCGCGGTAATGTACTTAAGTGGATATTTTTGCAATTCTTGTAGCTTCAACTCCGATGGTTTGCTGAGGGACAACTTTTGTTCTTTTAATGATGCAGCTTTTCTCTATTTTGCAACTGTTACGCACCTTTTTCAAATAGAATCTGATATACATATTATAAATATCTACAGTAGTCCCTTCGTATACGATATCATCCTATGGAATGTTTGAGGCCATTTGAGGCATCAAAAATGGGAATTTATCAGTTTGAGATGAAATTGATAACCTTGTTATTTTCATTGTTGTGGATTTTCAATACTGAATGTCTTCATTTGCACTGTAAGCTGAAACACATGGAAAATCTCAAAGATTCTGTAAAAGTGCAGATACTTACGCACTGGGTCGTAGAAAAAATCGTTGCTTAGGCCATATTCGTAATATTCGTCCATGTCTGTCATTGTTCAAATACCCTTGGAGCTGTATTAGATCAACAGACAAATGAGAGCAAAGGTGCAAAATGATCCCACTTTTGTTTCGGATTGTCGACGTTTTACGTTTGCAATGTATATATATATATATTTTTTTTTTGTGAAACATCCACAACAATTTTCTGCAGCACAAAAAAATCATTTGATTTCATCTATATACGTCTGGATCAAAACAAATTACAGTGTATTGTGCAAAGGGCTCATTCACTGATAACTTCATGCGCACGGCTTAGTGTATGCCTGGTACGTGTTTGCAAGTACAAAAACAAAAAACAATGGATTGCAAGCAAATAACAGGGCATCATAAGTATTGTGAAATTCTTTCCTGTTTCAAAACGCTTTGCAAGGAATTGCTGGACAAAATGTACTCATATTGATTCCAACTGACTATTATCAAACCCCAATGTTAATGAATCGAGTCTTCATTATCATTTAGCAGATTGATATTGCTCTGGTGAATACTTGATTCAAGTAAACTGATGAGTACATTTCGATAATCGGTTTCACTTTAACGTGTCTCACAGAGTGTTCTGTCATTGTTTGCATACGGAATATATTTCTTGTCAGTGGTGTTACTTATTTCAGCAGAAAAGTATTACACTGTAGCATTTGCTAGACACTGCTTCAAAGTTATCCGAAAAGCAACCCATACATTCGTCCTACATCCTCTTCAGAACTACATAAACTTCGAGATGTTGAAAACCTGTTTTTGACGATTCAATTGTGCAAATCCTCTGTGCACAAGAGGGCAAATATTTTTTTTTATATCAGGAATACGATGTCTTTTGTGTTAAAAGTTGGTGAGAATCAAAGAGAAGCCAACACGTCCTTTCTCGACTTAATTTAGCAAAACCTATCCTTTTCTAAGAAACAAGCCTGCGTTTCTCTTTCTATTTATTCTTACCAAATCTCGCATGGTTCAAAGAGATGTCACGATGCATAACCGGTTTTGCCTCTCAGGGATTTTGTTTCATTGTCGCCTAACAGCTGTTATGTTTCTCCTACACTCACAGAGGTGATTTTCAAACCATGTGTGCACGTTCTTGCATTTGAAAAGAAACCAAGCACCAGCTACGAAACGAGTTGATTGAAAACACACGATAAATCATGTATGCGTTTCAACCCCCCAATTACATGAAAATAAAAATGTTTTCCCTACTATGATCTGCATTTTATTGTAAATAGGTTTCTTTATGTAGCACCACTATTCCTGCATTATTACCAACAAAAATACTGATGCATTGTCATTGGCATGAGCTGATGCTTATAGTAAAAGTTTGGACTCTTTATCAAAAAGTACACTGCATAGAAAATGGCCGTTAAAAACAGTTTCAAGCTTTTCACGTCCCGAAAATATTGATAGTTTTGCATCAAATCATAACCGCTGCACAATTTCCTGAAACGATGCCTACAGCTGATACCTGGTATTACTCAATGAAAACGAAAACTGTGAGTCAGCTCAAAAATGAATTTTAGAGTTACTGCCGGAGGAACCGATTAATTTTGCTGAGATATATGTACTTCAGTGAACCTGAAAAACGTTCAAGATAGCGTCGCCGCGCTGAGAAAACGCATTCCTTAAAGATATTTTCATGAAACATACCGCAAGAAAAGCTGCAACTTCATCATCAACTGTTTAGGAATTCAACGTATTCGCATCCTGTGTGCACAAGAGGACAAATAAATAGTTTATGGCAGGATTACGATGCTTTTATATGCTGATGTTGGTGATAGTGTTATACAAACGGACACGTCACTTCCGGACGTAGCACTTGATTCAGCAGAGCCTGTAATTTTCTCGGAAACACTTCTACATTTCTCTTTTTCTTTATTCCTACAACCTCCTCACACACTTCAAATAGATGTCATAACACATGCCCTCTTTTGCACCATCGACTAAAGGCTATAACGCTTCTAAAACGCTCTCACAGAGGTTTTACAAAAAATTTTTTCAAGCGTTTTTGTTTTTGCAATAGTGGTAGAATGAACCAAAGACAACGACTAGTCAAGAAAAAGTAGATTAATACTGCAGAATAAACATTCGGATTGCGTATCTGGGTTTGAGGCCTAGCAATTGCACAAAATAGCAACTTGCAAACGTTTTTGATACCATGGTAATCACGCAACACTTTTGTTGATGTTGCAACACCACTCTTGAATGTCTGCAAAGATTCTTCGATATAGTCATCGAAATGCAAAGATATCAGCACCAAAATTTCGAATTCACATGAAAAAAACTGATAATGAAAATAACGGCCAAAAAAATGTAAACGACGTTCTGTAGACATTTCGGTAACTTCTGCTGCCATCACCAGTGCATTTGCAATTGAAAAGGATTTTAGGATGTACAAAGGCATACTAAAATGTTTTCACCTATAGAAAGGTTGATATAGGTGCATCAGATCAAAACATTGCTCCTGCATAGCGGTGGACTTAGGGTGTGGGGGGACGAGGCAGGGGTGAAATAGGGGCCCACTGACGACGTCATCATACTCACCCAACGTGTTAAGACCTTTTAATCAAGCCTAGGAAGAGGATATGCGGGCCACGGTGTTATACACATCCCTAAACAGCTTTTTAGTCGCGGAGTCCGAGTCAGAATTACAGAAATTGGTTGACCGGGTGAAAGAAGAGAGCGAGGTCAGAAGTTTGAAAATGAACGTTAAGAAAACGAAAACTATGATTGTTCTGAGGGTCTCCAAAGATACACCAAAACCGAATGCCAACATTTAACTAAATGGTCAAAATTTAGAGCAAGTTGATAAATTTAAGTATTTGGGGCAATGGATAACTGCTGATGGAAGATGTGATGTTGAAGTAAAGTCCCGAATTGAAATTGCTAGGAAAACATTTATAAATTGAAATTGCTAGAAAAACTTTTATAAAGCTGAAGGATGTTTTAACTTCGAGACGAATAAATTTGAAACTCCGCAAACGATTATTTCAATGCTATGTACTATCAACGTTTTTATATGCATCGGAAACATGGACTTTGAACAAGGACCTGGAAAACAGAATAAACGCCTTCGAACTATGGAT
>JGI24158J21664_10004807_pt1 | contig 17485 bp, 7 predicted proteins | sample Ectturendosymbi3_FD_21664 | JGI IMG/M metagenome (IMG submission 21664)
GCGAACGAAGTCGAGAGAACGCTTGCTACGAACGATAGTTTTTGATTCAGGTCACCTGCAACATGAATGCGAAAGGCCAGACATGGAACGAAAATACTTGAGGAGTAACAAAGCCCAACGCATAGACCCCAAGTTAACAACTATAATCAGGGCCGGCCTCAAGCCGATGCAACCAATGCATCTGGGCCCCGCGCCATGGTGTTTGGGAAGGTTGCTCATTTTTGCAGATACCCCTTGAGGTGGAATTCAGTAGAAACGGCTTATAAATCTCATTGTTAGCAAACAATTATCTCGTTTGAACGAACGATGGATTTTCTCTGCCGAATGTTATCAAACGTGCTCAATTATCATGCTATATAAGATGTCATATCTGCGCTCCACCATATCCCACTCTTTATGGATGGAGCTTGGTTGTTACTAGTGCCAGTTAAGACTGCAGTAGACCTACAGTTATTGCAAACAAAGTATGTAGTGATTTAACTCGCAATGAGCAGGTCAAGACGAGTGTCTGTGGTATTAACTTTGACGGCACTTATGCCAACTTATGTTGTCCAGTTCTCGAAAGATCCTTCTGTTTCGGAAAGTTTTTGGTTGGTTGCAGTAGAGCTGTAAGTTGGGCCGGGCTTTTGGAGTCGGGCCGGGCTTGGGATTAAGTTTGTCAAAATGTTTCGAGCCGAAATCGGGCCTGCNTACAAATTTTTTTGCAACGACGGACACTTTTGTGGTCCGTTTCNGTTGAAGCAATTATCGTTGATCAAATCTTGATTAAAATAATTAATTGTTAAATATTTAGTTACGTTTACTTTGCTACGCTACCGATACCCCGCAGTTGCGCACATCTTGACTCACTCGGTAAATTTGACTTTCGGGCCTAAATCGGGCTTTAAACATAAATGTCAGGTTCGGGCTTGTGATTTCGTGTTCAGGCTTCAAATTGAGGTCCGTTTACAACACTGGGTTGCGGATCATCTGTATTTTGACAAAGGCTTGTAGTTTTGCTTCATGGAAGAAGTTAACATATATTACGTATTTTAATATTTTGTTAAAATAAAACGAACTCTACGACATTGAACCAAATCACAAAAAATAAGAGGTGGACGCTAAAAATCTCATGCAAACCAGCGCAACATTTTGTGAAGTGTTCGCACTGAAAATGTATTTCTTTTCTTTTTGTCCACAAAGTTGTTCTGCATCATTCGGTCGTGCAAGTAGTCTACTTTTATCATTTGCCTCCCCACCAATTTTTATTGTTTTGCCTANTTGCGAGCGTATAAGTAGGTAGAAAAACCACTACTTCAAAGTCTAGGTTCATGAGCGCAAAGGACGCTTGAANCTGCCCTTCAGCTTGACTAGGCAAGGCAAAAATTGTGAATGTCATCCAGCACACTCGTTCCAGTATATTATTGCAGTATATTGGACGGCGACAGGCTTCTATTTCATCAATCAANTATGCGCGTTATATATNGCGTTTGAGAAGTGTTTCTACACCTATGACGTGGTAGTTGTAAAATCTTTGTACATTACATTTCTAATTCATAAAGAACAGTTTGCATTCCAAGTCCGTGCATTACGAATAACTATAAAATTGGATTTTTGGGGAATTTTGGGGGGGTTCATCTTTTCTGAAATCTGGTTCTTTTCATGCATTGCTCATTGCGTCATAAAGCAGCTAGCTGATCGTGCGTCCGAACATTACCAAGAACGCGTCTGCACTTGTAGTTACCAAAAGCGAGAAAGGTAATCAGTTCATGCCGTTTAGCAGTAGCTGCTTTGCAAGTTCAATTCGCTTGCCAATTCCGGTGTGATTGACGTAACCTTGCACTTGCACTCTCCGCTCGGAGTAGTACTGGTATAGCGGTACACTGTCTGATGTCCACCACAGTAGCATGCCGACTATTGCCGTCTTTTTTATATTCGAATAATTATTCTGCTAAAGCATCTTCATGAAAAGGTCGTACCACGGTTTACTGAGCACAGTGACGTCACAACACCACTGCTCAGAGGGGCCCCTCCCTAGGTTTTACATTGGGCCCCGCACTTGCTAGGGCCGGCCCTGACTATAATCAGTGAAATGTGTGGTGCTACAAATATACAAAGCAATCAAGCTTGCATTCTGCAATATTATGAATCGTAATCAACGACTCTGGCTGAGCCCGAGACACCACTGATTCCGTTACTTTGCACGACAACTAAGAACTTTATGCCGAGTAAAATACCTTGCCGACAGCGCTTGCCGCTGTTGCGAATCGTGAAGGGAGTACGCTTTGAGTGGAATGCCTCGACCTTTGGTAACTTACTGTATGACGATGGAGGGAGTGCGCTTTGAATCAAACGGCTCGAATTTGCGTTAATGTAAGATTTCTGCAAGATTTCATAGACTGACCGAAATGTCCCGTGCACGAAACGGCCAGACCGAAAAGTCCTGTTCCGGTGCATGCAACGCTTTCGTTTCAGCAGTTTGGGCGGAAGATTCGAAAGTGTTCCGTGCATACAGGAGCTCCACACTTCCGGCACGCGAACCTCGTCTTGCTTCGGTGCGATGGACCGCAAATTTGCCAGCATTTTCTTTCCGCTGTGGCAGGGCTGTGGAGCCGTCGTAAAAATGACACAGTTCCGGCTCCCCAGCTCTTCTTTTCATGAAAATGGCTCCGGCTCTGGAGCTCTCATTTTTCATGGCTCCGGCTCCAGCTCCGGCCTCTGTTCGTTTTCACACATTAATATTTTCAATTGTTTTGGTGTGCCTCAAGTTGAATAGAAAATGATTTATATCAAGTACACAACAGTAAGAGAATATACCAAACTTTTTTCAGTAATTTAATCTGTTTTTTTTTACCAGCAGCGCTCTTGCCATGAGGAAATCAGAGAAAAACCAACAATCAGAGGTTCAAGACGATTCAGAGAAAAGCTGCTAGCGAAAAAGTAACTCAAGATAACGATAATATTAACAATTCCTAGAAAGGCAATGGCTGGTTTTTCGGTCAACGCCTGACGACCTTTCGTAATCTCTGACGACCGCAATAAAGAAAATGGCTGTTTGGAAAGGTAGATTTGTGTCCGACCATTTAAACACAGACCAGTCCCAATTGATCAATGGCGTACGCAAGGGGGGATTGGGGTTAAACCCCCCTTGAGTTTGATATTTTAAAAAATTGTATTACCTGCGCAAAGGAGATTAATAATTTTCGCATATTTTTGCTTGTCAATTTGTCGACTTAATGAACATATCGCGGAATGAATTTGCATGCAAAATTCAAGAAAAATCGTGAATGGGCCAAAAAGTAATCGTTGGGTTTTGGTGGGAATCAGGGCTATCGTCTGCATCCAGAAACCATCTCACCACTTTTTGCATACCTTTCGTCCACTACGCATGTTTTAAAATTGTGTTCCGCGATAAACTTTATCGGAAACAATTGTCTTTGTTTTGTCTGTTGTGGCTGATCAGCGCTGACCGCAGTGGCTGCATTGCCAATTTCTGTAGCATGATAGAACTGTTGCACGAGCTCAAAACAGCAGTTGTTAACGTGGAAGCATCCACGCATTTGATAATGTCTCAGTAGGGCAAAATGAAAACAAAATATTTATTGGACTTCTATACCTTACAAAAAATCGAAAGTTTTCTTGCGTACTGTGTGCGCATTCTCAATTCTTGTGTAGTTTAGCAAGATTCGATCTTGCAAATCGGGGTGTGCGTCAGCCAGTCCAGCCGCACATTTTCTGTGCTCGACTGCTCGTATTCGACAAGACATCAGCGCAACCTCATTTTGCAGTTGTAAATTTCTCTGACGCAGTGTTGAGTTTGTTTTAATGCCGTGTTTTAACGCGTAGCCCAGGGGTGGCCAAATAGCGGCCCACGGGCCAAATGTGGCCCGCTACAGCGTTTTCAGTGGCCAACGGAAGCATTCAGGAAATATGTTCAAATCTGAAATATTCTCCAACTTATCACAGTAAATGTTAGTGCTGAGGCTAACTTAACCAAGACTTGCTTCTATTTCCATTAGAAGGTACGGCCCTCCGCTGAATGCGGCCTTCTCAAAGTGGCCTGAGAGCCAAATTAATTGCCCACCCCTGGCATAGCCTGATATTTTTGCAGTTATGAACTGCTGTGTCGTAGCGTTGAGTTTATTTTCCTCCGATATCCTAACTTGGAGCGCTGATAGTTCATATTCAGTTCAATGCAGGCCCTAACCAGGGGGGGCGAAGCCCCCGTAAAAAATTTTTCTCCCCCCTGGAAAAATGTGTTGGATATAGTTTGAAACTATTGGACATAGTTCAAAAAATTTGAGACCCTTTTAGAAAACTCTTCGCCCCTCCTGGTGTCCCAAACTGGTTACGGGCCTGGAATGACACATAAATTATGGGGAGTGCGTGTAGAAGAATATGCACATTATTCAACAAACTTCGCCAAAAGGTTAGTTTGGAAACATGAATATGACATCCTATTGTGACGTCACAAATAGCGCACACCAAATAAAAATGACCACCATATGCCACTGAATGAAACCCCCCCATGAAAATTTTCTGTGTACGCCACTGCAATTGACCAAGTGTTTTGCACTCGTTGTATGCTTTGCCTGTTGCAGTCTGAGCGATGCAGCTAACAGCGCTGCCCGGGGAAACCATGCAAACAGCGCAAAACACGTGCTGTAGTCGATTAGCTCTCTCGTGTGTTCNTTCTAACATGCACACATTTGCATTAACACAAATGCAAATATGTGTTTAAAATCCTACATTTTTNCTTTTTCTGGGTACTATTATTGTTTTTCTTTTATTCATTAAGTTTAAGATCAAATTAGAAGCTGCGGTCCTTCCTAATGTTCCGCTGGGGCACCTGTATGGATAACCTGTGTTTTTTCGGTGCTCTGGCGTTCGTTGTCTTGAATAGTACATCTGGAGCAATGAACTCAGTACCGCCAAATCAATTCGTCTATCTATCCGCTAAACGCGGCCTTCTCAAAGTGGTCTCTAGCCAAATTAATTGCCCATACCTGCAAACTGCAGAGAGCTTCTGGAAATTATTCAGCAAAGATAGATTTCCCAAACTGAAACATTTCGCGCTAAAAAAATGAACTCGATGTCTGGAAGCACACATGTGCGTGAGAACACATTTTGCATGCTATCAAGCAATTAAAATCTAAGATCGAATGGCACACAAAACACTGAACGGTAGTCTCCGAGCCTCCGAATGCAACCACTAACAGTATTGATAAAGGAATGATATGTCAGAGAAGTCTCGATCACAAGCAACCCACTAATAGAGAATTGCAAGAAATTTATATTTGCTGTTGTGTAACAATTGCAATGACGCACTCACTTATCTTTCCTTTTCAGTTTTTTGTGAACATGTTGTTTTATACATCATTTTGTTCGAAGTGGCCCTCAAGTTGTCACGTTTTTGTAAAACAGCCCGTAGGGTAAAAGAAGTTGGGCCTCGCTGAGTTATAACTTTCATCTTTGTAATAGATTAAAGAGATGACTCAAAAGTGAGCTTTATTTAACTTAACTGCAAATGAACAAACAAAAGGATTATACACAACACACAAGCAACCAAAGTGACGCTACCCGCTCTCAGTCAACAGACAAAGGAATGGCCAAGCAACAGAGACCTAGAGCGCAATCAATCTGACGAGGCGAAGCCACCAAGTGCGTTCGATAACAAAAGAGAAATAAATCAACTGGCAACATATAACAATCTTGCTGCTGCTAGTACAGTAAATGTAAAGTTTGCTGGTGGATTTTGCCGTTAATTTAGTAGACCCTACCAGTAAGCCTAATGGTTTCTAATAAAATATCCTTCTTTACAATGGCGTGCCGTGCATTTCGCGCTTAAATCTGCAATGGTGTCATGTCTTAATCATACTCCCTGCTAACAGCGTGAATACGCAACTACCAAAGCTATGAATATTATATTATACGCCTACTCATTAAAGTTTAATTCTTTTTAGATCGCTACACTACTACAAACCCGGTTTGATCATTCTGACTAGAAAGTAAGATGTGACAGTCAACTGTTTTTGCTTCTGCGACAGTGGTTCTCAACCATTTGTGGTTTCTCAACCATTTTTTTAGAAACAGTGTTTCAGAACCACTGCTCTACATGTAACGCCAATCCTGCCAGCTACAATGTCACAACCTTAGCGATGATAAAACCATGGAAACAAAGTCTTGCGGTCCATTGTTGCAGTCTGGTGTCGTGACTCGTAACTACCTCTTAAATGGCTAAAGCTCCAAAGCTCCGGTCCTAAATTTTAAACTGAGCTCCGGCTCCGGTTTCTTCTGATTTTTGATTTGAGCTCCGGCTCCTTCTGATTTTTAATTTGAGCTCCGAATCCAGCTTCTTCGGATTTTTAATTTGAGCTCCGGCTCCAGGCTCCAGGCAAAATGCTCAGCTCCGGCTCCGGGCTTCGGCTCTGCAGTCCTGGTCAGTGGTTCATGGACTTGCGCCGGTTATCGCTGACGTCAAATCAGGAAATGTATTGTAGATGGTGGACCACATGGCGGAAGGCAACATCGTCTGCTTTGGTAGGCCATGTTGCTTTGGTCACAGCGAGACATTTCACTTAATTTTCAAGAATGAGAACTCCAGTACAGACCTGTGCATTTAAAAACCTTTGGAAAGGCAGCGAAATGCAGGCTCTGGCTTTTTCAAAATATGCTTCTTGTCAACAATGTTTTGATTGATCCGCCAAACCAATGCGCTTGGCAACACATGAACATGTCAAAACGTTTTTTGCCGCAGACAGGCAAAGCTGGCTTTAGCTAGCTTCTTGTTGGAATATTTCAAGTGTACTTTGCCTGCTCCAGACAAAAACCCCACTAACTTCATATGTACAAATCTTACGCAGATTTTGAGAATGCTGCTCAGCAGACCACATCAAAAAACTCAGCTACTGGAAGGCTCACCTTGAAACGGTCATTTTTCGTATGCCTGCATCACGCCTCAACTACATTTGCCTTCTACCGGCAAAATATACTTTTAACAGTAAAAAAATTTTTGCTGACATATTCCACTGCGTCGGCGTTGTGGAGGCTAATTATTTGTGTTTCAGAACGAAGCTTAAGGTATTAAAAGCAACACATAAGCTACAGATTTAAAATAAATTGTGTTTCAGTCATTTAAAAGAACACCTGCTTTTATCGTCAGCAGTGGCGTAACTAGAGGTTTGAGCCAGGGAGGCAAAGCTTGGCTGAAGGGGCCCACTGGTCAACGTAGGGGGCCACTAGCCAACACTCCGAATAAACGAAAAGCGTAAAGAAATGATAGTGAATCTGGATGTTGTGGATGTCTATACCACCTAAAAAAAACAGAAAACACCCAAAAAACGCAAAAAACCAACAACCTAAAGAACACTAAATATCAAAATATCAACTAAAGGGGGCCCAGTTTTTACATTTAGCTTGACAGGGAGGGGGCTCTCTCCTTGTCCCCGTCAGTTACGTTACTGGTCGTCAGCAAAATTCAACTATTAACACATAACGTGGTGTAACGTCTTCTCACCGACGTAAAACTCCTCCACCAAATTTTCTGTGTCAGCAAATGCTAAGCAAAAGCCATAAGCAGAAGCAAAAAATCTAATGAAAATTCTGTATCTTTGCCTTGTACTTGCATTCCGCTCCTGGAGTTGGACAAGGTTTTCAGTTTTTTTGTAAACAAATACATTCACAGCAGAGTCAATGTAATGTTTATTAAAAAAACTTTAACAATCAGCCCTTGCTTTCATTAAAAAAACAAGCAAGACCTACTAGGCCGGACTAAGGGTGTTTATTCCGCTGTCGCGGAAAATTGTCCACAGGTCAGCCGTCAGACTGAATCAGGGTTGAAATTACTTATATAGCATGACAGCATTGTCCCGGCTGGCTTAAACACCATGTTGCAGATGTGATGAACGATTTTTACGAGTTTCCGTAGCAGTTTGACTTGAACAAAACAGAAAGTCTGGTCTATGCAGAAATCTGGAAACATCTCTCGGGTCACATAAATAAAAACTCTTTAAATAATTGGTGAGTGTTTGCCATGGGACGATAATCCTCGTGAAAGGTGGCAAGAACTCGAGCGGGGAATGGATTGCTTTTAATCAGTTCCTGTGGGAGCACCAAACTTGTATGTGGCACCATCACAGAATTGACAGATGATGAGCGAAAACATCTGAGGGATTTCAAAATATCTGTTCACAGACCTCTAGGAATTGCTTTACCGTTTACCAAATAGTACAAGGCTGCACCTTTCGTTGACTTACGTAGGCCACTCCCTTAAATTTTTTGGTTGGTTTAAAAATTTAAAATTATGGCTTTGTTACAATTCTGTGAAACCTTACATTCTGACTATCAAACTTTTTAGACCCATGCCGCGATAGCCGCGCCCGCGGCTGCACTGCCCGTACAGGTGAAATTACTTGGACACGCGTAAAAATCACAATTTTAATCGTATGAGCAGATCTCATTACCTAAAGGAATTTTATAATCTTATCAGCAAATTTAATCTTCGTTACCTAAAGAGAGCATGCAATCTTCTGACAATTATTATCCATTTCATATTGTACAAGACAAGCACAAAAGTTTTGAAAGCTGAGTAGAAGTCATTTCAACAGCATCCTCCAGAATGCTTCGATTGACTATATGCCTGTCCAATCTTTGAAAACCGTCACGTTATGAGTTGACAGCTCAGGCAAACCAGTGCTCAAAACAGCGCCAAGAAAACCACCCGAAAATAGAAACATGCAGTTTCTAGAAGATACAAACCTTATGGGAGCCCATTGGTCGCCAGAGAAGGTCATGCTGTTGAATGGAGTGCTATTCCCAAATGGAAATATGTCGCCATAAGCACATATCTGCAAGTGATGTTGATGGCAGAGCTGTGCGCATATTGACCATGAGGTCTCTTCTGGGAACCTGTAGTAGTGTCGTGGTGTCCGATCATCTGCAAGTCACATGCACACTTATTTGTAACATCGACCACCGAAAAGAGTGGTGCATTGTCAAAATGAACATTTGCACCACGTAATCAGCACAGTGACGTAGCCAGCTCAAACTTTTTTGGGGGGGCAAATGTTTGACTTTAGGCGAAAAACAGTATTTTGTTTGGGACACTGCCTCTCAAAGCACGAAACGACTAGATGTGCTAAAAATGTGGAGGCCATGGGCCCCTGGTTACGCCTATGCATCAGANGGTGCAGTGGCGTGCAGAGGTCTGGTGATGCCCGGGGCCACTGCTTAATTNTTTCCCCCCTACCAGATTCTAGTATTGAGCNGTGGCATACAGTGGCGTAGCCAGCCCAAAAATTTGGGGGGNCAAAATGTTTGATTTTAGGCGAATAACACTATTTTTTGTTTAGAAAAACGCCTTTCAACGCACAAAATGGCTATATTTTCTAAAAAGTTGGGAGGGGCATGGCCTTTTGGCCCCCTTTGGCTACGCCTATGGTGGCATATGGTGTTCATTGCTACTGGATATATGCTGTTTGTCTGTATGTGACGTCACAATATGATGTCATATTCACGTTTGTAGACCATCGTTTTGGCGAAGTTTGTTGACACAACATGCATATTATTCTACACGCACTCTCCTCACTCGTTTTTGTAACATGTGTCAATGTAATGAAAATAAATTATCTGCGTTCCAAGTTAGGATACCAGAGTAAAACACAGCACTCAACGCTAGAATAGAGCAATTGAAAATGTGAAATATCCGGCAACGCGTTAAAGCAGGAGATTAGAACACACTCGGTGCTACGTCAGCGCGGTTAACAACTACAAAAATATAAGGCTGCGCATTGAAACACTGGAGTGAAACACTTAACGCCACGACAGCGCAGTTCACAAATGCAGAAACATCAAGCTGCGCGAATGTCTCGTCGAATAGCAGTCGAGCAGCAAAGGTATGCGGCTGGGATGGCGGACATCCAGGGTTGACAGTTTGAAACTTGCTAAACTACACAAGAATTGAGAATGCGCATAAAGTACGAAAGAAAACTTTCGTTATTTATGATGTGGTTGTTATATGTACAACTACTGGGGAATAGAACAGACAGGGACGCCGGAGCAGCGGTAGGGCAGGGGGGCAGTAAAGGAGTTGAGGGCAATGGAAACTTATAAAAAACAAAAAAATCGTTATCAATCACCTTTGTTTCTGCTCATCAACAATGTTGACCTAAAAAATGATAACAGAAATTTTAGAAAACCACTTGAATTTCATGGGTGTGTGAATAGTTGCAATAAATTTGTTTCAAGTCTATCTTGACCAACCATGATATTACCTATGATACTGTTGTTATGAAAAAGCACCTTCACTCCCGTCGCCCCCGCCACGACCCCGTTATCTGGCGTCCCTGAGAACAGATACGGGCTTATGTGAGCCGTTATGATCAATCCGCCTGAATTACCAATGACGAAGCTCAGAATGATGCATATATTGTAAGCACAGATGTGCGAGAAAGTACCCTTATCTCCCTAAAACACTTGATTTTTGATAAGTTTCAACTTTGCCTTGAACCCGTTTATCACAGCAAGGGGGTCAAAATTAGCTCTTTTATTTACTTTGTAGCTTAACATCGAGGTCATTTAAGTGTGAAGTTATGTCACCAATAAAAATAAATCTTCGTTCCATGATGAATCCTCTAGTTCAGGAAACTACCCCGGTTAACGGAAAAACTGCCGCTTTGAAACATTCTGATATTTCTAGGACAAATCAAAGCAACTGCACTCAACAAACATTATTCAGCAAACTCTCCATCAGTGTAACTTTTTTCTACTGAAGCAATTTCCCTTGATGTTTGGAAACTAATTCTAGTAGAATTTTTTGCAGATTTTTCTTTGCTCGGAAGCTATTGTATTGCAAATGTATGATTCCCTGTAATTACATTCATTGTGAATGGCGTATGCGATGCGCTAAACTACCAGCCGCACGGTGTGTGGAGGAGCTGTCCAGAACGCGGAAACAAACCGATTCAAATGATTCTAGACATTGTATTTCTGACCAGCAAATTTTTCAATCGTAGCGCTACAAGACCAGACATACATAAAGCGCCATCAAAATACCAGCCATATACGGTAAAACCTTGCACGATGTAAATCAGTGGTTCTTAACCTTTTTTTACCACGCCTCCCCCAGGTAATTGTCCTTTGTTTCAAGCCCATCTGTTTTTAAATAAGCTGTACCAACAAATGCATTTATTGGTAAATCTAATGATCGATTTTTCCATGTTGCAGGGCGCCTAAGGGTTCACACCCCTTTTAATATTTATTGAAGCCCCGCTGGGGGTCGCGCCTCCCCGGTTAAGAACCACTGGTGTAAATGGTCGTTTGCAGTCGTTATACATCGCATTGCGTAATGCTTACTCAGTGTTGTTGTTGATTACGATCGCAACTTTACTTTCCTATTTTTCCAGATGTGCAGCATCGTAATATTTTGACACTTTGCTTCTCTTACGTGTAATACGTCAGGAGCAAAAGTTTGTTCGGAGTAAAGACTCTTCGTCAAACTCTCTGCTTTCATTCTCGTTTCATTCGCATCGCATTCAGCGAGGCTCGGCTGATAAGCTTCAAAACTTTTTTAGCCACGGAAGACCAAGTCTTGTTATCTCGCTTCATGGAAAGCCAAAAAATAATGGGGTATTTAAGAGTTCAATCCCCCTCCAGAAAAATTTTGGATTGATGAAAAACAAGTATTCTATGCAGGTGATTTACATGAGCAAGTGTTTTATGCAGGCTATTCACGCTCATTATAATGTAATAAACAATAATATGTGACGAAAGGAGTCACATGAACTTGCAATGCGTCATGTTTATTGTTCGGTGGAGGTCGGTGGAGCACAGTTTGAGAAATGCTGCCTTAGAGTATATTCTTTCGGAACCGAAACAGCTATTCGACGACAAAAGAACATATTTTTGCGTTTGAGGCGGAAAAAGTAATTCCTTTTGAACCCAAACTAGAGAATGCCCAGTGCAGTTTTCGTCCCGGCCATAGCACTACAACAAATTTTCACTCTCCAGCAAATTTTCGAGAAATCTTGGGAGTGTAACAAAGACATCTACACATGTTTTGTCGACTTCAAGAAAACACGACCCGGTTCCTCGTGAAAAGTTCTTGGGAGTGTTGCGGTAGTATGGTGTTGACTGGCGGCTGTTAGTGGCCGTCAAATCATTGTATTCCCGCAGTACTCAGAACTTTGTGTCCGTGTCGACGAAGTTAAACCATAACCTTTCACGTTGGGTGCTGGACTCCGACAAGGCTGTGTGCTGTCACTACTCCTCTTCATAACCTGCATGAATTGGATAGACAGTCACAGCCGCGTCGACGAGGGTGTCACTGTTGGAAGCTCCAGGATCAACTGTTTGCTTTTATAGTGTTTCGTTTCGCAGATTTCCTGGTGCACAAATCTTTATTTACAAAAGGCTTCTGATTAGCAGCAGCAGAAACAGCTTTACGATGGCGCGACAGCAGAAACAGCCAACGTGGTCCGTGCGCTAGCGATACAAAACCCGACTCTCTGAAAGCGTGGTGTCCACGCCGATTGACAGAACTTAGAATGCAATGCGTAGCGAGGTCACTTCGCGAACGCAGTGGAGCGCGCACACGCGGATTCCCTTGACGCGAATGACAAGTTGATACAAACCAGATCTCATGTACGGAATGTAATAGTGAGCAGGAAACGGCAATTCGTAATGCGAAAAGGTAAATCCACTATACTTTGGTACTGCTTGCATCCTCTGAAATAGTGGCGCAGTCAGGAATTTTGTTCGGGCGTGGCCAGTCACCTGAAGTGCATCCCACTGTTCCTTTTGTTTATTTTCGAACAGTTGAAATTGATATAAAGCACCAACGAAAGATCTTAGCAAGTTTGTTTCGGGGAGGGCCATGACCGTGTCGGCCTCATTCTGGCTGCGCTACTGTCTGAGCAGGGTCTCCAACATGTACTTGATCGGGTTTCTGCTTCTTGTGACCAAGTGGGAATAAAAAATTTGCACTAAAAGACTATTACCGGTATGTCTCTCCGTAAACTCAAGGCGGTGTACGCTGCAAGTAAGTGACAAACACTGTAGCAGGTCGAGAAGTATCTAAGGCGAAACAGGAAGATGTATACACGGATTGGTAATGGCAACATAGTTCTGCGTGAGATTTGTCACTCTGTGGTCACAAAACGGGAGCTTTGCAACACCGCAAAACTGTCAGTTTACGTCGGACTCCGCTCCAGAAGAAGTTTTAGCTTTTGCTTCTTTTGGCTGAATTTTTTATTATTTTTATGAATCGCCTTATATTATCGGGAACATGCAATTCACCTGTGCAATTCACTTGCAATCTCTTCGAGCAACGAGGAATATAACCCCATGGTTCATGTTCACATTTCATCAAAAACCGTTCGTCGGCATTGCAACTGATCGGATGAAAATAGGCCTGTAGAAATCGAAGCAGAGAGGGCTAAAGTCAACAGAAGCTTAATTGATAAATTTTAATTTATTTCATAAAAATCGTTGATGTTAAGTTGCTCAAAGAATAGATTTTCCTTGCGTAGTGTAGCTAGAAACAACGCGAGGCCCTTGTTTGCTTCGTAAACAGCAATTTTTTTAAATAGGGCACCAAACGCAACTAAAAATGTACAACGACAACAATGGCATCTGCTTCCACGATTGCACAATCCACTTTGGGTTTACTAAGGGTATATAGCACTAAAAGCACGGAGTTGAGAGCAGTGGCCTGGGGACTGAATTCTTGAGAGCGCCACATTAATCAACCGCTATGTTAGTTCTTTCTTCTATGCAGTGCTTCTTCCAGCCATGGAAGTATTGTTGAATATATTTAATGCATTGTAGAAAACCAAATATTTGCTTTTCTTTAACCAGATTGCATCTCAAAGACTGCTCTTTTAAGTCTGCTTTGGGCCACTGCATGAATTCTTTAGTATTTCGTATTAGACCTTGCGGTTCTCAGTGATACTACATTAGATGGTATAGCAAACTTGGAGGTAACGCTCAACAAGTGTCTTTCTACATGACAGAAGTAGTTGTTCAGCAGCGAGCAAGCCCTTGCTTTTGTTTGCAGCAATGATCAATTTAGTGAGTACAGGTATGAGCAAGCCCTTGCAGTTTTATCGCACTCGCTTTGCAGTTGATATTTGTTGCGTTGTTGTTATCTATCGGGCAGTTTTGATGTTCAACTGAATTCATTTAAAGTTTACGTAATTACTAGGGCCATTTTAAGTCATAAAAGTCATATTTTTTTCTGTGCTTCAGGAAGCTATGAGACGAATTTTAAAACAAAAATCGCACCTCTACGAGTCTATAACAAAAGTTGTAAAGTCATAAAAAGTCATATTTTCCATGTTACGTCATCCTGTCTTATTTTGCATATTTTCAACCTAATTCAAGAAGGAAACCATTAAAACAATCTCAAAATATCAGGTAAAACTACTATATCACTAGGTCTACCCTGCATCCTGCAAATTAAACCCACTTGGGCAACCTGCGAGCAATCTTAAGCAAAGCAAACTGAAGCCTCAATGATTGCAACAATTATTCTAAATACAATTGTAAATTTGCGCTATCAACATGTTTCGTAAACAGTGTGACTGCACAGCGAACGTATTAGCAAATCGGCCGTTATTTTACGAGCACTTAGATACCCTAGCTTTATATGACATCATATAGCATTTTGTGACACGACACATTCCGTTCCACTTCTGGATCTACTTCTGATTCTCTTTTGAAGGAGTGTGTCAACTGTCATTTTGCGAGGTTAGAAACAGAAGTCACAATGCCAAAAGTAAAATTGTCCAGTGCTACAAAGATCAAAGCAATTAGAAAAGATTTTGAGGAGTTTACAGCTACACCCAATGAGGAACTCTATTGCTAAGTGTGCCGTTGCATTGTTGAGCACGAGAAGCGCTTTCTTGTTGAACAGCATATAGCAGGGGTGGTCAAACTGCGGCTCTTCGAACCTCCGCATGCGGCTCTTTGAGCTTTCCGAAAAATTATATATTTGTTTTATATTTTATTTCTATTGAAAAGTGCAGAAATATTGTAAAATGGTACTGACTACTGTGGTAGCCAGCGTGGCATACAGTATTACTTTTGCACGTCGTTCCAAAAAGAATTATGATCTCACAGAAGCGTAGATTGCAAATAAATTCGTGTTTTTATATTTTTATGTTGCGGTTCTTTGTAACTTTGATTTTACGATATGCGGCTCATATATAGAGTAGATTTGGCCACACTTGGCATATAGCAACAGGGAAGCACCAGAAAGGCATTGAAAAAATAAATATTTTTGTTTAGTCATATAAAATCATATTTTCTGAAAAATAAAGTAATATTTTCAAGTTTCTTAGGTCATAAAAAACGCCCTACTAATTACATTTACAACCGCATTGGGCAGATGAGTTACTACGCCCGTTTGTTTATGTCATTCTCTTTCCTGTTCCAAACACTGAGAGCGTGCTTCGCGCATAGCGATGCCTAGTGGAAACCCATACGAGCTGCCGTGGTAACTTGGTAAGCTATAAAAAGCAAGTACAAATGCCGCAGTGTGCACTCGAAAACAAATTTGTCCCATTTCTGGAATATGGGGGCGAATGGCTGAGTGCAGTTCTCGCATTCGCATAGAGTGACACGTGGAAACTTGAGCCAGTTTGCATTGTCGCTATGGGTTTCTTACACCGTCACGTGATATGATTCATATATATGCACGAAGTTTAAGAAAAGGAGCCTGTTCTTTATAGCTAAAACCCTGATGATGACTACTGTTTTTTTCCAGATTCTGATTTCTTAAGTTTGACCATTTTGCAGAATTTGACTCGTGGATTTTTGAAACTATTATAAACCGTTACCATGCTTCACCTTAATCGTATAGCTTTTCGAACATTTTTTTCAGTAAAGAATACTTCTCTACTGTTGCTCAACACATAGTTGTCTGATACTTGGTGAAAATTTACGATGCAATTCAGCAATCACTGGCATATTAACGGCTTATCAGAGTGAAGCTTATGCGTTAACACCATGATTTCGCGCACATGATCCCGATCATATTTTTCTGATCCAGTCTCCTGAATTTTTGAACAAAGCATGCGCCATCGTTTCGAGAATCACAAGATTATATGATTCTTTGTGACCACACTGTGCTCATTCTTAGTAAATTTCACAGATCTCAGTAGCGAATGACAGCATATGGTGATGACATGAAATTATGTTACAACCAGGGGTGTAGTGGGACGGGAACGCGTGGGAACGGCGTTCCCACACCTTATTCACGTTTTGCTTTGAAATGAGTGGGACGCCGTTTCAAAGTGGCTATTTTTTTGGATGCGTTCCCACACCTTTTTTGTTAGCACGACATCCCTGCTTTACAAACCTTTACGTTTTGCAACTACAAAGCCTCTTATGCCAAGAAAGTACACGAACCCCGTTAGCACTAAGTTCATTATTTCGTTGTTGCAATGGGAAAAAGAAAATGTAAATTTTATGAGATTTTTGTTAACTGCAAGAAAACAGCTCAGAGTCTTGTATTTTCATCTCTACTGTTGCTCATCATCTAGTTTTCTGATACGCTTTTAGAAAAACATGGCGGCCATGCACGTACAGTATATGCTGCAAAATTCGTTGATTGAAGCTGCATGATTTGAGAGTTATTCGAAGCAAACATTAACTGAAAATCCTGCTGGAAAGTTTGAAAGATTCTGGAAAGTTTGAAATCTTATCATTTTAAATATGGACGTGCTCAACTCGCACATAAATTAAAAGAAACTCACTTCGTTCATACTTTTTTCTTCCTCCTCTGATGATAACAAATACAAGTTGAAGTATCTGCACACTGTTCGTTTTACACTGACAATGTCCTCTGCGCTAGATAGATTACTCTGCAAGAAAAAGTCGGAGAAACAACTGAGGATTTCGTAATTTATAATCATTGCTTGCCAGTTACGTTGAATATTCGTTTAGGTGTGACTTGCGAGTTCTGGTCATTAAATATATGTCAATAAGCTCCCTATTTATCAAATCGATGCTGGTAGTGACCGCTTCTCTTGCGCATTGAGTGTTTTGCTGTGTGTTTTTGCTTCCCATTATTGCCTGTACTGTAGTAGCCGATTGTGCACCAGTACTCTTGTTACTAAGTCCACCGGTAAATGACCAGAACTCGCAAGCCACACCTAAACGATACTCAACGCAACTGGCAAGCAATGGTTATAAATTACGGTAACGCAAACAGCGAACTTCTTGTTCAGGGTTGGGGAACTTATTTACTTTCGTATAGGCTGCATGAATCGTGGAATATCGCTGGCAAGTCACAAGAAACAAATAATTTTATCGTATAATTCTTCGTTTATCTTCCTTAGGAAAATAGGGAGAGAAAACTTAGAAGCAAGAGAGGCTTCTTTTTACTTCCTATCTGAGTTGAGTTTATTTCATTTGGCGATAATTAATATTCAGCTAGAAAAAACACAAATCAGTGCAAGGACGCCAGGGCATTGAAGGAACCGGAAGGTTGTCGAGTCGATGCCCC
>JGI24158J21664_10004808_pt1 | contig 17485 bp, 9 predicted proteins | sample Ectturendosymbi3_FD_21664 | JGI IMG/M metagenome (IMG submission 21664)
CTGGGATTTTTAGAAGAACATAAAAGTATAGTGTCGTCAGCAAACAGAGAAATAGAAGATTTAATGTTTGTACCAATGTCATTAACATATACTAGAAAAAGCAAGGGACCAAGTACCTAAAATCTATCTATTAGGGTTCATGGACATCAGATTGGGGGCAGCCTTGGCTCCACCCATTGGGTTTTGAAATGTGACAGTTCCTTTGAAATTTTTAGCAAAAAAGGTTGTTTTCTTAGTTTCGAGTGGATAAAATGAAACTTCACCACTTTGGTGGTGTTTCTTTCACCAAATTTCACCACTATCCACCCCATGGATAAATGTTTTGGCTACCCCTGGAAAAATCCACTATTGGCCCCCTGGAAAAAATACTTCCGACGCCCATGTTAGGGTTCACAGTCGGTAAACACGAGTAAATCACAAGCATCGCAAACAAATGAAGAGGATTACAGCCTACGTTTGCTGAGTTTACTGTAGAAAACAATTCAAATTCAAAATTTGCTGTCAGATTTATTCCTGCATTAAATGGTCAGTTTTTGGAAATCATTTGTGTCCTCATGCGAGAAAAAAATGCACAAGATTTATCTACTACGAATGCATACTGAGAAGTGCAAAATAACCAAAAGATGACGAACGAAAACGTACAACTGAATCCAAACAACAAAGCTACCAGTCACCTGCAAATGCTTGTGCTAGCTGGGTACAGTGTGATGAGGCAATTACAGCAGTTAATTAAAAGATATAATGGAAATTCTCCTTTGCCGGAAACTAAGAAGAACAAATACTTCTTTTTCAAGTTTTGCCCGGTAGAATTTGACCTGCCACAAAGTGGCACTATAAGCTTAACTCTATAGTAGATATCATCTGTCACTCGAATCCGTCCTGTGTCACACATCTACGCATTAAGCGCGGTTGGCAGAAGTAAAACGGCGGAAAATTTCAGGTGCAGCAGCAACCAACAACTCAGGCACCAGGGCAGGCCCGTCGCCAGGATTTAGGAGCAGGGGGGGGCAAAAACCAAAAAGAGGGGCCAAAAACTAGAAGGGGGGCACATTTTCAAAATAGAGTATTGGATGTATGCAACAACCGGGGGGCCAAATGTGAAATGGGGGGGAACCGATTTCAAATGGGGGGCCGGGCACCACTGGACCCCGCTGGCAACGACCCTGCACCAGGGGTGTATTGTTTTGCTTTAAAATGAGTTTGAAGCTGTTTTAAAATGGCTAGTTTTTCGGGTACATTCCCACATCTTATTTGTTAGCACTACATCGCTGCAGGACACATAAATAATAATCTTTACATAGCGAAAATACCGGGTCAAAACTCTTCCACTTCTAACAGTAGCCTAAGTGCATTGCCTATCTGTAAGCTAGTAGTCTGTTGAAGAGCCAGGAGAAACTTCTTACTTGAAGGTATCTAATATTGTTGCTGTTCTACGCGAATAGTCTTCAAGCTGATCTTCGAAGTTACCCTTACAGTGATTTGCAATGCACTGATGATGATAACAGGAGTTATCGAAACGTTTGCAATATGTCGTTGATATAATTTTCATTGGCCGTGATTTTCATTGTAACTCTTACAGTATATCACAAAAATTAATTTAGAGAAAGAAGAGTAATAATTCAATGTAAGCTAATTTGCCAGGTTGTTCTACTTAATTGTTCCGAGTCGACATACCTAAGCAGTCAATTGGAAAAAAATGTTGGCAGTGAACGATTTATGCGTTTAAAGTGTGAATGAGACACAGAGCAAACATGCCAAAAAGTTTCCAAAGCTATTCGATTTACATTAACTAATATCTTGTTTTTTCCAGTAGGGTCGAAAGCCTGATCTTTCATCTGCGTACACCCATTTACACTGACCTAAAAAAGACAGATTTTATCTGGCGTTCAAGAGAAAAGAATTGTTCCATAAAATGTAAAAATATGTTAAGTACACAGCTTTACAGCGGCATACAAAAAGTAGTTTTAAATTTACCTCACAAGAAAGAAAATTTTCTCCCGTCAAATTTAGAAAGGAGAGGTGTTGATTCCTCACTTATTACTCATTATCTTAATGAATTCACAGCTCAGCAAAGCTCATCCAAAGCCAGATATGTACTTTTGGCTTTCTGCTTGTGAACTACACCTTGTTTGCTGATGATGCACATGTGTGCTTGGCTCGTGAGATCGCTCTACCGCGCTGTAAACAGGCTGCGAAACACCTTCCCTCAGAGCTAATAATATTTGTCTTCTTGCTTATTGCGTGCCAGTTAACGCTAACCGATGTTGGAACTTATGCATACAGTTGTGCTTCAAAAGTATGGGTAAATGCTATGATAAAGCTATATTTAGCATTACATTCGAAGCATCATATTTTGCATCACAGTTTCAAGAATGGGAGTGTTCGCCAGCCAGCATCGGAAATTCGGAATGCACATTACCATGAGACATTTGATGCTTTGGTTAGAAACAGCATAAGCACATTTCGTCAGCTGCAAGAATCTTTACAGCAGATGGTTAATTTGTTCAATACAAATGTTTGATGCTTTTCGCAAGTATTTATTTTCTAAGCATTGTGCAGTGCTTCTGAATAATGATGAGAAACGTTTGTGTTTGGTGGTACATTTTTAGAGTTTTTTCACCTCTTCCACTATTGGTCATTAGTAGGATGCTGGCGCACATCCTTCCTGCAACTAAGCTTTTAACTGCGTTTCGTATTTTTTGTGTGCAACTCATGTGATGTGGTCTTTCGGTCTGAAATAAACAAAGAAATAAAATGCAGTAATGCTAATTGATGTGTCTACGAAAAGGAAAGTATTTCAGCCAATACTGTCATCGCAACCCGGTATCTTTTGATGGTGAATGTAACTCTTTGCCAAATAAAATAATATTTTCATCTTCTGTAGAAATCAAGCCAAAGCCTACCAACATGAATGATCACACTTCGTTGAATTTTTTGTATTGTTTTCTCTAAAGTTCGTCAGTTTGTACAAAAACATGACCACAATCTTCGATAAATACTTAATTGCGAATCTCTTCCAATTTTAACGATTAGGCTTTTCCGGAAAATTTGAAAAAGAAGCAACAGGAGCTGTTAGGAAAAGAGAGCAAAGTCATTTTTGCTCTACTTACCGTAAGGACAGGCCTGCAATGTCGCTACAGTTTTCCAGATTTACGTCATGCGACACGTTTTTTGTCTTTTAACAACAATATTTAATAACTTGTGACTGTTCGAGAAGCAAAGCAGCAAGACAAGACGAAGTTCATACCAACTAAATGTAATTTCTTTACATACGAAATTTTAAATTAAATTTTTTTACAACTAACTGAATCGTAAATGGACTTCATTCGATGTTTGGTTAGCGTCTGTGATGATGCCTTAATCAAATAAAACAGTCCTAAAAATCCTCAAAATTCCGAAAAAAGGTGAAACGTAAAAATAAGTGCAATTACCTTCGAATTATGTGGGGAAAGGATATGACTGAACATTTTAGTACTAAGATCACTCATGAGAAAGCCAACCTCTTAGCACGAATGTTTGATTTAAATTTTACGAAAATGTCAAATCGCATGAGTTGAAAAAGAATGTGATGACAGATATTGCATGACTCGGTTCACAAGACCTGGCAGCGACACTAGCAGTACTAATATCTTTACTGTAAAATATTTTAAAGATAGAGTAATATGTTACAAGATATTGGTGCTTTAGGCAGCAGGCACACGCAATTGTGTACAGAGAAGGCATTTAGTGGTTCACTCTAAAAGCATAAATTGTGCTCACACCCCGCCTTGGTTCTTACCATTTGGCACTTACAATTTCACTCCTAATGTATTTTATAAAACCGTTTTACTGCCGGATTCATTGCCTCTTGGGCAAGTGTCAGAGGGTCAGATGCACTGCTGCTGTACTGTTTTAAGCGGGTCAAAGCAAAGAATGCAAGAATCGCCTTCCTGTACTGTCAATAAAACCTGTATTGACAGTGATATCGGATTGACAAACCCACGTCAGTCTTCTGCAGTTTTTTTTGCATTAAAGCCATTAGCACTGAAGCGAGACCCCGCCTTATCGGTCAACGCTGGCTACATTACGAACGTCTCTTTGGGCAAACAGGCCCTGATAAAGTTATCACTACAGTTGGAGTAACACGAAACGTTATCGCTGTTATCTTGCGCCAGTTGATACGGCTGAAAGACGAAAATGCAAAAAAAGAACCGTAGGGAGATGAATCGGAAAGATACGTCGCAGTACTGAAGGTCTCGTTTCCCAGTCAGGATTCCGCCTTCCAAGCAGGGTCGTGAATTCGCGTCTGCTTGAGATTTTGTTAACATAGAACATATCAAGAAGTCTAGTCAAGACAGTTCGTTTTCACCGGATCAAGTGGCTGATAGTTGGTACAATTCTTGCACAGTTGAACTTGATGAAAAATGTCAAGGAGGAAGCAAAGCAAGCCGCAACATGTGGAAAAAGGTATGTTGGACAAAAGTTGTTTTTCTCTTCGCCGTCCTGAGGCATTTTTAGGAGTTACTGTGCCCGTGTGGCAGCGGGGCATAGCTCGTTGAGACAGCATCATTCTTTTACGTTCATGTACAGAGCTTTCGTCAAAGTGTACCTTGTTACAGTGTTTTTGTTGCAGAAGGTGATGCTTTTGCTTCTTGAAGTATGTGGTAGTTGACCTGAGGTTCACCACGTTCGCCTTTGAGTAAGCTTTAGCTCTGTGTTTGTTAAGTGCAGCTGTTTCATTTGAAATGCGTTTGCGATTGCTATTTACGTGGGGACCAACAACTGCTGGCTCAGTGTTTTCTGAGACTGTATTACCTTCTGGCGTTTTTACACTAATAAAGTGATTGCATTGCCAAACATCTCTGTGTTTGGCTCACTTTGTATGATAAAGTGATAACAATGGCACCGAAGTTCCATGGCTTATCGCCACTGGTATGATGGAAAGGTCTGGCCGAATCGATATCTTTAAAGAGCCAAGTCGACTGGATTGCATGACGGGTCTGGGGTGGTTCATGTTTATTTCAAGATATTCCTTCGCTTTTGATCACATCGCTCGATAAATGGTCATTGTCAGCAAGAGATCTGTACGTCACTGCCAGGACAGAAGAGCTAAAGGTCGCGTATCATGTCTAAAGAGTCATTTTGTGGCAAAACTGCGATGTTGTCATAGATGCGAGAGTTAGCTCAGCGCACTTTCATGTTTGCGTCGAAATAGCTTGTCAAGCTTGACGGAATGAATCTATTCCTTGCGCTAGTGGCAAGGTTTTCATTCTACTACGGAAAGATGTTTTAACAAAGTGATTGGCTACCCGTTGCAGCTTCAAGTGAATGGCGTGGTTGGTGCTAGTCATAAGAAAGAAGTATTGGATTGCGTAATTTTGCTGCTATATATCGAGGAAGCATCAGGGATATCTTGGTGAACATCCCAGGCAGCGAATGACGTTCGTTTCCCGTCATTCTAGTCCGGGAAGCAGTAAGTATGTCACTGATGTACCATCATCAGATAATGCAAGTGTCAACGGGAAGGGCTAAATATATCTCTCCTGCGACCTGGCTTACTGCTCCATTTTTCGGGATTGAATGTAGTGGATGAGCAAAATATGCGTTGGACTCTACGCGACGTGGCGTTCAAACGAAAATATTTCTGTGGGATTTTGTTTGTGCAAACGTCTGGTCAACTCCATCCCGCCCTCTAAATACAAAGCTTTTGTCACTAGAGATCGAATGCGATTACACTTATCTCATCGGGTGTTCGTGAAACGTTATCGCTGGAATTCATCAGATAAGACTTCAACGGCCTGTTTTCAGAGCTCCCATCACTTACTGCTTGCCGCGACGCTCGTGTCATTTTCATTAAACCAAAGTTTCGTCGTCTCAGCATTAAATCCGTAGCTGGTCAAGCAAACACGGACAACACCGAGCTTCAACCAAATCGAAACAATGTACTGTTTTGGGGTCCCATGAAATTTTCGTATTAAAAATAGGGCTATATTCCACCAATCAGGACCGGCTTTCAAATCAAACTGACGGTCAGAGTAAATGTGCGAATCTTGGACCAAACTCGACTAGTTCGCACCAACTTTCAAAGCATTTTTCTTACACGATTTTAATAATTTTTAGTCACACGAAAGCAATCACAAAAATGTCTGATTGTTTTGGTCAGGTAACCCAATTTGTATGTGTTTATTTTTTTAAATTTAACTGATCTGCTATATCCACAAGATGTTGAATACATATCATTCCGACATCCCTTGACTTTCAATTAACTGGAAAATTATTTAAGCGAAATTATTTTCTAACGATACTGACTTAGTCCCTCCACTGATAGTAGAATTAAAGTGGAGTCAAGTATTATATGCCAGTACTAGTACCGCAAGTTGCTGCGTTTGTAAACGCATGCAAGACAACACATCGTTTTCAAATGCAGTGGATAAACTCCTATATTAAGCTCTGCATCCTAGTCAAAGCTTTGTAAAAGCAACATACTGACTTGATGAAAATTGAATTTTTTGCCTTTTTTTTAATTACAAAAAATTGCTGGTTTAACTTTTGAGATTGATGTGGATAGCAGTGACAGCTTGCGCACATTTGGTCAAAATCGGGTGTTTGGCGTAATACAAATTTGTTTTAATAAAGAAGCTTTGAAACCTGTATTTTGCTTTTCAAATTTTTATTTGAAGCAATGCCTACCTCAGCACAGTAGGGTGATGCGAATATCATAATGTATTAAGAAGCTTAGAGTCGTTCGATTTGCAAAAGTGACTGATCCCTTTCGAACGTGGTGAGCTACCGCATATACATACCAGCACGTCGGCGAAAGTCTATAATATATTCGAAGAATCACCTACTGGTGTGTCTTTACTGACAGCTAGCAAAATAGAATCCATAACGAGATTACATCAACTTTTTTACCTTAAAACTGAATAGCAAGAACTGAGTTATACATATTGGAACGTTTCTGTTGCCTTGCTTTTGATGAAGTACGCCTGAAGTGTATTTACATTTATTTGCTTAACTGTGTGACTTTTCGTGCAGGTTTGCTGAAAGGAGGATGCGGCGTAGCATGGAAGCCAAAGGAAATAAAGGTTTTTAGTGCTTCTAATCAAAATAAAAATAAAGTTCTTTCTTTCCAAAAATTCTAGCTGGTGGTGGGCTTCCAAAAAGCTACATTGCTTTGCAACAAACTGAATTTGGTAGAAAATAAAAACTTTGTTTGCTTCCGTTACGAGGCAAAAGCGCAAAAGGCCTAGGTGGACACTGGTGACAGAAACTGCTTAAAGTTTGTAAGCACAGTGATGTTTTGCGTTTTCTTAAGTCTTACCGAAGTTGGTGTAAGGTTCTTATCACCTTACAAACACTCTAACACGTGATTTTGCAATAACGTTTGGCGAGCCTACTTCGCTTATCTTGAAATTGTTGATCCATATCGCTACAGCAAAGTTTCTTTCGATCAGGTTGAGTACGTTCATGCCTGCAAACGACCATCTTCATCACGTTCGAACAGTTCTAGCCCGCTTGCGTCTCCGGAAATATCGATGGAGCAACAGGGTACGTTTCGCATTGCGAAACATTATTCTATACAACTTGCCTTGCATCTGAACATACATTTGCCTTGTTTCTGTGGTCCTACTCCGACCACACTGCTTGCTCCGCATGAGATCTTTCATACGACGGGAAGTAACGTCACCGTGTAAACAACATCTTTAAAAGTTTGTCAGCTCCTGGTTGCTGAGAAAACCATGTGTCACATAGTTTTCTTCTGCGTTTGCGTTGTTGGGGCTTCATGATTAAAAACTTCTAAGATCCACTTTTTGGTGTACAGCAGTCCTAGAAATTGCAAAAAAACCTTGCAGCATTTCGTTTTCACACAACGCGCTTTACATTTAATTTATGCAATTGGATAATAGCTGAGAATGCTTACTTTGCCGGCGAAATCTATGCTCTGTACATCATACTGGCTGATGCTTATTTGATAAGGAGGTCTTTTTAATAGGTGCTGCTTACTTTACGCACTCATAGAATTCTAGATGTCCAAAGTAAGTCATCCGCATTATGTTTTTATTTGAAGACGTCTCTCCGCCATCTGAAAAAAGAGGCAGCGTTCAAGCGATGGTTGTGCTTAAACGAGAAAAACATGACTTTTCATTGCAGACAACAAACCATTTTGACTCCGGGTAATTTCAAGTTTGCGGTTTGCCGACTAATGTTATTATTATTATTATTCATCGCTACTGCCCCCTTCGCGTTGTGCTGGGCAGCCACCAACCGAGCGTTGATTAAACGATTCGGTACCTGAACATTTCTACCGTGCTGTGGTTTTAAATGTGAAAAGACACGCTGATCAAGTCGGGCCAGAGAATGAAGCCAAAAATAGCAGCAATGTAATTCATGGTGGTTGCGGATAAAGCTGATGACACGACACCAACTTTGAAAAATACCTTAGCTGAGGAGTTGCACCATTTTATGTGGCACTCAGAACGCACGCAAGGGCGGCTATACCAAAAATACCTCTAAGCAGTTTCGCCACGTGTGCAAGAGCGGCTTTTGCAAAATTTTGAATGACGTCAGGCGCGCTGTTAAAGTGTTTTGCTCCTACCAGTGTTGGTCGTGTGCAGACACCGATTCTGTAATGCGCTATGGCTTACCATTTTTTGTGCGCTTGTGTTGTTTGATTGTGCCTGTGATGTGAACCACCAGTCTGCAATAAATAAATCATTATTATTATTATTTACCACGAAGTTGTTCAGGTGCATATTGATTGCCACAAGCTCTTGCTTCAAGATCATAAAAATTGCCTTTTGATATCATCATTATGTAAAACCCGTTCAGTCAGTGGTTTAACCATTACATTATATTGACAGCAACCATGATAGCTGCTTGTAAAACATAGTATATATTGTGAAGTTGTACTTTGAACTATTTATTGTTCGGTGAAACGCAGTTCATCTCAATGATTTTATTAATAGCAACATTTCTTCACGTATGTTTGCAAGCATTCGTCACGGAATGCACTGTTTTGACGTAAACCCGAAATTTAAAGGATATAATTATTTTCCATATCGTTTTAGCTGCCTGAATATGCTGTTTTAGTTTCAGAAATGCGTACACATAAACCAGTAAGGTATGCCATAAATTGTAAAAAAAAACTGCTATTGCAGGCCTTCAGCTACTACACCAAAAAAACAGAAAGACGAAAGCGACGAAAAAAACGTCGGTGATTTTCTAAGCAACCTACCTGCAAAAAGTACGTTTGTCTTCGTTTGATTGCAGACTGTACCTCCTGCGTGAGTGCACTGTGCAGTAGTGTTTTTTTCTGATTACAGCAATTTCGATAGGAGAAACTAATAAGCCTGAGTTGAGCCATCTGAAAGGGAAATATTGTTGGGCTTGCGATAAAGCAAGGGATCATTTCGTCAAGGCCGGTGCATTTCAAAAGGATATAGATGGCGATCAAACGACGTTATCTGATGTAAGACTACAGCGATCCCGATTAAAAGCTGAATGACAAATGCTTTCCCTTCCTTTGAAGTCTGACCCGTTATCGAAATGCTTGGCACTCAGTGCATGATAATGTGAACAGCGAGTTCATCAGATTTTCGTGCAGCTGTGGGTCTTGTTTTGTTTGGACAGTTGTATAAGTGTGCACTTCGGGTTTGTGAACTTCGAAATTCAGTCAAGCTTAATTTCTCGCGAAATTTTGGAAGTCACCTGTTTGAATGTCAACTTGAAATAGATTGTTCGGCCAAACCTGCATTTCTCGGAAAAACAAGCGCATGCGATTGAAGTGCACTGCAACGTGTTAAACAAAGTTTTGGCGTTTTCAACAGAAAGAAATGGAAAAGCACTTGCTATACACAGTAGCGTAGCTAGAGGTTTGAGCCGGGGGGAAGACTTAGTTGAAAGTGGCCCACTGGCCACTGTAAGAGGCCCTCTGGTTAACACTAAGAAAAATAATAGAAAAATAATGGTGAATCCGGATGCGGATGGCTATAGTAAAACCCTAATTCACCGGGAAATACTCCAGAAAACGCAAGACAACAACCTATTGAAAATCAAAAGTATATTACATTTAACTTGCCAGGGGCCGATTCTCACCTCTGCCCCCTCGTCAGTTACGTCACTGGCTATGCAATACACGTAAAAGGGCGAAATTTATGTTGAACCCAAGATTCGGTTCCCACGACAAACGAATCCTTGTGTTCTACGCTCTTGAGTCAATCTAAAGTTCAGGGTAGAAGGTACAGGGTTTTTTCGTAATTAAAACAAATGCAATGCAAAACCCACAGAAGAACTAAGTGATAAGCAGTTGAGCACACACAGTAAAACTTGAATTCACTTTACAGGACAACAACCGATGCCATCACTTACCGACTTCACCCTCGTTACGCTTTTTACAGAATATGCCTGGGTTCCTATTTATGATACTCGATGTTTGGTACTTTTTTTGGCAACAGTTCCATGCAGTTCCATGCGGTACTTTTTTTGGCAACAGTTCCATGCAATGTGACGTCACGTCCTTTTCTGATGCGTCTGGTATGGTATGCGTTCGAGTAAAACCTGTTTCTGTATTGACGCATCAGACTCACTGCTCTGGGTTCGGGAAAGAGCGGTGATGGGATGTACTCGTAGACACTGTTTTGTATTGAGGTAAGGAAAAGGATGCAGAACGTCCACAGAAACAATTGCTAATATTTTGTGGATAGCTGAAACACACTGTATTTGCGAATAATATATTTATCATCTAGTCTTCAGTAGGCTCAGTGGGGTAGGCTACGAAACTGCTGTACTGCAACAGTGCCGTAGCCAGCCCAAGAATTGGGGGGGGTCAAACATTTGGGGGTCCAAAATGTTTGATTTTGGGCGAATAACACTTTTTTGTTTGGAAAAACGCCTCTCAAAGCACAAAATGACTATATGTTCTAAAAATTTGGGAGGGCATGGCCTCTTTTGGCACCCTCTTGGCTACGCCTATGTGCTGCAACACTGTTTAGGCCTACCAGGTCGGCTACTGTATGTTGGTTGAAGTTTTTGTCGCAAGCAAGTCGTGGTTTGTGCGACATATTCTGTAGGTCTGTAGGCCATTATAGCTGTTGGGCAAGGTCATGCTAAATGAATGTATTTTTTGTAGTAGACTACTTGAAACTGTAATTGAAAGTAAATTGCGTAACTTTCAATGGACTGTTGATGAGTCTTTTTCAGGCAAAACCCTTGTCACAAAAACTATCACTTATGGAGTGCAAGAATGATAACATTTCACAAGCATCATAAATTTTCTAAACTGATGATGCTTTGCTGTCTTACAAAGGCTAATTCAAGGCTATTGTTGTTTACAGACTGCTGACGTTTTTGTTAAAGGATTGTGTGTGTCATTAAGTGTAGGCTAGCTATTGTCCTTGCTGCTTTAATTTGTAGATACTTGGCCCCTGTAGAAATAAAACAAATGGTTTAAAGGGCCTCCAAACTACGGCCCGCGAAGCCATTCCATCCGGCCCGTGAAGGCATTTCATCCGGCCGCACAGACATTTTGTCAATGAATAAAAAACAATATACAATATTTACGAAACATTTGTTGATTTGGTAGAATGTGACTTATTTCGAAACAATCACGTTACGTAAGATGTCCCGCCCTCGAACTGCTGTGCCGTAGCTTGTGTAGTCCTCTGGCAAAATTTTGGAGACCCCTGGTTTGAAGCAATGCCTTCATGACAGTGGAGGTAGGCCTACACCAGGGGTCACCAACGTGGTGCCCGCGGGCACCAGGTCGCCCGCAAGGACCAAGTAGGTCGCCCGCGGGCCTGTTAAAAAAATAACATTAGCATGATCACTGTCTTCACATTAACGAATATCAATACTGAAATAATTGGAAGGCAATTTGAGCAAAATTTTTATTTCAGAAGTGCGTATCAAACTAGTAGCCCTTCGCGTTAATCGGTACACAAGAAGTAGCTCGCAGTTTCAAAAAGGTTGGTGACCCCTGGCCTACACAAATCTCATTCAATCCATTGTGGCAACAAATCATGCAAATTTTGTGTAATGCAGCACGTTGTTCTTCTGAAATGTGGACAGCACTACCTTTTTAACAATTTGTGAGGCATTGCACAAACTTAAATTTAGGAATTTACGTTTGTTTTGAATGCATGTAACCAGTCATGTCAAGGTTTTGTGCAGTGTACCGCAGCAGGTCTTCTGTAGCTTTCTTCAACAGTGTGGTGTAGAAAATTAGCAACACAATATGTCACATGTGATGTCAGAACTTAAGTAAAACACAATCTTGCACTGCAGCACACCAACATCAGCGCTGACTTTCGGGTCTCAATCAAACGTTCAGCCTCGCGCACAGGCCATGCGCAATGAACGCACCCCTTCATTCGCAGACGTCTGCATACAAAGGCGGATTGAACTAACCGCATCAGACGCACCACATTAGAAGCATGCCATGTGCATACAGCTTTAGACATTGTAATGGAGCATTCCTTAAAACGCGTTATTGTGCTGGCGAATCACGACATTTCACTTTCATGGCGTTGTTAGTCCAAACAGTTGTTTTATGCATTATAAATTCTAGTATGTCTTTAAACAGACATTTCAATGAAATTTATCATTTAAATATAGACATTTCAATGAAAACATTTTCTGTGTTCTTTAGTCTTATCTTGCGAGATATCTTTGAAAGGTGTGTTCGTGATATATGACTAATCTACGTAAACATCCTCGTTTTACCCACGTTTGATAGCAGCCGGTAACGAGCGCTGTTTTGAAAAATCGTGATTTGGCGTCATCATCAACGGTTTCAATCAGAAAAGAATTGTAAACGTCGCTTAGAGGTAACAACTAATACGAAATTTTCTGTTGACATTTACGTTTGGCATACTCCTCCCATATATTCTGTTGGTACTCACCAAAAGCGAAACATCTTTCTTGCATATTCATGTACTTCTTTACCGTGCGTGTTACGACAACATAAAAGTGTTTCATGTTTGCCACGATATTAATAAAATACAACAGATTTGTGGGCTGTCCGTATTAACACCAAAGATGTCATGAGATTAATATTTGTGACACATTTCATTCCAGCAAACATGACACTTTCCTTACATGAGGCTGACTGCAGATGCACTAAGAAGGGGAAATGAATTGAGAAATTCGCTTGAAACTCTCAAAGCAAACATTGCCCAACACTTCATCAAACAACTGACAGCATCGAAATGTCACAGTACTGCTCTTAGCTCTTGCGTTCATTGCAAAAAAATTTTCAGATTTTCCGTTGTGTCACTCATAGCAAACCGACTTGTGCTGTACCTCTTTGGAAAGAATTGCCCGATACGGTTCATGGGAAATAATCTAAACACCTAACAGAGCAACGCTAGAGTTTTGTCGCACTGGCGCTACAACCAGTGTCGGATCAAATCATTCTCTATTCCTCTAGAAAAGTAAAATGTATTCTTTGCATTCTTTCCGCTTCTTGCTCATCAATTATAAGACTTTGGGTGCACTACCGATTTCCTACGTATATCGCGAAGTTTCACTGACAGGAGATGTTGGTATCACCTGGCTTAGCCAACTTCTAAGCACGATCGTATCGGTATCATTGAGTGTCTTCACTAATTCTGGTGTGTCTATCATTTAAAAACAGATTATAACATCCCTGTCAACAGTACAGTTCTTATCCTAATGGGTTTTCAGCGGCCTTGCCAGGTACATTGGCATTCCCCACACCTCAAGTGTTGCGAAAATGCCATTCTTTTATATATAAAAAAAAAAACGGAAACCCGCCGTACTACAAACTTTATGATCACGTTTATTGTTTTTACAGAGGTTGCAAGCAGGAAGCGAACTTTTTTAAAATTGCCAACACTATAATTGTGAAATACAAGTGGTGTATGAATTATATTGTTTGAACAGCACTAGTAACCACAAAAGTTGGCTCAAACTTTCCGCTTAAAATCCCACACTATTCCTTTTCCAAACGTTTTCCTTACTTCTTAACAAAACCTATGCTGTTCTGCTAAACGCTGTTCGTTACAATAGTCCTGGGTGACATTTTTTGTGGAAACAAACGTTTCTTTCAAAATTGGTCGTTGGAAACAGCGTCGTCATAGTGCTCATTTCCATGCGATGATTGTTTGTAATGACAGAATATTTTTGATTGAAAGCCTTTCTGTGGTGCATTGACTATGAACAGCACTAAAAGTCTCCAGGTATTTTCCGATTTTTTTGGCATCAGACGTTAGATGAACTTCGCAGCATACAAGTTGAATGATCCACTTTTTACTGTGCTTCAAATACAAGAAAAACCATGTTTCTGAAAAGAGTTGAGAATCTTCATGAAAGTTGATTTTTTGCTTGCACAAAATTTCAAATGTCAGTCTTGCCAAACGCTTTGTTTCATACCCTAAATTTTATGTTTTAGTTTGAAGAAAGAGGTGAATAAGTCCGGGCATCTTTATATCGCTTGTATCCAACCTATTATCAAGGTTACGTTACTTTTATTTTCAGGTCGCGATTTCCACTGCCAAGGTTGTGGAGTATCTTTCCTGCAAGAATCAACACTCAAAGTCCACGTCAAGAGCTACTGCAGCGGGAAGCGCTACAAATACGGGTGTTCTCTCTGTGGAGCGAAGTTCCCTGACAAGAAAATGTGGAAGGTGACTTGATATTTGGAAAGCAGTAAATCACAGCAAACGAACTTGAACGCTGAAACAACAACGTGTAAAATTTAACATGCAAATGAAAATTAGCGAAGTCAGAATTACCCGCAAAAATTGAGTAACTTGAAAAACATTAGTACAACTTTGCCTTTTTTGCCACCATGTTACCTGACATATTCCCCAGGAATAATACTTCATATACGGTTTTGCTCTGTCGTGTATTCAGCACATACAAGCGCAGATTCGCTGCTTCAAAATGAATGCCTCCAAAAAATAGCAAACACGAGTGTAATTTTGCATGAATATGAAATGCACATTTTTAACTGGTTGGTTGATTTCACACTTTACTAAACAAGCAAAGTCCCCATACCTACTGTAATACCGATTCTCTGCGCAACAGCAGTGATGTTCATCACTATGTAAATCTGTCGAAACATATTTAATACAGGATGGGCTGCTAATGACCCAGTTTATGTAGCAATGGTCCTTTGCGTTGACTGACTATATCACAAAAAGATTTCTGTTACCTTGAATTTTCGTTCGAGTTCTATTTATCTTGCTAACCGGGTTGAAATATTGTATTTACAAATGCGGCATTTACCTATTTTGGTTGTCATCAGGTAACTTGTTTCTTGCAAACAATCTTACCTTTGCTAAGGCCAAAAATCGAGTCCTTTTGTTAAGAGAAAAATCTGTTTTGGATTTTTAGATTCATGAAGAAGTACACTTCCCCAAAGAAAAACAAGAGGAAGCAGATTCCAACCAAGCAAAGGTGAAGGAAACGGTGCTTTGCCCGCCGCTACCAGACGTTTCACCAACAGCGCTGACAACTGTGGACACCAGGCTTGCCTGTTCTTCGTCGGTCAATCTCACCGTAAAAGAACCGTCTAGGAAAAGGAGTGCTCCTGCCCTCTCGTGTTTTTCGAATGCTAATGGCACTACTCGTGCCAGTCGGCATTCGATTGCCTGCGACTCGGTCAGTTCTAGAAAAGATGGTTCTGTCCTCAGTGTTTCGCAAATGAAAAAGAACGTATCTCCCCATCAGATTTTTGCGTGCATTGTCTGTGACGCAAAGTTCTTGGACGTGGTAAATTTGCAAAAGCACATCCTCTTGCTGCACTCGCGAACTCCTGATCGGGCTTTTCCGCACGCCGGTGAGTCGGACACGCCTTCGGACGACTTTTTCGGAATAAAGCTCAAGTATTCCGGTTGCCAATCGCCATCTAGCCCAGTGGACGAACTGACCAACGGTGACGTGCTTCGACAAGCTCGCTCATCGCTGCCAAATGATTCGATAAATGAACCGAAGCGTTGCACGGCGTGCAACATCGCGTTCGAGAGCGCTGACAATCTTCGTGCTCACAAGAAGCACTACTGTTCGTCACGCGCGGCCAACCGCGCGTCACTCGCACGCTTCAGTGACTCGCCTGTGTCGAAAAGGCATGCGGCGAGCACGCCCAGCAGCAGCGACGAGAGTGACACTGGCCAACGTTCGAAAAGAAAGGGGCTTTCGCTGCCGAGCAAAGAAGTTGGCATCAAGGAAATGCCAATCTGTGAACTTTCTGTGCAATCCAATGACGTGCCTCGGAAGAGGATGTACGACTGCAAGGAATGCAACATCCAGTTCTCTCGTCCGGACACGTATTTGGCCCACAAGCAATATTATTGCCACAACCGTCGTCTCAGTCGATCCAGGCAGTTGGCTCTCGCTGCAGTACCGAATCGGTCACATTCCGTGGGGTACGTAAGCATTTATTTGATTCCTGTCATGGGTGACGCAAGGGAGGGCATGGGGAGGCCAAGATCTATGTAGTTTAAAGTTTGATATTTCACTATTTACGTTTTAGTAGACAAATATTGTTTCTTAGTTTCGGAGTTGATAAAATGAAATTTCACCACTATTGGCCCCCTCACGAAAAGATATTTCCGACACCCATGATTCCTGTCCCTCCAAGCTGAGGTTTGTCGCAAAATGATATTAGTTTTGTTAAAAATATACAAAATTTACCTAATGTAACTTGGAGTTCCAGTTTCTTAAACAGGTGGCTCACATTTGTATTTGCTTTCAAAGTATGTGCAAGTGCTTTGACGGTTGGATGAATAGGTTATAAACGAGTGTTTAAAAATCACTACGAATTCGCTAAACTCACTTTGATGTCAGGACCGCAAGCATAGCAAACACGGTTTATTTAAACGTTAAACCATTCTCGTAAAAAGTGTTTAAATTTATCAAAATTCCTACCACAACAACGGCGCAATTAGTGCCAGGAGCACGACGCAATTGCTATATATAAAATTCGGAAAAGCTGTCTTCTTGACCAAAAATGTCACGAATAAGTAGTCTCCATAAGAACTCATCCATCAAAGTTTATTTACATAAGGTTCCCTGCGCGGAGTGCCGTATGACACTGCGTTGTGCAACACGCTCCCTTACAACTGGGGGAGAAAGGTACTCTATTTTGTGGATCGATCTTGGTAAGAACGCAAGCCAAGGTAGTGGTAACCGGTTTTGTGGTCTTCTGAAGATATTTTCACCCAGACAGGACGCGAATCTAATAAACTTAAGTCAACTACTGTTGTGGTCCCGTGTGACTAGTCGATTGATCTTGCAGTGTTAACCATGTCGTCACGACAGTACGAGTTTGAACAGTAACATTATGATTTTAATGAATTTGTTTTTATTCATAATCAACAAAATATCTATTCTTGCATAATATGATTAGACGTAACAAGTACTGTACTTCAATATATCGCGAAACGCCAACCACCAGAGCCACTATAGTGGCTCATGCATTTTTGGTTATAACTCGGCACCTGCTGCAGCTAGAGAGGTGTTCAAACCCTCTACGGATTCAGCA
>JGI24158J21664_10004811_pt1 | contig 17482 bp, 11 predicted proteins | sample Ectturendosymbi3_FD_21664 | JGI IMG/M metagenome (IMG submission 21664)
CACTCACAAAAAATCCGCACCCCCCAACCCAAAAAATTTTTTTCGAGTGCAATCTGCTAGACTGGCTGATCCGTTTGAGCCCTTGAACAGCTGTCTAGCGCAATCGGCCAGGAGGTAGGGCGTTGGTAAGGCAACCGAAAACTGCTGTTTTTTAGGCTGAAATCGAAGTACGAATATACCGTAGGCCGGCTCTCAACGTGTTAAGAAGGTACATCAATATTAGTCTAAAACTTTCAACATACAAACTTGTGTGAGAACAAACAAAGTGTTCTGCACTATCAAAAATGCAATGCAACTAAGGTATGACCCAAACTAAGTATCTCCACCATCGATTGCAATTAGAATGAGAATTTAGACATTAACAGTAAACATGGAGTGATAATTTAGACATCAGCAGTAAACACACCAGGTAGATAATGTGAGCAAGTATTCACAAGAAATGTGTAAGGCAACTTATGAGAGTTTCAGTTCGAAGGAATTTTGATCCAATTGTATCGTAAGGTGCGGCAAAGGTGACACATGCAATCTGTTGAACCTCTATGAAAACAGCAATATGACAATCCGAAAAAATATTTTGGTTTGACACAATTTTATCATGTTTGAGAAGGCAAAGGTTTTACTAATGTTCAAATTAGGGGTGGACAGAGTTTGGCCCATATGCCACTTGTGGCCCTCAGGTCTACGTATGGTAGTCCATGGCAATAGGTATGTTTTGCCAATTGCAACTGAAAATACAGCTTGCAGAGATAAACTTGCCTGTTTAAAAACTAAGTCGGTCATATTAAGTAGTGGCTGGTGTATATTTACCAAAGATGCAAGACAATAGAATTGAATATTAAAAATTATGCGAAGAAAGTGCTATGTGCAGTCAACAACAATTCAAAGCTTTTTATGATATTACAGGGAAATAAACAATGGGACGTGTGATTCGGGCCCAGCGTAAAGGTCCGGGATCAGTTTTCAAAGCACATACCAAGCATCGTAAAGGTGCAGCAAGACTTCGCTCTGTTGACTTTGCTGAACGACATGGCTACATTAAGGGAATCGTTAAAGTAGGTAAATTAAATTTAATTATTAATGCCTTGACTTATTGCTCATCCANACTATGTAAATGTGTGTGCCAGNTTCATGTTTTTTTGACTATATCGTCATGTTTTATGGTGCATATGTGGTAACTCATAGATTGTTCATGTTCAACCCTATAAGTTATTTGTGGGATTTGGCATGTTTTTGTGAGATATTCGTATTTCTGTTTGACTTGAAATATATTAATAATAAGCTGTGCAATTGTATTTATTGGTTTTAATGAAAGAGTTCTGTGGTGCTATGCAAAGACAAGGGCTTCAATCTATGTCTCTACATAGGGGTTCCCAACCTGGGGTGCATTTAGGGTTAGCAATGAAAGGGAAAAAATATTTGTATTAAGTAAAGGTTCTATTCAATTCAGTGGATTTTTTTATTTTCCTCAGCCTTTTTGTCAAGATATTTTAGGGTGCTCGTCTGTCAAATGCTGAAGGGGTGCATGGTCAGAGAAAGATTGGAAACCCCTGCACTGCATTTATGTTCTAGGACAGTGGTGCTCAAACTGTGATCCGCGAAGCAATTTTCGTTGGCAAGAAAACTTAGCACTTTAATCATTTTAGAGAATTTTTATTGAGAATTAATTCTTGTGGCCTGCGAAGGGTTTCTGAAAGACAAATGTGGCCCACGAGCCAAAAAGTTTGAGCACCACTGTTCTAGGACTCTAATCCAGCCAACCCCCAGTTACAGTAAACAACTTATGCATTGGTGTTGCCTTAATTTCTTGTTCTGTCATTTCACAAGGTTTCTCAGAATTAATTATCTTTGTAAATTTGCGTGGCCTAGAGGTAGTTTAAAGGTTAAGTCAGGTGTGCTTGTTTCAAGCATAAGCGTGGTCGCTTTATTGTTCATGGCCAGGGTACGCCGTGCACTTGTGTTTAGGTCAGGGTCATAAGTGCATAGCGTGCTCCAGCCACAAGCAAACCGTTCGTCGGCACGCTCAGGACATGCTTTCGAAAACAATTTTTGAATATTATCACTTGCTGTCAATGCGTTGAGTCCTGCTATCACTTGCTGTCAATGCGTTGACTCCTGCTTGGTGTATGATGTTGGCAGCACTGTTCTTTGCACTTGTATCTGGCGCGAGTATAAGTGCATGTATGGTGCTTTTGACTGTACCCCACTTTCGACATTTTTTACTACATAAACTACTTCACACACTCAATAATGCGGTGGAATAAAATCCGCAAATTTTAACTGATGCCGCACTCAAGACTTCAGTGCGAACGTTGCAATCGTCGAAGCGTGAACTAGTAACAACTAGAGTCGTGGTAGTCAGTAAATGGAGACGAGCATACTACAACTTTTCTTTTGTAACGCTTCAATGCTGAACGTTCAGGTTTGAAAGAAACGAATCAATTTCTGGATATTCACATAAAATTTTTAATGATTGATTACGAAACAATCGCGAATCCTCCCGAAAGCTTAAGTGCGCCTTTCCCTTCCTGCAGGACATCATTCACGATCCAGGTCGTGGAGCTCCTTTGGTCAAGGTCCAGTTTCAAGATCCTTACAAATACCGGCGACGTTTAGAAACGTTCGTTGCGGTTGAGGGGAATTTTACCGGCCAATCTGTTTATTGCGGCAAGCGAGGTGAGACCGATAAACAAATCATGCTTGCATGTCTGCGATTACCGCGAACTGTTGTGTGGCGCGCACAGTCCGTCCGTATTTTGGAGTCGCTGACGCTTTCTCATGGTTTTTGTGGTTCGTGACAACTAAGATTTTGTCAAAATTACTGTGGAAAAACCTGCATGAGTTTTCAGCGGGACAGCGTTATTGTTCGGTGGTGTCTAGATAAGGGATCTCCAAACGTTTTTGCCAAAGGGCCACAAACTACTGCACAAACAGTCTGTGGACCAGACATGTTACGTAACACGATTGTTTCGGGATATGTTACATTCTACTAAATCAACATATTTTTTGTAAAAACATTTTTTTGATTGTTGACAATGTCCTCGCAGGCCAAAGTTTGCAGACATCTGGTCTTGATGACAGCGTGTTCGATATTGTTGTTCAGACCTGAGATCGCCTGTACTTTTTGCTGTTTTTTTCAACTTAATAAATGTTTGGGGAAAAGTTGTGGTTTTCATAGGTATGCTTACCACGGAGACGTACTTAGGTTGGATGTCGCCTGGGGCAAGAAGCAAGTAAACCTAAGCTCTTTCGGGAGCAAATGTACTGCATTAAATAAAATTCTTGCAACATTGTTAGCACTTTTTGGCTCCCCCAGTGATTCAGCGCTCAGTGCATTGTTCCCCTCTAGCCCACTTAACGCGCCGCTGGCTTACTAATCAGTGGAAGATATTTTCCGCATAGGCTCGTTACTTTGTATGAACCAGCAACCTAAAAAGATGGTACCAATTGCTGCAAAACAAGCTACCGCTCACATTTTAGGCTGTATTGCTTACAGCACAGCTCACCATCGGCAATGTCCTTCCTGTTGGAACCATGCCAGAAGGCACGGTTGTTTGCTCGTTGGAAGAGAAGACGGGCGACCGCGGCAAGCTGGCCAAGACCTCGGGCAATTACGCCACGATCATCGCTCACAACCCCGACACCAAGAAGACCAGGGTCAAACTCCCGTCGGGGGCAAAGAAGCTCATACCTTCCGCTAACCGGGCGATTGTCGGTGAGTCTGCTTTGCGACCTTCCTTCAGCCAAAACAAACCCACACTATCTTCCAGACAACAGCGACGTTTAATCATATTATGTCGCTGTTCGCACGGTGTGGAATAGCATATCGCTCGTTTACTACGGCCGCCNTAACTATTTGCNGGTGTTAAGGCGGTAACAAGACGATGAGCACANTTGCGCGGAATCTACCGTCGGTGAGTTTACAACAGGAGTGGGGAGCCTATTTCTTATTACCACGAATCGCATAAATTGCGGATTATTGTTGGCAGGCTGCAAATAACTGATTTTATCCTAATATCATCTTACTGTGAGGGATGGAGGCTTCTTATGAATCCGTATCTTGAGTACCTGCTTATCACGGAGCTTCGTTTAGACGTGATTTTTTACTCTTAAAATTGGTAACGAAAATTTTTGACGTGGCCGCAGGTTCCCCACCCCTGGTTTGGAACTTGACTGTTTAATGCAGTGTTTCTCGAACTTTTTTATCCCATCGCCCCCTTTTCACTCCCGACACGTCGTTTTCGCCCCCGAAACCTGATAAAGCAAACACAGCTGAACCAATCCATTAAATAGCTGAGCTAAGCAATTGTCTTACGACGCTATTATTGCGTTCAGAATTCGCGTAAAAATACCTCGTAATCCAGGGCTACGGAGCCGGAGGTGGGCATTTTGCCCGGAGCCGGAGTTCAAAATAATAATCAGGAGCCGGAGCTCAGTTCAAAATTTAGGACCGGAGCTGGAGCTGTGGCCATTTCAGAGGTAGCTTGGGGTCCCTTCCGAGATGCTAACGGTTTTTGCCAAATAGACTTTCGTGTGCTCTTTATAGCACACTTAACGCGATTGTTACGGATCGGCAAGCCTTTGCTGTTTCTTTGGTTTAATAATCGCTAAGGCTGTGACGTCGGGGCTGGCAGGCGTGGTGTTGTTGGTTGAACAGTGGTTCTCAAACACAATCCTTTGTGCGGCTTTTAGCAATCATTCTGTAACAGAGCCGGAGCTGAAGCCATTAGAAAAGAGTGCTCCGGAGGCGGAGCCAGAGCTGTGTCATTTTTACAATGGCTCCGCAGCCCTGCCTCCAACGATCATAATCCGCAGCCCTGCCTCCAACGATCATAATCCGCAGCCCTGCCTCCAACGATCATAATCCGCAGCCCTGCCTCCAACGATCATAATAGTAAAACAAAATTTGCGAGAAATTAACAAGCCATAATATTAGGCTACTGAAGTTAACTCAGTGATCGATTAATGGTTGAGCATTTTCGCCCCCTTGCCATTCAAAATCGCCCCCAAGGGGGCGATTCCGCCCACTTTGAGAAACACTGGTTTAATAGAAGTTCGAGTAAAGCGCTAATTTGTGACGTCAGCGCTGCGCAACCGCACTCATGCGTTAACTGGGGCTATTTAAGTTCACGTTTGATGTGCATCTAGTAGTACTTTGCCTTATTTCTTGACAAACTTTAAATGTTTGTGTCATGGCTTTGTGTTTGCCAATTACTTCGGCACATGGTTTACTGAACAAAGTTGCACGTGCCCGCTGAGAAAGCGCGCGCCAACCATTGTTACGTGTGTTTGCAGGCATTGTCGCCGGAGGTGGTCGTATTGACAAGCCTCTGCTGAAGGCTGGCGCAGCCTACCACAAGTACAAGGCGAAGAGGAACTGCTGGCCGAAAGTGCGAGGCGTGGCCATGAACGTGAGTACTATGTGGTTGCTTGTTGGGACTCAGACACGCGTTTTCTCGCTGCGGAAAAGGATGATTCATCACACCCGACTGTTGCTGACGACAAACAAGAGGCTGTTTCTGATTCGCCGGCGCTTGTTCTCGCGCCGCGCTTTCCTCGTTGCGAGGCCAGTGTTTCACGTTCGTTTTCTGCCTTGCAGCCCGTCGAGCATCCCTTCGGTGGTGGGAACCATCAGCACATCGGTTCGCCGTCGACCGTCCGTCGCGACGCGTCACCTGGGCGCAAAGTGGGTCTGATCGCGGCCAGAAGGACAGGTCGTCTACGTGGAACGCGCACCATCAAGGACAAGGAGTGATAGATCGTCGGCTGTCGTGCGTTCTGTTCTGAATAAAGAAACTCTAAAGATGTGGCCGTCTGTTTTTGTATCTTGGAGCGACCAAGCTCAGTGCTAGGGTAGACAGAGTCGTGCCTGAAGCGCACTTACGGGTTTGCGTTCGTTGTTTAGCACTTAGCGTCATCGCCAAGATATCCCCCCACTCCCGCCCGCGGTATCTCAAGTAACTGGCTCTGATGCTGCAGAAAAAGCTTATGCTGCTCAGCAGAGCCATTCAGTTGTTACTGCCTTAGGCGTCATTCCGAACTTCGCGACCTCGATTAATCAAAACGTTTGACCTAAAGTACCGTTGGCGCCGGCCGGCCGGCTTGACCTCCGGGCTCAACTTGACAAACCACATGTTTCAGGCAGCGGCTTGGTCGATCCAATGACTTTGCTGTGTTTAGCCATGTGGTATATTATCGACGCAATCCCCTACAGTCCGAATGGTGGTTGCGTTACATTGAAATCTCGATTCTTAGATGTACATATTCTGAAAAAGTTAACGGTTCAAGTGGAATACGTAGATGTCCCTTTTTTGCCAGACATCAGCTCTAATTGCTCTGGAAACAGGTCAACATTCATCATGGCAGGGTCTCACGCCGCGCAAAGATAGGGAACTACTTTACCGCAAAAATAATAGCACTTCTGTGCGCTTCTGCAAAGAACATAAACCGCGTGGGAATCATGAATCAATGTATGTTCAGTTACGCAGTAAAGCAAGCAGCCGAAGTAATCACCGATCAAGCAATACATATATGGAATTATAGTGACAATCGCTAATAACTGAAAAATTGAAGCTCATCTGATTTTGTTGCAAGTTGGATTTAATGCCGTCATCGGGATCAACTCAGTCCCGTCGCCACGTAGGGGCTTAGCTTCCGAAACAAAGCTCCAAGCCGCCCAAATTGAAACATGAAACACTAAAACAGTTGAGTTTTTGTCAATTTGTAGAGTGTCAAGGCCCTCTATTGAAAACTTTTTGGCGAATTTGCTAGTTGAATATTTACCGATAGTCGACGAGAAGAGGTCGTTCAAGCTTAATTTTCACCAAGTCAGTGTTTTTCTAAACATTTCGCGTGGTTCAAATGTTTTGCAGGAAGCTGGCCTGTTAACTTAAAATGTAGGGTTTCCTTCTAATATGGGCCCTGCTGTTTAAATGTAATAAATGGAAACCACCCAGGATGATGAGAAGACGTCCGATGCAAGCTACAGTGAGGGTCTGACCGCCAAGCAAAGAAAAGAAAGTACGTCTAAATTGCTACAAGCTGCATCTAGCAGGCATGGGTGCGGGAAGGATCAATCAGGGCGGAAAGATTTCATTTTACCCACTCAAAAGTAAGAAAACGACCTTGTGCTAAAAATGTGACAAAAAATGTCAAATTTTAAAATCCATGGGTCAAGGCCCGAATTCCCACGCCCATGCTTTCAGGCTTAAAGTTCTGTTCCCACCTCTGAAAATGAGTACGTGTCGAATATCTGCTGTTAACTTTCGTTTGACCTCTTTCTAGTTTCGGTTGGTATTTTTTCGGAATTTCTTCCCGTCGCGTTTCACCAGATCTTGTATGCGCGACGCGTATACCCTCTGGAAATCTTTGCCAAACGGAAGAAATACGGCATTCCAGTTTTTAAGTCCTGTCACCCCGGTGTGCACGATTACATTGCAAACATCGTGGAGTCGATCAGATTGCTATTGGACCAGGTGTGCTGCCTAAGATAAAGATTATTCCAAAACATTTGAGGTTGAAGTATCTCTGAGTAACCGCAATTCTATGGCGTGTGAAATCGACCAGGCTTCAAGTTTAGTAGAACAATATTTATAAAAATTAAGTTAATTTCAAGCGAATGTGCATGCTACAAACGAAGTAAATTTTGGTGTGCTGTCGACATTGTGCTGCGCTGTTGCTGTGTAACGAATTGCACGTGCACGCCGCACAGTCAAAAAAGTTAAGCAAATCAACAGCTCGACAAGTGCTTGTATAAAGTAAAGTCCAAGAACTCACTGACCTTGTGCCACTGATATCCCCGCGAGCGCCAACAGATGTCGATTGAATCATCACAGATCTTTTTATTTTCTATCTATAGGATGCCGTTAAGAGAGTCGACCTCTGCATCTTAAAATATTCGGGCTTAATGGTACTGGAGCGATTCATTTTCGAACTGAATCAACTCAAACTTGCCGAATGGTGAGTGTGTGTCACTTCGCACCAGCATTCTCTCTCGCATTTCGAAACCTTCCAGCTGTTATGTTTTCTTCAGTGGGGATGATTTCCTTTCGGAAGTGGAATGTTCGCTCCGAGACACTTTACTGAAAATAGCCACTTGCGGTGGAGTGCTGAGTCCGCTTTCAGATGACTGTACCTTTGAAGTAAGCAGCCGACTGCCTTTACAAAGTCCCTTAAATGCTTTGTTTTTTCACACTTGCTTTCATTTCCTCTGGTATGTGCGTCGTTGTCAATCTTGACACTTGACTTGTCCAAAATTCAGATTTAACGACGGCGACAGTCCCAACTCTATCCATGTTAGGTATTTGAATGTGTGAACCTTTTGGTTTACGAAAAGAAGCTGTAAAATCCTTTAAAAGTATTATTCGTTATCTACAGACGCGATTGTGTATTTGAGGCAGGAACAGAGGAATGCTTATTGTGCAAAACCCAAGCATTGTCATGCTCAATTCAGAACGTTGAAAGTAAATTCATCGGTATCCAGCGCAAGTATTGGCCACTTATCCTCCAGCTTTGCCATAAGCGATGGGGAAGAAGTGGAGTAACCCGCTCAGGCGATATTTTCGCGATGTCGATGGAGCCGGTACCGAGCGAAATTTCTAACTTCACGCCATGTGCGCATGCGCAGAGTAATATTCTACACATCAAGTACGCTGAGAAAACTGATCAATTTTTCGGGCTCAAGGTTTAGTGCTTAGGCAAGTGTGTCGGGTTGTTTTGGGTTAGGGTTAGAAAAAAAAAATAATTTGGACTTAGTCTCAGTCAGACCTCAATTATTTTTTTCTTAGTCCAATATTTTTCAGTGGTTATAGTTATTCCCGTGCTGTGGCTTGTGGGTATCTGACATCTAACCAAAAAGTTTTGATTACACTGCTACAGACCCGGTTTGATCATTGACTAAACTACTGCAGACCCGGTTTGGTCACTTAAAATTTACTGAATCAAATAGTACTAGGTCGGAAGTTTCGCTTGACATCGGCATGCGTGTCGAGTGCAAAATCAGAATAAAAGAACTGATAATGCATACCAGCAGCTAGGCAAAATATATGCTCTGAAAAAAAACTGATTCTTGGCTGTCAAAGGTTCCATTTGACAGGAAAAGAAGAACTACAAAAATAGTACGCGATTTTTTTCAACCATTTCCCAATTTTCAAAAACATGTGTCCACGGATACAACTTGTTGCACTGTGGTTTTTGTAGGCTGCTTGGTAATCGAACGTAATTCTCGGGATATTTTGGCAGGTGCGGGTGCACGCGAAGGAAAGTGCTTCCGGCGGCAGCAGCGAGTTGCCCGATCCTAAGTACATGAAATGGATCCCGGCGGACGTCGAGAAGGAGGACAGAAAGGCCGAGGCCCTGGTACCCCTGAAGTCCGTGACCCGCTCACCGTTCCTCCAAATGCAACTTCTGATCGCCGAAGCGAAGAGCTTGAAACAATCGAGATCGGGTCAATGACCGAGTTCCTGGCGACAGCGAATGGAATTGCTGGTAAAAACCGCCCGGAGTGACATCTCGTCACGCCCTCGGTGCACACTTGTCGCGTGTGTACTTGCACGCCCGAGACAATGTTCTTGCGGTAAGGAATTTATTTTGTGCCGCAGTTTCGTGATTACTTTCGAGTCAGCGGACCGGACACGACCCCGTCCTGTATACCGCGGTCACCTGTGGGGCCCTGTTCGCCCAGGTGTGGACATGTCAGGAAACATTGGAACGGATACGTCGCTGCCGCATCCTGTTTCGGGAAGGACCCAAGCTGCGTGGACTGAACAAAAGATCCATGAGTTGTTCATGACAGACATGTGCATGAAGCTTAGTGCAAATCGTCTTTGTAGTTTATGCGCAATCGTACGTAGCTGAACACATAGCCTTGAACAATAATACGCGAAGTGCTGCGTACCTAGAAAAGTGGTGGCATGTAGAAGGACCGTGGAAGCGAAGCAATGCTTCAAAGGGATATTTTAAACGCAGTAGTTTCAAAGTGAGTCTTTTCCTGTTGTGCGCTGAACGACGCCGAACCAATCGGCGCCTGAAGTAGAGTTTTACCCCTTCACACCCGGGCTTGTTGGGGTGACGTAAAGTTTTACCCCTGCACACCCGGGCTTGTTGGGGTGACTTCGCCATGTTTTACTTTCATTTCCTGTCAGAAAGTTTCCATGTGAAGTAAGTTTAAAGAACACGTTCAAACCCCTATACTGTATTAGATTAAAGCAGTGGTTCCCAAACCTGTTTGAGCCGTTACCCAAATCAAGGTGGCGATTATGTCTTATTACCCTCAATATTTCGCAGTGATTGCTCATAATACAGAACAACAGTGTGGTTTTGGTTCCGCATTACCCCCAGTTTGGGAACCACTGGATTAAAGAAAGGAGAATGCATGCGGGCCACATACAAAGACAATACGCGTTTATTAACTTAAGGTTGATAGATTTGAAACACGTTTAAGCAATGGTTTTGAGAATTTAGGAGGAATAACTCCGTTCATTTCCGTTTCTACTCTTTTCCGGAGAGTCACTGGTGGTCTGTGGCGCGCTTCCCCGGAAGTTGCCGCGTGGTCCTGAGATCCTATCTTTGCAGATCAGACCCGTCATTGACCTCTTCCCTCACGCAATAATGTGTTCATAACCAAACGTGGCGAGATAGAAAAAAGAGATCGTCGCAGAAAAGTTGAAAAAATACCGAGCAAGTGTATCATTTGCTGATGGTGAAATTTTTGATTTAATAAAAAGCAAAAAGAGATGAAATCGCTAACTACGGTGAGAAATTTTCGCTACTGTTCTTGTCTTAAAAATAACAAACTTTCGAATTTCAAGCAAAACTGGGATTGTGGAGCGAGGATCACTATTCGTTCGGATATTTTTATGGCAAAGAGCGGAAAATAGGGATAAAACCTAACGGAAGTGGTGTGATAATTGATAAACAATCGAAAACTCAATGAATCTTTTGTTCTATACTAATACATGTGATTGTGTCAGCCCATGTACCACTTTTTCTTTGGGCTTCATTAGTATCTCTGTCATTTGAACTCATTGCACCGAGCTAATATTTGCAGCTTACCTAGAAATGCATTGAAAACCCTCAGATCTGGGGGCAAAAAAAACACGTTTGGCAACACTGGCCAAATCATTTCGAAAGTACCAAAAAGGTAACGCAACTTACAGAACAGGACAATATCATGTAATTAGAATCAAGCAGTACCTGGAAATTGCTGCAATTTGACCTCATTGCTCAAATAATGTTGCAAATAACTGTAAAATATTTTAAAATCACAGTATTCTAACGTAAAAGCATTCAATTGAAAATCTTCGCTTAAATTGCTTATGGCAAATTTAGCAAAATAGTGACTTCTTGGACTGAAAAAATTATATAATATAATCATGGATGAATATTAAGGGAAGCGAACAAGGCGCTCGCCTCGGGCCCAACTTTTTCAAAGATGCCATGAGAGCCCCCTTTTGAAAGTTTCGCACTTAGTTTTTGCAATGTGTTTTTTGAAAGCTTATTAATCACTCTATCTTGAGCCACAAGGCTCTGAAGCAAGTCATATGTTTGTGAAAATAAAGCAAAAATTATGTGCAAATGTGCCAAAAGGAGCCTCTAAACATCTTTAATGTGTTCAGTGGTTCTTAAACATGTTTTTACCTGTCTTACCCTTTTGTAAAACAAGATTACCAGATTTACCCCCAGTGCACTCAATGGTGCTCGTTTATTAAAAATACGGAGTCAACAAACTCTTACAATTTAGAAGGATTTATAAAAATTTACATTTGCTGCCATTGATGATTCAGTAACTTTACCCCCTTGGAAGATGAAAATTTACCCCAGTTTTTAATTTCCCGATTTAGCTTGTTTGGTTGGCATTTACCAGGAGTGGGCAATTAATTTGGCTCGGGGGCCACTTTGAGAAGGCCGCGATCGGTGGATGGCCATAACTTCTGGAAATAGAAATCTCCGTTCAAGCACTAATGTTCGCTGTGTTGTGTTGGAAGATATTTTAGATTTAGGATTTTCGTGAATGCTTCCGCGGGCCACTGAAAACGCTGTAGCGGGCCGCTATATGCCCACCCCTGACATATACAGTAGATAACTTTCGGCCAGCAATATTGTAAACGATAATTTAAAAAACATCTAGCCTGCTTTCAATATTTCCCAAATGCATGATAAGCTGGGTTGTTGTCCTTGACGACCGGAGAGTTGTTAATGACGACACACCAGTGGTTGCTCGGATCCTGCGTGAAATTTAGTCAGACCGCGGTCGTGGTGTTGATAAAATCATTTCGAACGTAAGAAACAGTCGCAGAAATGGGATATTGATCTTTCGTGCATTTCAGTGTGGCATGGAACTGGATTATATTCAGGCCCGTGACCAGCTTGGGACACCAGGAGGGGCAAAGAGTTTTCAGAGAGGGGCCCAAATTTTTTGAACCATGTCCAATATTTTTAAATTACCTCGAACACATTTTTCCAGGTAGGGGGAAAATTTTTGCAGGGGGTTCTCGCCCCCCTGGTTACGGACCTGATTGTATTACTGCAGTGATGTAGGAGGCGTGGGTGCAAGTGGACCCCCAAAAGCTTTGATTTGTCTAAAATCTGGGCAAAATTTATGAAAATGTTCCAAAATACCTGAAAATCTGAGCAAACCACCTGAAAATACAGACAAAATTGGCGCCCAACGTGTGAAGAATCACAAGACTTTTTCTTGGAGATCATCCCAAAATAACGTGTTCATGATCTGTGTAGGAGGAAATATTCGCACAGAGTTGTCCGAAAACTTTTCGGGCAAGTTTGGGGAAATTCGGGCAAAAATCTTTCGCAACCCCAAAAGTTTGCTTGCTCCTACACCTATGTATTTCTGTCAACAGATTGTTACTTGTCCCAGTAGAAAAAGGTTTGTGAAAGCACTAAGAATTGGTTTCAGGTAATTTATCCGAATTATCTTGGCTGCAGCATTGCGTTTTGCTGCTTTGTGTGTACGGCTTCGAAACATCTTACGTAAGTGGTTCGTGACTTCAGTTTTTACTCAACGCACACATGTCCTGCAATCTCATAGAATTTTTTACGGATTTTCTGTAATGATTCAGAAGCAATTCTTTCCCATATTTCAGCTCTTTGCCCCGGAGGTGAAATATTTCTGTCAGAAAAACACTTGAAAGAATTCGCAAATCATATCCATTTGGTGAAAATGATTTAAAATATGAAATAACTTTGGCAAAGAATTTGCTTCCGAAGGAGTCGAAGCTGCCTGTATCGCTCGAACAATATTTTTCATGTATAGTTACGTAACTGCGGTTGATTGTCACTGGTAGCTGTAACTCTTCTCGCCACCAGCGCTTCATGCGAGAGAAGTTTTTCAAAAATAAATTAGTGAAAACATTTCCCAGAAATTCCATGACCAGTAAAAGATTGGGTAACCTTGATCTACTTTCAGTTGGAAGATATGATCTGAAAAATAGATTTAGATGAATTCGTTGATGGATTTGACAGTCGACATGAATCGAAGAATTAAGTTACATTGAGGAGATCATGATATAAAATTCTAACGTAGACTGGGCAGTGTGCAGGGATCTGGGTGAGAATTATATCGCTCACTGCCTATTTGTCTGAATCTTTTTAGGTTTAGAGTTCACATATTTACTCTTATTTATTTTGGTGTTTGCGTATTTGTCTCAGACTCATCGTCTATTTCAAAGGGTTTAGGTTTAGGGATTTAGGTTTAGGGAAGACCGCCAAGTGCACCTAGTCATTATTATCGGTTTCAACAACAATTAATTAATTATTGTCTTTGGCCATAACTTGCCAACTACTAATGCTAGATTGCCAATCAAGGGATCTGAATATGCGGATTTTCGCCTAGCTGGTTTTGAATAAGACAATAGGGTAAATTGCCTTTTGAATTTATTCTCCAGTCCGGGTGTCGTCATCAAAAGCCCTTGACCTTACACTGTCCTGACGTCACACCAAAAAAGTTCAAAGTTGCCGAATGTTTTAAAATCGAAGCAAGGAGACTTTCTGCTTCTTTGGAGGGTTGAAACATCTCTCTGTACTGGTAGTACAGCAGTGGTTTTCAAACTTTTCTGCATGTTGACCCCCAATTAAAGTATACAATTTTCTGTAGACCCCGTGGCCTAGCCCAACAGTTACTAATACAAGCAACTGTTCTCCGCCCTACTGCTGTACTACCAGTCTAACAACTGCCGAACTGCGACTCATGCACCACAACAGGGCCGGCGCTAGGTGGTTGGGGAGCCCCCCCACCGAGCTTGGACGTTGGGGCCCCACTATACAATACATTACATTTAACACATTATTTATGTAAATAAAAACATCGATTTATTTTAATAAATGCTTATAAAAGCATTTTTTACAGCATTAACACAACCTATGAAGCAGACAGACTTCAGCATTTGCTTGTTTCAAGCTAGGAAAATGACTTTTTCCAAGTTTTCAAAAATGCAAATGTTTTTGTCAACTCAGTCATATCTAATGTTTTAGCAAGTTCACTTTCAATAGATATCATTGCCAGATTTGTCACTTTTTCATCAGACGTAGTTGATTTGTGAAACATTTTGATTAGCCTCAACTTGCTGAAGCTCCATTCAACAGTATAGCGTATAGTAGTGATCAGCAAATTTCGTTAGAATGGCCCCAAGCCCCCTTTCCTTGGCATCCGCAGAAATTTTTCCAGGGGGGGGCAACGTCGACATTTTGCTTATATTTTTCAGGTTGCTGACGATGCAGTGCAAATGGACGTTCACAAAGCACATTACTCTTTCTGCGCAAAAAGAATTTGCTCCATTTCACGGATTAGTCAAAAAAAATGCACTTCGTTGGCAGCAACAGCCAGGCATATTGCGATAAGTTACAAGATAGACTATCTGCAGATTTTACAAGCAGAGTACTTCTTTACAAAGAAGCGAATTGTCATCGTCTTTAACAAAACCACAATCATGTCTTGATTTTACCTAGCAAGATTTGCCAGCATCACTTGGAAACAAGAGCTGCAAACGTCTAAGACAGGAGTTCCCAAACTGGGGTACATGTACCCCTAGGAGTACATTTAACTATCTGAAGGGGTACATTTAAGGTTAGCAATGAAAGGGAAATTATGTTTATATATTATTCATTTCGAATTATTTGTACATATATTAGTGAATATTATTTTCAAAAATCATTATATGCTTATTGGCAAATATATTTCTTTTATTTTTCTCAGCCTTTTTGTCATAAAAAAATTAGGGGTACATGCTGATCTATCGAAAATGCTGAAGGGGTGCATGACCACAGAAAGGCTGAAAACCCCTGGTCTAAGATCTCGTCCAAAGCAATCAAACCCCTTTTCAACAAAACCTTGTTTGTTTTTACTGACTTTTTCACGGTGAACACTCATCCACATAAAACGGACAAGCGTTCAGTCTCACACTAACAATGGATTTTTCAAACTTGCCATGCTTTTTTACACAGTAGGCTGTAAAACATGGGCGTCCGCAGAAATTTTTCCAGGGGGGGCGAAGTCGACATTTTGCTCATATTTTTCTGGTTGTTGGCGATGCAACGCAAATTGACGTATACAACAAAGAAAATGTCTAATGTTACGGCAACAGTGGCATACAGTGTTTTCCTTGTACGAGAACTTTACACCGAGCAAATGCTTGTTTTAGTGAGCATGGATATTTTAAGACTGAGTTGGCAGAGTTCTAAATGAATTACAAACTTCATGAATTTTTATAATAGTGTGAAATTTTATGAAAATACGAACAAACTACACATTTAATTAAAGCAGCTTCTTGTTTTCGTGTTTTTCCAATGTTTTGGACTGTTGCAAATGCGCGAGGTGAGATTTCACTGCGCAAATGGTCTGGTGGTTCTGCCCATTTGCACACCTTTAGCATTGGTTGCAGAAAATGCACTTTGTTGACAGCAATGCTTCTGTTTCACTCATGCTTCTTTACACATAGTATAAACCAGGGGTGGGCAAACTTGTTCAATGGAAGAGTCATTTGCAGAAAATCAAAAACACCAGCGAGCCGCAAAACCAATTTGTAGTGTCAATACAAACGCGGTAAAGAATGCAAGTTTTACATTAAGTGATGTACAGTAATTGTCAGTATGAAGTTTTTGTTTGATTCTCTCGTCCCCGAAAACCTGGACAGTATGTTGTTGAAGCTGTATGAATTAATTATCCCAAGTGTTCGTTATTCAGGGTTGCACGATGGTTCGATTTTACGAACTTCATTACCGAGAAAAAAAATTCACAGCAATATTTTGTGCTATACACAGAAATGAGTTATGCACTAGTAATTTAAATTCTGTGTATTCACTTTCTGGAACCTGTCGCCAAAAATTAAGTCTAGAGTGGCATTGACTAAAGTTTTTTCTTTTTGACCCAAATTTTCTTGCAATTCGGTCAGTTTTGTGTCTACAGCAGACAAGTTTGTAACAAACGGTTAGCCAACTGAACAGCCAACGCTGATACATTAACATTGAATGGATTTACAAGGAATGCAAAGCATGATTTTAACTCTTGGAAATGGTCAAATCTGACTTGGAACTCCTCCAGTAGCATTACAATTTATTTTAGTGTTCTTCCACTTTGTGGTCTGCCATTGCCTCTTCGCGAAACATAGGTTCTCATTCCGACATTGGGAAAATGACAGAATGCTTTTGACAATATGTATCTCTGAAAAATTGTAATTTTCTTCTGGAAAGAAAATTGACCTAACTTAGGGAAAGGAGAAAAAGTAGCCTAACTTGCGATTTAGGTTCACTGTCGTTGCTGTCAAAGCGACTCTCTGGCGACGAGTGTTCCCTCTAAGATGCGCAAATGCGCAGAACTACCAGAGCTTTTGCGCAGTGAAATCTCATTTTTGCGCACTTGCAACATTCCAAATTTGACATCGTATATACATCGCACAGCCCTGTCCAAACGTTGCACTGGTTGTGTGTCTACAATCTATATGGCTGTCAAATTGCATGCGCACTGTAACAAACATTTGTTCAATGTAAAATTTTCTTACAGGGAACACTGCTGGTGACTAACTTCACAAGCATGTATATACACATTGATGAATGAAACAGACGTTAAATTTGGGACAACAACTCTCTATCATTTTGAGTTATTGCTATTCCTCCAGAAGAGCAACACAAACTATGTCGGCGATCAGCAATTCGCCCACCGTTGGTTTGAACCTCAGTGCCCTACCGCTAGCAGCAGTCACTGTCTCGCTGCATTACCTGGCAAGATGTCTGGGTTCAAAAGTTACATACAGCAAAACGCCTGTCACCGTAACTTGAAGGGCATCTTGGAAGGTTTGTTTTGCATCTGGATGTATCCCCCAAACCCCCTCTTAATAATTGTAACAACCCAGGCTAGCAAACAGGAAAACACACCAGAATGAAAAGCCGAAACTACTTTAATTAATATTTGTAGTATAAAGTGGACCTTGGAAGTTTTTTCCAACCATGAGTTCGTGTCTGGGGCACGTCCAATCGA
>JGI24158J21664_10004814_pt1 | contig 17479 bp, 9 predicted proteins | sample Ectturendosymbi3_FD_21664 | JGI IMG/M metagenome (IMG submission 21664)
TTTTTCCGCCCGGCAAAAAAACGTAGATTTCTGCCGAAGTCCACTCCGTCTCCGTGATCACCTCTGCCCTCGGGCTAGTGCCCATCAGATCCATGCAGTGTATGTTAGTAACCTTACAATACGAAGATTCATATAGTTACAGAATTTTAACAAAATGTATATCTTTGAAATTTCACTCTTTGGATGACCCCTGCCTTGGATGCCCGGGACCGTCGCCCCGTTCGGCCCCCTTCAGTGCACGCCTGTACATACGCATCACATAGCGATTGACGTTTTGAACAACAGGAAACTAAGGTGGAGAAGTTGGCGTTCATCTGGCATTCGTTGTGTTTTTAGCAATTCTTTACAAACTGAAGGAAAAGTAATATATTAATGTTGTTTTACATTAATCAGGTTCAAAGTGAAGACATTGCAGAATTCCGTCAACGACAGACGGTGCTTCTCACCGTACAAGTCAGCAACAGCGATTCTGATTTTACTGACACGGTTGAAGTTTTCGTCAGCCCAAAAAGTGGTTACTTGTTTCTGGCGACCGATCGCCCCATTTACAAGTACTGTGATGGCTTTTTGTCAACATATTTTAGCCGAATTGACCTATGAACGGTTTTGAATATTTCTAGAAAACTGTGTTTAACGTTTATTCCATTTACCTTTCAACAACGATAATTATTTTCAGGTGCTATGAACGTCATCAAGGAAGTTAGCGATCAGCAGACAATGCTCTAAAATCAGCGTGTTGACCTGCCTTTTTTTCATAAAGGGCATCACGTTTTGTAACCTTCAACTAATTTTCATCCTTAAAAGGATTAGAAAAGAAGCCTTTTCGATTTTATTCGCATGAGACTGAGACGCTCGGGATTCTTCTCAACAATGCCGGAATATTTCGGTATTAACAAAAAGTACACACATAACCTGTAGTACCGGCGTTCATTTCTTACAATATTGAAGCATAAACAGGAACTGATGCATAACGTCCCTAAGCTATTGCACGCGCCACTTTTTTGCAGAACTTTGCACCATCATAAATCCCCAGGCGATTGAACTAGAGAGGTGTTCAAAGCCACAAAAGATGCGGAAAGTCTTCTAGTTTGCATTTGAAAAAATTGGAAAGTTTTGGATTTTTATTTTTTTGTGTGTGACGTCACGAGTGGGGTAGGTTTTAGGCCATTTTGGCCCAGGTTACCTGGCCCTGGGCACCAACCGCTAGGGGAATTTTTTGACTCAAGTTGTTATTGGAAACTAGGCTATAATCCGAGACTTTTGAGCCTTTAATCGGCATTCTTTCTGGTTCAAACATTATGGTCTGAAAACAACAACCAGGGGAATAATTAATTGTTTGTTTATTTATTTTGTGGTTTTAGGTGATAACTTGCCAACCACAAACGGTAGGCCAATCGAGGGCTCTAAAGATGCGGATTTTTGCCTGTTTATTTACAGAAACAAAAAATTATCCCTTGGGGTTTGGGCCCAGGGTACAGCGACGGGGCTTAAAAAGCCTAAACCTACACCCTTATTGTGACGTCACCCACAAAAAGCTGAAATCAAAAATTTTCCAATTTATTTATCGAGACTACAAGACTTCCGCATCTTTCGGGGGTTGAACAGCTCTCTAGTGCAATCGGATGGCAAGTTATGGCTCGCCCAAATCCCGGTAGCAAATGGGTTATGCCAGTGGTTCTTAAACTTTACAAACACGCAGAACCCTTGTGTAGCTTTGCAAGCTTTGTCGAATCCCATTTTTGCCCAATATAACAAAAAGTAAAATTGGTTACTGAAATAAAATCAATAATTTATATTTAATTACATTTTCCCATGGGTTTAGCCAGCAGGACTTATCTGTCTCTCCATCGAAACCCTGAAACGCCTCCGTCGAACCCAGTTGAAGAACCACTCGGTTAGGAGGTTCCTGATCTTATTTGCAAAATAGCTAAGAGCTGGGGATACCCGCTCAGCCTCAAGTGAGTCACTAAATTATTCCATATTTTATTTTCTTAACTCTGACCTACATTCTGGGAAGGCTAGGGGGAGGGTTCCAAACTGTGTTATCGGAAATTATCCTAGATCTTCAACAATAGGCTAGCTTATGCTGATGGTTTCCTTGGCTCGGCCGACAAAATAAAATGGCATTAGCACCAATGAATGTTTTGAATTACTGTCTTCCTCCAGTATTGAATATAACCCATTTTTGAATAACTTGCACCTGTTTTTCGTAGCCCCAGCCAAAATATCCAAAACATTTGTGACTTCCAGACGAAATTTTTATTCAGAAGTTGTTACTGCAAACCGAAGTAAGGAAGTCACTTGAAGTACACTAATTATCAAAAATACTTAGATTGCTAAATAATTTCGAAAATTATAAGATCTAGTAATAAATCACTAGAAGTGACAACACTGATCGCAACATGTCTAGTAGAGATAGTGTTTTTTTAAAGGGCCCGAAACTTTTTCCAACTGTCTCTCACACTACAGTAGAACCTCGCTGCATAACCACCGCCAACATCGACTAAAACCTCACTTTGCGCTCAGCTCAGTATTCAGATGAAATAGTTGCAGCCTCCCAAATATAGGCGTAGCCAGGGGGGACAAAGGGGCCATGCCCTCCCCAAATTTTTGGAAAACATAGTCATTTTGTGTGTTGAGAGGCGTTTGCACATACAAAATAGCGTTATTCGCCTAAAATCAAACATTTTGGTTCCCCCAAATTTTTTGCCCCCCCTCAATTTTTGGGCTGGCTACGCCACTGCTCCCAAAATGAACCTTCAAAAACCTTGAGTGGAGGTGAAGCTACACGGTGCGTTTCTGATGCGCAAAACCGTGCGGAAAGTTTTGTTTATTTATTGATTCCGTACGTGTATGGACCGTTGCTTCTATACGGTTGCGTACGTTTTGATCAGCATCCGATGGCGCGAATCGCAAAAATTCAACACGAAAAATTTGTCGTCATTCATTTCACCGAAGCAACACATTCGCTGGTGCGTGTATCTGCACCAAACGTATGCGCATCGTGTAGACCAAGGGCCTCCACACTGCAGCCAGGGGGGCAAACCCGGCCCGCGAAGCCATTTTATCTGGCCAATAATGAAAAAATAATGTATTTGCAATAATCAATTTTGTCGATAATGAAAAAAAGAATGTATTTACACAACATTTGTTGCTTTGATAGAATGCCACATATCCAGTGGCGTAATTGACAGGGGGCAAGGGGGCGAGCCGCCCCTTCTGACAAGCTAAATGTAAAAACTGGGCCCCCTTTAGTTGGCGTTTTGATATTTAGTATTGTTTAATTTGTTATTTTTTGCGTTTTTCTGGGTGTTTTCTTTTTTTTTATCTAGTATGGACATCCACAACATCCAGAGATTCACTATCATTTCTTAACCTTTTTCTGAGTTTTGGGTAGTGGGCCTCCTTACGGTGACCACTGGGCCCCCTTGAGCTAAGCTTTGCTCGCCCTGGCAAAAACCTCTAGTTACGCCACTGCACATATCACGAAACAAACACATTACGTAAGATCTCTGACTGTCGAACTGTTGTGTAGCAGCTTATGTGGCCCTCTGACAAAAATGTTTGAAGACCCCTGATTTATGCCAGGTTCTTCAAACGCACTTATGCGCACAGTGTAGTGTAGACAGCCATGCGGAAGACTCTCCGTTTCCGCAAGGAACTTTTTTCCGTGTAGTTTCTGTTCAAGTTACTACACGTTTCGATTGTTCAGCCAATTGTTACGCGATAGTCGGCAATTAATATTTTTACAGTATAACGATCAGGTCATTATGACACTGACATCTCTTTATGCCTAATGTAGCTGAATTGGATTGAAAAACTCTAAAATCTAAATAATCCACAAATCCGTGTTAAATCGCATCGCCTTGAAGTTTTCAGATGCATTCTTAAAATCCATGGATTGTAATAAAATCAATCCCGAGGTCGGTACAAGAAAGGGAGTTAAAATCCTAGGATTTCGGGGTGCTTCAGCGCCGGATTAAGGGGGTGCCCAAGGCTCCCGGGCCCCCATCAATGAGGGCCCCTACCATGTTGATGTTTTTAGCCATATGTGCGACATGTGCGTGCCACATAGGTGTTCTCAACGAGAGAAGTTTTTTGTAGATGCTATTAAACTGTGGAACAAACATCACTATTTCGCTTGAAGAATATTTGATATTGTGACGAAACAACTGTTACACTTATTGGTTTCCTGAAAGTAGATCAGGTATCTAAATCTGGTGAATGCAAGTCCATGCCACGTAGAACACGTAAGCATACGTCTCTACACGTTTCTGGAAGATTTTGCGTCTGCTTTACTCAGATTTTCACAGGTCGCATATGAGTAGCATTGCTAGATACATCTACCATAGACCATCTTTTTGAAGTACATGTCCACTTTTTTCAAGAGAAAAGAAACATTCTCAGAGGTCATTCGAAAATGTCCTCCTTTTTGCATTCTTATTTTACAAGCTGTAATCAGTGGCGCATCCAGAGCTTTGAATCCGGGTGGAGAACTCAGCTAAAAGGGCCTCACTGGCCACTGTGTAGGGCCCACTAGCCAACACTTGGAAAAAACTTGAGAAATGATGGTGAACCCGGATGTGGATAGCTATAACCTAACCTTAAATCACGGGAACATAATCTGACAAACGCAAAAAACAACACCCTACTGTAAACTAAACGAATACCAAAACCGAAATATCACATAAAGATGACGGTCCGGTTTTCACATTTAGAATACCAGGAGGGCATTTCGCCCCTCTGCCTCCCGTCAGTTACGTCATTGGCTATGATATATTGTTTTTGCATAGAGTAAGCTGTCCCTACTCAACTGCAACAAGATACGAGATGGTGGCGTATAGCTTAGTTTACGGGCGTGTCTGCGAGCTGTCTGATTAATCCATGTTTTGGTTTGAGTTAATTCTCTGCTGAAAAGACGGGAACGCTTTCACATAATCGTTACATAACAGAGATGAGCATTGGATTGGACTGGTTCCGCACTATAGCAAAATTTGTTGAATTTGGATTAAGAAAATTCAACGAAGGCAAGGATCGTGACTGTGATTCATTCATGTCAGGTGTAGGCCTATCTGTATTGTACAAGTCTTGTGTTTCACATCTGGCTAAATGGACCACTTTATTTGCTGAATTCAAAAGCTTGGAATAGATTCCTCCGTTTGCAAACAAATAATTGGAAAAATGTTGAACCGTGTGAGTAGTATCTGCATGAGTGAAACGTGTCTATTGATGAAGCTGAAGTAAACTGTTTGACCACTACCAAAAGTTGTTCGAGTTCGTGCAAAAAGAGCTTCAGCTAAATGCAATTTATTGTAAAATGATGGAACATGAAAGATGGGCAAAATTTTTTGCAACTTGCAATACCATTAAACGCTTCAAGAACTGATAAAGATCGCACAGTTTTACTTCAACGTTATGGCTCTTTATGCTAATATGGAAGGATTTTTTCCGTGATGCAACCACAAACCAAAAAGAAAGAGAAACCTTTCTGGTTGAACCAATTTCTAGTCTAAAGCTGGTGTGCATTTTAAAACATCTTTCATGCAAGCAGTTTCGTAAAATTGCAAAAGACGATTCTACATTTTTGGGAAATATTAGAAATTTGCAAAATATTCATGGGCTAAATAGGTTAAGTAAATAAGGATTTTCTTTTGTGCGTTTTTGAATGAAACATTGTCAACACTGCAGATTTTACTTCAATGCTTAAAACTGATCAATAGGCCTATTTGTTATTTGACTTGTTAAGCTAAGCGTAGATAATACACTCAAGTGAGTGACAGTCGCAAACTTTCCTCCCCTTGTGCGCTGAAAATATGGCAGTCCCATTGAGCTTATAAATAAACATAGACAGAAAAAAGGGATGCCCCCTTTACAAGTGTAGAGCTTATCCAAGTGGTTCTAAAAAACATTAAAAAGCAAAAGAGGCAAAAATGAGAGAGGAAGAAGTTGCAGCAAAGTCAAGAAACATTCAAGTTACTATTTTACAGTGGCAGTGAAGTCAAGTCTAGCGGAGACATTTCTGGGGAACCTGTAACAGGACAGAAAATCGAAGGACATGTTGTTACAGACTGAGATGTACATAACGATGAAAATAGACCTATTTAAACCAGCGGTGCAGCAGCAGAAGAACATTACGAAGTATCATCGACAAACACGATAGATGAGTTGGCTGATGCTATCACTGTAAGCAAAGATATCGGTCTCTGGTCATCCAATGTACCGGAGAAAATGCGGGAATACTGGTTAAAAAACGAAAAGTTATTTTTAAAACATGGTGTTCCGCAACACAGAAAAGACAGAAACTCGTCACGGAAATGCACCACAAGTCTTATTCGGCGCCAGAACCACAACGCCGAAGTCATTGAAAGAAGCTGACTTTGTTTTTCTCCTTCACAAACTTGTGTGTATTGTTTCACGTATAGACTGATGTGCGCGGATACGACTAAATGTGCACATTCCTTATGACAAAAGCAATCTGCGACTGGAAGCACGCTGAGGAACCACGAGCAATCAATGGAACATATAGATGCCACGATTACGTACAGTCGCAGATGTAATTAATCACCATGAAGAATTGATACAGAGCTAGCTAGTCAGGTCAATCAATGCCAACAAATTTGGAAATCGCTACTGCAACGTTTGGTTTCTGTCGTAAAATTTAGTGCTGAGCGAGGACTGATGTTTGGAGATGATGAAAACGTTGGATCGCCCTGACACTTCTTTCAAGCAAAATTTCAAAACAAGGAAATACGATGCTTCTGGTGACCGGTTTTGCAATAGTTTCACAAATTGCTGATCATAGTCAATTCTCATGTTGCATCATAAAGTTTTGTTACACTTGAGTTTTAAAATGTGACGTCACAAGATTACGTCACAAATATTAATGATCCGTGGAAATACTAGTGGCTTCATCGGCGATCCCCTACCAAAAGATTCTATATCCGATCAGCATATGGGACCCCCACCATGCCTGGGCCCCGGGCCCCCAACATTTAAATCCGGCGCTGGGGTGCTTAACGTTTTTACAGCTACGGCTAGATTCAGCTCTCTGAAATGAGCATCACAGCGCTTGTTGAAACCACCTATTTGTTGTCATCGATACAGAACATTTACTTTAACCACCATATGTGTAGTTTTTTGTCATATACCCCCTAACCATTCACGTCTTATCAGGTTTGCTATTTTTTGAATACTTCATGCGAACATCGATAGAACCTCACTACACCAAACAAGTTTTAAATTATGACCTAACTATTAGTTCCTCATAAACTCAGCATTTCAATGAGTATTTTTCAAGATGAAAAAGTAACGTTGTGCTTCCTTTTTAGGCCAAAAGACAGAGTCAAGGTACGTGTTTTTGCAACTGATCAATTGATGGTCCCAAGTCAGCAAATTATTCAAGTCACACTTAAAGTAAGTTTTTGTATTCGTAGTAAAACCTAGTACTGTAGGTTTGCAAATAATTTTACTTGCTCTTGTAGAGTTCAGGCAAAACAGTGCATTTTGTCTGACGATAAATTTAATTGTGTTTTGATAAAAAAAAACTCGTAATATTGATGACTAAATATTGGAGACCCTGTTCAGTAAACCTTTGAAAAGGCTCAAGAGAAACTTGTACGGATATCATACGTTGTAACGCATTTAATGGTATGACTTATCATCAACTTACATTGTGCCTAGTTCAGGCCAGTGGTTTTCAACCTTGGGGTTCGTGAGCCGTTTGGGTGGGGTAAAAATAGGGACGGGCAAGCTCTTAAGTTAGCGCAGCATGCTACATACTAGAAACCAGTCCGAACACGTTCGTTGCGACTGGACGCCGAAAGTCAAGGACAGGGATCTTTAGGTCATATTGCGTTGCTTTTATGGGTCGCGGTATAAAAAGGTTGAAAGCCACTGGTCTGGGCCATAAACCGTACATGCGTCAACAAAGCGATGCAAACACTTTAGCTGATTTTCATTTAGACACCAGATGGCATCGGAGTAGATAGAAGAGAACGACCACTTACACCCAACGATCTTATAGAGTTTCGGATGGCAGAAAACCCAGTATTTGGAAAGTGGTTTGTGGAAGCCAAATACAAAGAAAAAGTAAGAAAGCCTGTCAAATGCTGAAGCACACATGTGCAGTAGACATGTGCAGATGCATGTAGGGATTTGCAATTTCTTTCAAATAAATTTTCATTGTACTCGTTTTGAATGCTGCATTTTGCGGCAAATTAATGGCTGCTAAAAACGAGGCTGGACAGGCCATACGCAGGGTTCTTCAGTCTTCGGTATGATCCAACCGGGAGTCGAGTGGAAGCTACAGTCTGTCGTAGATCATTCTCTATCACCTACTCTGCCACTTCCCAGGTTTGCAATTTCTTTTGAAGATCTTTATTCTTACTCAAGACAATTGGAAAAGTCAATTGTCTTGGTAAAATAAAAACCAATGCGCATAAGTAATGGTTGAATTTCGCTGTCGGTTTCTCATCAGATTAATTTTGTAAAAAATCGTATAGTGAAACACTTCCAATAAAACTTTTCATTGTATTTTGCAAAGAAAATTTGAACCAGGAGTTAAAAAGTTCGCGCCATGTGAACATTACAAAATTACCAAAGTCTAATCGCAATGACATACCGTTACGTAGAAAACGCACTCAAAGTCAGCATTTCTTCTGTAGTTCGTCGAATCTCCTTGTTCAGCGTGGTCCAAGTAGGTTTGATCTGCGGGCCACTTTTAAAAAACATGAGAACTTGCGGAGCACTTCTAAAAAAATGATGATAAAAACAACATATTCACAAGATTTAAAATTGAAAATAGAAGATAAGTGAGTGGGTAATTGAAATTTTTACACAACAGCAAATAGCAATTTATTACGAATCTCTAGCAGTTGGGATGCCTGTGGCCAGTGTTGCAGTCAGTCCAAAACTTTGGGAGCGGCCTTGCTTCATGGCAGAAACTGTGTTCCGAACATCAAGTCCACTTTTTTGTGCGAAATTTATGATTTTGGAAGCCTATCTTTGCTGACTAATTTCCAGAATCTCTCTACAGTGTGTAGTCCAGTAGTCTAACGCGTTAATGTTGTGCATTTTTATTAAAAGATGTTATGGTTGTTCTAACTAAAATTGCCTACTGTAACAAGCAACAAACAATGCTGAGAAAACTCGCAGGCCTTAAAAATTCTGTCTGCAGCCGCATGTGATCTGCGGGCCTGTAGTTTGACCACACTGTCTTAGTTTGTTTTTGTTCTTTCTGGATTCTTTTTGCGCAGTGGTTCCCAAAAAATTCACTGATTGCGTAACATTTGCCGGCCCTGTACGTTCACTACGTACCGCCTTGTTCCAGGAAAACTCAATTTTCCGAATATCATTCCATCGAAATTTTGGAAAACCGGAATTGACACACACGCGACATAAACAAAATTACTGTAAGAAACCATAAATAGCCATTTTTTCAAGCTAACAAGGAAAGGTGCACAAAAATTAAGGACATTATTAACAGAACCCGATAAGTAAAAAATATAGTTGTGAGTTTATTTTTTTGAAAAAGAAACAGAAAGTAGGCCTATTCGCGTGTCACCGTAGCAATTTGGGAACCACTGCTTTACGGTGTAAACGGGAGCTTACCACGAAAAGCTTACTCTCACATTTTTCCCACAAGCAGTCGTAACCCTTAGAACATTGGTTCTTTAAACTTTACAAACACGCCGAACTCTTACATAGTTTTCCAAGCTTTTGTCGAACCCCATTTTTTCCCAACACAACAGAAAGTAAAAATGGGTTACTGATATCAGATGACCTTTGTCGAACCCCTGAAACGGTTTCGTCGAACCCCAGGGGTTCGGTCGAACCCAGTTTAAGAACCACAGCTTAGAAGGTGAATGTATCTTCTTGGGAAATTTAAGCGAAGACTATCAATACATGATCGAAGCAAAACTACCTGTGTTGCAAAATCCACATTGACATTATCTATTTCTCGAAACAGGTGCTTGAGCAAGAGAGCTAAACTAAGTGAATGGGATCACATTACACATCATATTTTGGAGTACAATGATATATGAAATTGCTTCCACTTCAACTACCGTATAGACGTTTACAAGATGTGACTTGTTCTTCGTTACACCTGATAGAGCCGTGACAAGTGTCAACGCTTCTCAAATGGTTGGGTGCAGCCCACTGGTGGTCTGCAACGCACGCCAAAACGTTACTGTACAAAAAGCCAAAGCTTTTATCAACGCGTGTTGAATATTACAGATTGTTACTTTAAGCTTGAACAATAGGTTATTAGTCTTTTTTACCTTCTCTGTTCGTGGGGATGTACAGTATGTTGTTTATGGCTTGAATGTAACATTTCTACATTGTTTAATTTTGAACGTAGCGAATTCTTTTATCTTTTAGTGGGTCTCCAAAAAATTATGAGTCAAAGTAGTCCGCGAGTTGCACTGCTATACGAGCGTGAGAAGCACTGCTATATGAGAATGCATACAGTGGCTATTTGGGATTATGGTGCGAATTTACAGTAAAAAAATTCAAAACATTGGTATTAAAAAAAACAAATTTTTTTCTATATAGTGAAAAATATTTTTGCGATAAAAAAGACCAGTAATATTTAACAGCTTGAGGCCAAACATCGAAGCCCAAAAACCTATGCAGGCAAATATCATTATTATATTGGAGGGCTTCAAATATGTGTCTTCATTTTGCAAGCTGTACAAGCGATAGAAAACAATTGGTACTTCAGTGGAAAGTGCAGTATATTTGAGGAACTTCGCCGGTAGTTTGTGATTTTCTTGTGATAACCACTACCTTCGTGTTGCGTAGATGTTAAAGCGCCCGATTAACGTTTTATTGCACAAAACTATGTCTTCACACACCACGTTTAGACCTGCTTCGAACAGATGTGTGCAATGAACTGTGTTCGCCAGCGATAAACACTCTAACGCAAAACATTTGTAGGGAAGAGGGTGCATTTTTGCGTATACGTATATGTGTAGCTCCCAAAGCATGTTTTTTGCATATCGCAATGCGACGCTTTAAAAAGTTATAGAAAGTTAATGGACGGACGTCAACAAATCTGTTACACACTGTTTACATGAAATATATTTTTCAGGGCTTTCAAACCAGTGCAACTGCAAGCTTCTTAGTTCAACGCTACGGTGAGGTTTTGTTTAAACATCCAATCAAAAATTTGGTTGTCAATGGTTAAAAACACTTTTTTGAGCATTATGCAATTTATGCAGCTATCTAGCTTTGTTTTTTGTACAATGCTCGTCTTTATGCAACATCCTGCAGCTTTTAACTAAAAGCTAGATCGTTACGGACCGCAGATGATATCAAAATCTGCAACAAAAAGAAGTAAGAAATTTATTTTGCAGTTTTATGTCGTGTGCTTAGGTTGATATTTCATGTTCTTGGTTCGAATGGTGCACTTACCGTTGCAATTTCTTTTTCAGTTCTTCCGACGTTTCAAGTCCGCGTAGCACCCAGCAAATCTTTTATTCTCGTTAGCGATCAAAATATCGAAGGGACCATTTACGCCAACTACAGGTAACGGTGTGAGTGGCGCTTTCGCGTTCGTAAAAAGAATTACCTCGTTCACTGTTTTCCACATGATCAGTACCAGACGTGATCCAAAGAGTTACAACTACTAGAAACAACCACGGGACCTCCTGTAGTGGCGCCTGTTTACCAAAATTCCGCCCCATAAACTCAATGACCTTTTCCCATTTCTTTTTTTCCTGCAAATTTGGACGCCCTTCCCCCAAAACAAACATCAAGTCTACCACTGAGCAGTGCTCACAATCACAAGGTTTTAAACTTGAGTTGTTTTTCTTGAGGTTACCTGCAGCTACAGGAACAAAGATGTTGAACTTTTATCGAAAATCATAGCAAAACATCTGTCACCTCACAGCAATTCCGAACGATTAGCAGGCAGGGCTGTGGAGCCAGAATTCAAATTTCATGTTCCAGTTCTGGCTCCAGCTCAGGACATCTACAGTTTTTGACTCCAGGTCCAAAATGATTTGGTCGATTAAAAACTGAACACCATAGTATTATCTGTACAACTAGCTTGCCCCACAAACTAGGGCTGTGGAAACCGAACCCAAATTTCTGGCTCTGGCTTCGGATCTACCATCTAAAAGTTTGTGGCTCCTGCTCCAAAATTGCTTTGACTCCGGCTCCGCAGCCGGGTCTGAAGAAGGTTAAGTGGCATTAAAAAACATCTCTTTTGGGAAAAACTTTTCTCACATTCGAAATTATAGATCATTGGCAGGAGTGTGATTAAATCGGTTTTACTTTCGTTTTGAAGGGTAACATTTGGTTACTTTTACAGAAAGCGGCGGATTTTTTTAAAAAGCAAATTTGGGCAATGAGCTATTTCAAAATTTATGCAGTGATATCATTCATAGATTTTAATTGAGTTGTTTTGGGCCTGCATTTGATGTTTCTAATCTGATTATGGCCAACGTCAGGTTTTCCGGTGGAAGGCCCCTCCACAATTTATTTTTTCATATGAAAGTTTGAAGCGGAGAGCCAAATTTTAGTTTAACTTAAAGTTGTGATGATGTTAGATGCGGACAAATTTCAGTGAAAGTTGAATCATGTTGTGTAATCAATAACGATATGTTTTTTCCTTTGTTGAGCACAACATTCGATCCAACCCTTCAGCAGGGAGAGTTTGACATTTATCTTGACCTAATGTTCACATTTTGTCTGTAATTGAAATTACAAACATAATCTCAAAGAAAAGCAGTAGTTTTTAACCGGGGGAGGGACGTCAATAAATTTTCAGGGGGGCTCGAGCCCTTAAGCGCCATACAACATTGAAAGTTTGATCAATGAAGTTACCAAACAATACATTTGCTTTCAAAACTTGTTTATAGCCAAGGGGGCTTGAAACAAAGGACAAGTACTTAAGGGAAGTGTGGTAAAATAGGTTAAGAACCACTGGTCTAAAAGATGTGTCCAGTCAGCGATGAAAGTTACATATACGTAATTACTTTGGTAAACATGTGAAGAACGACTGTCGATGTTTTAATAAGATTTTACATTTTACATAGCTGCATTTCATCTAAGAACAGAACGTTTCCTTTTTATACGTGGTGTCTCGCAGTAGCGTAGCCAGCCCAAAATTTTGGGAGGGGCCAACTATTTTGACTTTAAGCGAGCAACAGCGTTAATTTGTTTGGAAAATCGCCTTTCAAACACAAAACGACAAGATATGCTAGAAATTTGGAGGGCATGACCCCTTGGCACCCCACTGGCTACGCCTATGGTGTCATGTCCAACGAAGAACAAGCATGATCAAATTTTCGCCATTGCCTTTAACGAATATCTGTCCGTGAGGGCCTTTTCAGACAGAAAAGGTTTTGAAGGATTAACATTTCAGGCAGGAAAGGTAGCGAGATTTTCAAATATTGTTAAAATAAGCAGTTTTTCTCGTACTGTTTTCGTTCGGAACTAATCAACAGATGAAAAATTATAGATGACGTCTGAAATATCCTCCTAAATGTTGAGCAGAAATCCCTTGCACTAATTTTCTTTTTGCGCGTTATAATCTGTATGTTGTATGTGCCTTAGGCAATTTTCAAAATTGCACGCAAGAAAAAAATTATCAGGTGAAAATACAAGCTGCACAATAATTTTACTGCGAAAACAATTTATTCGGTTACTTAATGAAATGATTTATTGAACACCCATAACTGACCCATTAATTGAAATGATGTTTTGCCAAAAATAATATGAGAAACGATTGCTTCCTGTCTGAAACAAAATTTTCGAATGGCACATTTTATTGTCTATCTCGTTTCACAGCAGCGTTGTTGAACACCCATGTAGTCGCTTGTGGAAGCCTTGAACGCGAAGGAGCTTTAAATACTACTTTAATCAGCTGTAGCACTTGATAAGTAGAACAGCAATTAAATCCGCTTTAAATGCAAACTAATCAAGTGCAGCATCATCTATTAGCTCCATTTCGATTATACTCGCTTTTTGTACTACTTTTGGGAGTGTCACGAGTGGTCTGCGGGCGCCCATGGCCATTTGTTTGCGCCGTTGGCCACGCTTTGGTAGTGACTGGTGGCGAAACTGTGGCAGAATCGCGCGTGAACCGTTTCCTTGCACTCACCCGTTAAGGTCGAGCACGAGGCTGGACAGGCCGCAAATACCGCTGTTCAATTCTTCGGCATGAACCGACCGGGAATTCGAAGGCGGCTTACCAGCTTTGGTGGCGTGTGCTCAACCAACTGTATCACCCAGCCGGTCAGCATCGCCGATAATTACTGTTAATACACTCTTAGCGCTCGTCTCAACACGGGCGCGGCGCTGAAATTCCCCACCAGCAATGGCGAGTAAGTTAAACAAATTTAGTGGTCTCAGTGTACATGAAGCAACGGACGGATGATGAAATTCATACTTGTTTAACAGACAACTTATTTCGCGCTGCTTCAGAGTCAGGAATTGCTGCTGATAAGAACCATTTTGTTTCTAATTTTCACAAAACCAGTAAATATGAAATTATCTCGATTGAAAACGGGTTGGCTGTTCTATTCTCCAATGCAAACTTCTTGGTTTTAATGAACATGGTTTTGTTTTTAATCAGCTACGGAAAACCTGTATTTGGAAATTACTTTCTATCAATGAAGCTGAAGAGAACACCTGAAAGTAAACCAGTGGAATTCTACACAAAACCAGGATCATATCAAAGAACTGTAGGTTTTGGTGATCGGCCGAGTTGCCGTTTTCAGCTTACTATTCCTCATGTTTGTTCAAAGGTTGTGTGCTTTCATGGCTGTAACGCTAACACCATGATTGTTTGCTCTCGCTCATAAAGTAACCAATGGCAGCGATCGGAACTCAGGTACCGTCTTTAATGATGCATTAAGAGGCCATTTTTTCGTGTCAAATTTTAGTTAATGGTACAGCACTCCACCTTCTTATGCACACCGTGAGTAAAATAATTTTGGACAAGCAATCACATGATGCTGCGGTACCCATCACCTCATAAATAAGAATTCATGCAACAGATGTAGAAAAAAAAACAAAAAATTGCTGGGGTTCCCCTGCTGAATATGGTTACTGCAATACCCAAAAGAGTGCTGCAGGAAATGACTTGTATTTCGTGGCGTTGAAAGCAGGTCATAATTTGTGGGTGATGCATTATGCAAATGATGCATTGGCAAAACCACTGCCAAGTCAGACGTCCCTTGTACAAAAACAATGGAGAGGAAGAAGCAACAGCTCAGTGGTGGACTGTCCCGTTCTGAATCGAATGGTTGGTTGTTCGATATACGGTAACTGAGTCAATCGCTGTTGCACTCCTTTGGCGAAGAGTATTTCACCTCTATCGTACCGAAAAAAGAGCGTTCGCCTCAAACGCATTGGTCAACCACCTAATTTTGCAACCTACAGCATAACATAATGAAAGAAGCCATCACAAAAATGAATAAGTTATAATTTAATGACATGTCGCTCTATTTCGGATTCAACGAGGTTCATCGCGCGTTGCTTGGTATTGATAATAGAAACATTTAGCTTATATGAAACTGTAACATAAAAATCTGATGTTGCTCTATCTGACGTTGAAGAAAGCAACAATCTGGTGTTAGTGAGACTGTCCCCAGTGGCAACACCGGAAACAGATATGAGTGAACTACATGCTTATCACTGCACACTATATAGTGGCCGTGGCGTAGCAAGAGACGATCACTGGGGGCTCCCGGCCGGCGGCAAATTGTTGATTAAAAATTAATTTTTCAGTGGGAGATTTTCAATAACAAGTGAACATTTTTTGTGTTTTTTCGATCCCCTAGAATGAGTAAACGGTTAAAGCTAAGTGCTGCGGCTTACCGCAGACTGAAAGCCACCAGGGTAGAAAATTTAACAAAATATGCCGGATTCACAGTTGCATATGTGAAGAAAGCAGAAAGAAAAGAACAGCAAATGACGAGAAAGGTGGCAAACGGGTAGAAAAACAAGACTCATTTCATTTTGTAAGCGTTGATGTTCAAGATGTTTCAATATTCCTTATATCTTTATTAAAGCACAAAACATGATCTTCTTTCACTTCAAATTCTTGTTAGAACATTTTAGGGGCGGAAAGGGCGGCACTTTTACGGTCGTCCCCGAGCGACACTTAGTCCTGCTACGCCACTGTCACTGCATGACCAGAACAGTGAACCTGTCTCTTGTGCAGTGCAAATGTCATACTGGCAAATAAACTATCAATGCAAGAATCAGACTTAAGCGAAATCAAAATCAGACTTAAGCGACTGACTTCAGGTTTTTTAAAAAGTTTTGGTTCTTTTTAGTAATTTCCAGGAGGGCAGATGCCCGTTCGAAATATTTTATGCGCGAGTGCTCTAATTTGCTGCTCTATCCGCTCGATCGTGTGGCTTCTTGGTGATAGTACGAACATCAGTTTTTCACGCCGAAGCAAAACTACTCGCCACAAAGAAATACCAAAAGCAGAGAGCGTGGCTTGACTGAAAATTTCATTCAACGAAGTTGTCGCCTGCTCCAGTCCACTCTTGTGAAAAACGAAATTAAAAAGGTATAGACAGTCTGACCGTCTGAAAACATCCTCTTTCGCATGACTATAGATGAAATATTATTTTATACCTGTGACGGCTTGATCAGCAGCCATAGGTGGCGCAATCGGCGAGCCGCATGGGCCTAGGCCCCCCGCTTTTAAATTTCGAATTTTCCAAAAGAGGTTTAAGTAACACAATTAGTATTGGGTCCATCGTTTAATGAAAAAAATGCAGAATTTCGGCAATATTATTATGATACATTATTTGTAAGTTGGCAAAGAATTTGGAAGAATTTCGTAAATGTTTGGCAGAATACACCGTGCACAATCTGGTTACCATGCTCGGGCTTGCTCTACCATGCGCCATTGGTGTCGTCGAACAGTGTTTCCAGATGGCGTAATAGTACACATGCTTGTGTGCAGGAAAATTTTCGTGACACACCATTGAAAACTTCTTGTAGTTTGGTGTAACTTTAAGCGTTTTAACGGCAATCTACACTGAGGAGTTGCCAGCAGTAGCCGCGCACGATTCTTTGTTTGTTTTATTGCGCCCAGGAGATGCCGTGCCGACCCGTGCACGAGCGCAAAATTACCCGACGCAACAAAACAAACAAAGAATCGTGCGCGGCTACTCCTGGCAACTCAGTGTAGATTGGCTTTAAGACCATTCTAAATAGTAAAAATTTTGCTGAATCTTATACGCAAAATGAAATATTTGACAAGTCAGTTCCAATGGTGTTTTTGTTTGCATTGGCAACACTAAATAGCTATATTTTGTTTTTGCATTGGCAACACAATTGGCATCTTTATAGACAACTTGCTACACATGTTCTGTCTTGTCATTGCATTCCGGTGTCTAATGCAGTTGTAGAATGAGTATTCAATCATGTTACTTCTGTGTTCTACATGTGGAAAAATTGTGATTTTGGATGTGTTTAAGACAGGTATCACTATTGTGTCATTTTT
>JGI24158J21664_10004816_pt1 | contig 17472 bp, 10 predicted proteins | sample Ectturendosymbi3_FD_21664 | JGI IMG/M metagenome (IMG submission 21664)
GATAAACTGAGCGGTGTCGAGCGAAACCGGCGGGTCTAAGTTTCTTAATTGTTAACTTGGGCGTGCCATGGACACTTCCTATTAGCCAGTGCTCTCGTGGAATTGTCCTAAATGTGTAGTGGTCTTATTCTTTTAGAAATGGACTGCCACACATTGCATGCAGCACATCTAGGACAAAACACATCGCTGTCTTGTTTTAAACTTGCATACAGCACAATCAACACTTCTACTTAGCGGTAAATGACGTTCTTGAAGCGGGGTAGTGCAGTGGGAGTTTTTGCTTGGGTAACTTTGAGAATCATAGCTAGCCGATAGGATGTTTGAGTTTCGTAAACGTTTCCTTTGTTCAACGGTTTAGTACATAACATTTGCAGTCATGGCAAAATTCATTTCAACAAGAAGAATTCAGAAAAGATTTTGCTCTCATTTGGATGAATTGGAGGCAAGAACCTTAGTCTGAAACCTAAGGCAAGGGTAAGCGATATGTTTAAATACGATTGTGGTGAAGGCTTTTAGTAAAAGGCCAGTTAATCGGATCTGGTATACAGCTTGGCAATGCTTTTACTAAATAAGGCTGTTCAACGCAATTAGGCCACCGTCGAACGTAACACGTTGTAATCACTGCAGAGCATTCAAAACGTCTATGTCCCACCTGGCATGGTTTGGTAATAGAGTTTTCGAAATAGATGTCTGTGGGTAACCAGTCCCGCCGCCATAAGAGGTTTTGGTGGGCTTAGCAACCCCAAACAAAGCTCTAAGCTCCCCAATGTGAAATGTGAAACACTAAATCAGTGGATTTTTTGTAAAATTTTAGAATGCCAATCACCCTGCACAAACATAAGACCTACTGGCAATGGTTCTGTTGGTAATGAACAAAGGGAAGCAATAACAGAATGCACGTGTTATAGGAAGAGGCCCCACCCAACAACCAATAGCTAGACCAAATTGTGCAGATCACAATGAAAACTGCAACCTAGCGCTTCTCAACCATAGCCAGTTTTAAACCTGTTTGAAGTAAGGCTACCAGACGGCCGGTGTTTTACTGTTGATTTAGCAAAGGCCGGTATTTAAAAAACCACTGCCTGAAGCCGATATTTTGAAAATAAATAATTTGCAGCAACAGCAAAAAGAACTACGCAGATCTTCTCAAAATATGACACTTAGTAGTGAATCTCGTCAGTTCTTTCAGCGAAGTTCATGTAGGCTAAGGGCAAGTTGTTACTTGTGCCTTAACAAAAATCATTGTCTCTGTTTTCCCTCTTCCTTTGTTTAATCACACTTAGCATCTTCCGTCGTCCTAAACGTGATCTGCATGGGCATTTATTTTGCCAATTAGCCGTGTAACTGGCGCAGGTTTGGTTTGTTGTCTGAACTACTACCGTAGGCTATTGCAGGCAGAATGCAGGAAGATCACAGAAATGGACAGGACGACAATGACACTGTGGAGACTAGCGAACCTTTCACAATCACGCGAGCTGCGTTGTACAAACACATTATGTCATCAGCGGACCATAACTACCAACTGCTATCGAATCAACCGGAAGGTCATCTCTCAGCCAGTCTCAGCGGTCGGGAAGGTAGTGAAAAAATTTTTGAAGAGTTTCAAGTAACCTAGAAAATATTTGTTGCAAACTGAAGAGAAAGTAGCATGCAAGAAATTTTTAGTTGTGTTATGATGTTCATACAGGGAATGCTACCGTAGAAAAGCAAATACGATCAACTTGTATGGAAAGATGTTCACTTCAGAAATTCATGTGCAACATGTACATTTTACTAAGTGCATCATTTTTTCATAGTTTAGGAAAACACATCCGTTCACATTAACCCCTCAGTTATCGTTTTTCATTTAAGGTAGGTTAGCAATTGGGCTACAGACTATTCCCACAAAGCGTACATTTATAGACACATTTTCAAACCAACAATTGTGGGAGTTTCATGAAATTGCAAAGAAAATAACACAAAAAATATATGCATTGTCAAAAAAGCGTTGTTTGAAAAAATCGATTCGAGAATCCCGTGCCATTAAATATCCGCTTACGAATGCAGCCTAGACATGTCAGTGTCACTGTTACAAAATGGCCGGTAAGTTTACAAAATGCATCTGGGAACCCTAATATTTTTTCAAAATTGGATCCCGCACCTATAGATGGCTCCGCGCAAGGGCCGACATCGTTAACGTTTGAAGCCTTACATATCGCCTATTCTAAAGTTGGATCTCGAAAGACTTTTTCCACAACGTACCTGAGTCGGTTGGTCTCACTTGCAAACTCAGTGTTTGTCCATGTCATTGGCACTTTCGTCCCTGTCGAAAACGGGATCTTCACCTACTGGCAGTTGACGGTGGACATGAACTTTGGAGTGTTCCGACGTCTTGCGGTACTCGATGGTGTAGTTGAATTGTCGAAGAAAAAGAGCCCATCGAGAAACTGTTGGCAGCGAGAGCTAAATTCGCCTTATTCGGACCAAACATGGCCACCAAAGGCAGGTGGTCCGTCACCAAATGAACTTTCTTCCATATAAATGCTGGAAGAATTTCTTCAAGGCGTAGTTGATGGCCAACACTTCTTTTTTGATCTGGCTGTAACTGCACTGACTTGCTGTGAGCGTCTCGGAAATGTTGGCTATTGGCCGTTCACTTCCGTCAGGATAGCGGTGAAACAAAGTAGCGCCAATCCCGACTGCTGATGCATCGCAGGCAACTCCCAGTGGAGGTCAGGATGGATCAAAGTGAACGAACACATCAGCCTATCCTAGATAAGACTTGCTTAAGCCGGTGAAAAGCTGCTTCCTCTTCTGATCCCCATGCCCAATGGTTAGCTTTCCTGGTGAGACGGTATAGCGCAGTGGTTCCCAAACTTGTTCGAACCATTACCCAAATCAAGGTTGAAGGTAGCGATAGTGTCATAATTACCCTTCGTATTTTGTAGTGATCGCTCAAAATGTAGAACAACATTGTGGTTTTGGTTCCGCATTACCCCACGAAGAACCGCATATTACCCCTGGGAGTAATTTACCCCCAGTTTGGGAACCACTGGTATAGCGGTTCTGCCACTGAAGCAAAATTGGTTGGCAAAAACTTGGCGTAGAATTGCACGGAGCCGAGAAACGAACGTCGATTTCATACAAAGCCTTTTTTATCAGGTTTTGAGAGGAGAGGCAATATAAACCGCGAACAACTCGTCAACTGGGGCCCTAATGTTTGCCAGTTTGCTATCAAATGTCATCTCTTTGTTCAAAGGACTTTTGACTGGGATGGCGGAAATGTTTTTGTCTGGAGTGGAACGTCTAGGGACTGTCCCAATTTCCAGGGGGGAATGCCCGTTTTAACCCCCCCTGCAGACACCCATCCATGAGAGTCAGATTTTTTACCTCCGACTCTGCAACCCTGGATAGCAAGTAATTAGATGGCCTGGTTAAAATTAAGTTATATGCTTCGGCCTTCTTTGCTTAGTGATCACGTTAGTTAATTAAATGACTACAGTACATTCCTTAGAAAGTTCTAGGTAGAGGCTGATGAAGCTATGGTAAGTTTGTTTATCGCTGAGCATTGTTCTACTGTATAAACGATCAACACATGCGACCATTTGAAAGAAATTGTTAAAAACTTTGTGTCATGCAGAAGAAAGGGGTCTAGAGTGTACAGTTCGCCCTCCCCAACTTCCCGGGTGATGACGTCATCGATTGAAGTTGGTGGTGACAGAAGGTCGCACACCAAATTTGGTGATGACGTCACTACCACGTCATGAGATACAGCTTGTCAAAGTTGACGACCTATACGTATTTAAGGGCAAGAATTTATCAATTTCGAAAGGAGGTAAGCTGCACTTATATGTTGCTCAAAATGTCGATGGAAAAAGTCTGGGCCGAAAAGTGTGGTGGCCAAGTAGACAAACATTTCTGTCCTTGCTCAGTGATAGTGAAGGCAAGGTGACAAATTGATATGCAACTTTTTACTTTAGTTGATTTTAGGATCTTTTGACAGAATTTTACTGGTTTTAGCAAATTTTAGCTGAAAACTTGTGACAAGATTTTTAGCAGAATCTAGCAGTTTTTTGTGTCACTGTTTAGCAGTTTTGTGTGACAACCATCTGGTAAAACTGTGTTTGTTAATCAAGATAGTTTAAGTTTGCACCGTTCTGGATTCAGCATGAGTTATCGTGATTTGTTGGTAATAAATGTTATCTGATGTTGAAGAATTCCACAATTCGATGTTAACTTAACGTGACTGACCCTGGTGACAACACTGGCAAAAACGTTTTGTTGCAATTAAGGTGTAGTAAGTTTGCTGGCTCTCATATCGTAGTCTCTGCAACCGGCTACCAACTTGACTCACTTCAGAACCAAGCAGATTGGAGATCATGCCCAATGTACTTCATGGGTCAACTAACTCCAGCAGTTGATTCTTCCAGCTCTACTGATGAGAAAAAACTGAACTTGCATAAATCCAAGAAGGGGTTAATTGTATTAAGCCTTGTTTCAGCAGCAACTGCTGGACTGCTTACTGTCACAAGTTCCTTCATTTCACCAGCACTGCGCAAGGTACAGTAACTTGATACACTGCAATTAACCTACTGTATGTTGGTGTTGATAACATGATCATCATGGTATGGAAGTCTGTTCTGTTGGAGTAAAGTAGAAATGTCTGTTCTAATGACCTTGAGAGCACTTGAGTAAGATATGCCCTAATCTAGTGGAAATGAGCTTCCTGTGTGCTTGAGATTTTTTAAAGATTTTCTTGCATGCAGAAGTTAAGTTTACTTTTGCCTTGGCAACTAAAGGCAAGTCTTGTGCTTCTGACATGTGGAATTAAAAAATTGGCACATAGATAGAAACAATTTTTGCTGTCATATCAGGGTTGAGAAAAACCTGTTTTTNTTTAAAAAAAACAACTCACCTGTTTTTTTTTTTGTTTAAAAAAAAATGTTTCTTTTGNGTTTTTTGAAAAGAAACAAGATTTTGTTCTTTTCTCAAAGAAAACAGAAAAAACGCATTCTGATTTGTTTTTATTCCAACAACACGTTACGAAGATTTCGCAATGTGTTGTTGATCAGTTCACTCGTAAGTGGTAAGGCATGGCAAGCATGCGCACAGCAAACAGAGAAAAACCACTCCCACACAAATTCTGCAGTTCCACGTCAAGTTCATGTGCATGCTCTGCTAGTTCAGCAGCTATAGACTGCATTTTTTCAATATATGATTTGGTATGTTCTAAAATCAGAAAAAGTTTAGATGCAGAAAAGGCAGAAAAATTGGTTAAAATATACCGATTGTGCAGAGCTGAAGAACATAACCAGTAGAATTTACTCAAACTATTCGATTTATTCTTCTCTTTTTTCAAGCCCTTTAAATTTTGNTGCTGTACGTTTTGTTTGATTGAAAAAAATTGCAGATAACTGTATAAGTGTCCTGTATATTTTATTTTTTACTTAGTAGATTTTTCAAAAGAAAATTCAAGAGTGGGTTTTTTGGTGGGCTTTATTTATTTTTTTCAAGTGGGCTTTTTTGAAAAAACCTGGGGTTTTTTTGGACAGTTTTTTTTACAACAACCTTGTGTCGTACAGGCTACTAACTTTTTACCTGTAATGCATGGAGCACTCATTGCAAAAAGCGGACATATTTTGTTTTGAAAAAGGCATAGTAAGTATGCAAGAATGTGGACAAGGGAAATAATAGTATCTTATTTATTGCAGACCTCATGGTCCATATCAGAGGCACAATCGCACAACACAAGAGCACAAAAATGGTTAGCCATAGCGCAGTACAGAGTAGTGTTTGCACACAATCAACACTGATATGAGCTAAACAAGTTCACAGCACCCCAACCATATCATCATTCATCTATCATTATACAAGGATCCAGTAGTGGTAGAGAAATGAAGACAATCTAACTAAAAAATCAAACTTCGATGTAAACTCCAAACAGTTCCGATCAAGGTTTAAACTACTTTGCAACGCATTTATCATGAGATTGACAGCCAATTGTTTTTCCTGAATGTTAAAGCAAGATTTGGCGGTTAATGTTTCACCAGTTACATATCATACTTTTTGTATGCTTGATTTGCGTACTTCTGCATATTGGAGATGATACAAGAACAATAAGAAAAAAAAACCTGAGGTGCCTAGAAGCACACTAAAAGTTTTTGTTGTTATGCAAAAACATCACTGAAGAGATGTGTACACCAGGACAACACACTTCAAGGGAAGTTATCAAAACTTCTAGAAAGTAAGCATTGGGAAAGCAATATCTACTCAGACAAAATAAAAGGGGGCAAGTAACAGGCAGTAATACTGGTAAGCAGGCTGTGTATGATCCTTGGGATAAATATGACCATGTCAAATGAGGCTCATATGCAAGCTAAAATGCTGGTTGCATGCACTTTGACCACTGCCAACGACTGGTAGCTGCATCTACTGAAAATTTATCCCTATTGTTACGTAACAGTCCAATTCATTCAATAAGATCGTCATTTGTTGCTTCAACTTGAGTTAAACTAGCATAGCCTTGTCGAGTCTGCCCATTCAAAAATAGCGTCTCGTAGTTTATTGCCAACCCCGTTTGATTATTTCTAGTTGCGCCACTGTAGGCTACAAGAAGGTATAAAGATTGTCTTATGAAATACAAGCTTTTTTTTAAATGGGATTATGTGACAAAATTGGCACAAATGTTTGTCATATCTAGATGCATTAACCCTTAAAATTAGAGGTCAATAGAGCAAAAATCTCCAAGTTACTCAATTTTTATCAAACATCCTATGCACAGGTTACAACTTTATCAACCCAGCAAGGTACAATCTGTTGTTGCATAAGATGTAACTTTTTTGTACTTGGTCTCTTGCAACAAAATTTACCTTCATTTTCTTCATACATACCCGCATTAGACCCGAAAATTTGAGATCAATCAATCAATCAAGAACTTTTTGAATTGTGTAGTTTTGCATCAAACAAACTTTTGCTGCCCATAGGCAACAGTACTTATTTCAAGAGGAAGGTGTAATTAGTTGTTGCATAAGACATGCTATCTTTTTTGTAATTGGTCTTTTGCAGTGAAAATTTACAAAAATGTTCATCATACCTACATGCATTAGCTCTAAAGATTTGTGGTCAATTGAGCAAGAAATCTCTGGGTTATATAGTCTTACATTGAACAACTTTACAGTGCGTAGGGTCCAAACTTTATCCTATAGGGTAAGATTAGTTGTTGCATAAACCAGCGCTTTTCAACCGGTGTGCACGGTGAGGGTGCACCAAAATATGCGTGGGGTGCACCACTACAAAAGGATTCACAAGGATGCATTACAAACTTTTCACACAAAACAACTTTTTACAAAGCACTCTGCTGGCAAACATGAACCTTTAACCAAGCAATGACTTTCAGGATTTAAACTAGACTCTGCACATTCTAAAGTATGGTGCACATGCATCAGGCCATGTCAAGCTCATTGTTGGATTTAGTTGATTATTTGTAATTCAAAAGCAACAGACAATGAGCCATTATCAACTGAGTTATGTGCCTGAGTTACTGGATTGGGGTACTTGCTTGTTTAGACTGGGGTACTTACATACATGGGTGCAATTATGTTGGGGACATAGGGGACATTTCAGTAAATAGGTGCATGAGTGTAAATAGGGTGCATGAGTTCGTCAAAACATCTTCAAGGGTGCACCATAACAAAAAAGGTTGAAGAGCACTGGCATAAACCACTATAACTTTTTTTGTGCTTGGTCTTTTGCAACAAAAATTTAGACGCATGTTCTACATATTTCAATACATCTTTCCTGCAAATGTGAATTCACTAGAGCAAGAACTTTGAGGTGTTTAGTTGTGAATCAAGAAATTGAATGCATATTTACAAAACGTTCACACGTTGTGAACATGTGTTCAAGGCACTGCCTGGTGTAGGAAGTGTTAACATTGCCAAGCATGAGGTTGGACAGGCTATAATTACTGTTTTTCAAGTCTTAGATATAACATGATTAGAAATCAACCTGGTTTACCAACTCCAAAAACATATATTCAACCCACTGTATGACCTAACAGGTTGATTTGAAAGTTGCAAAATGTTGTATGCAGCATAAATTAAGAGCTGAAAGAGTTTGGCTATTTTAGTCATGTTTTTGGATGTTATTTGACTAAATGTTATGATTTGACTCCTAATGCTGCATATTTATACAATTTTATTCCTAAAGAAATTAACATATATATATCTACTAGACTTTGCTGCCACCTTGTATTTTGTTGTTTATGAGTAATGAGCATTTGTTTTATACCATCTCTAAGCTACCATTCATAAGGAGATTTGTTTGTTAAAAAAATAATTAAAGAACCTTATTCACATGTTAGTGGGCTTAGACTATATTTCAACAAATATAGTTCATACAAAATAAAAAAAATCAAGATAAAGATTGAAAAAGCTTGCACGTGTGCTTGTCACAAAAATCTTACTGGCTTGTAACAGATGATATAGACTAAATTTGAAAGGTATTAGAATTATCATCCACATGACAGAGGCTAAAATAAGGTTCATTATAGGCATAAAGCTAAGTTTCATTTCATAGTTTAAATGCTGGCATATTATTGCAAAGCCTATATTACTGCAATGTCAGGTTAGCCCAACAGTCAGTTCAAACAATTGATTTTAGATTGTAATGCTTTGGTAACTTTACAGTTGTAGATGATTGTTGTTGCAAACTGTCAGTACTAGGTGATTTTCTGGAAATACAGGCTGGATAATTGGGCAGTTTGATAGTTTACCATGTTTACACCAGTTTCATGAAATACCTTTCAATTGAAACCGAAACAAGGGATTTCTCTTCATAATTTTGCGCATAAATATTTGACATGCCAAGAGAAAAAGATTACAGATGGTATCCATATGGTATCCATTAGATATCAGATCCACATTGGTATGTAGCATGGTGTATATCTGTCCTGTAAATATCAAGTACATAAAGGTATATGCAATAATATATAAGCTGGTCGAGAAAGTGTTGTGAAAATCAAATACTTTGTTCTTAAGGTCTCAAAGGCTGCAGATCTGGACTCACAACCTGTAATTTTGTTTCAGGTTTGTCTTCCGTACGTTCCTGCCACAGACGTTCAACTTGAAAATGTTATAAGATCTCTCAGTGTGCCTCTGCCTTGTAGAGCAGGAAATACGTTAGTTGATATAGGCAGTGGCGATGGACGAGTGGTAGGTATGCATCTTTTATTGTTTCCTCATTATCAACCTCACTAGTTTGTTGTATGTATTACTGTTTGTTGAAAATACTTGAAATGCATTGCATTTTATGATATATTATGTTTTTGAAGACTAGAACTCTCAGCCAATCATAAGTTATAATTTAAGATGCACACAGGTGATACAGTTAAACCATCTATTTCATTGTTGTCAAAGTAACTTTTTGCTCTTAGTAATTGGTTTTCTCCAGTGTGTTGAAGGATACTGTATGGCAGAATGAATAAAGCAGTGCCCATGTCAAATGACTGTGTTGCCAGGTATGGTTTTAACACTTCAGCTGCTGACATATGTTTTAATGCATAGTAATCTTTTTTGCACAGAGTGCCGATGTACATTTTAAAACGTATTCACTTTTTTCTTGCGGAAAACTGCCATGCAAGACCTTTCCCCAAACTGCCTGATGTTGAGGGTGTCAAGAATCATGCCTTTAACAAGAAAATGGGAGATTAGTGTGTTGCTTTCCTGCAGCTACTCATGCATTGCAAACTTCGTTGTTTATTATGCCAAAGCTGTATAACTCATTGAAAATTTCCACATTAAGGGAAATTTAATGCCATTGGTGTTGGGTTTGAAAAAATTTAGTTTGCCTTTACTTAGTTTGCCATGAAACAATATTGATGCTCACTCATGCATGTCATTCTCAAGAAAGAGCATTACTATGTCACCAACAGTTTTAACTTCACGAGTGAAGTAAGAACAAGATGTTTCAGATGTGATTAAATTAGTTCACATTACTTCAGATACGAGGGTGTTTAAATATTGCATCAGCAACCTGCTGCATTGTAATATGAATGTATGGAGCAGATTAACTAAAGTTCGTTTGTATCTGAGCAGTTTTATTTTGTTACTTTTGTTGTGTCACAAACAAAAACTGTGGTTGGCTGCGTTTGCTTTGCCCTGGAGCTGAAAAGCATTATCAAAGCATGCAAAAATGATTGCAGGAGATGTAGGAGAAATGACATACCAGCCATGGGTATCAAGAGACTAAATGCAAGTTTTAAAATATTACAAAGCTAATCAGTGATTTCATCCACAGGTTTACTGCATCAATGCTCCAACTGAAAAAACATGCCTGTGTTGCGAAAAGCCAACTTTGCTAAAAAACATAAAATGTAACCTTGGAAATAATAAAGCAGTTGCTCTATTGGGCCTTGCAAAATGCAACTCTTGTGTCATACAAGACAAAGTCAATTTTTTATTGGAAAAATTCCCAGTGTTTCCAAAGTTTTTATAGAAATAGTACCCTGCATTTTCTAGACACATAAACTGTTTTGATTCCGAAAATTGTATTAATTCTGAAAGTTTGTAATTTCACAAGAGTAGCTGCATGATGCAGCTGTTGTATGCAAAGCACAACAAATCATCACATTTTTGTTTTTGTGGATAGAAAAACTTTAAGACATACTAACACCATAAACTACTTCTCAGATGTGTGTGCACAGCAGTACAAAGAATTTGTAAAGGTTTTGTTCATGTTTTGTGCCATGGATAGGACTTTAGTATTATGACAAGGTGGACTTTTTTGCAAACAGTGATAGCAACACATTAGATGACGGTATAGGGGAGGTTGTTGAACAGCTGTTGAGAAGTGTGAAATCCTTCAGAAACCATCTTCAATTCTAAATGAGTTTTATTTGATGCAGTATCACCAAAAAGCCTGATGGCATATGGTTTGAACATCTACAACTGTCACACTGCAAGACATATGTAGAAATCTTGAAAGGAGATTTGGTTGCTGTTTAAGCATGTTGCTTGTGACAATCTTTATTCTGGAAAAAATGAGTTTTTCTTACTGTCCAATAAGTATACAGCTATGGATTTTATTGCCTGCAGCTACAACAAACGATGGTCATCTGGAATACTTTTGAGCATCAATGATGCACTCAAAGATACTGAGGGTAAATTTATTAAACTTGCTGATCTTTCACTTCATTTCATGGCCATTTTTTAGGACGTTTGCAACATTCCTTATTTTGATGTGATGTGTAGGATAGCCTGCCCAAAACTAATGGAGGTGGCCCCCCTGATGTGAATGCAGACATACACGTAATTTAACAATTGAATAGCCATTTAGAAAAGTACGAAACACAATGAGAAAGCTATCGCAACAGCAGGCAGGCCGAAGACCAAGCTTAATCTGATAACCAGGCCTGCAACACAATGCATTTTGACTCAACAAGCAATGCTGTCAGACAATTAGCAGTGATCAATAACATCACAACTCCACTGACACTAATATTTCATAAAGTAGAAGCCTTCAAAGATAGAAATATACTAAAGCATGATTTGTAGAATTAGAAAACATGGGATTAAAATAATTAACATTTTATTCTGAAGGGGAGGCTATATAAAGTACATGACCAAAAAAACAAATTTATTAGAAAAAAGAAAATGCCTGCTATTTTTAAATTCTGTGACCTATTTTCCTTAAATCATTATTATTTGGCCTTACTTAAGAAGCTTTATCACAATAACTAATTTCATGAAATCTGTAAGAATGAGTAAATTTTCCCAATTTTTTGTTCTATTAAGCATGGAAAGTTTAATATATTTCTATCTTTCTCCACATCTTGTACCAATTCTAAATGGACTCGATGATTGTCACTAACTGCTGTAATATTTACAGTTGTTTGATTTTGTTCCAGGTTATCAAAGCTGCACAATGTGGATATACGGCCGTTGGATACGAATTAAATGCTTGGCTTGTGCTGTACAGTAAGGTGCGCCCATAGTTATGTGAAAGTGGGTGGTGTTTAAACATGTTCATGGCACATACAAGCCTACCGTCACTTCTTAGCATAGTTTAAGTTAACGCTTAAAGGTCTGAAACCTTCACTTAACATACATAAGTTCATGCGGCATTCATTCAGCAATAATAAAACTAAAGTTTTTTTGAAAAAATTAGTTTGTGTCCAGAGAGGAAATATTGCAAAATTGCCCACCAACATAACTGATAAATGTGGTTGATTGGCAACTGAGTTATTTCGTTTATTTTCCAAGTACTGTTGCAACCTCTCCGGTGGCGTTGGGTTGATTGTGTGATTCACCACGAACGGGATGTGCGCGAAAAACAAAAATATATATGCGTGGCGCGAGCAAGCAATAATAAGAGATTGCGACGCATGATCTCTATTGTTGCTTGCTGTCACGGTGCGAAGCTTTGCGCACATGCCGCTCGGTATTTCCGATCGCAACAGTACTCACCTTCCAACTTACTGTCAAGAGTTAAGTCTGATGTGTAAATACCACAAGATCACTAAGATTGCTAAGACAAGAACACTAAGATCGCAAAGATTACGAAGATCGTCAAGAACACTGAAATCGCTAAGATTGCCTAGCAATCTTAGCGGTCTTAGTGATCTTGTGGTATTTACAGGTGTCCTCTGATGTGGTTACCAAACACATAACAGAGAAATACTTGACACGAAGCGTTAGCTTGTCCTTTCAAAGCGCAATCATGCAGATCCAAGCAGCATTTGGTGTTTCGTGGTCCCGTGGATGGTAGCATTATTGTTCCTTGAACCTGTTTTTTTTTTCTCCGAGACATTTCGGTCATTTGTCTCACAGAACTTTGTGTCAAAACTCGCCGTAACAGGGTTCATTCGCCTCTATTTTCAAAGATTCTGACCGAAATGGCTAATTTTTTTCGGTCATTTCAAAAACATTTCGGTCTGTGACCGAAAAATGACCCCAAACACAGCGTAGAACTAGTCAGGCGCCGTTGGAGACCGAATTTTGCGGACTCATTAACCTGTGTTGAAACTCAATCTTGACCTCGAACGCAATGTGATGTATTCGACTCCCATAACTGAACTTGTGTCCCAGGTATGCTTTCGGATTCGTCACTTTAAGACTGGTGTGCGTATTTGCAGGGGACAAGAATGACTTTTTGCTAAGGAGAGTATCATGCGTTCATCCCATTCGTAGATTCAGTGCTAGCTTGTACCATTGTCACCTCCTTTTTCACTTTTTGTGGTTCTAATCATGGTTGTCGGAAGGATTTCTTCCAGGGGGCAACAGTGGTGAAATTTCATTTTACCAAATCGAAACCAAAAGAACAACCTGTTTCTGCTAAAAATTCAATAGGAATATATCAAATTTCAAAATCCAAGGGGGCAAGGTCCCCCCAGCCATCCCAAAACGAAGCGCACAGATTTCAAGCCGCGTTAAGTTCAGTTTTGTTGCTTTGTGCGGTTCATCCTTTCGTATTCATTCCCACGTGACATCCGTAATGAATTGCATGGAGTTTGTTTTACGTTTGAAGACTGTACTCCAGTCCAGTTTCTTAGACGTAATAGGTGGAGTCTACAGACTGGAACTCGACTGTGTCTAATTCATCTGGACATGGTATTGTAGATTGCGCCCAACATCGTTTGGACACAACTGCGCTTTACAGTTTAATCTACCCTGCACTGATTCCGGTTTTGGTTGACGCAGATATTATGCTTGCAAATTAGTTCCACCCGTCGCATTTTTGTCTGAGTCGAGTGAAATCAGCCTTTTGTATTTTGGTTATGATTTTTTTAATGCTCAGTTAAGAAGCTGGAGGTTAGGCTTGCGTGAAAGCGCCAAGTTCCGGAGATTGGATTTATGGAAAGCTGATTACTCGCAGTTCGACAATGTTGTCGTGTTTGGTGTTGATCAAATGGTGAGTCCGTTTTTTTTGTAAATACAGCGCTGTTGCATTCATCCTTTTTTCAAATAACTGTGTGGACTATTTGTCACTGAATTGATAGTGTCTTCGTTTTGCTCTAAATAAGAGTTTTTGTAGATTTTTAGAACGTTAGGCCGCCCTGCACAAACGTAAATCCCCCTACTGAAGACTTTCTGGCGACGGTTCTGTGTCAGTGTGAGGTTGGTTTTTCAACTTTGGTTAAAATCAAGCCGAAATATCGAAACAGAATGGATGTTCGACCAGTTTTCTCTGTCCAAAATCAAGCCTAGAATATCAAGACTTGTAGAAAAATGTTGCCAGGAGCATAAATCTCGCTGAAACTCAGATGAGTATGTTTTGGAGACAACAGCATGAGTAAAAGACTTCTGAATTTTGTTCATGTGCAGCCAGCAGTCTGTTGTTTAATTGTTGTTTTCAGTTTTCGGAGGTCCCCAAAAAATAAATAAATGATTTAGGGTTCCGCGAGATGAAAACGTTTGTGAACCGCTGTTCTAAAGCAAATCGCGGCTGCTTTTGACTTATTGCAGTCTCCTTTGCAGTTTTGCGACTGAGCTATGGTTTCTGGTGTTCTGACCTGTTCGTGGATAGGTCCACTCACACGCGACTACCATATGCTCGAACGCGCAAACAACGGCAAACGTTTCAAACTCTTCGCCACACATGTTCTTTGAAATATTGGTGGTGCCTTGATCCAGATTTCTTAACGGTTTCATGCGGTGAAGACGAGCTCGCCTTGAACTCAACTGAACTAATGCTTCTGCGAAACAATAACGAACTTGAATTGCGATACTTTGACGTGTAATAGCGTTTTCTTATTTTCCCGTTTTTCTACACATTTCGGCACGATTGTGCGCGTACGGCCTTTCAGCGTTAATTAGTTCATAGTCATGTTGCAGATGCCAGAGCTTGAGAAGAAGCTGCTACGCGAGATGAGGCTGGGCTCGAGGCTTCTCGCCTGCCGCTTCCCATTCCCCAACCTTCCCGTCAAGTCGGTCGTCGGCACCGGCGTAGACACTGTCTGGACCTACCGACCGAAAAACCTGTCGGATGAAAGCAGCGCTGTTTCCTAATGGCTACAGCAAGCGTTACGTTTTTAATCGTCTCCCATCATCACGCAGTGTTTTTTTTTCTTTCTGTTGAAAATTTGTGATTTTCGGCAAAAAGCGACAGATACTGGTCAGAGGTGGAAGACATCAAGTTGATACGCAGGCGTCTGTCGTTTCGATCCTGGTTTAAGCAAATCTGTTCCGATTTGGTAGTTTTTACGCTGCATGTGTCCCACAATTTTTTACGAACGGAGCCCCTTACTTTTTTATGTAGTCCTGCGTTGTAGTGACATGCACGCAACTTCTCGGACAGGTGAAGGACGTAAAACAGCCGCGAATCATATCAAGAGATTAAAAAGTGAAATTAGTTTAAAATCACGAAAGCGGTAAAATCGCATTCGCCGATGGACATGAGTGCAAACAATACAGTTACCTGGGTGCAGCTGCAAATGGCGTGAGATGATTGGTGGGTGACGGTCTGAAACTGCCGAGTGCTAATCATCACGTTTCTAAAAATTCAAGCAATTTTGAACAATGTCGCAGAACAGAAGAAAATCTTCCTTGAAATGAAAAAAACGTGGACAGCGCATTTATGAAACATTGCTCCGTTATTCAGAAGCAAGTTCTGCTGCACGCAGGGACGTAGTGTGGTGGAAACGGCGTACCTCAATCTTTTTTCACCTTTTTGCACCAGTGACTGTTGCGGCAGCTAGCCTTAGATGCGAGCCGTGGAGGAGCTAGTCCGCAGAAAATTAGAGAAACGCGCGCCTGACGAACTTTCGCCTAAGCCTGACCCTTACTAACTCCGTGCACCACGGGGCTGTAGTCTCTTATTCCCTACAGCAATCGCAGGGCAATCAATCAAGGCAAACTTCGTTGTCACAAATCCAAAAGGCGTCAAACTTTAACGGCGATTGATCGCCAAACACGGTTTCTGAAATACAACAGGAACAGCTAAGCGATTCTGTCAAGCGCAGCAACAGCAAACTATCAGATCGCACTATCGATTAACTCAGCGTGCCAAGACAATCCTTGAAAGCGCGACTCGGAATCAAGTCAATTCAGCAATTAACAATGAAAAGGCGTTTGCTGCCACTATTCTCAGGTAAATCTACGCGAACTAAAGGCACAGCAGTAAACTTGCATTGAATTCACTGTGAGCTACAGACGTTCAAGAGAAATAAGAATAAACATGTATGACATACCAATTGGTGTGAAATCCACAGAACAGATCTTTGGTCTTTTCGGTGATCAGAAAAATACTCTTGACTCAGCAGAATTTGGTTTATACACGAAGAGAGCCGAAACATTACTAACTCGAAATTAGACTGGGCTGTGGTTTTTACTACACGTTATGCGAGGCGATGTAGAAAAACAGTTCATCTTGGCGCGAGATTGCGCAAACCGTCAAAGGCCGTTGCCGACCTACTTGGCAACCACGAGGGCGATATTCCAGGGGATGGAAGCAGGTCAATCCGCCCGTGGGATCTCAAGAACCTGCTGGCCTACACTAGAAAGCCACGGTTACCGTAGCTGGCAGGAATACTGCGGTATCTGTACAGATGCTGTCAATTAATGTTAGGCTTTAAAGTAGCATCAAGTAAATCAAACACCCTTTGAACCTAGACAGCTGCACACATTAGATAACTAGTAACCGCATGAACACAGCTGGAAGCCATTAAACAAAGATGGGACATAAGTCGCTGCGCGCCGTTACAGTGACACGTTACTTAAAGATTTAAATTTTTTATTTCGATTTAAGGGTGCGGTCTGTTTGGCTCTGAAGTACAACAGGGAACAGCTCTATCGTATTATTTGATTAACTTGAGCTTTCACCCGCATTGCTACCTTGGGATGCCGTTCCTGTTTTACGTTTTCTTGGTACCTGTGATGGACGTTCTGTGTAATAATTAGTCGATTCTAGCGAATCATCGTTCATTGTGAGGTGTTCGTCCCACCTACGAAGCCCACGGGATTAATGCTGGATTTTTTTGAAAAACGATATAATCTATACCAGGCCCGTAACCAGGGGGGGGGCGAATACCCCCCTAGAAAAATATTCTCCCCCATGGGAAAATGTGTTGGATATAGTTTGATAATATTGGACATAATTCAAAAAATTTCGGCCCCTCTCAGAAAACTCTTCGCCCCTCCTGGTGTCCAAGCTGGTTACGGGCCTGGTCTATACTAAAAATAAAATGGACCTAAGACCCTAATACCAGACACAAAAACACAAACTCTGCAAAAGTGGAAACAACTTCAAGCAATCAACCGATATCGCAACCTTAAACTCTCAACTAGACAACTCTGACAAAACACAGCAGCAACCTTCACTATCCGCAGCAACTGCCATAATCACTCATGGCACGAAAAACTGCGCACAAAAACGTGCTCGGCAGCTTGCAGCGCAAAACGTGGAATCGTGAAAACGAGGTCGGCCGTCGGCGCACCTGATCCGTGCGCAAGAACACACGCGGCGAATCTCACTTGGGGCGAATGAGAAGTTTACACC